>Ga0315276_10000009_pt1 | contig 127208 bp, 116 predicted proteins | sample YL17G05_0_MG_FD_204542 | JGI IMG/M metagenome (GOLD analysis project Ga0315276, IMG submission 204542) | Sediment microbial communities from Yellowstone Lake, YNP, Wyoming, USA - YL17G05_0 | ecosystem: Environmental > Aquatic > Freshwater > Lake > Sediment | place: USA: Wyoming | collected...
CATACTAAAAGTCAAAGATTCAGCTCCGGTCGGGCAAATGGTACGTGGTTTAACAAGCGCGCTTGTAAGCGAGGTTTCAGATATCGCGCCTGTATACAACTACATAATGATATCTGGTGGCGCCGCGGCTTCTGAAGAACAGCCGTATGAACTCGCAGCAACAGGCCCAGCAGGAATTGCCACTCTGGTAATTTTACTTTCATCAATCGGATATTTAGGCGGATTCGTAATACGAAGAAAGAAGTTGGTCATAGCTGAAATATAGGAAAAGGAGAAGGACTTTGATTTACAGGTGGTTGATGCTCCCCTGCACCATTACGACGGTACGGGGGAGTTTTTTGACCACGGATTTATGGGATTTAATGGATTACATGGATTGATTGCAGGATAAATCCTGAAAATCCGTGGTCACAATCCTGAAAATCCGTGGTCAAATCTGTGGTTATAAAATATACTTGACAAGCTTGCAAATATAATATATAATCTCAACCTTACTGAGAAATTTCTGCCTTCATAAATACTGGATTTTGGCTTAAATAAGCCATAACAAAAATAAAAAGATAAGATCGAAAAAACAATTTTTGGTTTTGTCTTTTTATTTTTTATCACTAAAGGATGCGAGAAATGCGGTCCGAAGCGAAATCCAAAAGGGATGTAGCGTAGGGGGTAAAATCGAAAATTTGCGTAGCCTACGGCGAAGAAAATTATTCGATTTTACAAGCATTTCCCTTCCAATTTTAAATAATTTATTTCAACTACCATGAAAGGAATAATATCAACCACTATTAAAAAATTAACGGCTAAATTAGCCACTTTTGTGCTATGCGCGGGGATTCTTCTTCCGCTCATTGCCGCAGCTGATAGTCCAACCGGGTCAATATCGGTTAACGTCAGCCCAGAGAACGCCAGCTATAAGATCATTGATGAGCTTACAACCAATGTTGTAAGACAATGCACTGGTGATATGACGTTCCCTGATCTCATCCCGAATTTTTATACTATCGCATACAATCCCCTTGATGGTTACACGGCTCCTGCGTCTGAGTCTGTTATGCTTAGTGCCGGCGATAATGAAACTGTTGTAGGAAATTATGCTCAGATTATCGTACCGGTTGTACCAACTACTGGCACCATCAATGTTAATGTCAGCCCAGAGAATGCCAGCTATAAGATCATAGATGAGCTTCTTTTAACAGTTGTCAGGGAAGGGACTGGTGATATGACGTTCCCAAATCTAATTCCGAATTTTTATACTATTGAATACAATCCTCTTTCTGGTTATGTAACTCCGGCATCTGAATCTGTTATGCTTAATGCCAGCGATAATGTAACCGTAGTCGGAAATTATACTGTCGCAAATATATACGGCACTTTAAATGTAAATGTATCCCCTGCTGCCGGAAAATATGTGGTAATAGATGAGCTTACGACTAATCCTGTATCAAGCGAGACCACAGGCCCTGGGAGCTTTACTCTCCCAGCTGGCTTTTATACAGTAGACTTTAAAGATATCGGTGACCCGTGGGTTACGCCTGATGATGAAAGCATTATGCTTGAGGCTGGGGCAGCTGAGACTGTAACCGGATTTTATGAAATAAAAGATAATATATACGGTGACCTTTATGTAAATGTAACGCCTGAAACCGGAAAATATGTTGTCATAGATGAGCTTACAACTAATCCTATTTCCGACGAAATAACAGGACCTTCTAGCTTTACTCTGCCTGCGGGCTTTTATACTGTAGACTTTAAAGATATCGGCAGTGAATGGATTACGCCAGCTGACCAGAGCGTTGAGCTTGAGGTCGGCCATTCTGTAACTGTTACCGGAATCTATGAAGAAAATGAAAATATAAACGGCACTCTTAATGTAAATGTAAGCCCTGCTACAGGTAAGTATGTTGTTATAGATGAACTTTCCAAAAACCCAGTTTCAAGCGAGACCACAGGCCCTGGGAGCTTTACTCTCCCAGCTGGCTTTTATACAGTAGACTTTAAAGATATCGGTGATCCGTATGTGGCACCTGCTGATGAAAGCGTTATGCTTGAGGCGGGTAAATCTGTGACGGTTACAGGATTTTATGAAATTAAAGGAAATATATACGGGGATCTTTATGTAAATGTAACGCCTGAAACCGGAAAATATGTTGTCATAGATGAGCTTACAACTAATCCTATTTCCGACGAAATAACAGGACCTTCTAGCTTTACTCTGCCTGCGGGCTTTTATACTGTAGACTTTAAAGATATCGGCAGTGAATGGATTACACCTGCTGACAAGAGCGTACAACTTGACGTTGGAAAATCAGTAACTGTGACTGGCATTTATACTTTAGCAAGTGGCGATAAAGGAACTATTAACGTGGAAGTCGTTGATAATCTGAATAATCCTATCGCCGATGGCAAATGGGCTGTTAAATCATGCACTGGAAGTGATTTAAGTTCATGCACAGTTTCATATACCAATGGAACCGCAAGTCAAACTTTAACAAATGTTCCAGTTGGCACATACGGCATATTTGCCGAATTGACCACAGGGTACAGCGGAGTCGCTATACTTAGTGTTAATCCTGCTGCGCTTGCAAAAGACGCGACCGTTACATTTAAAGTGTCTTACACTAAAACTGTTCCTAGCGACACAGGTACTGTTGTTGTTAACCAAATAGGCGCCGTGGGAACAGTTGCTCTTGCGGGCCCAAGCCCAGCTTCTGTCACAACCGCTACATATACTAATAGTGCCGCAGGCGTCGGTTCATATACTCTTACGACAATAACACCGCCTGCTGGATATGTATTAGATACTGTAACTGATGGCAGTTCTGCTGTTCTTGCTAGCCCTTACACTCAAAATTTGGCGAAAAACGCCACTATCACATATAACGTTAAATATAAATCAACTGCTTCTGTATCGATAACCAAAACAGCAAGTGAAACAGCTGTTGCCAACAACAATAAACGCGTTACCTATACGATAACCGTTACACGCAACGACAATGATGCCAAATCTTTAAATGCCACTGTTACTGACACGATTACAGGCACGGGAAGTATTTCCAATAATGGCGGCATCCTTGCTTATGTGCCGGGCACATACAGCTGTACAGGAGTTACCTGTACAAGTAATCCAAATGGTATAGCATCATCACCAGTTATTGTGACTTTGGATCATAAAGATAGTAAGGCGACTATAACTTACCAAATGCTTTCCACTAACAGCGCCCAGACCGTTCCTGCTACTTTCTCTAATACTGCGACAGCAAAATACATTGATCCAATCACCAGTATAGACACAACATTAACAGCAGGCCCAGTCTCTGTTACCGTTGCCCAACCTCCTACTGGAGGTGGAGGCGGTGGTGGAGGCGGAGGCGGAGGCGGCGGTGGCGGTGGTGGCGGTGGATATAGATTTTTTACCGGCGACATGAAACTTGAGGTTACAAAACTCGCGTCGCTTGACGGAAAGACTTACAGGGATGCCAGCACCAAAGAAAAAGGCCTTGTAATCCCTGAAGACAAATCTTCACGCGTTTACCTCAAAGTCACTGTTAAAAATCCAAGCATTGTCTCAGCTAATAATATAACTTTCGACCCATACTTTGAATCAGATAAAAGCGGAATCAGCGCCGGCAAGGTAGAGAACCTTAAAGGCAACGGAGTGAAACTTGATAAAAACGGGAACATAGTAATAGACAGCATATATGTAAACAAATCCGCTGAATTCACCTATGACCTCCTTGTAACTCCGTCTGGTAAAAGTTCAAAACCTGCTATTGAAGGCCTTGAGCTTACAGACTATAAATCTTCAGCCATGACATCGAGCGACGGCCTAAAGAAAGTGAGCATCGGTAGTAAATATCCGACTTACTTATACGCAGGCAAACTTCCTGCGGGAACTGTGACCGGAAACGCGGATAGCGTTCTGAGTATAAAGGTCGTGGCCGACAAGTCTGCCGCGAAAATCGGAGAGATAGTAAACTACACTATCACGCTGGAAAATATAAGCGACGGAGACCTGACTGGCCTATTCACAAACCATTCATATCCATCTGAATTACAGATATCCGACCCAGGCAACGGCATGGATGACGGCCGCGAAATGAAATGGAGACGGCCGATACTCCGCTCAGGCGAAAGCGTAACCTACAAGTTCAGCGCCAAAGTCGTCAGCGGAACACCCGGAAGCACTGTAAGAAGCCTTACCAGAGCTATGGTAAATGAATACGACAATATCTCCCCTGTTGCCACATACCTGACAATACTTGGCGGCTCAGCTCCAGCTATCGATTACCATTTGGCTCAGACCGGTCCTGCTGGAATGCTTATCCTCTTAGGTCTTTCAATTCTCGGTTACCTTGCCTTCGGAGCTATCCAGAAGAGACGCGCTTTAAACGCCATTAAAAACAACCTTTAAAACAAACATCTGATTATCATACGGTTGGACCCCCCTTATCTTCGGATTTGGGGGGTTTTAAATATTTTTAAATTACAAATTTTAAATTTTAAATTATAATTTAAATAACCTGAAGGCGCGATTACGTAATCGCGCCGGCGCTCCGATGTAACTTCGGAGCGCCTTCAGAAATTCGAAATTGTAATTTGTTATTTGTTATTTAAAATTTAAAATTATGCGAGCTTTAATCCAGCGCGTCAGCCGCGCCAAAGTCACCGTCGGAAATCAGATAATGGGCGAAATCAAAACCGGCGTCCTTGTTCTTTTGGGCATTACTCATGATGACACTGAAAAAGATGTGAATCATCTGGTTGAAAAAATTATAAATTTGCGGATTTTCCCCGGTGAAAAAAGCAGTTTTGATAAGTCGGTTTTAGAGGTCATCGGAAGTCTTTTGGTCGTTTCCCAGTTCACGTTATACGGTTCAACAAAAAAAGGCCGGAGGCCTGATTTCACTGCCTCGGCAAAACCGGATTTCGCGAACAGCATGTATGAATTGTTCATTGAAAAGGCCCGTGAAGCGGGGCTTAATGTCGCTACTGGCGAATTCGGGGCGATGATGGATGTTGAACTTGTGAATGATGGACCTGTTACTTTTATGCTGGAGTCTTGATCCTGTCTATACTCGAAACCCGGTAAACGAGCGTCTTACGTCCACCGTCTGCGAAAAGCGTACCGTCTGACGTCTGGCGTCTAACGTATAACGGAAATACAAGACGCAAGACGCTTACCGCCAGACGGTACGCACGTCGCGAACGTAAGACGCCTGACGCAAAACTGTACGCACATCGCGAATAATAAGCGAAAGCCGATACTCCCCCACAGGCAGGCGGGAAGTTCGATTTTGAAGAACTCAAGCGCTGTGTTAATATTTCACCAGTTTAAATTTAAGCAAAAAATATGGCAGAAAGTAACCATTTAATGGACAAAATTGTCTCTCTCTGCAAACGCAGGGGTTTTGTGTTTCCGGGATCAGAGATATATGGCGGTCTTGCCAACACATGGGATCTTGGCCCTTTGGGATTTGAACTTAAGAATAATGTTTTTCAGTTATGGTGGAAATTTTTTGTGCACAGTAGAAAGGACATGGTAGGCATAGACCCCGCAATCCTGATGAACCCGAAAGTCTGGGAATCATCCGGACATGTCGCAAATTTCAATGACGCGCAGATAGACTGCAAAAACTGCAAAAAGCGTTTCCGCGCGGACCATCTTTTGGAGGACGCGCTTGGGACAAAAGTCGAGGGTTTGAGCCTTTCGGACTTTAAAAAACTTATCGATGAAAACAATATCCTTTGCCCTGAATGCGGAAGCAAAAATTTTACTGATGTGCGCAAATTCAACCTCCTTTTCCAGACAAATATCGGACCCACTACCGAAAACGTCGAACCTGTGTACCTTCGCGGTGAAATCGCGCAGGGGATGTTTGTGAATTTCAAAAACGTGCTCACAGCAACCAGAAAACGGGTTCCGTTCGGCATCGCTGGTATAGGAAAGGCATTCAGGAACGAGATAACGCCTGGCAACTTTATATTCCGCACGCTTGAATTCGATCTGATGGAATTCGAATATTTCATCCGCGAAAAGGACTGGAAAGAGCTTTTTGATTACTGGGTAAAAGAAATGTATAAATGGCTCGATCTTATCGGCATTAAAAAAGAAAAAACAAGGTTAAGGGAGCATGACAAAAAAGAGCTTTCCCATTATTCAAAACGCACGGTCGACATTGAATACAATACCCCGTTTGGCTGGAAAGAGTTGTATGGCCTTGCGTACCGCACTGACTTTGACCTCAAAAACCACGAGCATTTCAGCAAAGAGGACCTTTCATATGTTGACCCTGAGACAAATGAAAAATTCGTTCCGCATGTGCTTGAACCGACATTCGGCTTGAGCCGAACACTTTTAATGCTGCTTTTCAGCGCGTACGACGAGGAAGAGGTACTTGATGTGAACGGTAAACCGGAGTTAAGGATCGTGCTTCGCTTCAAGCCTCAGATCGCGCCTTACAAAGCCGCAGTTCTGCCTTTGATGAAAAAACCCGAGCTTACCAAAAAAGCTGATGAGGTCTTCGATCTTTTAAAAGGCGATTACGCTCTGGATTTCGATGTTACCGGCAGCATTGGCAAGCGCTACAGAAGGCAGGATGAGATCGGGACGCCGTACTGCATCACAATAGATTTTGCCACCCTGAAAGACAAAGCCGTAACCGTGCGCGACAGGGATTCGATGAAGCAGGATAGGGTTAAGATTAAGGAATTATCGGAGTATCTGAGAGACAAAATTTGTTAAACGAAATAACCAATTGTAAATCCGTCCGCGGTGGCGGACGTAAATCCAATTGTAATTCCTATTGTGGCTAATCTGATATACAAACAATTGGACCCTCAATTGGATTTACAACAGGATTTACAATTGGAATCATTCGCGCGCCATAAAATAATATTCCACCAAAAGGATTATAATCAGCATCAGCATTGCGTCCCACCAGGTAAGCACGCGGAGCCTTTGGAATATAAGGCTGGCGACGATCATCACGGAAAGAAGACAGCCCTGCCTTAAGGCGATATTCAGGTTTTGGTAATAATTTTTGTTTTTATTTAAAGCCATCCGCAGATAATAATTTAGTATCGACAAAGTACCTGTTAAGGCTATGAAAAGGCTTGAATAAAAAAGCGACAAAGCCAAATAACCAGATATAAACGGGCTTAAGTTATTTATGACTACAAAGAATGACGCCCAGCCGAGGATTGTCGCAACGATAATTCCGATTAGGTAGTAGATGTGGGGCATTTTTAAGAACTAAGGACTAGGGACTAAGGACTAAGTAATTTAGAACAGTTATTAAGTTATAACGAAAAGCGGGATTAATCAATTGCTAAATGCCTCGTATAGCGTAATCGTAACTTTATTTAATTTTGTGCCGAAACCGCAATAGCTGATTAGCTGATTAGCTGATTAGCTTTTAATCAGTTACTAAACAGCTAACAAGCTAACTAGCTAAACAGCTTTATAAGGAAGTCGGGTTCGCAATTCACGCATAATTTGGTATAATTGCGGAGCTTAAAAATTATAAATCAATATGAAACGATATTACATCAAATCGTTAATAGTAAGTTTTTGCTTACTGCTCGCTTTTGGGCAGTGTTACGCGACTGCGGTTTTTACTGATGTTACATCCAGCCACACGAATTACAACGCGATAAATTATCTATACGAAAAAGGTGTTATACAGGGCTATTCCGACAACACGTTCCGTCCTGACCAAAAAGTAAACCGGGCTGAGGCGCTGAAAATCATCCTGCTGGGTTCAGGTATACTGGTACCAGAGATACAGCAACAGGATATTTTTCCTGATGTCTTATATTCAGCCTGGTATGCAAAATACGCTCTGAAGGCGAAAAATCTGGGCGTAATCAAAGGCGATGACGTTACAGGTTATTTCAGACCCGGAGATAATGTGATTATGGCAGAGGCGTTAAAAATACTTTTGAAAGCCAATAATAAAACGGTTTATCAACCGACTTCTAACCCTTATTTGGATGTACCGAAAGATTCATGGTTCGCGCCTTATTTTGATTACGCGCTTAAGGCAGGTTTACTTGACCAAAAAACAACTGATAACGTTTATCCGGCCACACCGGTTACAAGGGCCATGCTAGCTGAACTTATGTACAGGCTCGCCACAAGCAAATTCATAGTCGCTGATGGCAAGGCGAGCTTTTATAGCGACACATTTCATGGCAAGACAACCGCGAGCGGCGCTATTTATGACGCATCGGCTTTTACCGCCGCGCACAGGACTTATCCATTCGGGACATGGTTAAAAGTTACGAATGCCGAGAGCGGTAAATCAGTTGTCGTGGAAGTGAATGACAGGGGCCCGTATGTCAGCGATCCGACCCGTATTATTGATTTAAGCAAAGCGGCATTTGAATCAATAGCATTGCTATCCAGCGGTATCATTAATGTAAAAATCGAAGAAACAACCGCTCCTTCAACCCCGCAGATACCTCAGGCTGAAACCAGTACGCCTTCGCCGACAATACCATCAGAAAGCGTTCCCGCGGGCGATCTTCTGAACACAACAAAAATCATCTGTCCGGAGGTTTCATCTCTCGAATTCATACCAAAAACTACATTCTCCAACATCACTCTTGATGACGAAATCCCGAACAGAATAATTTTGAACGAAGTCCTTACACTGAAAGGTTCCACTACAGTAAAAACGAATACAGTTTCCGCATTTATTTTGGATAGCAATAATAACCAGACGGCCTTTACCGGAGACCTTGTTAGCGGGAAATTCGCTATAAACATACGTTTCCAAAAGGAAGGTACTTATCAGCTTGGCATCCTTCCCGGCGAATCCGGCAAAAGCGTGATAAAAGAAATAAAGGTGATAAAAAATACCTGTATCGGTGAAGCTGAAAACAGCACACTTAGCCCTGTTACAGGAATTGATTTGTATGTGCAGGACGGCAATACGGAAATCGAATGGAACCCTGCCAATTATAATTTATTTAAACTCACGTTTTCGCAGGGCGGGCTTCATAAATCATACATTTTAAAAAAACTAAGCAAATGGGAACCTGTTCCAAAAGAGTTTGCGTCTTTTAAAACGGCTGACACTCAGTTATCTATTCGCGGGACTATAGTGAATAATAAATCTATCCTTGAGCCAGATAAGATCATGTGGAGCCCGGCTTCAACCAAAAACTTTATTGCGAGCGACCATTACGAATACATCTTTAATGCGAAAGAGGCTGAAATCATAAGTTTAACCAATAGTGCAATTGTCGGAAATACCATAAAAGCAGTATTTAAGCCGAAAGTCCCAGTGCGGTCAAAAGCCGCGGTGATACTGCCAACAGGTAAAGTAAAGGAAATCACATTATCAGGCACGAATGTCACCCCTGTAAAAAACGCAGTAGGAATTGAAGTGTTTCCGTCTTCCGGAGAAACTTTGACCGCAAGCTATACTGAGCAGGCCACAGGCGTGCATTTCCTTGAGATCAATAACGCGGAGGGTCTTGCCGTGATCAATGTCCCCGTTTACATCAAAAACCAATTTCCACTGCTTCCGAATATACGCGATCTATCTGACCAAAACCCTATTAACCTTGGGGATGATATATCGAGCCTCAGGACCAAGATGCTGGCTTTACTAAATGCGGACAGAAGCAGATACAAATTAAGCCCTTTGAAATTGGATGCGGCTATGAGCAACCTTGCGCAATTCCGAAGCGATGACATGGCGGCAAATAATTATTTCAGCCACTGGGATAAGAATGGCAACGACGCCAATGACTTAAGACCTAACTATGGCATACAAACTCCTGTCAGCGAAAATCTCGCAAAAGATTTAACTCTTGAATTAGCCGAATACGGATTGATGAGGAGCGCGATACACCGCTCAAACATTCTTTCTGAAGAATGGACACGCGTCGGTTTCGGCATAAGCAAGTTAACTGATGGCAGTTATGTTTTTGTGCAAATTTTTTCAGAAGAACCTTTAAATATGAGCGATATGATAAGCCTTAGGGCAAGCGTTCTTTCTAAAATCAACGCGAACAGGGCGTCAGCGCTTACCCTTAATGATAATCTGAATTCTTTGGCTCAAAGCTGGAGCGAAAAAATGGCCAATGAGGATTTCTTTGATTTTACGGATAAAAATGGTATCGCTCTTGTGGATACGATACGTAATTCCGGAGTCAGCGCATCTCTGGGGACATATATAGTCGGCAATTCGAGTTTCGCCGCTGCCCTTGACCAGGTAGGCGGTAACGAACAGCTTACGGAAAGCAAATGGAAAAATATTGGCATCGGGATAAAACAGGATAATCTGGGGATTATCAAAATCACCCTCATCTATACTGAATAATAATTTCTAATATCTAATTTTCTGCTCGGAATATCCGACATTCAAAATTAGATATTAGTTATTAGATATTAGAAATTATTTTCTCTCATCCTCCGCGTAGACGTATTCGTAGTTCTTTTTATTGTAATTAAAAAGTTCGTTTTTTTTGAAAAAGCGAGGAATTTCAACAAGAGCAGTTTCAAGACTATCGCTCGCGTGAACGAGATTGCACATTATGCTCATACCTAGATCCCCGCGGACTGTCCCGGAAGCAGCGTCTCTGGAGTTTGTTACGCCGCAAAGGTTGCGCACAACTTTGATAGCCTCATTCCCTTCCCAACATTGCACGATAATAGGGCAACTGGACATGAATTTGGCGATTCCCGGAAAAAATGGTTTACCCGTGAGATGCGCGTAATGTTCTTTTAATAATTTGTCATCAAGCTGCATCATCTTATTGCCTATCAATTTAAGGCCCTTATCCTCGAAATATGACATTACTTTTCCGACAAGACCCCTTTGGACTGCGTCGGGTTTTATGAGTACTAGTGTGCGTTCCATATTAGATTTAAGATTAAAGATTTAAGATTTATGATTTGGGTTTCCGAATATCTGTAGGCGCTCCGATGTAACTTCGGAGCGCTTTCAGTATGTCGGGGCGATGCGACCCTGAACCGTGACCAGTTTATCAGTAATGCAGCAATGACGCAAAATGCTCTTTATCCTCATAAGGGCCGATTAAGGCAAGGCGCATATTTTCCACATTCAAAAGTTCTTTTGCCAGCCTTAATACATCATCAGCGGTTACGGCATTGATTTTCTTTAAAATTTTATCAAGCGATTCGATTTCAGGATAAAGAAGTGCCTGTTTGCCCATCAAATGGGCGTATTCCTCGCTGTCTTCGAGGCGAAGGATAATCTTTCCTTTCATAAATTCCTTTGCTTTCTTTAACTCTTCCTCGCTGACTTTTGCTTCCGTTATTTTCCTGTATTCCTCCAAAATCGCCTGAATAGCAAGGTCAATGCGACTCAGGTCCACACCTGCTGAGGTTGATAAAACACCAGTATCTGAATAATCGTCAGTCGTTGTGCGGATGTAGTATGAAAGCCCCTTCGCTTCGCGCACATTCATGAACATGCGTGAACTCATATTACCGCCAAGAATTACGCTGAGGATTTTTTCGGTAAATTCATCATTATGCCGAGCGGGAACGCCTTCAACACCCACAATGATATGCCCCTGTTCGGTTTTTTTGTTCTGTAAAATCACTTTTCCTTCCGCGCTCATTTTCTGGTATGGGCTTGGTTTTAGTGAACTTTTGCTATCGGTGAACGGAAAATATTTGCTGACTAAATCCAGCACATCCTTTTCATTTATGTGGCCCGCGACGCTTATTACGGTATTATCCGGCGTATATAAGGCGTTTTTGTAATTCCATATCTGTTCGCGGGAAATGCTTTTAATCGTCTTTTTTGTGCCTATCTGATCCCATCCCAATGGCTGGTCGCCGAACATAAGCCTTTCAAAATCCCATCCGACCTGGTACATCGGTGTGTCCTGGTACATATTGAATTCTTCAAGGATAACTCCCCTTTCCTTTTCAAGTTCTTCATGTGTCAGAGAGGCATTAAGCATCATATCGCCGATAACATCAAAGGCGATTTCTTTTTGGTGAGATGCAAGCTTAATGTAGTATCCCGCATATTCTTTTCCTGTGAACGCGTTGAAATCCCCGCCGACAGAATCAATAGCGGATGAGACTTCCGCTGCGTTTTTATATTTTTTCGCGCCTTTGAAAAACATGTGTTCCAAAAAATGCGAAATGCCGTTTATTTCGCGTGTTTCATAGCGTGAACCAGCGCCAACAAGACAAAGTACGGTTACTGATTTTGTACCATCAAGAGGATTTGTGATTATCCGTAGACCGTTGGGGAGAGTGGTAAGTTTGTACATTTTATATAGTTGTAAGTTGTAAGATTTAAGTTGTAAGTTAACTCTTAAATCTTTAATCTTGCAACTTAAATCAATGCAAAAAAGAGCATATCTGAAAAGCAATTATGTAGCAAGATGGAACAATAATCATATTTCAATGTAATTTATTTTAAAATTGTCAATTTGATTTGTATTCGATTTTTTCGACATATTCGACAATCCTTTTTCCGCATTACTGAACCATTTTTTTGTTCATCTTTGACATGCTGTCGAAAGTTGAACACAAAATTTGTTATTGACTACAAAATGTATACAACATATTCTGAGGTCGTGAACTCTGAAAATCGACCATGAACCATAACGGTTCATGAAAAAAACAAAAATAAAAAACACATGCTAAAACCAAAAAAATCCAAAATTCGATTAAGTATATTCATCTGAATTTCGGACTTCTTTTTCGTTCGCCACGGCGAATTGCGCTTCGATTTTAAACAACACCTTATAAAACCTTTGACTATTGACCTTTAACTATTGACTTAAAAATTAGAAGCATCCAACCGAGTCAAATGTCAAAAGTTAAAAGTCAAATGTAAATCAAAAAAAATGTCAGAACACAAGCCAGTACTACTAGACGAAACAATTGCTCTTTTAAATCTTCGGGAAGGAATGAATGTGGTGGACTGCACGCTGGGATTAGGTGGGCACAGCGCTGAAATTTTTAGCCGAATTGGAACAAAGGGGAAACTAATGGCATTCGATCAAGATGCAGAAAATCTAGAAAAGGCTAAAAATTTCATAAACTCTAAGTTCCAAGTTCCAAATTCTAAAAACATTATTTTCGTTAATTCAAATTTTGAAAATCTCAAATCAGAAATCATAAATCATAAATTCCCAGCGCCGGATGCGATTTTGTTTGATTTAGGGCTTTCATCACCGCATGTGGATAACGCGGAACGCGGATTTTCTTTCCATCGCGACGGACCATTGGATATGCGGTATGACCGAACCCAGAGGCTGACTGCGGAAAAAGTGGTAAACACATACAGCGAAGAAAAACTCGCCGACATCATCTATCACTGCGGTGAAGAAAAACGCGCGCGGATAATCGCGAAAAAAATCGCGCATGTCCGTAAAGCAAGACCGATAACTTCAACTCTTCAGCTCGTTCGCGTTATCGCTGACACACTTCATCATAAATCTAAAATCCACCCCGCCACACTGACCTTTCAGGCATTAAGGATTTACGTGAACCGTGAACTTGAAGTCCTGGAAAGCGCGCTGCATCAGGCTATTGATATTCTGAAACCCAAAGGCCGGATAGCAGTCATCTCCTATCATTCCCTCGAAGACCGAATTGTAAAGAACACTTTTCGTTACTACACAAAAGATTGTATCTGCCCAAAGGAATTACCTGTCTGTCAATGCAATTTTAAAAAAAAGCTTTATCTATTAACTAAAAAACCTATAATACCATCAGGTATTGAGGTTCAAGCCAATCCGCGGGCGCGTAGCGCCAAATTGCGGGTGGCTGAACGCTTATGATCAACCTCAACTGCCCAATACAAACACATAAACTAATGTCTGCTGCATTATTAATAAATAACAATAATCCCACCACAAAAGTGCGGAAAAATACGCTATCCCAAAAAGTTGAGGTAAGTGTCAATGCTCTTGTATTTGCAATAATCGTACTCGTCGCTTTGATCAGCCTTGCATATCTGGCAAATGCCAACCGTAACGCTACAAAGGGCTATGCTTTGAAGAACCTTGAAGTCGAACGTTCACAATTGCTTACTGAAAATGAAGTGTGGGATATGGAAATCGCGCAAACTCAGGCCCTCGCCAATATCCAGAATGACCCGAAGGTGAAATCAATGGTAAAGACAGATGCTCCGCTATTTATAAGGGGTGATACTGCGATTGCGGCTAAATAACCATAAGCCCTAATATCTAATCTCTAATTTCTAATATCTAATTTTGACATACAGAAAAACTGATTATCAAAATTAGATATTAGGTATTAGATATTAGGGATTTTTTATGGTAATTTAGAAATATGGAGCTCAGTTGGGTCGAAATATCAAAATCGGCTTTAATACATAATATTCAGACTTTCCGAAAACTTGTCGGAAAGGATGTTGTTTTGGCGCCATGTGTAAAGGCGAACGCGTATGGACATGGGATTGTTGAATGCGCGCGGATTTTTGAGAAACACAGAGCGGATTATTTATGCGTGAATGCTATATATGAGGCTAAGATACTCAGAGATTCTGGAATAAAACTTCCTATTCTTATTCTGGGCTACGCTCCCCTTTCGGAGCTTAGCGGTGCGGTTAAATACGATACTGAACTTACAGTCTATAATCTGGAAACAGTCGAAGGTTTGGGTAAATTACATAAAAAAATATCTGTTCACCTAAAGATTGAAACAGGTAACCACAGACAGGGTGTCCGGCTTTCGGATATCCCGGCTTTCGCGAAAATCCTCAAACATCATCCGAATATTGAACTTAAGGGCATATCAACGCATTTCGCGAACCTTGAAGACCGCGTTAACCACCAATACGCGCTATATCAGCTTAAGCAGTTTAAAAAGGCAATACATATATTGGAGGCTGAGGGTTTTGCCCCGCATTTTCGACACTGCGCGAATACCGCGGCGACAATCCTTCTTCCAGAAGCGTATTTTAATTTTGTCAGATTAGGGATTGGAGCGTACGGATTGTGGCCGAGTGACAAAACAGAAATGGCCGCCAAGCGCGCGGGAATCAACATTACTCTTAAACCCGCGCTGACATGGAAGACGATTGTCGCGCAGATCAAAGATGTGCCAAAGGGTTCATTAATCGGTTATGGCTGCACTTATGTAATGCCAAAAAACGGCCGTATAGCTGTTCTGCCTGTCGGATATTATGACGGCTTTGTCCGCCTTCTTAGCAACCGCGGATATGTACTTATACGTGGTAAAAAGGCGCCAGTTATCGGTCGTGTTTGCATGAACATGGTTATGGCCGATGTCTCGCATATCCCTGACACCAAATTGGAGGATGAGGTTGTGCTTATCGGAAAGCAGGGAAAAGAAAATATATCCGCGGAACAGGTCGCGGAACTCAGCCATACGATTAATTATGAAGTTACGACGAGGATTAATGAGAGGATTCCACGCATCCTCAAGGACTAAGAACTAAGGAATAAGGAATAAGCAAAAATTGTTAATCTGAAATATTTTTGGATTGTTTGAAAGACAATTTTTTTTATATTTGCTGTAATATGTTTTTCGCAATCTAAGGATTAAGATTTTTGTAGGGGGATTTTTTCCCTATCAGCTTAGTCCTTAGTTCTTATTCCTTAGTCCTTATAAATATATGAATTTCTATCAAAACACACTCACCAATTTACAAAAAGCCGCGAAAATAATGAAGCTGGACCAGGAGACGCTGGATGTACTTTCGCATCCGCAGAAAACCTTAGTCGTCACATTGCCTGTGCGGATGGATGACGGCAAAATGCAGTATTTTGAAGCTTACCGTGTACAGCATTCTGATCTGCGCGGACCTTTTAAGGGCGGTATCCGCTATCTTCCTGCGGTAAATCTAGATGAGATTAAAGCGCTTGCGACTGAAATGACTTTTAAATGCGCTGTCGCGGGCATTCCGTATGGCGGAGGCAAAGGAGGCGTTTGCTGTGACTCCAAGAATATGTCAGAAAAAGAGATTGAGAGGATGACACGCAAATACGTACAGGCGATTTACCAAATCATCGGCCCTGAACATGACATTCCAGCTCCGGATATGTACACGACCCCAAAGATAATGGCGTGGTTCATGGACGAATTCAGCAAGCTTGAGGACTGTTATACGCCTGGTGTTGTAACAGGCAAACCTCTTGAAATCGGCGGCTCACTAGGCAGAGACACAGCCACCGCGCAGGGCGGAGCGTACGTGTTGGAGGAATATATGAAGAAACATAATATGCCAATAGAAAAAACCAAAGTTATTGTGCAAGGTTTCGGGAATGCTGGCAGTTTCGCGGCAGAAATACTCCACAGCATGGGTTTTATTATCATCGGCTTAAGCGATTCAACAGGTGGTATATATAACGAAAAAGGTATGGACCCTTTTGTTGTCGCGAAGGTAAAAAAAGAAAAAGGTTCTGTCACGAAATGTAATGAGGGCGAGGTGGTAACAAATGAACAGCTTTTGGAAAAACACTGTGACGTATTGGTTCTGGCTGCAATGGAAAATCAGGTGAATGAAAAGAATATGAAAAACATCAAAGCCAAGATCGTCCTCGAACTCGCAAATGGTCCAACGACTTCAGAGGCTGACGAACACCTGAAAGAAAAGGGTGTAGTCGTTATCCCGGATATTCTTGCCAACTCAGGAGGTGTGACGGTTTCTTATTTTGAATGGCTGCAGAACCATGTGCAGTATTACTGGCCTTTGGAAGAAGTTCAGGCAAAACTAAAACGTTCAATGATCGAGGCATTAGTCCGCATTCTTGATTTCATGCAGGAACATAAATGCACTATGCGCATGGCTGCTTACATCTCTGCTTTTGATAGACTTGATAAGGCGAGGAAAATGAGAGGTTGTTAATACAACCGTTACCTGTAGGCGCGGATAATAATCCGCGCTGCGCGATTAATTAATCGCGCCTACAGTATTATTTAATTTAAAATCTATGTTAAAAGACCAAATAATCGCCGATTTAACAGCTTCAATGAAAGCCCGCGATGAGCTTAAAACAAGCACCCTTCGCATGATAAAGGCGGATATTATGAAATATGAAGTAAGCGGAAAAGATATGAAGGCTACGGATGAAGTTGTGGTTGACCTTATAAAAAGGGGCATAAAACAGCGCAAAGAGGCCTCGGAAGGCTTTGAGAAAGGCGGAAATAAAGAAATGGCACAAAAAGAGTTGGATGAAATTAAGATAATCGAAAAATACCTGCCCGCTCAGATGGGCGAAGATGAGGTCAAAAAAATCGCCAAAGAAACCATAGCTCAGATGAACGCCACGCCTGCCGACCCCGAGGCTCCGCTCGGGGCAAGCTTCGGCAAAGTAATGGGGGCTGTTATGGGTAAAGTAAAAGGAAAGGCTGATGGGGGGATGGTGAATAAGGTGGTGAAGGAATTACTTGCGTAATTCCAGCTTTGAGCTATGAGCTGTGAGACTATTTTTTAGCTGTGAGCTGAGAGCTATGAGCTGTGAGTAAACTCAAAGCTCTAAGCTCAGAGCTCTTAGCTTGAGCTTATTAGTTGCTTAATTTAAAGCCGACCCAAATGCCGATAAGGCCACCTACTGCTGTCAAAAGAACCGATGATAATGATAGGAAACCCTCTCCCCAAAGACTGGGTATATATCCGCCGACCGCGGAGCCTACAAACAGACCGAGCCAGATGAGAAATCGTGAATTCATACGATTAGTTTAGCAGATTTGTGCAGCATAGCTAACAAAATTTTGACAATCTGAACAAATTAATGATATAATTTTAACAGAAAAATGATCCCGTGGCCGGTGTATAACGCACCAACTTGGTCGGGGGTTATTTTTTTGTTGTGTTCAGATGAGAATTTACCTATAATAACCTCCTTTTATTGTAAAAAATGGCTTATATATTTTTGGATGAAAGCGGGGATCTTGGATTTGATTTTAAAAAGAAACGCACATCAAAGTTTTTTGTCATTACTTTCCTTTTCACCGCTAATAAACGGTCTATTGAAAAGGTTGTTCGCAATACGCATAAAACCCTAAAACAAACCCATAAGACCAAAAGCGGAACTTTGCACTGTTTTCAGGAAAAGCCAGTCACCCGCAATCGCCTGCTAAAAAAGCTTGCTGAAAAAGATTGTAAAATTATGACCATATACCTTAACAAAAAGCGTGTTTTTACACGACTTCAGGACGAAAAGGCGGTTGTCTACAACTATGTGACCAATATCCTGCTGGACCGCATAGCAACCAAAAAACTTATCCCGAAAAACGAAACTATCCATCTTGTCGCCTCACGTAAAGAAACGAACAAATTTTTGAATGAGAACTTTAAACTTTATCTTGAAAATCAAATCAAAAACCAACACAAAATCGATATAAGCGTTTCCATCAAAACTCCTTACGAAGAAAAATGCTTACAGGCAGTTGATTTCGCAAGCTGGGCTATTTTCCGTAAACAGGAACACGCGGACGACAGTTATTATAATCTGATAAGACCAATCATTGCTGAAGAAAATCCGCTTTTTCCATAGCGACAAAACCCTTTGTGCTATTTACGAGCGACCATTCCGGAAGCCCACACAAAAGGATTTACTTGTCATACAAATGATAACAAAATGACGGCCTAAAGTCAAGAAAATCACAGTCCAAAATCATTCACTTCTTCTGTCAATATTTTTGAAGGGGGAAATACGAAAGCATGATGAAGCTTAAACCAATGGAATTGACATGTATGACAAATTTTGTTATAATTATAATATACTTATTATATCTTCCTAACTTTAAAAATTATGGACACCGAACCGTCATCATCAAAAGAAACAACACCTGATTATGTTATAGAAATGGCTGATAAAATTCAGAAACAATTTACCGGCTATCGAGGTCCGCAAGTTTCATATCTAATGGAGGATCTGGTCGGATTATCCATGGATATGTTGGATGAAATGTCCCGAATGAACGATTACGACTTAAGAGAAGTAAAGGAACGATTTTATCCACAGTGGTCAACATCTGATTTTAGAATGCTTTTGGATCTGCTTAAGGAGAGAGATGAGGAAATGGGGTTCGCAATAAGCTCTGCGAGAGAAGAGCTATCTGAAACTCTTGAATAGTCCAATTCGGCTTCCTGATCTACTGTTGTACTACAGCGCACAATTCGATTTTAAACGAAATCCTAATTCCTATACTCCCCCCACTCCTTAATCCTCAAATCCTCTATCTTATACTTTTGAATTGAGCGGATGAGCGCTTTGGCGAACTGGACGTTTGTGAGGAGCGGTATGTGCTGGTCGACAGCAAGACGGCGGATCTGGTAGCCGGCGGTGATTTCGTCGTGCGCGTATTTGGTGGGGATGACGATGGCAAGGTCGATTTTGCCGGCTTTGAGATATTCGGAAATATTCGGGCAATTTTGCGTGGAAACGCGGTGCAGTTTTGTGACTTTTATTCCGTTTTCATGCAGAAAGGCCGATGTGCCTTCGGTGGCAAAAAGATTAAAGCCCATGTCGATGAGTGTTTTCGCGGCGGGAAGCATGCTAAGTTTATCTTTCATACGGCCGACGGAAAGGAGGATGTGCTTTTTCGGGATCTTGTAACCGACAGCAAGGTAGGATTTAAGGAAAGCTTCCTCAAAATCATCGCCAAAGCACGCCACTTCGCCGGTACTTGCCATCTCGACTCCTAAAACCGGGTCGGCGCCTTTCAGGCGCGGGAAACTGAATTGAGGGAATTTTACGCCGACGTAATCCAGGTCGACTGTCTGGTAACGGACATCTTTATCGACGTCGTTTAACATCGCCCTGGTCGCGATCTCGATGAAATTGTATTTTGTGACTTTGGAGACAAACGGGAATGAACGGCTGGCGCGGAGGTTACATTCAATCACTTTAATCTCGTTATCTTTTGCGAGGAACTGGATGTTGAATGGGCCAGTGATTCGGAGTGAATTCGCGATGGCTTTTCCGATTTTTTTGACCCTGCGGATGGTCTCGAGGTATGTGCGTTGCGGAGGAAGAACGATTGTGGCGTCACCGGAGTGCACGCCCGCGTCTTCCACGTGTTCGGAAATCGCGTAAATAAGGGTTTTTCCGTTGTGAGCGACAGCATCCATTTCAATCTCACGCGCGCCGACCATGAATTTGGAAATGACAACAGGGGCTTCGGTATTCACGCGGACAGCCTTTCCCAAAAAATCCTCAAGTTCCTCGCTTGTGTGAGCCACGCGCATTGCCGCGCCTGAAAGGACGTAGCTTGGGCGCACAAGAACCGGGTAACCGACTTTGTCAGCGAATTTGTACGCTTCCTCGATCTTTGTAAACGCTTTCCATTCAGGTTGGTCTACTTTCAGTTCATCCAGCAGTGCAGAAAATTTATCACGGCTTTCCGCGCGGTCGATGCTTTCAACAGATGTGCCCATAATCCTTACTCCGCTTTTATACAAACGGAGAGCCAGATTATTGGGGATCTGCCCGCCCATTGAGATGACAGTTCCATTCGGTTTTTCTTTATCACAGATATCCAGCACGCGCTCGTGGCTAAGTTCATCAAAATACAATTTATCACATTCATCAAAATCCGTGCTTACGGTTTCGGGATTGTAGTTAATCATAATGGATTCATATCCCGCTTTATGAAGTGTTTTAACCGCGTTCACACAGCACCAGTCGAATTCTACTGATGAACCGATGCAATATGGGCCGGAACCGATTACCACCGCCTTCTTTAGCGGAGAGCGATGAGCGGAGAGCGACGAGCGGCTAGTCGCTAATCGCTTACCGCTAACCGCTGTAAAGGAAATGTCATCCCTCTCTCCCCAATATGTGAGATACAAATAATTCGTTTTCGCGGGAAATTCGGCTGCGAGGGTGTCTATCTGTTTTACGACTGGTATTACTCCGAGTTTTTTCCTGTGTTCTCGGACTTTCATCTCATCGTCCTTAAACATGCGGGCTATCTGTTTATCGGAAAAACCGGTTTTCTTCGCCTCGCGCATCAGGAGCTCTGTTATTCCGTGAACGGATTTTACAGCTTTCACCTTTTTTGAGACTTTTCGGATATTTTTTATCTTCTGCAAAAACCATGGGTCAATGCCGGTCATCCTGTATAATTTTTCAACTGAGTAACCTTTATCGATTGCCTGAGCCAAGGCGAACGGGCGTTTTGGCGTTGGATTTTTTATCGCCTCATCTAATCCGTGTAATCCGTGGTTAAATTCAAACATATCCGGCTCAAGCCCATACGCGCCTATCTGTATCATGCGAAGGCCCTTTTGCAAAACTTCTTCAAAACTCCGTCCGAGCGCCATTATTTCGCCGACAGATTTCATTTCCGATGTTATTATCTCGCTGACTTTGCGGAACTTATTCAGGTCCCAGCGCGGTATTTTTAAAGCAACATAATCAAGCGCCGGTTCAAAGCACGCGGAGGTTTTTTGTGTTACTGAATTTCGGAGTTCGGTGAGCGCGTAACCTAAGCCTAGTTTTGCCGCGACATAAGCCAGCGGATAACCTGTTGCTTTTGAAGCCAATGCGGACGAACGTGACAAGCGCGCATTTACTTCGATAACACGGTAATCATCGGATTTTGGGTCCAGCGCGTACTGAATGTTGCATTCACCGACGATCTTAAAATGGCGGATAACCTGTATAGCGATATTTCGGAGCTTCTGGTATTCGTGATTATTCAGTGTCTGGCTCGGCGCAATGACGATTGATTCACCCGTATGTATACCAAGCGGGTCAAAATTCTCCATGTTGCATACAGTGATGCAGTTATCTTTGCTGTCGCGCACCACTTCGTATTCGATTTCCTTCCAGCCTTTCAGATATTCCTCGATCAAAACTTGCGGAGAGGCAGAAAATGCTTTTTTTAGAACAGGATTCAGTTCTTCATGGTTCCTTGCTACACCCGAGCCAAGCCCGCCCAAAGCAAACGCAGCGCGCACCATAACGGGGTAACCGATTTTTTTTGCTGCGTCTTTCGCGTGCTCAGGAGTTCGGCACGCGATACTGCGGGGTGAAATAACACCGATCTCTTTCAGAGAATTTTTGAAAAGCTCACGGTCTTCCGTTAACCGGATAGATTTAACCGGTGTTCCGAGTACCTTGATACTGTATTTTTTAAGGATTCTTTTCTTTTCAAGCTCAAGCCCGCAATTCAGGGCTGTCTGGCCCCCGAAACTTAGCGATATGGCATCGGGTTTTTCTTTCTTTATAACTTGCTCGACGAAATACGGCGTTACCGGCAAAAAATAAATCTTATCCGCAAGACCTTTACTAGTCTGGTTTGTGGCGATATTCGGGTTTATCAGGATGACTTTAATCCCCTCTTCCTTGAAAGCCTTGATGGCCTGCGAACCGGAGTAGTCAAACTCCCCTGCCTCGCCGATTTTCAGGGCGCCGGAGCCTAATAGTAGAATTTTTTTGATTTTATGTGAAGTTTTCATAATTTGTGAGTGAGAGCATGAGCATGTTCATGAGCATGATAGTTACATGCACTTGCACATGCTCTTGCTCGATATATTTAATCTTTTAAAAAAAGCAGGTATTTCCTGCCTTATAACAGTTTCACGGAATAACGGATTTGGAAATTTGGATGTTTCATATTTCTGCATAAGTTTAAACGGATTTTTTGAGATTATCAAATTATTTTACATCCCGTAGGCGCGGAAACGTTTCCGCGCTTTCAGAATATTAGAATTTCGATTTTCGAGTTTCCCGCCAGAACGCTGCAGGCAGGCTGGCGAATTTCGGTATTTTGTTATATCGTTATTTCGTAACTTCGTTATTTCGTTATGATAAAAGTCGTTCCCTTCAACCCCGACACACTTAAAGAAGCCGTTTCTATCCTGAAAAAGGGTGGTGTAATCGCGCACCCTGCCGATACGTGCTTTGGGCTGGCTGCTGATGCATATAATCCAAAAGCATTTCACAAAGTTCAGGATATAAAAGGCCGCGATTTCAAAAAACCCATGAGCATAATGATACCTGTTGTGCAGTTGCTTAAAATTAAAAAATATGCGATTCTGGATGATTTCAGCTCTTATGTGGTTTCCAAATTATTTCCTGGCGCTGTAACTCTTATTTTACCGAAAGGCCCTGAAATCCCTGATTATTATTTTCCTGATACTTCGAATGTCGGGTTAAGGGTGCCGATGCATAATATGACGCAGGATATGCTGACAGCTTTTAAAGGTCCTCTTATTACAACCAGCGCTAACCCGTCTGGAAAAGACCTTTGCTTTACACATAAAGAAGTGATCAAAGCTTTTAAAAACAGTGAACATAAACCCGATTTGGTTTTCGAAGGAAAGACCACTAACCGTAATCTCGCCTCAACAGTAATAGAGGTTAAAAGTGACCGTGTAAAAATTATTCGCAAAGGGCCTGTTTCCGCATCGCAGCTTGAGGCGATTTTGGGAGTACCTGTTAAGGAATGATGCTTTTATTGCCTATATCGCTGTTTTGACTTAATATGTTTTAGAAATTTTTAATTTTTGAATTTTTGTAATTTTTGAAATAATTTTTAATGTTTAGTAGTTAATTTTTAAAGTAAACTCCAAGATTAAACATTATAAAATTAGGATTTATTTATAAAAATTTAAAAATTATAAAATTAAAAATTTAATTTTATGTTACGAACACACACATGCGGTGAACTTCGGCTTACCGAAAGAGGAAAAACAGTTGTATTAAGCGGGTGGGTACACAGAAGGCGCGACCATGGCGGGATTATTTTTATCGATTTGCGCGACAGATACGGTCTAACACAGATTGTTTTTGATCCTAATGTAAGCAAGGAAAGCTGGAAAACAGCGAATACGGTTCGCCCGGAATTTGTTTTAATGGCAAAAGGTGAGGTGAGGAAACGCCTTGAGGGGCAGGATAATAAAAATATGGATACGGGAGAAGTCGAGGTTTATATAGATGAGGTCAAAATACTGAATGACTCAAAAACTCCTCCTTTTGAAATAGATCAGGATAAGGCTGTTAACGAGGAGCTTCGGCTGAAATACAGATATCTGGACCTGCGCCACGAGAGACTCAGGAACAATCTTGTCCTCCGCCATAAGATGATAAAAGCGATACGCGATTTTATGGATAAGCAGGGATTTCTGGAAATCGAAACTCCGATTCTTATAAAAGGTACGCCTGAAGGCAGCCGCGAATACCTTGTACCTTCTCGATTTTATCCCGGAAAATTCTTTGTTTTGCCGCAAAGCCCGCAGCAGTTAAAACAGCTATTGATGATCGCGGGTATGGACAAGTATTTTCAGATTGCGCGGTGTTTCCGCGACGAAGACCAGAGAGGTGACAGGCAACCTGAATTCACACAGCTTGATATCGAAATGTCGTTCGCGGAAGAAAAAGATGTTATGGCGGTAAACGAACAACTTTTAATCGAACTTACCAAAAAATTCGCACCGAAGAAAAAAATCCTGAAAAAACCGTTCCCTGTCATAACTTGGCATGAGGCTATGTCCCGCTTTGGCTCAGATAAACCGGATATACGTTTTAAAATGGAAATAGTAGATATTTCCGATATCGTGGCGCACTGCGATTTCAAAGTATTTTCGGGAACTGTTGAAAACGGCGGCGTTGTTAAGGCTCTGAAAGTTGAAGGCGTTGCTGACTGGCCGAGGAGCGAACTGGATAAGCTTGAAGAACTGGCAAAAGTCTACGGCGCCAAGGGGCTGGCTTATTTTGTTTACAGAGAGGATGGAATAAAATCCCCTATCATCAAATTTTTAAGTGAAGATGTTATAAACAAAATATCCGAAGCGCTGTGCGCGAAAATCGGAGATATTGTATTTTTCGCGGCTGACAAATTCACTACCGCGTGCGAAGTGCTGGGGCAGATACGGCTTGAATGCGGAAAAAAGCTTAACCTTATGGACCCGAATGTGTTCGCATATCTGTGGGTAAATGAATTCCCGATGTTTGAATTTTCCTCCACAGGCGGATCCGCCTCTGGCGGAGAGAAAGAAACCGGCCAGCTAGCCGCAATGCATCATCCTTTCACGCGGCCTTTGAATGAAGATATGGATCTTTTGGATACGGAACCAGAGAAAGCCCGCGCTGTGGCGTATGACATCGTGCTAAATGGAAGCGAAATAGGAGGAGGGAGCATGAGGATACATGAACAAAAGCTCCAGCAAAAAATCTTTGATATCCTGCGAATAAGCCCTGCAGATGCAGAAAGAAGGTTCGGACACATGCTGGAGGCTTTTAGTTACGGCGCGCCTCCACACGGGGGTATCGCGTGGGGCCTGGACCGCCTTATCATGCTTTTCGCCGACGAACCGAATATCCGCGAAGTAATAGCTTTCCCGAAGGACCAGAAAGCGAAAGATCTTACATTAGGCGCTCCTTCCGAAATAGCAGAAAAAGATATTAAGGAGGCGAATATACAGATCATCAATATTAAAAAATAATCTCAAGTTTATTATTAGTTTGTAGTTGGTAGGTTATAGTTTGTAGTATTAATTGCATACTGAAAAATTACTACAAACTACCAACTACAACCTACAAACTTGAGTTGAGAGATTAGCACCTAAAATAAATTTATGGACGAAATCACCCTGAATACAGGTAAAGGGGTGGGGCAGCCTAGCTTATCGGAACTGGAGGCGAAAATCGATAAAATTTTGGTTTACCAAAAAAGAGTTGCACGCGTCGCAATTTTCAGGGGTGTCATAAGCTTTATCTTTTTCCTGGTATTTATTGTGCTTCCGATAATCGGAGGATTTTATTTGGCTGAATATATTAAACACCGAGTGGATCTGGATAAAATCGCCACACAATACAAGGAACTCACAGAAACTGTAAGCACACTAAATCAGGTCAAGGGACAAATTGATAATGCTAAAAATATGCTGAATACTGAAAGTCTGAAGAATCTGATAAACGGTTCTAATCCTCAGGCTCCAGCAAACCAGTAGAAATCCTTTCGCGGTTGTTTATAACTGAATCCACGGGAAGGCGCAGTCCTGGGTTATTTACTAAAATCCTGTGAATTTCATCATCTGAAAGAACCCGTCCATCGCAAGCTATATTCCCACGGCGTTCTTTCATTACCCCATTTCTGTCGGGTTTTTCACCTTTCATAATATAAAGGCATTCGTCGGCGCGGTTAATCATCTTACTGCCATCCGGATCATCATACACCCCTTCAAATTCACTGATTCCGATACTCGCAGTCAGTTGTATTTCCTTTGAATTTCCATTAAGTCCCACAATAAAGATCTTTCCTTTTATAACCGAAGCTATTCTGTGAGCAACAACACAAGCGCCTTCGGCATCTGTATTTGGCAAAAGGAAATAAAACTCATCACCGCCCATCCTGGCGATAAGATCTGAATTACGTAAGATTTTTTTATTGCCATCTGTTACTTGAAAAACACTGGCTATATCACGCAATACATGGTCGCCTGCAAGGTGGCCGTATTTATCATTAACCTTTTTAAATTCATCAAAATCTAATTCGATCAATGACAATGGTCTGCCTTTTGCGATCTCTTCTTGAAGGCGTCTTTCAAAAGCCCGCCTGTTAGGAAGCCCTGTTAACGGATCGACATCCTTCATCGATTCAAGATAGATGACATTACAGGTTGTTTCAGCTATCAAATTGGAAATGTCTTCAGACCATTCCTTTGAAACTTTTACGCCAGCCTCTTTTTTTTCTCTTAAATATTCGCAAAGCCTTTCATAAATATTGTTATAAGCTCTTTCGCGTAGGGAATTTTCAGATGTCCTTTCTTCCGTTGAGGAAAAAAATCCTAATATTTCAGGATTTATGGCTAAAAATTTTTCTAAAGCATTATACGCCAATTCAGCAATTCGAGGATCAAATTCATCTGGTGAATTATTGTCTGTATCTTGCGTAATAACAATAGTTTCAGATTTTTCAGGCTTCGTCATAAAAATCAAACGGTGATTCATGGGAAGAACATCAAAAAACATGGGGGCAAAAATTTTCATAGAATACATTTTTCTTTAAAGGCTAAATCGAGAGTGAAATTTTTGTTATTATCAAAAAAATTCAAATGGAATTTACCAAAAGAATATTGGCTTGTCAAAGCTTTTTTTATAACTGTTGTTCCTTTCGAAGAACAGTTTTTCTTTTGCGCCGTTTCTTTTGTTTGCGGATTTTCTCAATCGCCCTCTGCCTTTTCGAGTCTGGACTAAGTTTGTAAAGCAGTTCTCTTAAAGCCAAAATCCTGTTCATGCTCCGTTCACGGTAATGCTGATATCTGATAACAGTATTTGTAGGTCGGTGGATAAGTTGAACCGCGCTGGCGGTTTTATTGATCTTCTGCCCGCCCTTTCCTCCGCCATGGATGAATTTTTCTTCAATTTCATTCAGGTTCACGTTCAAATCCCTGATCAGTTTTATGATTTCGTTGTATTTTGCGTCGGTGAGTTGTGATTGAGGAGGGAGGTTCATGGAGTATCGGTAAGTGAGGATGCACATCCTCACTTACAGTAAACAGAAATAAAGTTTTCCTTAAACTCATAAAACTTATCCTCCTCAATCGCCTTCCTTATATCTGACATTAATTTCAGATAAAATGCCACGTTATGTAGCGTGTTCAGGCGCAGGCTCAGGATTTCATTCGAAGTAAACAGATGTCGAAGGTACGCTTTTGTATAATTCTTGCATGTATAGCAACCGCATTCTTTATCGAGCGGTGTAAAATCCTCTTTATACTGCTCGTTTCTTATCCTCACAATACCTTTTGACGTAAAAAGGTATCCGTGGCGCGCGTTACGGGTGGGAAGCACACAGTCAAACATATCAATCCCCCGTTCGACCGCTTCAAGGATATTTTCAGGTGTTCCGACGCCCATAAGATATCGCGGTTTATCTTCGGGTAAATGAGGAATAGTCACATCCAGCATTTCATACATCAGTTCATTCGGTTCCCCGACAGATAAACCTCCGATGGCATAACCGTCAAAACCGATTTTCACCAACTGTTTCGCGGATTTTTCACGTAGATCCGGGTATGTGCCACCTTGGACGATTCCAAAGAGCTGTGAGCTCTGAGCTGTGAGCTCTGAGCTTTTTTTGCATCGCTCCGCCCATTCCGTTGTCAATTCCAATGATTTTTCAACATATTTCCTTTCCGATGGATATGGCGGACATTCGTCGAGGCACATCATTATGTCACTGCCCAGTTTTTGCTGTATTTCTATGCATTTTTCTGGCGTAAGAAATATTTTCTCGCCATCAATGTGCGACTGGAATTCAACGCCATCGGCCTTCAGTTTGCGGATTTTGGATAATGAAAAAACCTGATAACCGCCGCTGTCGGTCAAAATCGGGCCGTCCCAGTTCATGAATTTATGCAAACCGCCTGCCAACGCGACAACATCCTCACCTGGACGCAGATGAAGGTGATAGGTATTTGCCAATATAATTTCACCACCGAGCTCACGTACTTCATCTGGAATAAGCCCTTTTACTGCCCCTGCGGTGCCGATTGTCATGAAAAAAGGAGTTTGTATTGTTCCATGAGCAGTTTTAAGGGTTCCTCTACGGGCATTTCCTGATTTTTTAAGCAGTTTAAACATAAGCCAAGTATAGCAAAACCAATCGTTTGATTAAATCTGTCCTTTGCGTGCCAGGTGAATCGCTAGTTTTGCCATTCGCTCACCTATCCTATGCAGCGCTTGGTCATCCGCATCAATTATAAATAGTTTCAATGCCCTGGTGTCATGAATTCCGGGGCCCATTATGCGCTGAAGTTCTTTAATACAAATTTCCTTAGCTAACCTGTAGCTTGGATATGGTGAATTTAAAAGATAAATTAAAGTGCCCTTTGCCATTTTACCTGAATTCATAATCCCATAACCATTGGCCGCCAATTCATGAAGTTCAGTATCAGTTATTTTTAAATCACGTCCTACACTATAACCGTCCATATCAATCAATCCATTCATTTCAATCAAACTTTCTTTGTGATTTATGCCATATATTTTCTGTAAGGCAACATGTGCGACCTCATGGTAGATAGTACTTTTTTGCAGCTGTGAATATTTCTCTTCTGGCGCAATACTCTCGATTCTTTGCGCGGCCTCTTGATTTAATTGTGAGATTTCCCTGGTCTGCTCTTTCATTAATCTTAAAAGCCCGTCTTTATTTATAACTAAATATTCGTCATCGTTAAAATACTGCCCCATTAAAACACTCTCACTATCATCCATATTCTCTAAAAGGTCTTCTTGGTTGTGCAAAAATAATATGGGCAGATCAATGGTCCGATCTCCGATTTTTATACTGCTTTTTTTAACCCCTTCGATATTATAAACCGCAAAACGCCGGGATTCCGGAATGGATCCATAATTACTCTCAATCCAGGAATTTTCATGCATAAGCAATCGATTAAGTGCTCTAATCACTTCTTCCGGATCATTGGTCATCTTTGGCCGTAAAATAAGCAAATAATTCATATTATCATTTACTAAATTTTCAAAAAATTTTCTAATCAGAGCCTGTCGCTGTTTAACATCCATTATTCCGGATAATTTTTCACTAAGTGTTTTTTTATCGGATTGGAATTTTTGGGAGAGTGATTTTAATACATCTCTGCCAATCCCCTGTGGCAGCCCAAGCCTTGCTTCCTCAAGGCTTATAGGGGCATTTTTGATGTTGATTTCAGGTAACTTTACGCCTGAAGCCCATTCATTGTATTGCGGGCTTTTGGGATTAGTGACTGATTTCAGTTCAGTATTTTCATCTACAGTCTTGCATGAAAATCCGTTTTCACGAAAAAACCCAAAACCTATAAAACCAAGTGCCGCAGCTACCGCGCTGCCAATCAATATTTTACGACGCGTATGGTCAACAAGATCAATTTCAGGTTTCTGTGCGGGAATATGCCTGAATTTGCCTTCCCGTTCTTTGTTTGGCCGATTGTGACTTCTTTTTTTAGACATAGTTTATTATTTTACTAAATTTTGATTATATGTCAAATTAATTGATTGACAGTACATAATTAAAATGATATAATATTTCAATAAAAATAAAATTTGGTTTATGAAAAAAAACGTTATTGCCTTATTAATAATCACTGCACTTTCTCTTTTGAGCGGCTGCAAAAATAAGGAGGTTGGTCTGCAAAATGAAAATGCAACAAATTCCACAGAGATGCTGAAACCAAGTGTCAGTGATGTTACTGAAATCGAAGATGTTAATGAAGCCGCTAAACCATCCGAACAGGCTGAGAAAAAACCTAAACTACCTAAGCTTCCTTCCGATACCGAATTGCAGGAAAATACTGGTACACCAGAAACAGATATCGAGTCACAGGTTAAATCGATTCTAAGTGAAATAAGTAAACAGGAAAATGCAGGCGATGGGGAAACAAACCCGGCACCTTCTGCTCAATAAAACTATATTCTAAAATTAACGTAGACTATTTTTTAGACTCTATAATCTTATCGACTATTCCGTATTTTAGGGCTTCTTCGGCGGTCATGAATTTGTCGCGCTCGGTGTCGTCTCTGACTTTCTTTATGTCGCGGCCGGTATGTTTAGCTATCATCAGGTTTAATAGTTCTTTTGTCTGCACAATGTGCTGAGCGTGTATAGAGATATCGGTAGCCTGGCCTTCAACACCGCCTAAAGGCTGGTGGATCATGACTTCGGAATGCGGAAGGGTGTAACGTTTCCCTTTCGTTCCGCCCATCAGGATTACTGAGCCTCCGGAAGCCGCCATACCTACGCAGACAGTTGAAACATCGCATTTAATAAGCTGCATTGTATCGTACATCGCGAGTGTGGCGGAAACAGAACCACCAGGAGAATTTATGTAAATCGTGATATCTTTTGTAGGATCCACTTTTTCAAGGAAAAGGAACTGGGCTATTACGGTATTGGCCACTTCATCGGATATCGGACCGCTTAAAAATATAATCCGTTCTTCTAAAAGGCGGGAATAGATGTCATACACGCGCTCTCCTCCCCCTGGGGTTTTGTCTATTACGGTTGGTATTAGTGGCATAATTTTTGATTTAATTTTTAAATTCCGAATTTCCAATTTCCAAATAATTTCGAATTTAGAAATTAGAATGTTTAAACATTATTTGGAAATTGGTTATTCTAAATTCGACATTGAATATTCTTAAATATTATACCATTTTTTAGGGAAAATAACGAATTAATCCGATTGACCGAAAAGTCGCGTCGTTGTTTCGTTGCATCGTCGTCTCACGTCTTACGTCTGTCGATGCCCATATCGTTTAACGTTAATCGTCTTTCGACTGGTTATCAGTTTAATTAACAAAAATCTTTATCCGAAACGAAAGCCGTAAGACGCGGAACGATACGGGCCTCGTAGGACGACTCGACGAAAATGATTAACTTAATAATTTCCGCAATATCTCATTTACCATCTTCGGATTCGCTGAACCCTTTGTGGCGCCCATGACCTGACCGACGAGAGCGCCAATTGCCTTTTCCTTTCCGCCTTTGAAGTCCGCGACGATGTTTGGGTTTTTATTGATTATCTCCTGACAGATCTTCTCGAGTTCGCCCGTATCGCTCATCACTTTTAAACCCTTCTTTTTGACTACTTTCTCCGGATCCAGATTACCCTCATAGACTTCTGTAAAGATGTCTTTGGCGATTTTGCCGGAAATAACACCATCCTCAATTAGCTTTACTAATTTTCCGAGGTTTTCCGGAGATAATTTACTATCTAAAATCGTTAGTCCGTTAGTATTAAGAATTGCCCCCAATTCAGACGTAATCCAATTAGCAGTTTTTCTGCCATCTTTTTCTCCCATATTTTGAGTAGCTACTTCGACAGCTTTTTCGAAATACTGTGAATACTCAGGTGCTGGGCCTGTACATCCGATTGCCTGATCAACCGTCAATTTATATTCACTTTGATACCTTTTTATCTTTTCTTCCGGCAATTCCGGTATTTCCTTCTTTAATTCTTCGACCATTTTTCTTGTAATCACCAGGGGCGGAATATCCGGCTCCGGAAAATAGCGGTAATCAGCCGCTTCTTCCTTTCCGCGCTGGGATACTGTGATTTCTTTTTCATCATCCCATCCAAGGGTTTCCTGAACAACGGTCCCCCCGCTTTTCAGCACTTCAGTCTGGCGATGTATTTCGTATTCCAGTGCCTTTTCCATGCTTCTGAACGAATTCAGGTTTTTCACCTCTGTCCGTGTGCCGAATTTCTTTTGTCCCTTTGGGCGAATTGAGACATTAATATCAAACCGAAGCTGGCCCTTTTCCATATCCGCATCCGAAGCATCAACGTATCTGACGATTTTCTGGATTTGGCGGGCATAAAGGCTTGCTTCTTCGACGCTACGTATATCAGGTTCGCTGACTATCTCCATCAAAGGCGTGCCCGAGCGATTAAAATCAACTAAAGTTGCGCCATCCGAATGAGTGAGTTTACCTGCATCATCCTCAAGATGTAAACGGGTTATTCCGATGTCCTTTGTGGCGCCGTTTGAAAAAGTGATTTTTATTTTTCCATTCTCAGAAATAGGCTTATCGTATTGTGAAATCTGAAAACCTTTAGGCAGATCGGGGTAAAAATAACTTTTACGGTCGAATTTGGAAAATTCATTGATTTTACATTTCATCGCGAGAGCCGCCTTTATGCCTTTTCTAACCGCTTCTTCATTCGTGGCAGGCAGCATTCCGGGGAAACCCATGCAGATACCGCAGACATGGCTATTCGGTCTTTCATCAAAAATTTCGTTGCTGCATCTGCAGAACATCTTGGTTTTTGTGCTTATGCGCGCGTGGATTTCTATACCTATTACGGGTTCGTAGTCCATAATTAACTTTATTACGTAACGACGATACTACAAAAAATCGAAAATCGCCACCGCAAACGGGGTCCCTATTGAGGGAAAACTCGAAAATCGAAGGTTAAAACACAAATTACACAAAATAAACAAACTAATCAAACAAATTTGTGATTTGTGTCTTTTGTGCAGTTTGAAAAGTTTGTTTGTGCTTTGTGCAATTTGTGAATTTTGTGCTTTATCTCTGTATTTGTAGTTTGTAAGTTGTTATTTCAAATTAATTTGGAAAAATTTGGTTCAGTTTAGCATTCAATTCCTCCAAAGTCTCATTATTTTCAACAATAAAATCAAACTTCTCCGGTTCATTCTGATTTTTTATCCGCATATTATAGATATCCTGCGATATACCGTCGCGCCCCTGTATACGCTTGCTACGGAGCTCAGAATCAGCTTTTACGACAAGGATTTTGTCACATAAATCATCCAGACCGGACTCTCTCCATAAAGCTACGATTATTGCTATATTAGCTTTTCTTCTAAGGTTATGATGAATTTCATTTTCAATATAGCGCCTGACAAATGGATGGACGATTTCATTTAATTTTAGAAGCGCTTTATTTGAATCTTCAGGATTTGCGGGATTAAAAACTATCTGACTGAGTTTAACCCTGTTAATAGTGTCGTCCTGATTTAAAATGTTTTCCCCGAATTCTTTTGTGATCGCTTTCCATACGCCTGTATATGGGCGATATAGATAATGCGCGATTTTATCCGCATCCAATATAATCCAGCTCTTTTTTTCAAAATATTTTGCAGCCGTGTGCTTTCCTGACCCGCTGATGCCTGTTATTCCTAATACCATGGTGGGGCAAGTTGTGGGGCAAGTTGTGGGGCAAGTTGTAACCACAATAGCCCAACAATTGCCCAACTATTGGCCCTACAATTTGTTAAAATATTTTTAAATCCATAAACGCCTGTTTAAAGATCAACATTGTATCCCTGTATGTTTTTTCGTCAATCTGGTAATTGATCTGATGGGCAATATTGTTACGGACTTTATGGGCCGCCCAGACTTTGTTTATATTTTTAAATCTCCCGCCGGATTTCTTGAGCTTGCTACCCAAATTCCCCCTGTAGCCCAAAAGATGTAAGGCGTGATCCAAAAGCTTATCAGCATCCATAATCGCATTCCTCATATCCTTCTGGCGGATTATGAGCTTCCAGGTTTTCTGTATTTCACTGAGATCTTTTTGGGATATTTTGCGCCGTGTCCTCCTCCAAATCACGTATAATACGATCAGGACATCAATGGCGACAAAAATTGCCGCAAAGATTATTAAAAATTTCATTATTTTTGTTTTTTATTTTTGTTTTTTTTGACCGCGGATTACGCGGATTTCTTTCGCGGATTTGCAGGATTAGACCGTTTATCAGCTTCTAGAAGTTCAGTTTTATAAGTTGTTTCTAAACTTCTGATTTCTGTAATGCAGACCAATCCTGTAAATCTATAATCAATCCAGTAAATCCGTGGTTATCAGTGGTTACGGGTTTCGTGCGCGACCAAGTTTGATAAAAGCTTTTTTAAAGAATTCGCGTCTCTCATATTCCGATCGTTTAAAAATTGTTCTTTAAAGCGCGCTAACGCTAGTTCGGCTTTTTTGGGGCGGGAAACGTTTTCAAGTTTCGCGTGAGTGCCTGACATAACCCTTAATACCATGTTTCCATAACGGAGAATAGTACCCCAAAAACCTTTTATTTCATATGAAGCGCCTTCAATATCTTCATATCCCAATCTTGTCGCTATATTGCTGAAAATCCCGTTCCACTCGATCGTAATAACATTCATGTTGGTTATTAGCCAAGTATTTGCGTACCAAAAGATTATAATACGCATAAAATGTAAATATGCTAAGGCAGACCAAATAACAGCGATCCAGAAAAAAGACCTAGAATTAAAACCGATAAAAAAAATCGTCCAGGGAAATACAAAACCAAAAAATCCTATTTCCAGGGCGGGTTTAGCCATCTCAATCCAATGCTTGTGCACTGAATATAGTATTTTTTCTCCCTTTTCCAGGTGCTTGTGATAAATTAATCTATCGATGATCATTTTTTACCTTGATTCTCATGATTTTCATGGAATCTTTTTTTATTTTTATTTTGGCTTCTGATTACCAGGATTATAACAATTTGATTTATATTTATCATGTAATCAAAAGTTAATCCTATAAACCAGTGGTTTGTTTCTGTTTGTATTATTGCAAAAATGAAAACTCTTGTAAATAAATTAAAATGACCTTAAGCTTTGTTAAGCATTTATATTAAAAATGAATTTCCTGGAAAGAATAAAAACCGGGGGCAAGTCAGATAAAAAAAGACCCTTAAAAGAAATAGGTTTGTTTTTGGCGGATATTTTGTATAACGCAGTCATAATAATTTTATTAGTGGTTTTGATTCGAAGCTTCCTTATATCCCCATTCCGGGTAATAGGCTCTTCAATGGCTGATACTCTGGAAAATAATGAATTTATTTTGATCGATAAATTAAGTTATCACTTAGGAGAGCCAAAAAGAGGAGATCCTATCGTTTTTCTGCCGCCCGTAACAAATAAATATCCCCATAAATTCGAAGAAGTTGTAATAACTAACGACAAAGGTGCCGGATCTTTGGATATAAGCGACCTTAAAGCCGATAAACAAGCCTTTTATTGCCAAAACATGCTTGTAAAAAATTTATGGTTTTGCAAAGAAAAGGTCAATGAGGGTGATCTTGTTTATTTCCGCCCGGTAGATAATGAGGGTTTGATCAATCTTAGCTGGAAAGAGGCATCAAAAAAAATTGTAACTTCAGATGATATCAAACAGCAAAGCATATTAATTGAAGGCAAGCCAAATCAGGCCTATCTTGTGCGTATTTACAGTTCTACAGGGCCAGAATATTTTGTTAAACGGATTATTGGGATATCTGGTGACACTATCAAGATTGAAAATGGAAGAGTGTATTTAAAAGCAAAGGGGCAGAATGACTTTAAAGAACTTGATGAGGTTTATTTAAATGAAGAAAACAAGGATCATACTTATTCCCTGAAAAATTATAATGAAAATGAATTTATTGTCCCTGAAAACCATTATTTTGTTTTAGGCGACAACCGAAACCATAGCAACGATTCGCGCCATTGGTTTTCACCAATAGATGAAAGTTCCACTCCTTACATCGATGGAAAAAATATCAGCGGAAGGGTTCTTGTAGTGCTTTGGCCTCCTGCCGAGATAAGGCTTATTCCATCAGGGGTATTACAATAAACTTTTTATAAATACACAAAAAGAGGTACGGCAAACAGCTGTAGTCAGAGTTCAATGTACAACGCTCTAATTCTTACCACAGAAAGTCTAATCCTGAAATTCTATGGTCAAAAAGCTTGATAATCATGGTAAAAAATGCTATAATAAATAGATAATTAATAATTTTCTATGGAAGGGAATAATGAACCCATTGATGCGGCAATGCAGAAAACGGCATCTCAGCAGAACCAGGATCCTGTTGCGCCTTACGATACGGAAAGCAAAAGCCGAAAAGCTGTGGATAAACCTATTAAAATATCCATCATAATCCCGACAAGCGCTTATTTTATGTCTGGATTAAGAGATTTTACAATGAATATTGTGCGCAATATGACTGGTTTTTCTGAGCAATGGGCTTTCCGTTTCCAGTCCGTTGTAGATGAGCTTGTTAATAATGCAATTGAATTCGGTTCTGCCCCAGGCACAGATGTCAAAATCACGTTTTTAAGCCAGAAAGGGAAAAATATTGAAATATTTGTAGAGGATACGGGGACAGGGCCAAACAAAAAAACTGCTATGGAAATGGCCTCTTATGTCGAAGAGCGTAAATACATGGATCCAACTAAAATAACAACTATACGCGGCAGGGGCCTTTCCCAAATCGTGGCAAATTGGACCGATCTTTTGGAATTCAAGAATAATCCTAATGGAGGATTAACTGTTCATGTGGCGAAATTTTTGGAAAACGCGGAGCAAAAATAATTTTATTCTAAATAGACAAATTTAAAAATTTATATATAATTAAAATAGAAATTAACACATAATAAAATGGCTGAAGTACAAATAAATTTTCAAGATCTAAATATCGGCGGTAAAACCGTTAAATTAATCAGTTTTACTGGCCAGCTTGATGAAACCAATGTCGATGAGGAAGCAAAAAAAATTTATAAGGTTATAGATGAGATGCCAAATCCAAATCTGCTTTTGGATTTTTCTGAACTTACATACATAAATTCAAAAGCCATAGGATATGTGACCGACTGGTATTCACGCTCAGCTGTAAAAAATGGAAAAATTGTAATAGCCAAGCCCCAACCAAATATTCTTGATATCTTAAAAGTGGTAGGAATTACACAGATAATCAATATTTTTAACGGTATCGATGAGGCAAAACAGGTTTTTAGCGGCGCTGAGGAAGCTGTTCCTTCCGCAAAACTTAAAACAAAATAATCCCTTAACTTCTCAGAAATCGAGAGCCGTTAAGCAGAATTCGACATTAACTTGTGTCTTATATATAATTACCCTTGTGCTATAAGCTGGGGTTTTTAATTAATAAAATCGAACTTCGAAAATCGAATAAAAAACTCGAAATTCGAAGCTCGAAACTCGAAACATTTCGAATTTCGGATTTCGGGTTTCGAATTTAATTGATTTATGTCCAAAAAAGACATCCTCATAGGCTTTGTTATTTTTCTCGCCTTAATAGTATTTATTAAAAAGGATTACTTTTTGGGAACATTGCCTACCAGAATCTTTGGGCTTCATCATTTCAAGAATGAGACTTTAAAAATAGTATTAAGTACACCTGCTTCAGACCTGTCTAAATTCAACATTGATCTGAACACATTGATCAGGACTTCAAATATTTATGAGGGTTTGGTCGCTTTTGACAGGAATTTAAAGATCATTCCTGCTTTGGCAGTATCCTGGGGTAATCTGGATCCAACCACATGGGAGTTTAAGCTACGGAAAGGCGTTACTTTTCATAATGGGACCCTTTTTGATGCGAAATTTGTAGCCCAGTGCATTGATGAAGCTCAGCAAAAAGGCGGGGGTCAGATCAAGGGATTACTGAGCACTATTAAAGAAATTAAAGTAATCGACGACTTTACTGTGCAGATCATTACAAAAGATCCAGATCCTCTGATACTTTCCAAATTAACAAAATTTTATTTAAGCCCTCAAAGTAATATCGGCTCCGGCCCGTATAAGATCAAGGAATGGACCAAGGGCGGAATTCTTTCATTAGAAGCTTTTCCTGATTATTGGGGCCAGCTGCCTACTTATAAAAATGCCGATTATGAGGTTATTCAGAATAAAGTACAGCGCGAATCGGATTTCAGAGATGGAATGACTGATATACTTGTGGCTGTTCCCCGCGACCAGGCGCTTAACCTTCCTAAAGAGCAGGTTAAAACAAGTTACAGCCTGGAGGTAAGTTTTCTGATGTTCAAGCTTGATGACCCGATCCTGTCAGACAGATCCGTCAGGGAAGCTATAAAAACAATCTTTGACCCAGTAAAAATCGAAGAAATAGGCAATAATTTTGTAAGGCAGGTATCCCAGTTCATCGCGCCAGGTGTTTTTGGCTACAATCCGAATATACCGATGTTCCAGTTTAGTGAAGAAAAACGCGCAAAAAATATTTTTGGTTCGCAAAGAAAAGAGATAGGGCTGGATTTTCTTTCCACCTATAAAACACTCGCGGAATATCTTGAAAAACAGCTATCCGATGCAGGATTTTTAGTTAAAGCCAATGCTGTGGAACCGGACGAACTTTTAGAAAAGATTAAGAAAAACGAATCACAGATGTTCGTGATAGGCTGGCAGTCGGAAAATGGCGATTCGGGCGATTTTCTGGACGCGTTCATATATAGCAAAGGCGAATTTAACAATGACCGTTACCAGAACGCTGTGGCAGACGCTCTTATCGAAAAAAGCCGGCAAGAACTTAATCCTGAGAAACGCCTGGAATTGCTACAGAAAATCATGGTGCTGGTGGATAAGGATCTTATCGGCATACCGCTTTTCGAATCCTCGCGACTTTATGCTGTAAAAAAAGGTATTACTTGGGAGCCGAGGCTGGATGGGTTGGTGATGGCAAGCGATGTTAAATAAACACCTAAGACTAAGGACTAGGGACTAAGGACTAAGTAGAATTAAGTTAGGTCCAAAAAAGGCTTAGTTCATAGTCCTTAGTTCTTAGTCCTTAAAAAAGATTGTACAACCAAAAAATATATGATATGGTAATATTTAGTTATTAATTTTTTAGTTTTAAGTTTTTAATTTCGAATATCAGACATAGTTTAAAAACTAAAAATTAAAAATTAATATTTTGCATCTATGAGCTCTCCCAAATACCAATCACCCAAAGGCACTCGGGATATTCTACCTGATGACCATCTATATTTTTCTTTCATTAAAAAAGTTGTACGCCACAGGTGCAGGGAAGCCGGTTACAGGCGCATAAGCACGCCCATGTTTGAAGATATTGAAGTCTTTATACACAGCATCGGCGAGACCACCGATATTGTTGAGAAAGAAATGTTCGTATTTGAATCGAAAAGCGGCAAAAAACTGGCTTTAAAACCTGAAGGAACTGCAGGCGTTGTGCGCGCGTATCTGGAACACGGTATGCAGCAGCTGCCGCAACCTGTTGAACTATATTACATTGAGCCGCATTTCCGCTATAGCCGCCCACAGAAAGGCAGGTACAGGCAATTTCATCAATTCGGATTCGAAATTATCGGTGAAGCCGACTCCGCGATTGATGCGCAGGTGATTTACCTTGCACATAAAATCAATCAGGATCTTGGCGTGGCAGACAGGCTGACTTTACAGTTAAACACTATCGGTTGCCCGAATTGCAGAAAACAGTACAGGGAGGATTTGATTAATTATTATACAGGCAAGGAAAGGAGCCTTTGCGCTGACTGCCAGATGAGGCTGCACAGGAATCCAATGCGCTTACTCGACTGTAAAGAGGAAGACTGCCAAATACTCGCTTCAATGGCGCCGAAATTCGAAAATGTAATCGATCAGGAATGCAAAGAACATTTCGAACTGGTGAAAGAATACCTTGATGAGCTTAAAGTGCCTTACGTTTTAAATCCTCAGCTTGTGCGCGGACTGGATTATTACACCCGCACTGTTTTTGAATTCTGGAGCAAGAAAGAAGGAGCGCAGAATGCCACAGGCGGAGGCGGAAGATATGATGGGCTGGTGGAACTAATGGGCGGACAACCAACCCCCGGAATCGGCTATGCCGCAGGTATGGAACGCATTGTGGAATACATGCAGGAAGCAGGCATACGACCACCGAATAAAGACAGAATCCATGTTTTTATCGCGCAACTCGGGCTTATAGCCAAAAAACGCTCCCTATCGCTTTTAAACGAACTTCGTGAACGCGGCATTAACGTAGTAGGTTCCGCGGGTAAAGATTCCATAAAATCCCAAATGCACGTCGCCGACAGACTCAAAGCCAGATTTTCCCTTATCATGGGCCAGATCGAAGTGCAGGAAGGAACGATTATCCTGCGCGATATGGATAAGGGAAGCCAGGAAATTTTGCCTTACAAAGGGATTGTGGATGTTGTCGCCTCGAATATCGGAGAGAATAAATTGGCGAAAAAGAATTTGTGGGAGGAATAATTCCGAAAACCTTTAAAAAAGGTTTTCGGCCTTTCCCAAATAGCGGTTCTCGCTCATCGCTTTCTCGCTTGGCTTCGCGAACTTCCCTTCGCGGGCACCCTCGAGACCCGCTCGGGGTTTCGCTACGCACGCTCGCAAGCTCTTCGCTCGCCTTGGTATATTATATTGTAAGTCAGTTTTATGAAGATATTCGGTTTAGTCGGCCACCCGGTAGCGCATTCCCTCAGCCCCGCAATGCACAATGCGGCGATTAAACATCTAAAACTGGATGCCGAATACAGATTGTTCGATATCGACCCAAGCGACCCGGAAAATCTGGCTAATTTTTGTTATGAAACAAACCTAAACCAGATAAGCGGATTTTCGGTGACCATGCCGTACAAAATGAATATTATGACTTACATGGACCATTACGACCCATTGGCTAGAATAGTCGGTTCCGTAAATACCGTGATAAACGAAGATAACAAGCTTATCGGCTACAATACAGATACTATGGGTGCCATGCAGGCATTGCGGGAAAAAACGAATTTAATAGGCAAAAAAGCCCTTGTGATGGGCGTGGGCGGCGCAGGCAGAGCCATCGCCTACGGCCTAAAGGAATTCCGGGCAGACGTGTTTGTGTTTGATAAGGATCAGGAAAGGGCCGAACAAGTGGCCAAGACCTTTGAGCTAGAAACCATCAATTACCGCATGATACCCAAGGAGCAGTTCGACATCATCATCAACGCCACGCCTGTCGGATCAATGCCAAATACGGATGAATCAATGTTAAATACGTACCAAATCCCTGCGCACGCTGTAGTAATGGACATTATTACAAACCCTATCGAAACACAGCTCATTAAAGAAGCCAAAAAAGCCGGCGCAAAGACTATTACCGGCGAACGCATGCTCCTCCACCAGGCCGCGGACCAGTTCAAACTCTTCTTCAACATGGAACCGCCTTTGGAGGTGATGGAGAAGGCGATGTATGAGGAGTTGAGGGGGAGGAAATAAATATATACTATAAAGGGGATAATTGATGGGACAATAGAGGGGACGATCGTTTGTTTATCTGGTAACCACAATTGTCCCCACGATAGTCCCCACGATAGTCCCCACGATAGTCCCCACAATTGTATCTCCTAACATAACCAATTATGTCAAAAAATATTAATAAATTTATATACTGGACGCCCCGAATTCTATGTATACTATTCCTCCTTTTTCTTACAATATTTTCGCTGGATGTTTTTGATGAAAATCTGGGCTTTTGGGGAACAATATTGGGACTTTTTATGCACAATATTCCTGTGTTTGTTCTGGCAATTATCCTGTGGATATCCTGGAAATACGAAATAGTCGGAGGGATTGTTTTTATTCTGGCAGGCATATTATTTATGATATCTTCCGTTGCCAGGCAAGCCCCTGATCCATGGTATATAGCGTTAGCTGTATCTCTAATCATCGCTGTACCAGCATTTATGATAGGAATTTTATTTTTAATGGGTTGGTTTAAAAAGAAGAAAATGAAATAATCAGATAGTTATTTGCATTATATTGCGTATGTAAACCAGTTAGCTGCCCTAGGAAGCCAGCATAAGAAAAATACCGCTGTGCGAACATCCTTCTTCTGATTGCCTAACATAGGCACCCACGCCATATGCATGTGGACAGTAAAAGTATACTAAGTCTCCCTTATTGCTACGGCGCATAGTTTGAAAAGCATTTTCATATAAAAGAAATTCTTCCCGATTCTTTGTTCTATTTTGATAATAGGTTTCAAAGGTCTGCATATACTCAACTGGCAAACCGCAAGTCAGCTTAGAAAGAGCCAGCGCCTCTAACATCTTTGCGGCTTCTGGTAAATTCTTATCTTTGATGAGTTTGCGAATCTCAGCTTTTTTTGCTTTAAATTCATCAATGGCAGCTTTGTAATCCGCAGGCAGTTTCATGCCTTTAAATAAAGTATTCTTAAGATAATTCACAATTACTTCAAGCTGCTGAACTTCATCTTTGTAGCAGGAATCGGGCAATACTTTTTTGCCAACCAATTTCCAGCCAAAACGTGGAGTATCCTTATCATAAAAATCATCACTTTTAAATTCACCCATTTTAAATGGTATACGTTTATCTGCATCACCAAATTCGAATTGCATGCTTTCCATAGTCCATGGCGTGTCACCAGGTGTTTTATCCAAATGCAGTATAAGCATCATGCCAAGTTTTTTGGCGCGTTTAAGACGCTCAGGAGTAAAGGATTCAGGCAAAGGAGGGACTTGTTTAGGCCAAAAACCCCAAGCTTCCTCAATTTGCTCCGGACCCATGTAATCCAGACCAAAGATTTTTTTAGCATGATCGAGTTGTGCCTTTATTTCAGGAGTAAGTTCAAAAGGTCCCTTCGGATCAGTTACTTCAGAAAGCATTTGAAAAAGGTGGTGTAAACGCAGGCGCTCAGTTGTTGATATCTCAGCAACAATAGCTCTAAATTTCCTAGGATACAGATCCCTTTTTTCAATAACTTCACGACCTGCTTCAAAGATCGCGCGATGAGCAAATGAAGGATCTTTTTCAGACATAATAATTGAAAGTTAAATTTTAGGTTAATTAAAATACAATATAATTTGAAAAAATGCAAGTTAATACCGTTGTATTATAGTAAGACCTCCTAAGCCACGATAATGTTGAAATAAAATTTAAAAATTTTTATTTTCAATTTGCCCCACCCCGACACATTAAAGTATGATTGCGATATAAAATAATACAAAATCATGCACCACATCCTCACCCTCGGCGACCTACAGGATTACGAACTTTTAGACAGCGGAGACCAGTTAAAACTGGAACGGTTCGGTTCGTATGTTTTGGGACGGCCGGAGACGCAGGCGATATGGAAGCCGGGGCTTGAAAAAAAGCACTGGGATAAAGTGAACGCGTATTTTAAGACGACTGGGGATAAATTCGGGAAATGGGTGACTCACGGAGCGATGCCGGAAAAATGGCTTATGCACCACAAAAAATTAGCTTTTTATGCCAAGCTTGCGCCGTTTAAGCATACGGGCGTATTTCCGGAACAGGCGGTGCAGTGGGATTGGATGAGCGAACTCATCAAGAAATCCAAGCGAGAGATAAATGTCCTGAATCTTTTCGCATATACAGGCATAGCCACGCTCGCGTGCGCGGAGGCGGGGGCAAAGGTAACGCATGTGGATTCCTCTTACCCTGCAATCGGCTGGGCCAAGGCTAACCAGATCGCGTCCAAATTACAGGATAAACCGATACGCTGGATTGAAGACGACGTGGTGCGATTCGTTTCGCGCGAGATCAACCGCGGGGCGAAGTACGACGCGATAATAATGGATCCGCCGGTGCGCGGACATGGGGCGAACGGAGAGGTGTGGTCGTTCAACGATTCTTTCCCGAAACTGGTATCGGACTGCGTAAAACTGCTATCCGACAATCCCCTCTTTTTTCTGGTAAACGCGTACGCTGTTTCCTTTTATCCTCCGACTCTGGAAAATGTGATGAAAGATTATCTGCCGGACGGAAATTTTGAATGCGGAGAAATTTGTATTAAGGAGAAAAGTTTGGGGAGATTTTTGTCTACGGGGATTTATTCCAGATGGATTCAAAATTGAGACCAGATTGAGTCCAAATAGACTCCAAGTTGACGCCATGTTGACTCCAAGTTGACGCCAGGTTGACTCCAAATTGACTTTCGCTCGTTCAATGTGGTGTCAATTTGGCGTCGCGAAGCCACGTCTTTCGCGAAAGACAGTGGCGAAGCTGGAGTCGATATGGAGTCTATTTGGCGTCACGAAGCGGGTTTCAATTTGGGAACAATTTGGTTACAATATGGTAAATTGATAATCGAATATGAAAAAGTTTTTACTCAAATTACTCATCATCCTCTTAATCCTCGCCGCCCTGATCGTCGGACTGTTTTATTGGGCAAGCGGAGGAAGCCAGAAGCCAGAAACGACTGAATACTCTGAGATTGATTATGGCAGTGGATCTGCGGAGGTGCCGACGGATACAAAAAAACTCACTCTTCTTACATGGAATCTTTCATGGGCATATGGGTTTGGTTCAGAGGGAATAAGCGGTTATTCACCCAAAACAAAAGATGAAATGGCTGACAGACTTAATAAAATCGGTTTAGCGATAAAAGACAGTGGCGCGGATATTGTGTTACTTCAAGAAATCGATTTCGATTCCAGCCGGAGCTATCACGTTGACCAGCTTAAAGACCTAGCAAAAATCACCGGACTTAGGTATGGCGCAAAAGTTGTAAGTTGGAAAGCGAATTATGTTCCATTTCCCTACTGGCCCATAAGCAGTCAATTTGGCGCGATAAATTCAGGCGGGGTTGTTTTAAGCCGTTATCCGTTATCTGATAACGTTGTTACGTTATATCCGAAACCTGAAAGTAATGCATGGTATTACAATGCCTTTTACTTATTCCGATATAGCGAGCAGGTTAGCATTAAATTTGGAGATAAAAACATCACAGTTATAAACAACCATTTGGAAGCGTATGACAAGCAAAACCGCGAAGAGCAAGCGCAACTTTTATCGGATTCAGTAAAAAATCTGAAGTCTGATATCGTGATCGTAGGCGGGGATATGAATACAGTTCCGCCGGAAGCGGTTACTAAATACGGGTTCCCGGACGGCCCAGACGATTATAGGGATGATACGACTTTGGATATTCTCAGAAAAATGTCAGGTTTAAAAGAAGTGATACCGATTGAGGATTACACAAAAAACGAATCAGCTTATTTCACGTTCCCGTCTTTCAAACCCAATCGCCGCCTGGATTATTTGTTTGTACCCGAAAACGCAGTTATCAAAGACGCGGGTGTAATACAGGCCGGAGATATGTCGGATCATCTGCCGGTTAGGGCGGAGTTGGAGTTTTCAAAATAACACATGGGTCGCATCGCGGGTTGCCTGCCCGCCGTGCGTTCAGGCGGGGAAAACCCGCTCTGCGACTCGTATTTCAATTACAAACAACCAAAACCGAATAACGGTCTTTGCAGAGCGGACTTTCCAGTCCGCGATGCAATTAAGATAATTTGGTGTATAATTCCACTGTATTTTTAACCGAACAAATATGAAAAAATATTTTTCAACCATGCTATTTATTGCAGGAATGGCTTTCGTTTTAATAGTTCTTCACTCTGTAACATTTGCTGTTTTTTCAGATGTTCCTTCTGACAACGCGAATTATGACGCGATAAATTATGTCCAGGACCAAGGCATTGTTTCGGGCTATCCTGATGGAACATATAAACCAGAAAACCAGATAAACCGCGCAGAGTTTACTAAAATTATTATCGGGGCACAGTTTTCCGAAGGCGAGATAAATGATTGTTTGTACAAAAATACTAAGCTCGATGATGAGACCGTGTTTTTTAAGGATGTACCGATTACTGCGTGGTTCGCCAAGTATGTATGTATAGCGAAAATCTATAATGTCGTAAGCGGTTATCCCGACGGTACTTTTGGGCCAGCTAATAATATAAATTTTGCTGAGGCGGCTAAAATAATCGTCAAAGCATTTAATTATCAAGTGGGCACTGATTCCATCTGGTACAAACCATATGTTGAAAAATTAGGTGAAAAAAAGGCTATTCCTACGACCATTGAAAGTTTCGGTTACAATATTACTCGCGGTGAAATGGCGGAGATGATTTGGAGGCTCAAAGCGAATATCACAAACCTGGATTCCTACACTTACGCTGATCTCGCAGGCAGTGTGAGTACTTCTGGCGGAACGCCGGTAAAATTAAGCGGCCAGACTTATTATGTGCGTACGGATGGTGGAGATGATACCGAGTGTACAGGCCTTTCAAATGCTCCATATCCCGGAAGCGGACAGGGTCAGGCGTGCGCTTTTGATCATCCTTTCCGCGCGTTTCCGCCTGGCGGAACACCAAAATTAAATGGCGGAGATAACCTGATTATCGCCTCAGGCAGTTACCAGATGGGCCTTAATGCGCCTGGCGCGGACATGTGCAGCAGGGATTATCCATGGGACTGTACAATGCCGGCTGTGCCGAGCGGGCCATCGACTGATAAGCCGACAAGAATACTCGGTGAGGGATGGGATAAAGGTTGCGCGAATCCACCTGAACTTTGGGGAACTCAAAGGGCAACACAGATAATAAATCTTGCTGATTCAAACAATGTTGAAATCGCATGCTTAAATATTACAGACCATGAAGGCTGCGTTGAACAGCATTCTGGAAATATCGCATGCGAACGAGATGTTTTCCCTTACGGAAAATGGGCGGTTAATGGAATTTATGCCGAGGATTCTTCCGATGTCATGCTCAAAGACCTGAATGTACATGGATTCGCGAATACCGGTATACTTGCTGGCAGATTACATAATTGGGATATTGAAAATGTGCGCATCGCAGGTAACGGCTGGGCTGGCTGGAACGGAGATATTGACGGCGATGATTCAAACACCGGCACAATGCATTTTAAGCATTGGATAATTGAGTGGAACGGTTGCGGTGAGACTTATCCCGGATTACAGCCAACAGGTTGCTGGGCACAAACCGCAGGCGGATACGGCGATGGAGTAGGTACAGGTGAAACCGCAGGCAATTGGGTGATTGAAGATTCGAAATTTTATCACAATACTTCTGATGGGCTCGACCTTTTATATACCAGATTACCAGGCGCCACAGTCACCATCCGCAACTCAATGGCCGAGGGCAACGCGGGCAACCAGTTCAAGACTTCCGGCCCCACAACGATTGAAAATAGTGTAGCAGTTGGCAATTGTGCATATTTTGAAGATAAACCTTTCACTTACAACGTTGATCCTTGTAGGGCTGTTGGCAACGCAATCTCAATATCCGCTGAACACGGAACACTAATAACGCTTACCAATAACACAATTTACAGTGAAGGCGACTGCGATATTATCGTTGAAGAGGCGCAAAATCCGACTACGGTTGTTTCTCGAAATAATATTTTCTATGGCGGAGCCAATTATCTCCAACAAGGCGCGCAGTCATGCCTGATATGGTCCGATCATCCGACTACGGATGAACCGAATAGTCCAAATAGGATAACGTTTGATAATGATTACAGCATAATCTACAACGTGAAAGACGAAGAAAATGTTTGTCCGATTGGCTCGCACGATAAATGCGTTGACCCGATGTTTAATAAAGTCGCGAAAGATAGTTTTGATTTTTCTTTAAAATCAGGCAGTCCCGCAATAAATGCAGGGCTTGCATCTGTCGCGCCAAAAACTGACGTAAAAGGAAAGGCGCGCGATGCGAAACCAGATATTGGTGCGTATGAATATTAATTAGCTGTTGACCTTGTTATTATATAAATCAATATATGAAACACAGAATATTTATCGTTTTCATTGTTATCATTTTTTTCCTTAACGGTTGCTCAGCTGTACAGCCAAAAGATGTTCCGAAACAAACGGAAAATAAAAATGAGGTGGAGCTTTCAATACCCACCCGTATAAACCAATTAATTGCACAGGGGGCGGCGCTCGAGGAAATCAATGATCCCGGCCTTACTATCCCTGCAGATATCGATGGCGGTCAGATGAATAAATATTTTAAAATCGGTGATATTTTATTTGCCCTTGTTGTTCGCAATTCCATGAATGTAGTTTTGACATTACCAACTGGCTTTGTCCCATCCTTTGCCGGCGTACTTGTCGCCGAAAAGGGGCAAACTAAATGGACAAAAATATTGGAAATAAAAGACTCCGTAGCAACAGATGAAAACAATCCTTATTATCTTTTGATTGATGGCAATAATCTGCTATTGACCGTTGTCGACCAAAATGGCGCGGGCTCCGGGGAGGGAATAATGAAAGTCTTTGCGCTTAATGAGACGGGGAATTGGGATATAAAAGGATGCTATTATTTTGGGAGGCACTATAGCGATCCTTCAACTGATGGCGACTATTTCGCCTCTTCAGCTGACTTCTCGAAACAAACCCCCCAGTCGATCGAACCATGCAATAATGCACAGCTTATACCTCTATTTTAATTATTTTGAATCGCCGTTAAAAATATCCTGTTCTGATCAAATTCCGTGGCGTATTCGGGATTTATGGTAAACGCCATTTCTTCTGTCTTTGAGTATATAATTACGATTTTCAGGTAATGGAAGCCCGTAAGATTTTTTTGTTTTTTTTCTCCCTCATGATAAAATAAAATAAATATATATAAAAATATGAAACCAAAAAAGTTCATATTGGCGATCCTTCTGATGTTTGTTGCTTGGTTTTTAGTTGATTCAGTCATAGCTACGGAAATAGAAACAACGCTTGAGATAGAGAATGTGGCGCCTTCATTCACCGCAGGGCCATCGGATGGCCTGTCTTCAGGCACTTCTCCGACTAATTATGGAAGCAATGTCACTTTTACGGCAACAGCGCATGACGATAATGGGGATGATTATTACCTTGCGATCTGTAAGACACAATACGTGAAGCCGGGCACTAATGCAGCCCCCTCATGCTGCACTGATGCCCTGCTGGACACATGCACGGACTCGGAAAAATGGACCATAAGTTCAACAGCTGTGGATTCGGATACGCAGGCTTCTGTTATCTACACCACATCTTCGGGGAATGCGGAAAGCAATGACTGGTATGCCTTTGTGTGCGACCATAACAATCCCGGAGCATGCTCTGCTTATTTACAGGGAACAGGGGTCTCAGGATCTCCTTTCAAGGTAAACCACCAGCCGACACTGGGAACAGTAAAAATGGGGTCGGAATGCGGAGATACCGCTCCGACAGCGCCAGGTAATAGCAGGACGATGAAGATTACAAATGGGGTGTGGAACGATGAAGATTATGGTTATTCAACCGCAATCCAGAGCGACGGAAAGATTGTGGTGGCTGGAATTAACAGAACAGGTAGTGCCATTGCCTTAGATGACTTCGCCCTTGTCCGTTATAATACGGACGGTTCGCCAGACACCTCCTTCGGCGCCGATGGGATGGTGACTACTGCGGTGGGAAGCGGAGATGATAAGACGATGTCAGTTGCAATCCAAAGCGACGGGAAAATCGTTGCTGGGGGTTGGAGTCACAACGGAAGTAATTATGATTTTGCTCTTGTCCGCTACAATACGGACGGAACGTTGGATACAAGTTTCGACGATGCTGAACACGATGGGATAGTGACAACTGCGGTGGGAAGCGGGGATGATGAAATTGAAAAAATTGCAATCCAAAGCGATGGTAAAATCGTGGCTGCGGGTTATAGTATTAACGGATCTAATGCCTACTTTGCTCTTGCGCGTTACAACACCGATGGATTGCTGGATACTTCTTTCGATACGGACGGAATAGTTACAACGGCAATAGGCAGTGGGATTGATGCTGCCGTCGCGGTCGCGATCCAGAGCGACGGGAAAATCGTGGCGGCAGGAATCAATAATTATACCGCACATAGTGATTTCGCCCTTGTGCGATATAACACTGACGGTTCACTGGACACCTCTTTTGACGGCAATACTTCGATGCCGGGTTACCCTGGTAATGGTAAGGTGACAACATCGTTGACTGGTGGGGAGGATCAGGTTCACAGCGTCGCCATCCAAAGCAACGGGAAGATCGTTGCGGGGGGATACACCTATCACAACGGCAGTACTAATTTCGCTCTTGCCAGATATAATACTAACGGATCACTTGATACTTCTTTTGATACGGACGGAATAGTTACTACGACTCCTATGGTGAATGGGGGTAATATCAATTCAATTTCTATTCAAGGCGACGGGAAGATAGTTGTGGGGGGTGCTAGTAATGACGGCGTCCAAAGCTACTTTGCCCTTGCACGTTACAACACCAATGGGTCACTGGATACTTCTTTCGATACGGACGGAATAGTTACAACGGCAATAAGAACAATGGATGATTATGTTTACTCTGTCGCCATCCAAAGCGACGGGAAAATCATTGCGGCGGGAGACACCAGTGATACGAATAATCATCATTTCGCGGTTGCACGCTACAACGTAAATGGCTCGCTTGATGCAACATTTGACCATGACGGGAAGGTAATGACAGAAGTGGAGAACAGGAATGATTGGGGGAGTTCTGTTGCTTACGAAAGCGACGGAAAGATTGTGGCGGCGGGGTACAGCTTTAATGAAATTATAAGCAATTATGATTTTGCTGTCGCTCGCTATAATGCAGACGGAACCTTGGATACCAGCTTTGACAATGACGGGAAGGTGACAACAGAAATTGGGAGCGGGGATGATTATGGCCAATCTGTTGCTATCCAGTCAGACGGGAAAATCGTGGTTGCGGGATACAGTAATAATGGCAGTAATCATGATTTCGCTTTGGCCAGATATAACACCGATGGGTCGGTGGATTACGGTTTTGGCGGGAGCGGGAAGGTAACTACGGATTTCAGCGGTAACCATGATTATGGTTATGGCGTTGCTATACAAAGCGACGGAAAAATTGTGGCGGCGGGGTACATCCTGAATGGAAGCTATTATGATTTTGCCCTTGCACGCTACAACACCAACGGATCGCTGGATACGAGTTTTGACGGCGATACCTCAATGCCAGGTTACCCTGGAAATGGAAAGGTGACTACGGCGGTAGGGAGCGAGAATAATTATGGTCATGGCGTTGCCATCCAAAGCGACGGAAAAATTGTGGTGGCAGGATACAGTGATAATGGCGCAAATCCTGACTTCGCTGTTGTGCGGTACAATACGGATGGGTCACTGGATGATTTATTTGACGGTGATGGCATTACGACCACAGCGGTGGGGAGCGGGGGTGATTATGGAATATCAGTTGCTATACAGACTGACGGGAAGATCGTGGAAGTAGGATATAGTGATACTGGCCCCAATCCCGACTTCGCTGTTGTGCGGTACAATACGGACGGGTCGCTGGACGATTCATTTGACGGCGATATCTTAATGCCGGGTTACCCTGGTAATGGTAAGGTGACAACTGCCATAGGAAGCCAGAATGATTCCGGGTTTTCTGTCGCCATTCAGAGCGACGGAAAAATTGTGGAGGCTGGATTCAGTTCTGATGTTTCCGGCGCTGACTTTGCTGTTGTGCGGTACAATATGGATGGATCGCTGGATAATTCGTTCAGCGGGGACGGGTTAGTGACCACAGCGGTTTCGGGTAATAACGACGGTGCTGGTTCGGTAGCCATTCAAAATGACGGGAAGATTGTTGCAGCAGGAATTAATTGGAATGGAAGCGATTATGATTTTGCTCTCGTCCGCTACAACACCGACGGCAGTGTGGACAGCCCCTCGGATTACTTGTGCGTGGAGGGGCATGTGTATGAGGGAGATATAGACACTGCTGCGGATACGGTGGAAATGCATGTGTGCTCGACGGACGGTTTTTCGGGAGGGGCGTGTACAGGTACAACTTTATGCAAAATCACAGGTGTGAGGGGCGAGGGTAACGCCCAGTGTATTGTGGAAGGGCAGGTCCCAGTGCCCACAGCGCACGGTTCCTATGATGTATATGTGTTCCTGGTGGATAGCCATGGCATGCAGGGGTCAGGTTATAATCCAAGGAGTTACAGCGTGGCTGACGTGTCGCCTGAGTTTATATCGTATACTTCGGGACCGGCACCTTCCATTTCAGCGGGAGGTTCGGATGTTATGGATTACTCGGTCACCTTCAGGGATGTGAACGGGGACAATGACGTGACGAACCTCAAAGGAGTGTTCTTCAATCCGGATGCCGTGACAAGGCACTGCACTGCTTCGGAGAACAACTGTTACATACATGAGTCATGCACGCTTACAGGTGTGGACGGGGATGAGGAACTTGGCGCGGACTGCGCATCAACAGTATGGTTCAATGCTGACGCGGCCGACTGGGACATAGAGGCAACAGCGTCTGACGGCATGGGTCCTCTTTACTTCGCGGATGCGGGGAAATCCCTGACTATAGGACCTCTTTCCGGAATAGACATGGCTGATTCAGGCCTTGTGTACGGCATTGTGGTTATAGGTGGGACTTCCCAATCAAAGATAACATCCATGGGGAACGCGGGGAACCAGATACTTGATGTAATGGTGGACGGAGATGCGATGACATACGGATTCTACAACATAGCGGTGGGGCAACAGAAATGGAACTGGCGGGAGACCCCGTTCGACTGGAATATTGACGGATATGCCCTTAAGGATTTTTCTTCCATAGGCGGAGAATCTGACGGATGCCTTAACAGGAATATAGGTGTGAGGACCGACCACAGCAATTCCAGCCTTACGCCTACTGGGACCAATGAAGCCATTTGGTGGAAGTTGCGGGTCCCTACGGACCAGCAACCGGGACCCTATTTAGGCACCATTACTTTCTCCTCAACGGGAAGCGAAATGTGTTCGGGGCCACTGAGGTGATTGTATGTTTTAATCTTTGCCAACCTGATCTACTCGCCTGATAAAGCTGTAAGAAAAATTTTGTTCTGATCGAGCTGTGTTTTGAATTCCGGATAAAGCGTAAAGGCCGCGTCTTCCATTTCAGGATAAGTTTTAAGGATTTTCAGGTAATCAGATGCCTGAAGACTTTTTTTAAGATTTACATTTTGTGCGCCAGCCTGGTTTTGGACTACGAAGCGGTAAACATCCATTGGTTTATTCAAATCGAGCGAATACGGTAGGGTGTAGACCAGTTTAACAGTTTTGCTTTCACCAGATGAAACAGGGCCGAATATGAAGCCGAAAACAGTATAGCCAAGGTCTTCTGAAATTTTGACATCTTTAATATCCACGCCCTCTGCGCTTAAAAGACGACTCCCCTTTGGCGTGTACGCGCGCATATAATCGATGTTCTCCCCTGCTCCGTTTATAAAACGCAATGTCTTTTCATCGACTTTTCCTGTGCCGTATCTTTCCATAAGCTTTTTCCAGTACGCGAAATCGCTTTCCTGCCAGGTGTGCGTTTTATCGATTAAAAGATGGTCTGTAAGCTCGCCAAAACGACTTACGTCGGTGCGGTGCGTGACCTGGGTTTTTATGAACGCGTCACTTTTATTGCCGCCGATTGATGTCGTTATGACAGATAAATAATCGGTATTTTTTACCGGCGCGATAATCTTACCGTCAATGTGAAAACGTTCAGTCAAGACTTCAACATCCGCGTCTCTGGAATAAACCTGTATATGACGACCCTGCATCAGTTCGGAAATCGCGCCGATTATATCTGAAAAGTTATTGAGGTTGGTAAGTTTTTCTTTCAGGACAGGAATAAAGTCGATTAAAAGCTGTTTGGGCGTTGAAGTTTCAGAGGTTTTTGATTCGATGAGATAAGAAAACAAATCGTTAAAATTATCAGTATTGATATCAAATGGAAAACCTTTCAGATGGACTGGTCCCGTTAGTTTTAAAAGCTTTTCAGCTACTGTCTGGTCAATTGCGATGACTGTGTCTGCCGATGGACCGCGACTATGTTCTAGAAACCACATGATCTGTTTTGCCGAAGTCGGGAAATCAGGGCTGTAATTTGCATCTCTCATGTAAAACCTGTCAGCGACTTTATCGATACCAGGCGGTGCCTTAACGATATCGATAAGCTGGCCGTCAGTCTCATAAACATCTTTTGTTACCATTTTCGAAATCGCACCGTCATTCATATCGATCAAGATGTAACTTCCGATAAAACCTCCTGTAGCTCGGAGTTCGTGGCTGTTCTGGAGCAGGACGAGGTAAGTATAAGGCGCCTTGTCACCGAGCATTTTGAGAACCGTATCAATATTTTTTTTCACATCTTCCAGAGCCGCAATAAAATCTCCGGCATATCCTTGCGCGGTTTCTATAGAATCAATTAAACTTGCCGGAAGGACATCTGTATTCAGAGTAGTAAGATTATTCTGTAATGAGATAGTTTTTGAATATAGGTCATCCAGTTTTGTTTTTTGGGCACTGATCATATCGGTGAGCTTTACGCCCTTATTGCCTTTCAAACCATCAGAAAAAACCCGGGGAATATTTTGCACTTCTTTAAGTGAAGATGTGAGGTTTTCGCCTATCTGTGAGGCGATAATGCCGATTGCGATTAATTTTTTCGCTGAGTCTAAATAAAGACCGGATTTCAGGTAATCATCACCTGATTCTGTCAGAAATTTTGTATTAAGGTCAATTTTTTTAAATGCTTTTTCCGCGTTTTTAAAGGAATCACCTGCTTTATCAAAATCCTTATCCACAAGGTTCTGCATCCCTGATTTCAGCTTATCGTAACCAGAATAAGCTGTTGTCTTATTTTCAGACACAAATTCTCGGCCATTAACATAAATCCCGACTGCGGTAAATATGGCAAAAATAATAAAAGCCATGGCAAAAAATCGCCATAAATCGCCAAATCTGCCGATATTTTTCCTGTTGGGCTGTAATTTTGTTCCAGCGGGAGCCTTTATATCAAAAATTCCGCTTTCTTTTAACGGATTATAGCCGACCGTCAGATTACGTTTTTTCCTCTCGGATTTCATAATGACATTGTACCCAAATAAGTAACAAATTCCAAGATACAAATTACAAGTAAATTACAATTTACAAGCTACAAGATGCAATTATTGTAATCTGAAGCTTGGAGCTTACTTGTATTTTGTAATTTGGAGCTTTTATTGTATCGTAAAGCCATAACGGCAATTACATCAAACCATTGGAAAGTAATTACGACAAAATCTGGGAATCAGCGATAAACGCGATAAAAACGCGGATGATGAGCGTGTCTGAGCTGGGGAAAAAACTAAAAAGCCTGTATCCGGACGAAGGCGGTTATATTTCACAGATACTCGATGAGATGAAACGCGTTGAACTGATAAATGACAAAAGGTACGCAGAACAGCTTTTGCACCATCTTACGCTAAGGCCCATCGGGCGTATCAAGATAATGGTGGAAACACGTAAAAGAGGTTTAGATAAAGATCTTGTAGACGAGGTGCTACTGAGACTTAATTACAACGAGGAAGATGCCGCGAAACAGGCTCTGGATGAAAAAATGAAAACAGTTCGTGAATCCGATCCGCGTAAAAGAAAATTTAAGCTTATGAATTTTTTAAAAAACCGAGGATTTACTGACTCTGTGATATGGCATGTGGTAAAATAACAACTGATGGGCGACCTGCTCCGCCGTAACGGCGGAGCGGAGACCTAATTGGAGACCTAATTGTCATAAATCAATTATCCCCAATCAGGCCCCCATTAGGTCACCAATTAGGACCCCAATAAGAAAACTTTATGAAAAAATTATTATTAATCATCCCAGCGCTAATTATGTTAATGGGTTGCAGTACGTCAGACAACTCAAATATCCCAGCTCCTACGGCGAACATTTTTGAATCGGGCGGAGATACAAACCAAATCGACTGCACTCAGATGCCGTGGAAAGAAAGCCAGAAATTCTGCGGACCCGGCCGCCAGGAAACCGCGCGTTAAAATTTCGCATTTCGGAATTCGTATTTCGTAATCTCATTTTTCATTTAGCATTTATTTGCAATTAGTCCCGCAATGCGGGACAAGTTACAAAATTAGAAAATGTGCAATGCTGAATTAAATGAGAAATCAGAAATGCGAATTGCGAAATAAATATTGTTTGCAAAAACAAAATCGAGACCAATTCAAATACCCAGTTGCTAAACAGCTTTCCGAACCCTTTTTATACCTCGCCAACCCCCACGTACATCAGGACCTGAAACATCGGTAGGAAAATGATATATGCGGATATTCGACCCGCTACGATCACCGACAATTATGCGACCAGTTTTTCTGTCATCAGCCTGTGTCAGAAGTAAATTATAAGTGTGTTGGTCAAACGTACCCAATCTCTGAAAAAAAGCGGCATAAGTTAATTCGTCCATCAGATCTACGCCAATATCTCTTGCCATATCCACAGCGTTTCCAATGCAATTTTTAGCTTTTTCGCCGGTTAATGATTCTTGGATTTCTCTATCATAAACGCAATTTAAATGCCCTGCTGGCGATTCCTTTGAACAATCGGCAAATATAAAATAATCTTTTTCAATTTCGATTATATCAGGTTCTCCGCCAGCTTTTTCCATCTGCGCAAGGCTCCACATTGCATGCGGATTTGCCTCAAGTGCCTTTTTTACCTCAGTAATACTAATTCCATTTGGACGGCTGTAATGAGCTGGTTTTTGATTAAGCCGATTTACAATGGTAGTTAGCAATAGGGCTTGTTCCTCCGGGGTGAGTTCAGGGAATTCTGTAGAAGATAAATTTACTGCAGAGTTTCCGATTGTATCTCGAGTTTGCTGTATTATCTCTGCATCCGGACTGCCAGCTTTTTCGATGGTATCGTTAAGCCCATCGGTTATTTCAGGTTTTTTTGGGTCAGACACTATTAAAGAGATTAGTAGCTATAAGGGATAAATTATAGGATAAGATTTAAATTTGTCAATAGCTGATCACAGATCTCATATCTCATATCTGAGATCTTGTATTTTGGATATAAGATATGAGATATCAAATATTAGATAAAAATCGCTTGCCTGTGAGAAAATTCGATGATATAATTAAAGTGTAATACGAATCCTTAATAAAAATCAGGATTCGTTATTTTTTAATAAAAATATTATGAACCAGCAATTTGTCGCGGCGGTTAACCAAATATGCGCCGAAAAAAATATTTCATACGAAAAAGTAATGGAAGCGGTAAAATCCGCGCTTGCCACTGCATACCGTAAAGACTTTGGCAATAAAGAGCAGGAAGTAGAGATTATCCTGAATGATACTGGTCCTTTCGCTACAGTCCTTTTAATAAAGGAGGTGGTAGAAAAGGTCGAAAATCCGAATATTGAAATATCTCTTGCCGAGGCCAAAAAAATGAAAAAAAACGTGAATATCGGCGATGAAATCAAAATAGACGTGACCCCACTTGAATACGGGCGCATTGCGGCGCAGGCGGCAAAACAAGTAATCTTACAGCGCATTCAGGAGGCGGAGCGCGAGTCCCTGTACGAAATGTTTAAAAACCGCGAAAATGAGCTTCTTTCCGCACAGGTCATGCGCGTAGAGGGTGAGAGCGTTTATATCAATATCGAAAACCATACCGTCCCTCTGTCATCGAAAGACCAGATACCTGGCGAGAAATATTACAACGGTAAAAGACTCAAGGTTTATCTTGATAAAGTAATTCATACGAACCGCGGGCCCGAGCTTTCAATTTCACGCGTTCATCCAAATCTTGTGGTCAGATTGCTCGAGATGGAAATACCTGAAATAATCGAAGGTGATGTCGAGATCAAATCCATTGCCAGAGATGCGGGGGTCAGGAGCAAGGTCGCGGTTTGGTCCGAAAACGAAAAAATCGACCCGATCGGCGCATGCATTGGCCAAAAAGGCGTAAGGATACAGAGCGTGATGGAAGAGCTGAGCGGTGAGCGCGTTGATATCATAGAATGGTCGCAGGATCCCCGCGAATTTATCGCTACAGCATTGCAGCCCGCGAAAATCGCTGAAGTGATAATTGTAAATGCGGGCGAGGACCCGCGTGTGCGCAAAAGGGCTGCTGTTTTCGTAGAGGAGGCTGAACGGCCAATGGCTATTGGCAAAAAAGGACAAAACGTACGTCTGGCATCGGATTTAACGGGTTATGAACTCGATCTTTATAATATCGAACAACTTCCTGCTTTCAAGGCAAAAATTAAAGAATTATCCCAAAAGGATCACAGAATGGCAGACGAGGAGCTTGCCTCTGAAGTACAGAAAACAGAGGAAGTGATTGAAAAGGCGGAAAAGTCGATTGAATCAGAAGAAGGCGGTGAAGTCGGACATTGGGGCAATCTTTCAAAAGCCATTGTAAATAAACTTGAGGCTGCTGGGTTCAAGACCCTTGAAGATTTGAAAGGTAAAGACCTGAAAGCCCTTCAGGAAATCGATGGTATCGGCAAGGCAAGCTCGGAGAAAATACTGAAGGAAATTTCCTAATATCTTTATTACAAAATTACAAGATTAAAAATTACAAGATTAGAATTTTATATTAATAAATTCAAAATAATCTTGTAATCTTGTAATAGTGAAGCCTCGCAAGGCGGGGCAAGCGTTTGTAATCTTGTAATTCTTAAATATGAGAAAATTCCACTTCGATAAGACCAGCCTAAAAACATTCCACATATTATTTTATATCGTTTTTTTTGTACTATATTTAGCCGTACAGTACTTTTTTCTTTATCACGTAAACGGCCTCAACCCTTTTTCTTTAAACATCCACTTTTTTTCAAATGTAATAGGAAGCCTTTCTAAGCGTTTCCTTTCAGAGGTCTCGGTTTACGGGCTGATTTTTTATATATTATTTTTCTACGCGAAGCGATGGTGGTCACGGATAATTCTTGTTGGTCTTTTTTTGGCATTTTTCGTTTCAAATATAATGGCTATCGCGTTTTATTTTTTTACAAGGACAAACTTCCAGTTTTACATTTTAGAAGGATTCAGCTGGAGCATCCTTTTCTCATATTTCACCCCAAAAATAACGGTTATAGCTATCTTCATTCTGGGTTTTATGTCTGTGATGGCTTATTTTTTATTCAGATCCAGAAATCAGGACAAAGATGTATGGCTATTAAAACAAAGGCTTTTTTTGTGCCTTTTAATATTTTTAGCCATTGGATCGTCTTTCATACCTATTGTTTATAGCGATCATGTATCTGTGATGGAGGGTGACACACTTCAGAAAAAATTCTTCAAAATCATGGAACTCGAAAAAAGCGGTATTGCTGTTTTGGGTGATGAACTTAAATATACATATTCTCCTTCTGATAGGGAATATCAGGTGCTTAATGGCGATGAAAAAAAACTTGTGGAAGAAAGCAATCTTAATACCCAATTGATTCAAAAAAGCTCCTTTCATCCCAAAAAAATCGTTTTGGTTGTAGTAGAGTCTTTAAACCAGGAATTCCTATCCCGTTATAACCCTAAAATTCCGAACGCCACTCCAAATCTAGACAGCCTTTTTAAGCAATATCCCCATATTGATGAATTTTATCCCTCAGGGCCATATACTCTTCACGGTTTAAGTTCTATGCTTTGCGGCCATACTAATGGAAAAATGGTTATGGAGAACGTTGGTTTTTCGTGTGCCCCGGAATTACTTTCAAAAACTGGATTTAAGAATGAATTCATACGCGGTGCAACCAAATATTATGTAGGTGAGAATATTCATTTCAAAAAATTCGGCTTTGATACGATTTTTGCCAAAGAGGATTTTGAGAAAAAATTCCCTGATTTCATAAAAACCCATAGTTTGCTTTACAGTACATGGGGATATACCGATAACTATGTTTTTGATGAAGCGATAGAGCGACTTAAACAGGCAAAACCCGATGATAAGCTATTTTTAACGCTCCTTACAGTCGATACCCATGTCTCGGGTGGCAGGTGTTATTATAAAAAAACAGATTCTGATCCAAAAAACCCCCTTCTTTTCTCAATAGAATGTTTTGATAGGGTTTTTGGAGAATTTTATGACAAACTTAAAAAAGAAAATCTTTTAAATGATGATACGGCGATAATCCTGACCGCCGACCAGCTGTATCCAGCCTACGATTCAGCGCCTGGCGCTGAATTCCAGACGTCTTTTGTGCTCAAGCCTGCGAGAACGCCTTTTATCCTAATAACTCCTTCAAAAATCGACCTAAAAGCAAAATCCGGTTCACAGATAGATATAGCGGCGACGCTTTTGGATTTTGCAGGAATTGGAATCCCTGATTATTTCATGGGTAAAAGCCTTATCTCAAATCCCTATACAACACCTGTAGGTCAAGACAGGGAAAACGGATATATTATTATAGAGGGCCACTTTTATTCCCTAAGCCTAAACCCTCAGATACAACAATACCAAAAAACTGAAGGCCCAAAAAGCTTTCTTATTCAGGCATCAACCGAAGCGGAAATCGAAGCAATAGCTCAGCAAAAAATCGCAGAAGGCGAGCGCCAAAAAAACCAGCAAAGCGCATTTTTTAAGTGGTATTACAATAAGTTTTTCGGATTATCTGGTTAGATATTCAGTGTCACCAATCTTCGTCCTGGTTCACTAGCCTCTATCGTTAACTTGTTTCAGGATTTATTCAGTATCTCTGATGGAGCACGGGTTGTACCCTTTGGATGGAGCAAGGTTGTACCTTGGTCCATATTATCTCTATGATTAATCATCCAAAGGATCAATTTTTATCTTTCCCTGCTCCTCATTTTCATAATAACCAGCCGAAGACCATATCCAATGTTCAGGTTGGCTTACATATTGTTTCCGGACAGGATTATCATGGATATAATCTAATTTTTGTTGTAAGAAATAATCGGTTTCTATTATTTCAGGCATATTTGTTTTTTGCCAAAACTCATATTTTCCTTCTTTAGAACGAAACAATCTAAGAATGGTTGGTTCCGTTTCTTTTATATTTATCAATAAAGCTTTGGCGGTATGGCTTTTAAAGTCCCTGATTACCCCACTTACATCGGGCGATTGGATTATCAGATGTATGTGATTTAACATAAAAACATAGGCATGTACTTTTAGACCCTTATTTTTTTGGCAGTATTTTAATGAATCTGCGAGAATATCCCAACGATTATATCTGTCGAAAATGTAATACCACTTCTTTATAGTTAGTGTCACAAAATACATTTGATCGTTTAATTCTTTATCAACTCTTAATGATGGCATGGTTCAGTTTAAAGGTCAGAATATTAACATATTTGATTAATTATTAAAATAAAATATTATGGACCAGAGTACAACTCTGCTCCATCGATCTGATGTATATCAGTCTGATTTATCTTCTGATGGAGCAGTGGTTGCACCCTGCTCCATTATTACTTGTACCAAAAACCCTTCCGCAGGGGGACTGGGAAGGGTTTTTATTAATCTTATTAATAAATTCCAAATTATGGAATGACTATAAATATAGATTTTGTGGTATCCGCTGCACTTTCGTGGACATTTTGTCCGATTTTATTAATATATCTTTGTGCGGATGACGCCGAATTGAAAAAGGCTGCGCTATTAGTGCCACTAACAAAATAATTAGACAGCTGCCATGTTTCTAAATCAGAAGCTAAAACATATGACGCATTATCCATGCCGCCGCTTTTAAGGGGCTTATAATAATATTGGCCTACACATGTATTTAATGTTTTTTGCTCCTTATTTGGAGGCGTGGGTATTTTCTTACCCTTTAGATAAGAAGCTAAAGCATAAGATGTTTCTTTACCCGTCTTTGCGACTGTTGTTGTGCCTGTAGTAGTTGTATTGTCAGGATCTAAGCATGGTGTAGTATCTTTTGCAGGATATTTGCCTACATCACCATAATACACCTCCAAAGCCTGGGAGATGTTAGTCAGGTCCGCCTTACGGGCGGTGTCGCGGGCGCGAGCTTGCGCACCTGTAAGACGCGGAAGTATCGTGCCCATCAAAATGCCGAGGATCACTATTACGATCATCAACTCAATGAGCGTGAAACCGCGCCGAAAAGCGTTTTGCTTGTTCATTTGTTTTTATTTTAAATAATAAACTAAAAAAAGTTTAGCATGGATAAATTTTGTGTGCAAGTCTTTTTATCTAATATTTGATATCTCATATCTTATATCCAATAATATAAGATCTCAGATATGAGATATGAGATATTAAGATTTTAGCTTGCAAACTATCTATTAGATATGTTAAGTTATAGTCCTTTTTTGAATTTATTTGATAATTTTGAATTAAAATGAACAGAGAGGAATTAGAAAAAAGAACATTAGAGTTCAGCAAAAATCTGATTAAGGCTTTACAAAAATTGCCAAAAAATCCGATCAACTATGAATTGTCTGGTCAGGCAATTGCTTCCGGATCAAGTATTGGCGCTAATTACTGTGAGGCTACCGCTTCCGAATCGCCACGGGATTTTAAACATAAGATCAATATTTCATTTAAAGAGGCAAAGGAAACAAAGTTCTGGCTAGAAAATCTGATTACAGCCAATCCGGATAAAATTAATGACCTATTGCCGCTACAACGGGAGGCAGATGAATTGATGAAAATTTTCGGAAAATCAGTAACAACTTGCCGAAAAAATGAATCCAAAAATACCTGAAATATGCGATATCCAGATATCAGATATGAGATATGAGATATCAGATATGAGATATCAGATATGAGATATCAGATATGAGATATCAGAAGTTTACGCATTCCCGCCAAAAGCGAGATCGGAAGACGAAAGAATAGGTAACATTACAGCTATGACCAGAAAGCCTACTGTACCGCCAAGCACGACTATAATGATAGGTTCCATAAGGCGGGAAAGGTTTTTTACCATATCATCAAGTTCTTCCTCATAAAATTCAGCTAATTTTGCTGTAATCTGATCTACCTGGGCAGTCTGTTCAGCAACATTTATCATACCTACGACCATTGACGGGAAAAATTTTACGTCGTCCTTCATGTTTTCGCCCATTGTAATACCGCGTTTCACATCTTCCGCTATCTGCCTTATTCTTTTTTCGTAAACAGGATTGCCAACGCTGTTTGCAGTGATAGAAAGGGCTTTTAAGATTGATACACCGCTGCTTGTAAGGGTGCTTAAACTACGACAGAATCGCGCCAAGGCTGTTTTTTTAATAAGGATACCAAAAACAGGCAGGCGCATTATCATTTCTGTCCATATTATCCTGCCGGTCTTTGTGTGCTTCCACCACCTTACGAACATAATAAAAACAACTATCCCGATAATAATCAATATGCCGTTTGGCAGAGGACCGGTTTTGCCCACCATGAAATTACTCATATTGATAAGAACCTTTGTCATAGCGGGAAGTTCGCTGCCCAGACTATCAAACACATCCTTGATTTTCGGCATTACTATAGTCATTACAGCATACATAGCGGCGCCCAAGATCACCAAAATTACAATCGGGTAAATCATGGCACCTTTTATTTTTTTAGAAAGTTGTGAAGATTTTTCTACTTCAATGGCTATCTGAAGCAATACCTGATTTAGCCTGCCTGTAGCCTCGCCTGATGCCACCATACCTATCTGGGCATCGCTAAAATATTTTTTATGAGCCGCTAAAGCCTCAGAGAAGCTTAACCCGCTTTCAATTTTGAACGCGATATCGGATATAATCTGTTTAAAATGCTGATTCTCAATCTGGTCCACAAGTATTCTCAGGCCTTTCGTAAGAGTAATGCCGGCATTTATCATTGTTGCCAGCAATCTGAAAAAACTCACCTTATCGTCATCTTTAATCGGCGAGAATTTGCCAAGATACTGGCTTATCTGGTCCATTATGTTTGCCGCTTTTTTTACGCGCTTTTCAGGCTCTTTCGGCTTTTCCTTTACCACTTCTTCGGTAACTGGTGCGGCGCCTATATGTAGTGTTGCTGGACTCATATTATTTAATTTTTAATTTTTTTAATTTTTATAATTTTTAAATAATTTTATAATTCTTTAATGTTTAATGTTTAAAATTGTGTTTAGGATTCTCAAATATTAAGATTTATTTGCAAAAATTTAAAAATTATAAAAAAAATTAAAAATTATTGTACTACTCTATAAACTTCCTCAATAGGTATATCTCCCTGCAGGGCTTTAATATAACCATCCTGTTTAAGGGTTATCATCCCGTTCTTTTTAGCGCAATCCATCAATTCAGCATCCGGAGCGTTCCTAAGCACTAAAGTGCCGATTTCACGGTCCATTTCCATTATTTCAAAAATACCCATTCGTCCTTTTTTGCCAGTGTCACTGCATTTTTCACAGCCTTTTCCCCTAGCAAGTTTGATATCTTTAAGAAGTTTCGGGTCCAGATGTTTTTCGCTTACACCCTTAAGCTCTGATTTTATCTCCTCTATTAATTTAGGATCAGGAACGTAAAATTCCTTACAATTTGAGCAAACTCTGCGCACAAGGCGCTGAGCGATGATGCCCCGGATAGCTGAAGCGATTAAGAATCCTTTCATCCCCATATCAGTTATACGAGTAAGCGTTCCGACAGCGCTATTGGTATGTACTGTGGAAAGAACAAGGTGTCCCGTAAGGGCGGCGCGGATAGCGATATCAATAGTTTCCTGGTCACGAATTTCTCCCACCATTATAATGTTAGGGTCCTGGCGCAAGGCTGTACGCAGGCCTGAGACAAAGTCATAATGGATATCCGGTTTCATCTGGCTTTGGTTCAAACCATCCATCTGATATTCGACTGGATCTTCAAATGTTAATATATTAACGCCGATTGTATTCAGGCGGTTTAGCGCGGAATAAAGCGTGTTAGTCTTCCCGCTGCCCGTAGGGCCTGTGACCAAAATAACCCCGTTGGGCAATTTCGTAAAACGTTCCATTTTATTCATGTTTTCCCCTTGAATTCCTAAATCCGGAAGATCAGGAATGGTTTTGGATTTATCCTGAATACGGCCTACGATCTTTTCACCATTTACCGTTGGCAAAGTGGATATGCGCAAATCCAGGCTCCTGTTGTCTTCTGTGGTTATCTGAAGACGCCCGTCCTGCGGGATCCTTTGTTCATCTATTTTGAGGCCGGACATGATCTTAACGCGGGAAACAATAGCAGAGTGAATATTGGTAGGATATTCAATGATAAGCCTCAGAACACCGTCAACACGGTAGCGGATACGGACGAGTTTTTCCTGAGGTTCAATATGGAAATCGCTTGCGCCCATATTTGTGGCGTAAGTGATCATATTCGTAACGATTTGAGGAATGTTACCTGAGATTATTGAATTTATAAGCGCTTCTTTAAGCCTGCTTAATGAAACAGCCTTTTCCTGTTCCGCCCTCTTTTTCTCATCCGATACCGAACTAATCCCGCTTTGATTTTTCTGGGCAGGCACAGCTTTTGGCGGAGGAGGAGGCTCTGGCGCAGATGGTATAGGGCTTGCTGTTGTAACCACACCCTGTGAAACCGCACCCCCTTTGGATGGGTCAAAAGAAAGCGGTGTCGGTGGTATTTCAGGTTGAATTATTTCCATTTAATAATTTAATAGTGTGGAGTGCTTAGTGCGGAGTGCGAAATTTATTGCTAAGCACTAAAGCACTAAGCACTATCTAAAAATTAACGTGAATAAGCTAACAGCTTGACATCAAAATCAACACCTTGGTCTACTCCGTTTTTATCCACACCCCTGTATTTTAAAGTGATATTTGAAATTGACATCAGCCTTATGTGATCCTGGTTTTTGGGGTCATAATCACCGGATAATTTAATAAGACCTAAAAATGTTTCAAAATTATTTTGACTTGAATGTATTGAGGTTTGGAAAGGCAGGACAGTATAATTATTTTCTTTTTTTGACTGATCAAAACTTATTGAAGTGAATTCAAAAGGCGGATGTTCTGCATTTAACTGCGTGGCAAAATTCTCCATAAGTTTTATTACTTCGAGTTTTTCCATTGTTTCAGGAAATACTTGTTTTAAGACATCCTGTTCCGCTTTAAATTCTTTGTCATAAGCGGCTTTATTAAGGTCTCTTGTCTTAATAAGGTCAGCAACAGTTACTTCATTATCACTTATCTGTTTTTCATAACTATTCAGAGCCTGGTTAAAACTTAGATAACTGTTGAGTTGGGGATAAAGAAACCATATAGAATAAGGAATGAGGATTAAAAATGCAATAATCAAATAAATCGAACTTTTTTGTAAATTCTTTTTTCTTACTTCAAGTTTTCCCCTCTTCAATTTCTCAAAAGTCATTGCAAAAATATTTTTTTTGGCCTTATCTTCTGTTGTTTGTGGATTTTTATTCTCGTCAGGCATAACTTATTTTATTTAGTGATTAAATTTTTCAACTAGAGGTTGATCCATTTTTAGCGGAAGATTTTAAATTATTCATTAGTTTGTATTTTTGTAGATAATGAAAGTGTAAAATTGGAAGTATATCGTCCGGTAGCTTTGTTAAAACTTTTTGCATAACTGCGGAACTCCTGAAGATTTTGAAAATAAGGCGTTGTCTTATCATTCGGATCATTCTTATCTTTCGGATAATACGTAAAGGCTTCCTCTAATTCAGCAAGTTTTGTCAGATTTTTACCTAACGGATCGCTTAATGTAGCGCTTACTGTCAACTTTCCATCTGCAACATTATAAGAATAATTATTGTATTGGACATATTGTGCTAATGCATTTTTTTCATAAACCGATTCTGTTACTTCATTTAACTTCCTGATTAAATCAGGCCAGTCTATTCTCTTTGATTTGATTGTATCTATTGAAGTTTTATATTCATTCTCATAGCCCTTTTCGTATCGCGTGATTTCTTCTTGTATATCTGTTTTATCTTTTTCTGATTTCTGCAATGATTCTGCGGCGTTTTTTAACTGAATGGCATTATTTTTTTGGTCAAACATTGAGAGAACTAAGTTGCCTTCGTCGATATTAGTTACATAAAAAAACGCAGCGCTTAAAACGATAAAGACTGCAGAAAATCTTAAGAATAAATTTGAAAATTTCACAAAATTTTCTGCAACCCCTTCTTCTTTTGCCTTGAAATCCCTGGTCACTTTTTTACCCTGTTCAGTCTGTAACACTATTGTTTCAATGATGGATTCTGTTGACTTTTCCGGCTCAGCCTTTTTTCCAAATAATTTTGTAAAAATGTTACCCTTTTCCGATTCGGCTTCCTTCGGTTTTGCCGTTTCAGGTGTTGTTTTTTGCTTTGTTTCCAAAATCTTAGCGGCCGTTTGAGCCTCCATAGGCTTTTTGGTTGCCGACAAAGGCATGGGTGCAATTGGCTCTACATAACCCTTGGTAACCGGAGATACGGCTGATACGGGTTTTAGCGTAGGCATAGCCGCTGCCTCCTCTTTTTTTGATACTTCGGCCTTGATCACAGTAGGCTTTTCCGCAAAAAAATCTGATGGAGTAGCAACTCCCATACTTTTGGCTTTCGCTGGCTCAATAGTTTTAGCTGAAGGTGTTGGTGTTACTCTAGTTTCAGTTTTTATAGGCATAGCAGGTATAGGCTTAACGGATTCTTTAAGTTCTGTTTTTTGCGGCTCTGCTTTTTTACCGAATAATCTGGCGAAAAAACCTAACTTTTTCTCTGTCTCTTTTGGGGCAGCGACCTTAACCAGCGTATCGTATTGGACATTTTTTGCTTCAGCCGCTTTTTTTAGTGCTTTAACGGCAAGGCTGTTATCCCACTCGACTTTCAGTAATTCATTGGCAAAATTCATTACCTTATCCCATTCTTCATTTTTCATAAATTCTTTTATCTCATTCATTAATCCTTTTATTTTTTCTTTTTTGGCTTCTTTCTCAAATTTTTCTTTTTCCTTATCAAATTTTAACTGCGTCTTTTTTTCCTCCTCTTCGATCTTTATTGGGGGCATAATTGTCGATTTTGCTTCTTCTTTTTTCGGAACGGCCATACTTATGGTCTGCATTTTTTCAAGGGGCTTTTTTATCTCTGGCTTAATTTCTGTTTTTGCCGCACCTTCTTCCCCCCAACCGAAAAGCCTTGCGAAAAATCCTGGTTTTTTCTTAATTTCCAACGGTTTTTCAGCTGTTTTTTGCGGTTGTGCGACAGTTGTTGCATTTATTAGGGTTTTTACATCTACCTTTTTTATATTTGCAGCTTTACTTAATGCTTTCATGGCGTCGCTGTTCTTATCATCCAATTTCAGGAGTTCATTTGCCTTGCTAACCACGCCATCCCATTTTTCACTTTTAACTGACTCTTTAAGTGAATCTTCTAAGTTTTTAATTTTTTCTTTCCTGGCCTGCTTATCTAAAACAGCTTTAGCCTTATCTATTTTTGTTTCGATATTTTTTACAACTTTATTTTCCGGGTCCACTTTTTTGATTTCACCCGCAATTTTTGCTATTTCTAAAAGCTTTCCTTGCTTAAATGCTTCATTAAGCTGTTTTTCAAAGGATTTTATTTTATCCGCATTTGCCTCCTTAACCTGTTCCGCCCATATTCTGTCCGCTTTTTCTGAAAGGTAGTCAGCCAAATGGTTCTCCAGATCTATCATTTTAAGCTGGCTGGCAATCATTTTAACATCCTTAAAACGGTCATCTTTAAACGCGTTTTTAAGGTCGTTTTCCAGCTTTTTTACCTGTTGCGGGTCTGGCTTCAAACCGCCAGTCTGGCTTAAATTTTTATTTTCTCCAGGCATATATATTGTTTTTATTTGTATTCTGTAATATTGTTATCTCTTTATTTTATCAAAATTTAGAGGAAAAGTCAACGTCTTAGTGCTTAGTGCGGAGTGTGGAATTTATTACTAAGCACTATTCAATATTTCGTTATTTAGTTTTTCATAGTAAGCTTTTAATGATATTTTTTAACCATGGAGTATCTTTAATGGAGCTAAAAAAACTTAAAAAACCTATTTGCCGCCATTGATAAGGATCTCCAGTATCTTTGACGGTTTGGAAGTTGAAGAAAAACGCAAAATCATCCGTGACATGCCGAACCCCTGCGCCGTGATCAGCCAGTCGCTTTCCTGGTGGGTTAAAAACCATGCGGTCAAAACTAAAGACCTCCAATTGGTTTGCAAAATCCTGAATCGAAAATGCCGATCATAATTTGTATAGTGTGGAATCGCGATGGTGAGTAGAGATGCGATCTAATCGCGACACTACTCACGTCGCATACCAGAGATTAAAAAAATTGTACCTTGTCTGCCGGAGGGCAAGGGCATGATACAACCTTATAAAATTATTGGTAGGACTCAACGGTCAGTCCCGATTAAAGTCGGGGCCCGGATTCAGACGGCCTCGCATCCCGCTCTCTGTTCGGGATCGGCTGCTGAATCCTGTGTTTAGACGTTAACATCTAAAGTGATCGTAATTGCTTCCTGTTCCATGCGGCGCTTCAAGACATATTTGCCAAGGGCACCCAAGCCAATCAGGATCAATGGAAGGTATTTCCAAGCTTTTTGCATGTTATTGCAGGTTAAGATTTAAATTGGTTGGCAGAATTGCCAAATTAATTGAAGTTCACACAAAGTCGGAAATTTCTCAATTTGAAAGTCAGATTCTTATCCGATGCGGTAACATTTTTGAAGCCCATCGCGGCCAGGCCGGCGGCGAGCAAAGGTAAAAGTTTGAAGTATTTTTTCATTTTGCTGAAAAATTAAGAATTAAATTTGATAACTTTTTTCAAAGTTATCATAATATTATAACATTTTAATTTAATAAAATCAAGAAATTTTAACATAATGACACGACCTGCCTGCCGGCAAGGCAAGCGAAACGACACGTTGTATCGTTATGTCGTAGTGTTGCCGGCACTGCCTGCCCTGAGGAGCTCGAACGGGAGCGTTGTCGAAGTGTTATTTTGTTTTACGAGGAAAATATTGCTCACTAATCAAGTCAATGGTAAGCTTTTAACGACATATTTTAACCATGGAGTATCTGCAATGGACCTAAAAATAAACTTAAAAAACCTATTTGCCGCCATTGATAAGGATCTCCAGTATCTTTGACGGTTTGGGTATGGAAGAAAAACGCAGGAAAGCCTCAGAACTTTCAAACACTGAGGGGTTTTGGGATGACCGGAAAAACGCTGAATCAGTATTAAAAGAACTGAAATACTGGACAAATTTGTCTGAAAGCTGGGCTGAAATTAAGAAAAAACGCGATGATATTGAAGAATTCTCACAGATCATCGATGAAAATAATGTTAATGAAGTGAGCGATTTCAATAACGAAGCGGAAAATCTTAAAAATATATATGAAAAAGCCCATATTGAACTTGTACTGAATGGTTCATATGATAAAAATGATGCAATACTCATCATTTCCGCTGGCACTGGTGGAGTGGATGCGCAGGATTGGGCTGAAATGTTGCTTCGCATGTATATACGTTATGCTGAAAACCATAATTTTTCAGTAATGCTTAGGGAAAAAAATATAGGTGCTGAGGCTGGCATAAAAAGTGCGACAATAGAAATAAAAGGCATGCTGGCATATGGCTACCTTAAATCAGAGCATGGCGTTCACAGGCTAGTGCGCCTTTCCCCTTTTAACGCCAAAAACCTGCGCCAGACATCTTTTGCTCTGGTTGAAGTATTGCCCGTACTTTCCGAGCAGGAGGGTGTGCAGATAAACGAAAAAGATTTGCGGATCGATACTTATAGATCAAGCGGCGCGGGTGGCCAGCACGTAAACAAGACGGATTCCGCTGTGCGTATCACGCATTTGCCGACAGGTTTTGTCGTTTCATGTCAAAGTGAAAGGTCACAGATTCAAAATAAAGCTCAGGCGATGCAGGTTCTGAAAGCAAAACTTATGCAAAAAATGGCTGAGGAAAAAAAGGAAAAAGTTGAAGAGCTGAAAGGCGGTTACAAGGAGGCAGCATGGGGCAATCAAATCCGCTCTTATGTCTTCCAGCCTTACACAATGGTAAAAGACCACCGCACAGATGCTGAGACCAGCCAAATCGATAAAGTGATGGATGGTGATTTGGATTTGTTTATTGAAGCATACTTACTTAAAACGAAATGACTTTATTTTATATAATTTTTATAATTTTTTAATTTTTGTAATTTTCAAATAATTTTTAAAATCCAATGTTTAATTTTTAAAAATTATGTTTGTGGATTTAAAAATTTGGATTTATTTATAAAAATTTAAAAAATAAAAATTGAAAATTAATATGGGATCATTGTATTGTTAAATCGATAATAATATGCCATTAAAAATAGAAACGGGTGAAAATAACAAGGTTCTGCGAAAAAAATCTGAGCATGTCAGAGTTATCGATAAAAAAATCCAAAAACTAGTAAAGGATATGGGCAAAGCTATGAAAGCGGAAAAAGGGGTTGGTTTAGCCGCGCCTCAAGTCGGTGAAAATATAAGAGTAATTGTGGTGCTTTTAGACGGAAAAAACCTAGTTCCGATGATAAATCCTGAGATAATCGATCATTCACATGAGACCGAATTCGGCGAAGAGGGTTGCCTTAGTTTACCAGGAAAATGGGGACAAGTTGAGCGCTATAAAGATATTGTTGTGGAATACAGAGACACAAATAGCGAAAAAAGGCTATTAAAACTTGAAAAATTTAACGCTAGGGTTGTACAGCACGAAATAGATCATCTGGACGGGATTCTGTTTACTGATTATCTGAAAACTGAGGATAATATTCTGAATGTGATGAACCAAAAGGAGATCGAGAGGTTGTAAATTGTTTTACAAACTCACACCGTTTGACTACAATTCTAACGCTTTGCCCAAGTGGTGGAATTGGTAGACACGCAGCGTTCAGAGCGCTGTACTCGCAAGGGTGTGGAGGTTCAAATCCTCTCTTGGGCACCATGCCCGGGTGGTGGAACTGGCAGACACGCTAGCCTTAGGAGCTAGTGCCGCAAGGCGTGAAGGTTCGAGTCCTTTCCCGGGCACCACATCCCCAAAGCAAGCTACTGCTTACGAATTCCTGCTTAGCGGGATTTCTTCAGCATATGCTTGCTTTGAGTCCCCTGCCCTGCGAAATACCCACCTCCTTCCTCCAGACATCCTCGCATTTCGCGGGGACCCCGTGTGGTGTTTTTGCATCAACGATAACAATTATGTAAATCAAAAAATACTTAATTTGCCACTTTTTGATTAAAAGTCTAAACTTAAAATCGCTTTAATTCATAAATTATTTAATTATGGAAAAATTTTCTAAAAAATTATTAATGCTGATGGCTGCGATATTCCTTGGCGTAGCCGCGTTTGCTCTCATTTATGCCGCAGTACGGCCAGGTTGGTACAGAAATATCAAAGCCGAAATTACTAACCAGCCCTATGCGCGCACAGTTACGGTTTCCGCAGAAGGCAAAGTATATGCAAAGCCAGATATAGCTTTGATCAGCCTTTCAGTTGTGTCGAAGGGAAAAACGGTAAAAGATGTTACAAGTGATGGTAATGTAAAAATGAACCAAGTGATCGGTGCTGTTAAAGGTCTGGGCGTTGAAGCAAAAGACATAACTTCAACCGATTATAATCTCTATCCTGAGTACTATTATCCTGAAAACCTTCCGCCAAAACTGACAGGATATCAACTTTCACAGCAAATACAGGTAAAGATACGGGAACTGGATCTAGTAGAGGATATATTGGATTCGGGAATCAGCGCAGGTGCGAACCAGGTCGGGCAACTTTCATTTGATATCGATGACCCTACCCAAATCAAAAAAGAAGCACGCGAAAAAGCATTTACAGCAGCCAAAGAGAAAGCTAAGGAAATGGCTAAAGCAGCGGGCGTTTCGCTTGGCCGTGTCGTGACTTTTTCAGAGGGTGAAGGATACCAGCCACCAGTTTTTGCGAACTATGCAATGGAAGCCAAAACTATGGATATGGCTGTCCCATCCGCCGCTATAGAACCTGGAAGTAAGGAATTAAATCTTATTGTAAGTGTGACTTATGAGATTGAATAACAAAGCCTTAAAAATTCAACCGTTCCGGTGACTCTAACCGCTGGGACGGTTTTCTGCTATACTTGGCCTGCATATAACAATAAGCATATGAAAGCTAAAAAAATTCTTATTCTAACTTTGCTCTCCATTTTAATGATTCCATCAATTGCCTATGCCCTAAATTTTGAGGTCGGCAAAGAAATTTATAATACCGAAACCATTAATGATGATTATTACGCCGCAGGTGGCGTTATCCAAATGGAATCAAACATCAACGGGGATCTGACTCTGGCGGGAGGCCGCATTCTTGTAAATTCTGTTATCTCTCAAGATCTGATATTAGCTGGCGGTGAAATCACCGTTCGCGGAGAAGTCGGGGATGATGCGCGTATTGGCGGAGGTAATTTAACAATCGATACTATCGTTAAAGACGACCTGATCACTGGCGGAGGTAATATTGAACTCACCGATAAAAGTTTTGTTGGAGGAAATTTTGTTTTTGGAGGTGGTAATGTTTTTATAAACGGTCTTGTAAACGGCAATATTATTGGATTGGGAGGGAATATTTATATAAATAATGTCATTACTGGCGATGTTAAACTTTATAATGCAGATAATGTTAGAATCGGACCAAAGGGAAAAGTATTAGGTAATTTTAGTTACCGAAGCGCACAGGAAAGCCCAACGGTCAACTCCAATACAGTCAAAGGTTTGATTGAGTATAAACCTATAAAGATTTCTGTTGCTGATAAAGACGCTCAAAATTATTTCAGGGCCGTTATGGCTGGTTTTTCTGTATTCCGACTTCTTGCACTTCTTTTTGTCGGATTATTTGTCGCATGGATATTCCGTTTTTATGTGAACAATATTGTACATATAGCTTACAAAAATTCCCTTAAGAGTTTTGGCGTGGGTTTGCTAATAGCTATTGTAACTCCGATAGCTGCTCTAGTAGCCCTGGTTACTGGAATTGGAATATCTTTAGCCTGGATTTTGGGACTTTTGTGGCTTTTGACCTTAGCTTTAGGAAAAATTATTGCAGTTTCAATTGTGGGGAAGAAAATAATTCCCCTGAAAGAAAAAAGTAGTTTTTTAAGGACTTATGGATCTTTTGCTCTCGGCGCTTTGATTTTTGTCCTGATCACTCTCGTTCCATTTATCGGATGGGTTATCCAATTCATTCTGATAATGATTGGTGCCGGCGCGCTGATTTTATACGAAAAAAAGCTGTATTATTTACTGATGAAGGAGAAGAAAGCTTAATCTTAATACCTAATATCTAATGCCTAATATCTAATTTTGTCATGCTGATCATCTGGTTAGCAAAATTAGATATTAGATATTAGGTATTAGGTATTAGAAAAATATGAATTACGCCATCGACACCCACTGCCATCTTGCTTACTTACATCCGCGCTTCAGAAAAAATGTCATTGAACGCGCGCAAAAGGCTAATGTGCGGAAAATAATTACTGTCGCCTGCAATCTGGAAGATATGGGTAAATGCCTGCCTTTAACTGACCAGTATGATTTTATATGGACAACTGCAGGCATACATCCAACAGAGCTAGGCAATGATATTGAGAGTGAACTTGAAAAAGTGCAGGGGTACGCGAAAAACGAAAAAAAAGTTGTCGGAATCGGTGAAATCGGGCTTGATTATTACCATGATAATTTTCCACACGATCTGCAGATCGCTTATTTTTTGGGCCAGTTAAATATAGCAAAACAGGTCAAAAAACCCGCCATAATACATTGCCGGGCGGGTAAGTTTGCTGGTGAAAATTCAGGAGTGTTTCCTGATATTATTAAAGTTTTAGATGAAGCTCATTTTTCCAATGGCGTTATGCACTGCTTTAGCGGAAATAGGAAAGAGGCAAAAATTTTTCTGGATATGGGGCTTATGATCTCTTTCACCGGCATAATAACGTATGAGCGGAACCAGGAATTAAGGGATATTATAAAAATGATGCCGAAAGAACGGATTATGATAGAAACTGACTCCCCTTTTCTGCCCCCGAAAAAATATAAAGGCAAAAGGAACGAACCCGCATTTGTAATCGAGGCTGCGAAAACGATTGCGGATGTTAGGGGTGTAGATTTGGATGAGGTTCTTGGTCTGACGACGCGGAACGCGGAGAGGTTTTTTGGGATTTAGCTTATTAGCTGTTTAGCTTATTAGCTGTTTAGCTTGTTAGCTAATTAGATAACTTTTTATTCATACTATTCAGCATTCTCATAACTTCAAGTAACAGATCATCGACTTTCTTGAACTTAGATAAGTCACAAAAAAGTAATCTTTTTGCAGTTTCAACTTGAGTTTCTAGCTCACCTCCTGACCCATAAGCTATCGTTAAAAAATGGCAAAAATCTCTCCTTGTACGTCGCCTTCTTCCCTCTGCAATATTATTGGGAATTGATCTTGATGTTTTCCGCGTTTCTGATACTAATCCATATTTTTCTTCTTTTGGATAACAGGTTGTTAATTTATAAACCTCAACAACCAAATCCATAGCTTTTTGCCAAACAACAAGTTCTTTGTATGAATGCAAATTATTAATATTCATTTATTTCAAAACTAAACAGCTAATAAGCTAACAAGCTAAACAGCTTTTTACAGCAGTATTGATAAATTTTACCTCTTTCGCCGATAAAATCCGTTTAAATCCCAATTTTTCCGCTTCTTTTATCCGTTTTTCAGTCTGCGGAACATTCCGCACCTCGCCGGATAAGCCGATTTCACCGATAACAGCTAAATCGGATGGTAATGGTTTTTGGAGTTTGGAACTAGCAATAGCCATTGCTATAGCCAAATCGACAGCAGGTTCGTTTAACCGAAGTCCTCCGACAACATTGATAAAAACATCCGAAGAATCCAGTTTAATATTCGCGTAACGTTCCAGCACAGCGATTATGATATTAAGGCGGTTTAAATCTATCCCGCTGGCAGTTCTTTTCGGATAACCGAAGTGAGTGTAAGAAGTAAGCGCCTGAATCTCGACTAAAAATGTACGCGTACCTTCAAGAACAGGGACTATTACAGAACCAATTGGATTATCAGCACGGCCTTCCAGAAATAAAGCTGAAGGATTTTTGACTTCGTTTAATCCATTTTCTGACATGCTGAACACGCCGACTTCGTCGATTGCGCCAAAGCGGTTTTTTGTTGCGCGGAGCAAGCGGAACTGGTGAAAACGATCTCCTTCTAAAAATAAAACCGTATCGACAAGATGGCTCAACACTTGTGGGCCGGCCAGATTCCCGTCTTTATTCACATGTCCAATAAGAAGAATGGGGATATTTTTGCCTTTTGCTACCTGCATAAGCTGTTCCGTTACATAGCGGACCTGAGAGATAGAACCAGCCTGACCAGACATATCACTGCTCGACATAACCTGAACTGAGTCGACAACAACAAAACCCGGCTGTTCGGCATCAATCGTTGCCAAAATCGATTCCAAATCGTTTAGGTTAAGTAAGTTAATCGGATTTTTGGATTTCAGGCGGTTAGCCCTGTCTGATATCTGTTCAACGGATTCCTCGCCTGAAATATAAAGGACTTTGCGCCCTATTTCCGCCATTTTTTCACATATCTGTAATGTGAGCGTTGATTTTCCGATTCCGGGGTCGCCGACTAAAAGAACCAGCGAGTCAGTCATAAAACCGCCTCCGAGAACGCGGTCAAATTCAGATATTCCTGTTATCAGACGCTGTTTTTTGACTTTTAAATCGCTTACTGAAACTATAGGCTTAACTGGTTTAGCCAGTTTTATGGATTGTCTTTTAGGATTAATATCCTCAACATCTTCCACCATACTGTTCCATGCCCCACACTGCAGGCACTGGCCGCTCCATTTTGGGGTTTTGGCGCTGCATTTTGTGCAAATGTAAATTGTTTTTAACTTCATGATTTAAGTTGTAAGATTTAAGTTGTAAGAATAAATTAATGCCTACTGTTTTGTTATAATCAGAGAATTTTCTAATTTATAAAGCATCCGGGAAGAATATTCATATTCATTTATAAAATCATCCAATACATCCTTAGGGACATAATTTTTTCTATAAGCTACATTTAAATGATGTTTAGCTTCTCTGATTTCTCCTTGCGCGCGACTAATGGACTCAAGATAAATATTTGTATGCTTATTACCAAATCCTTCAGCTAAATTAGCTGGCGCTGAGTTAGAGGATCGGCGTAATTGCGACCCAAGTTCATACATTTCAAATTTTGGAAAAGTCATAGTTAGGTTGTGTATCTTAAGCGCAAGTTCAAATAATTTCTGATATACCCTTAAATCTTCTACTCTCATATTCATTAAATTACTAATCAATAAAACTTAAATCTTTCAACTTACAACTTAAATCTATAAATAGTATAGTAAACAAACGTTCACCAGTCAAGAAAATAAAAATTTTCACTTTTACTAGTCAATCAGATATACTGAACAAGTAATAAAATAATAATGGACGAACAGCAGAAACATTTACAAAGCGGGAGAAGGCTTTACCTTTTAAAACTGATGACCAGCGTCTCGGGTGGAGAAATCAATCTGGATACGTACAAATTCAATCATGTATTTATAATGTGCGGATTTACGGGATGCGGTAAAGATACGGTAATTGATGGTTTTCTGGCTAAAAATAAAAAATATCCGTTCTCTAAATTCGTGCGCACGCTTACACGTCCCAAAAGGCCAGGAGAAGATGAGCTTTTAGGCGGCTATTTCATTGAAAAGGACCTATTTGACCATCTTAAGGAAAGGGGTAGGTTTTTCTTCCAATACGAAAAATATGATGGCGATCAATTCGGTTACGATTCGCTCCATCTGATTTTTTTGTTATCGCGTGGGCACGTTATAATGATAGGTGGCGGTGAACAAAACCTACCTGGGCTTGTTGCCGGAATTAAATCCGTTTTTTCGACTATTCCTATAACATCGATTTTCGTTAACCGTAACAAAGAAGATATTATAGAAGGAATGGTTAAGCGCGGCGGATCGCCTGAACAAATCAAAAAACGCACAGAATACATTGAAAATAACTGGACCCCAAAACCCCAGCAGAAATTCGATTACATTATCTGGAACGAAAATATCAATCAATCTGTAAAAGAATTCACTGAAATCATAGAAGCTTCTCTAAATTCACAACCAAAAGTCTGAGATTCTTGTTTTTCTTTACTGGTATTTTTTTGGCGTTTTTTAAAAGTAAAGGAACCGAAAGCGTCAACGGCCTGCAAAATTCCTTAACCAGCTTTTTGAAAAATGTAAAATTAAAATCCTTCTGGATGGAAAGGATTTTCTCAACATCATAAAGGTCGTATTTTTTAAGGTCTTTACCCCTGCCTGCCAAAAGTTTTATTAGGACGAGAAGTTCTTTTGGGATACAGTAGATTTTTTTACCTTTGTAACTGAAACCTTTTTTCTTTTTCATTATCTCGTCATTCAGATAAAAACAATAATGTTCCCTTCTATTAGGTGGTTGAATTACGGATTCAGCGATGAGATCATATAATGTATCACCGATTTCTACTTCCGATTTAAGGGAATGGAATATAGGCTTTTTCCTATGAAAATAAAAACGTGAGCCAAAAGTTCTTCTTAATTCATAAGACATTCTTCTGGGGACCTCAAAATCATAATCATAAGAAAACGGCCTGTCCGAACCGTATAAAAAAGCGGCGCCACCGCCCGTCAGCAGTATTGATTTTCTTTCTTCCGATGGCAGATGCCCCAGAAACTCACTGCATTTCTTAAAAATCAATGATTTTATATTTGTTTTTGGCATAATTGTTACGAAACGACGCTTGTGTGCCTTTGGCACAATACAACGACACGACATTATTTGCAAATGTTGTAATGATCGGGCGGTTTGTTATAATGACCTGTGACCAATTACCCAATTCCCAATTCCCAATTCCCAATTAATTCAAAAAATAGTCACCCAACTTGCCGATTACGCGAAAAAAGCCGGTTTTAAGCGAGCTGTTGTCGGGTTAAGCGGGGGTGTGGATTCCGCGCTGACTGCGAAACTTGGCGTAATGGCTTTTGGTAAAAAAAATGTGACAGCGCTGATTTTGCCCAATGAAGGGATGAACAAGCCTCAGAATATCCGTGATGCTGAAAGCTGGGCAAAAAAACTTGGTATTGACTACCAAACCATACTTATTAATCCATTTATCGAGGCTTATGAAAGATTGCCATGGAAATCATCAAGCCTCGCCCGTATGAACATTCAGGCGCGCGTAAGGATGACCTTACTTTACCATTACGCCAACACCCATAACGCGATTGTTCTGGGAACCGGCAACAAAACGGAACTGACGCTCGGCTATTTCACGAAATACGGCGATGGTGCCACTGATATTCTGCCAATCGGAGACCTGTATAAGACGGATGTATGGACTATGTCCAAGGAATTGGGACTTCCTGAGGTAATCATCCACAAAACCGCCTCCGCGGAACTGATGCATGACCAGACTGACGAAGGCGAAATCGGTATGGAATATGCGGAAATTGACGCGATCCTGAAAAAATTTGGGAAAGGCGGGAAACCCTCAAATGAGCCTGAACGCAAACTGTATAACAGAATGACGGCGAATCAGCATAAAAACGCTTCACCGCCGATAATTAGGTTGTAGTTTGTAGTTGGTAGTTTGTAGTATTTCTTGGTCAAAATAAGAGTTTATAAGTTATTCCCTCTTTCCAATCGGGATTATCCCATTTTTTAAAACCTAATTTTGTGCAGAGTCTCTGCATAGGAATATTTTTAAATGCAGTTTCAGTAACAACACCAACAGCGCCTTTTTGCTTGGCATGATTTATACATAATTTTATAAGCATTTCACCTATTTTTTGCTTTTGAAATTCCTGTTTAACAAATATTTCCCTGATAAAGAAATAATTATCTTCCCACCATTCAGGATCTACTGAGCAGAAAGCTACAAAATCCTCGTTCTGTTTTGCCATAATGTATAAACTGTTTTCGTTTTTCAGATTCTTTTTTAGCAAGTTTATTGTTTTTTCATCATATCTGATAATAAAATCCTTATATTCCGACGTCATGTAACGCAAAATATCTATCTCCTGTTCGTCTTTGATTATAGATAAAGATATATCATCCATTGAGAATGTCCTTATAGACTACAAACTACAACCTACCCACTACAAACTCTTCAAATAAGCCTCCAGAATAATCTGCGCCGAAACCATATCGCGCTGGCCTTTTTGGTTTTTAGCCCTAATCCCCTGCTCATGCAGCTTTTGGATTGATTGCTTGGTTGTCAGCCGTTCGTCAAAATATTCGACTGGGATTGGCCCAATAGCTTTTTTAAGCTGAGCTACAAATTTTTCTGTTTTTAAAAACCTTTCGCCGACAGAACCGTCCATCTCAATCGGCAAACCAACAATTATTTTTACAATCTGTTCATCTGCGCAGAATTTTATTATCTGGCTAACCAGTTCTTTAAGGTTTTTGTACTCTAAATAATCCCGTGGGAATGATATCACTTTATCATAATCTGAAATCGCCAGCCCGACGCGCCGGTCCCCAAAATCAATGGCGAGATATTTACCTTTAGACATATTCGAGTTGTGGCTAGTATTGTGGCTAGGATTGTGGATATAATTGACGTTTTACGACCACTATTCTAGCCACAACTCTAGCCACTATTCGCAATCTATTTAGCCTTGGCTTTTTTTTTGGTCTCTTTTTTAACCGATTTTTCAGCTGTCGCGGCGCCGATGTTAATCAGCATTTTCTGGATCCTGGATTTTTTATGCGCGGCATTATTTTTATGGATGATATTTTTCTTGGCGCATGTATCAATGACCTTTATGACTTCGGATAGGATTTTCTTGGCATTTTCACTGTCTTTTTTTTGAACATATTCGATCATCAGCTTGATCATGGTCTTCATATGCTCTCTGTAATGGCGATTTCTCGCTGACCTTACCTTGGCTTGTTTTACCCGTTTAATGGCTGATTTTATTATTGGCATAACTTCGATTTAAGATTTAAGATTTAAGATTTAAGATTAAGTCCTAATTAGTACTTACAACTTTAATCTTACAACTTACAACTATTCATAAATAGCGGGTGAATTTTATCTGAAAGACCGCTTAAATGCAAGGAAAATCCATTATTTATAACTTGTCGGTCGTCACTGTCGGTCGCGACCGACGTTATTTATTATAGTCAGCGCCTAGCACTATTGATATATCCGCTCCCTTATCATCGATTTTAGCTTCGTCATTAGCAATTGCGTCCCCTTTTACAAAACCGGACAAAGCATCAAGCGTGGATTTAAAATGCGCTATGACTGTGCCGCTGGGATCCACTTCCCAGCTGTTATATCTTATAAAGCTTTTATCAATAAGCTTCTTTTTGCCGTTTTTGTCTAAAAGGTTATCGATATTTGTAATGTTAAAACCAAATCTGTTAAGGTTGCTTGCCACTTCTCTGGCAATGCCCGATTCTTTGGTGCCATTTAAAACTTCGATTTTAGCCTGGCTCAGAAAAATATCACGTTTATTGAATATTAAATCCGAGTATCGGTGGATCAGGTCATAATTATTTCCGTCTGGTACAAGGACAAACTGGCCATTGTAGTACTGCCTTTCTGGGGTATATAAAAACCCTCCTTCGCGCGATGGATCGTCATGTATAACTTTTGATAGGACATTACTTGTATCAAAACCCTTCGCGAAAGAAGCCAAAGCAATCAGCTCCCGCAATGATAAATCTGTATTCATGTTTTTACTAATGGAATCATAAAGCTTTTTGATAGTCCTTGGGCTAGATAATGCGTCGCCAGTCAAAGCTTTTTCACGTATGGCCATTATAACTTGTTGCTGACGGGCGGCGCGATCGAAATCTGAAGTGGTCTTTCTGCTGCGGGTGAATTTGAGCGCAGTCTCGCCATCCATTTCCTGCACTCCAGCATCCAGTGTGAAAACTGTATAACCATTATCCGTATCATTAGGGTAATACGGATCATAAATGGGTTCCTTTACATCAACTGTAATTCCGCCCAGGCTGTCCACAACCTCAACAAAAGCGCTGAAATCGATTCGTATGTAATACTGTATATTGAGCCCTGTTATATTGCCTAACACGTCTTTGTATAATAAGTAAGTATCGGTTTCGCCTAATTTCTTTTTGTTGTCTCTGTAAAGTTCATTTATTTTGGCTGAGCCGTATTTTTCGGTTTTCACGTATAGATCTCTTGGGGCGGAAAAAAGTGTAGCGGTCTTATTTTTGAAATCAAGGCTGGCCACCATGATCGTATCTATAAGATCAGCGCCGTCTCTTACATGGCCGCCATCGCCCAATAAAACCACATTGGTATACCCGTTATCATCTTTTTTTAAGTCTGACCCCATAGAGAAAATAATATCCCGGAACTGAAAATCCTGGATCGCGTTATATATCCCAATTGAAACCTTAACCACTATAATAACCGCAATAAAAATAGATAATACGCCCAAGATATAACTCCATTGTTTTTTATTCAGTTTTGAAAGCGCCGTTATTGCCTTAAGCAATCCGTCTTTAAGGTTTTTAAATAGTTTTAGCGGCGGTTTCTGGCGAATTCTTCTTGTGTGGAAATCAGCCATAAATAATTAATTTATTTGAAAAATCAGCAATACTGAAAAGATACGGGGAAAAATTGGAATTTTATTCTGCTTCCTAAATTAAATTCTCCGACTATTTCAAAGCTACTGTAGCACCTGCTTCTTCAAGTTTTTTCTTCATTTCTTCAGCTTCAGCTTTTTTCACATTCTCCTTAACTACTTTTGGCGCTCCGTCGACAATGTCTTTGGCTTCTTTAAGACCAAGACCTGTGATTTCGCGAACAACTTTGATCACTGTTATTTTTTGTCCGCCAGCGGAAGCAAGCTCCACGTTAAATGAAGTTTTCTCCTCTGCTGCGCCACCTGCTGCGCCGCCTGCTGCAGGAGCTGCTGCCATGGCAACCGGAGCCGCGGCTGAAACGCCGAATTCCTCCTCCATAGCTTTAACAAGGTCAGCAAGCTCAAGAACACTAAGCTTTTTAACCTCATCAAGGATGCCCTGAGCAGCCTTAGAAAGTTTTATATCTTCTGACATAATATTTTAAATTAAAGATTAAAGATTTATGATTTAAGATTTATGATTTAAGATTTGGAGAAAATCACAAATCAAAAATCACAAATGAAAAAATTTATTAAGCTTTTGGGGCATCAGGAGGAAGTTTGTCTTTATAAGCGTTGATAACGCGGACAAAACTGCCGAGAAGATTCCCGAGTATGCCGACGAAACCAGATATTGGCGCATTCATGGAACCAAGGAGTTTAGCCAAAAGCTCATTCCTGCCTGGCAGTTTTGCGAGCTTGAGGACTTCTTCGGTATTTAACACTTTTCCATCGATTATACCTCCTAAAAGCTTGAGATTTTCATTTTCCTTTGAAAATTTGAATAAAATCTGGAGTCCTGAAAGCTCATCCTCGTAACAGAATGTAACAGCGACAGGACCGGTCATCATATCATCTCCTAGGTCACCAAAATTAGTTTTCTTTGCAGCTAACCTTATAAGGGTTTTTTTGGATATCTTGCATTCTGACCCCTGTTTTCTAAGGCGTTTTCTTAATTCAGAGATCCCGCTTACATTTAAACCCTTATATTCTGAAAAAATAACCGACTTTGATTTGGAAAATTTATCGATTAATTCTTTAAGTATTTCCTGCTTTTTTTCTCTTGTTATAGCCATATTTATTTAATTAAGAATTATGAATTGAGACCTGCCTGCCGGCAGGCAGGATTATGAATTTAAAAAAAATCTCGCTATCTGCAGACGCGAGACTAATATCGTTTTCCGATATCAATTCCTAATGTCTCGGCAGGTCTTACTGTTGCCTGCTGTCTGCGACGATAGTCAGTTTAGTTGTTTTAGACAGAATGTCAAATGTTTTTTATTGTTGATTTGCCTGTTAAGAATATAAGTAATATAGTTGCCCCATCGGAATAGCTGGGGTAAGCAATAGGGTAACGCTCAACTCACTGAAAATTTACTTCTTAAATTTTCATTTCGTTACCCTCCGCTTCTGGCCGCTTCGGCAAGCTCAGCACCCATCCGCTTCGATACGCGTTACTCGCTACTTGCAAGGGTCAGTATATAAGGGGATGATCAGTTATAAGATATATTATATATAACTTAATATCTTAAGTTGAATGCGCCACTACACCGTTACATCAGAGGATGCTAGGCTCAGGCTGGACCAGTATCTTACCAAAATCAAACCCGATCTTACCCGTTCGTTTATTCAGAAGCTGATAAAAGGAGGGTCTGTTTTTGTGAATAATAAAAAAATCAAAAAAAATGCATTCAAAATGAAAGAAAACGATGAACTGATCCTGATTATCCCTTCAATTAAGGAAACCGGCATACAGCCTGAAAAAATACCGCTCGATATAGTTTACGAAGATAAAGATATCATTGTGGTAAACAAGCCTGCAGGCATGGTTATACACCCGACCGACCATGGCGCGCATGTTTCCGGTACGCTGGTAAACGCGGTTCTGTATCACTGTAAAAAAAGCTTGAGTGGGATTGGCGGAGAACTGAGGCCTGGGATTGTACATAGGCTCGACAAGGACACTTCCGGACTCATAATCGTGGCAAAAAACGATAAAGCGCATAACCATATTGCCAAACAGATTCAGGAAAGAACTGTTATTAAGCGTTATATTGCCTTGCTAAAGGGTCATTTAAGCCCCAAGGAAGGAAGCATTGAAGCGCCTGTCGAAAAGACCCGCGGGCAACAGGATATGCGCGTTTCCAGCCGTAAAAGCGCGAAATACGCGCTTACTCATTATAAAGTGAAAGAATATATAGGCAATTATTCATTAGTCGAGGTACAAATCGTTACGGGACGGACACACCAAATTCGTGTACACTTCGCCTCAATCGGCCATCCTGTTTGCGGGGATGAGATGTATGGCGATAAAACTTCAAGTTCCAAGTTCCAAGTTCCAAGTTCCAAGTTCCAAGTTCCAAATCTGAAAAGACAATTTTTGCATGCGGAATATCTGAAATTCAGATTGTCGAAAAATAATGAGTGGATTGAGCTGAAAGCGCAAATGCCAAAAGACTTAAAAGAGGTGCTGGAAAAAATAAAGAAATTATAATAAAACCAAAGTTTCAAGATCCAAGTTCCAAGTTCCAAACTCTAAGTTCTAAATTTTGAATTTTTTAGCATTGATTCCTTTTTACATATAATAGAACCAAAAATCTTTAGCAATTCATCTGATTCATTTATTAAGCAGATCCTTTCATTTTCAATATCTGTTGAGTTTCCGGTTTCGATAAGTCTTAACCAAAGCCGACTTTCTTTTGCTTCTTTTCGACAAATTTTTTTACGATAAATAGAATCTTTCATGCTTAATGCCTCTACAGATTCAATAAAATTTGCTGCGACCGAACCTGATGAGTCTATTAATTGAGGTATATACCTTAGATTTGATGTTGTTCTGGGGAGCTTCTTAATAAATTCCCTGATTCTTTGAGCAAATTTAAAAGTCCTTTCTCCCAAATCATAATTCTTAATACTACTCATATTTTTTAATTACTTCAATTCAATTTGATACACTATAGCCTTTTTGGAACTTAGAGTTTGGAACTTGGAACTTATTTGAGCAAAGTCACTTCCACCTCAGTATACTGTTGCCTATGTCCGCGGGTCTTTTCCATCCTTTTCTTTGATTTTTTTCTGTAAACTCGGATTTTTTTGTCCTTGAATTGCCTTTTTACAACCACTTCAACTGATGAACCGTCAACGAATGGGGTTCCGATATCCACTTTTGACCCTTCAGCGCGAAGATAAACTTTGTCGATTTTGATCTTTCCGCCCTCTTTAAGATCTTTAAGTTTATCAACAGTCAGGACTTGGCCTTTCTCAACGAGATGCTGTTTACCGGCGATTTTTGCTATTGCGAACATATATATTAGAATTTTTAAAATTTAAATTTTTAAATTTTTAAAAGAAAAACAACTTTTATTAAGCTACGAGACTTTATCAGTTTTGTCTTTTTTGGTCAATGTTTTTATAAATCCTTCAAAAAACACGATGTTCTTTTCAGCTGATTCCTTAAAGTCTTCGTAACGCCTTTTTTCATAGATCTTCACGTTGTTGTAATCCACTGAAAGGCGCGCCATCTTTTTTTCAAGGGTTTCATCTGTTAATTCGCTTACGGGAAGTAAATATGGCTCTAAAATTGAATCTTTAAATAAACTGTCTACCTTATGGCTGTAACTTATCGCGAGGACTGGGGTTTTTGTCAGAAAAGCAGCAATCAAAAAATGAAATCTCATGCCGATTGCGAATTCCGCCTCTCTCATTATTTTAAGCAAATCGGAATAATGTTTTGGTATAAACAAAGTTGATTCGACTTTTTTGATAACAGGAGTGATAACTTTGAGGTCATGCTCCTTAATGCTCTGCATGCAGACGAATATGAATTTCGCCTTTTTTTCGTTTTTGAGTTTAAGGAGATACTGGGTAAACGCAGATATGATTTTTTTATTATATTTAAGCCAGGGGCGCAGTGAAATAACATAGGTATGAGGATTTCTGGATAGCTCTTTATTATCATGCCTGAACAAAAAAGCCGGGTCAGCTGTTATTTCGATATTATCCAGAGGCAAACCTAGATTTTTGAGATAATTTTGGGAAGTCTGGTCGCGGACCGTTATGCCAACTGCGTAACTGTATATCCATTTGGTCAGTTTTTTCCCAATCCTTGTTTTCAGCGGACCTACGCCTGTAGCGTATATAAAAAGAGGTTTTTTGAGCATTTTCACCCAGAAAATCTGCCACGCCCAAAGAAAGCACGCGTAGAGATGTTCATCCTGCAAAAGCCCGCCTCCACCTAAAATAACGGCATCGACGGAACGCAGAGTTTTCAGCGATTTTTTAAATCCATATTTGAAAAATGACCTAAAACCCAAAGGAAAAAGAGGTACAGATTCAATTTTTAATTCTTCGGAAATTCTTTTCGGATCAGCTGAAAAAACCGTGAATTTGTGCAACGGGTGGCTTTCGATGATAGCTCGAAGAATCGCATCGTCGCCAATATTAGTCGCTCCGTAATTTCCTATTACTCCAATTTTCATAGTTCAAATTGTGGGGCCACTAGTTGGGCTGATTGTGGAGCAGGTAGTGGTTTCCAACAATGACCCAACAATTTGCCTGACTTTATTGAATGCTTATGTGGAAGGATTATCTGCGCTTTCAGCTTTTGCAGATTCGCCAGACTGTTCCAAAGAAGTTTCGGATGGGAAAGTTTCGCCTTTTTCCGCAGTAATAGTGGCGGCTTCTTCTGCCTTTTTCCTCTTTTCCTCAGCTTCAACGGCTTCCTGTATTAAGGCTTCCATCTTCGCGTCTTCTTCAGCGCGCTCCTTATCAGTCACCTGGCGCTCCGTCATACGGGCGGATTTACCCGAAAGTCCGCGCATGTAATAAAGCTTCGCGCGGCGTACACTTGCTTTTTTCTTGATTTCAATTTTGGTAATTGTCGGTGAATGGATCGGAAAAACTTTTTCAACACCAACTCCTTCGACGATTTTTCGAACGGTGATATTTTTCTCTATTCCCTGGCCGTGTCCGACCTTTATTATAAGGCCTTCAAAAATCTGTACGCGCTCCTTTTCGCCTTCTTTAATCTTCTGGTGTACGCGAACTGTATAGCCCGTTTTCAATTCAGGCATTTTTTTTAACTGGCTTTTCTGTGCTTCGCTAATAATTGGATGCATCTCTTTTAAAATTTTAAATTTTAAATGTCAAATTTCTCTTCGAGCCTGAGCGCTTCATAGTATAACGCTTGGTCTGCAGACTCTATAGTAATTTTAAGCCTCAGAGCCGAAGGCAAATTTTCAATTAAACCTAGATGAAAAACTGAAAAATGCTTGTATAAATTAGAGAAAATATTGTATTAAATCAAGAGAATTTAATATTACAAGATTACAAGATTCAAGATTACAAGATTAATTTATTCGGTTGTAACCATCAATAATCTTGTAATTTTGTAATAGTGAAGCGTTTGTAATCTTGTAATAATTTAGTAACGAAACCTTTCCATTTCTCTTTTAAGTTTATTGATTGCGACTATTGTGCTGTTATCATTAATAATATCGTGTATGAATTTATCTTTGCATTCAAGGCGGTATAAAAAATCTCTGGTGGACAAATTTGTGAATTTCAGGTCTTTGCCCATTTTTGAATTTTCAGATAAAAGTTGCTGAAGTTTGTCTTTATCGATATTCCCGACGACAAGAAGGTCAACCGGAGCTTCTTTGCCGACAAACGCGCCCGAAAGAAGAAGCAGTTCCACTTCGCCCATTTTTGATATATTTTTAATCAAATCGCTGTCGTTATTCATGGCTTTTAAAATGATGTCCTTCAGTTCGTTGAAAATCACGAAATCCTTATTTGTGTAATAATATTTTTTGCGGTTTTTAGCGCGGCTTCTTAAAAGCCCTATCTTTTTTAAATTATCAAGTTCACGCCTGATCGAATTGATCTGTTCATTCAATTTGCGTGTAAGTTCACGGATAAAATATTCCTCGTCTGGATTCAGTAGGAATGCTGTAAGGAGCTTAATGCGCGTTTTTGAACTAAATAGGGCTTTTAACATAAATTCAATTTGTTAATTACGAAACGATTCATCCTTCGTAGTACTACGGAGAATGGACGACACAACGAAACGACGAAACAACTTTTATAAGAATTAGTTTTGTTTTTCTTATTTTTGTTACGTCGTTACTTCGCCTCTGTCGCTCGCGAGCGACGTGGCTTCGTTATTTCGTTACATCGTTTTTATGGACACAATATTTATACATAGCTTAATATTTATTTGCAAGCGATTTATTTTAAAAAAATATATATCATTAAAAAAAATGGCTTATATAAGCCAATAATTATAGTTGACAAAAAAAATCTATATTATAAATTTAGAACCTATTTTTTATACATGGGTATTTTTTGTATCCGCTGTTTACTAAAAAATTAGGTTATTTTTCACTTTCCTCATCATTTCCTGCCGCCCCTTCGTCCTTGTATTTCCAAAATAATGTCAAAAATCCGCCTAACACCATTCCAAGTCCAGATGCCTGGAATACGACAAACGCCGGATTAGCTGTTCCGCCAATAGGCGTATACCAAACACAAGTCGCAGCAATCTGAGGCAAAGCCATTATTAAAATGAAGAGGAAAACGATTACCGAGCCAATCAAATATAGTTTTTTCATACTTCTTTTTTATTTTTTATTCATGATTTATTTTAACACATGAATTTGGTAATAATCAATGAACTTTTATGCAATTTGTAATTTAGTAATTTGTAACTTGTAATTGGTAAGGCTTTTAGCCAGAAGATCACTTAATCAATTACAAATTACGTTCCGCGCATGCGGAACAAATTACAAATTACTAATTTCAAACATGTGTATAATAAATTCATGAGCATAAAAAATAATATTACGGAAATACGGAAAACCGTCGGCAAAAAAGTAAAAATCATCGTGGTTACAAAAGGGCGCAGTATTACTGAAATCAGGGATGCGATAAATGCCGGAATTACTGACATCGGTGAAAACCGCATACAGGAAGCTAAAAAAAAGCTGGATCATTTACCTAAAAATATTACAAAACACTTCATCGGACGGCTTCAGTCGAATAAAGTCCGTGATGCTGTATGGCTTTTTGATATGATACAAAGCGTAAATGGTCTGAAACTCGCACAAAAAATCAGCAACGAATGCAAGAAAATCGAAAAAACCATGCCCATACTGATTCAGGTGAATACCTCAAACGAGCTACAAAAAGGCGGGGTTGCCCCTGACGAGCTTGATAAGCTTATAAAACAGGTGTCTGAATTACCGAATGTCAGAATTGAAGGACTGATGACTATCGCTATTGTGTCAGATGATAAGGATGAGGTTAGGAGATGTTTTAAAAAATTAAATGAGAAATATAAAAATTTAAAATCGGAATTCGGTTTTAAGTGGCTAAGTATGGGTATGAGCGGAGACTATAAAATAGCCATCGGAGAAGGGGCGAATATGGTGAGGATAGGAAGAGGGATTTTTAAATGACTATTTTGCTATATAAGCGCAAATTATGTTTCCTGCCTAGTTTTTTTAGGACATTTTTACCCCTATTTACTTCCTGACCTTGCTCCTGAAGATATAAATTTATGATTTATCATTTAAACATCAATACACGAACCAACTTCATCTAAATCTAATTCATCGCACGGTATAGGCCTATCCTCATCAGGTTCCGGCGGAGGAGGAGGCGGAGGAGGTGCGGATTTTTTGCTTTTTTCAGGTTCGCTGGGTTTTTCAAGCTTTAATAGACCTTTATTTCCAGGTGACGCGCCTTGAGTCGCAGGCTTCACAGCGCTGTTATCCATAGGGATTGTTGGAGTGGGTTTTTGAACCGATGGCATAATAATTCCTTTATTATGTGTCATGCAACCGCCTAATGACAAAATAACTAACAAAACAGAATACCTGACAGCCGGCAGATCAAAAAAATTCCTAAAGCCTGATGAATCGGTATTATCGAATACCATATTAGCATCTACTGGCATCTCAAATTTGCTTGATTGATCACCCATTTTAAAAGGAGTTAGACGGAAAGTATGGATGTTAAAATAATATAAACTATACGGAATGTCAATAGTGTAGTTTTATAATATATAAAATATGGCTTTTTGGCTTATTTAAGCCATTTTGTTTATTTTAATATGTATAACTAAATAATGATATTGATTTAATGTCAATAGCAAATAACATTCTAACGAACTAAATGAAACGACTTTCTCTAATATCCAATTTCTAATCTCTAATATCTAATTTTGTCAGGCGGCATATCCGATATGCAAAATTAGATATTAAGTATTAGATATTAGAGATTTAAATTATAGCGTCCTCTGTTTTTTTACTATCTTAAATACCTCCAGCACATCCCCGACTTCAACAGGCTGAGGAGTTGATATTTTGATGCCGCAATCAGAACCTTTTTCGAGCTCGCTGACGTCCTGCTGGATATGCTTAAGAGATTCGAGTTTTGTCTCAAAAAGAGTTTCTCCGTTATGCGTTACGCGCACCATGGACCCCTTTTCTACTTTCCCCTGAGCGACTTTACAGCCCGCGATAAGCCATTTCTTTTTATCAAGGAATATTTGTTTTATTTCCAGCTTCCCTAGCTCAACAACACTTATCTCCGGTTCCAGCATACCTGAAAGTATAGCCTTTGTATCTTCAGTCAGCTTATAGATTATTGTGTAATTCTTGATATCCACATGTTCTTTTTCTGCCAGTTTCTTAACATGGGTGTTGACTGTCACATGGAAACCTATAAGCAGAGCTTGGCTTGCCGCTGCCATTATTACATCGGTGTCAGATATATTTCCAACACCATAGTGTATCACTTTTACTGCTACGTCTTCGGTTTTGATCTTGTATAAAGCCTGGAGTATCGCTTCAAGAGAGCCTTTTGTGTCGGTTTTGACTACCAGTTTTAGGTATTTGATATTGCCTGTATTTATCTGAGAGACGATCCTTTCCACCATGGAACCGCTTTCTGTCTCTTCCTGGTGACGTCTCAGTTCTTTAATCTGATTTAACCGCTCTTTTGCGATTTTTTCATTTTTGACAGCTTGTAAAATGTCACCTGCTTTAGGCACTTTGTCGACTCCCGATACACGGGTAGCGCCGGAAGGCGGAACGTCTTTTAAAACATCGCCTTTGTAATCATGCATTGTTTTAATGCGGCCCATAGTAGTGCCGACAACCACGTTATCCCCTATATGCAGAGTGCCTGTGTTAATAAGCACAGTCGCCACAGGGCCCAGCGCAGGGTCGAGATGGGATTCGATGACAGTTCCTACTGCCATGCGTTTAGGATTCGCCTGGAATTTTTCCATTTCCGCGACCAATAGGATCATTTCTAGCAACGTGTCTATTCCTTCTTTTGTATGCGCTGAAACAGGAACCATTATTGTTTTACCGCCCCAGTCTTCAGACTGAAGCCCGAATTCAACAAGTTCGCCTTTCACCCTATCTATATTTGCCGTAGGTTTATCGATTTTATTAATCGCCACAATTATAGGGACGCCAGCCTCTTTCGCGTGGTTAATCGCCTCAACGGTCTGAGGTTTTACGCCTTCATCAGCGGCCACGACAAGAATGGCAATATCGGTTACCTTCGCGCCTCGTGCACGCATGGCAGTAAAAGCTTCGTGTCCAGGTGTGTCTAAGAATGTTATCAGATGCCCGTTTTTATTTACCTGATAAGCGCCGATATGCTGTGTAATACCGCCAGCCTCCCCAGCTACGACATTTGTGTGGCGGATCGCATCAAGCAATTTCGTCTTTCCATGATCCACATGACCCATAACAGTAACAATCGGAGGCCTTTCTTTTAAAAGGCTTTTATCCTCCTCCTGCAGAAAAGTTTTGATGTCTCCCGCGAAAAGCTCTTCTGATGTCGCTTCTTTTTCAGTCATCTTTACTTCGACCCCCAATTCTGTAGCCACGATAGCGGCGGTATCATAATCAATTATCTGATTTATGGTTGCCATTATCCCATTTTTAAATAAATTTGCTATCACATCAGATACAGGTAAACCGCTTTTCTCCGCAAACTCTTTAACGCTTATGGCCCTTGGTATCTCAACCACTCCTGTTTTGGGTTTGATCTGGGGCTGCGCCTTAGGCCCTCTTTTCTGGCTTATCGCGCGTTGTTTTTTCTGCTCCCTGAAATGCTCGCGGTCAATCTGCCTTTCTATTACAAGCTCTTCGGCCGTTAAACCCCCGCCCTCAACCATATAATTTACACGGGCCTTTTTGATCTTTGGGCCAGCGAGAGGATGGCGCATGACAGTTAGAATTCTTTCTTCCGCCTTCAGATGTTTTCCCTTTCGTTTGCCTTTGGATTTGTAATAAGTTTTCGGAAACTCCTCTTTAGGCATTCCATAAGCTTTGCCTTTTTCTTCGACTTCAATTCTTCTGGTCACAGAGACTTGAGCGGTTTTTCGCGGTTCGATAGTCGGGGTTGATTTTGGTATAGTGGCACGGGTTTTAATCTCAGCCTTTGCGGCTTCTTCCTGTTCTAGTTTCTTTTCTTCCTTTACTTCAGCCTCCTCTTCCTTTTTACCTGTTTTCTTACGCGCCGTTCGAGGTTTTTTCTCTTTGGGTTTGACCTCCTTTTCGTCTTTAAAAACCACCGCGACCCTTTTGTGTGTAAGAGTGGGTTTAACTTTTCCCTTCAGGAAACGCATAACGCCTTTCGCAAGAGCATCTTCAACTTCGTGGGCAGAAGCGCTTATCCCAAAATTGGTTTTAGCGAGCTCACGGCGAAGCTCTTGAGTAGTAATACGAAGTTCTTTAGCGATGTCCGCTAAGCGCATAATTCAAAACGTAAAAAAGCCATAAAAGACTATCACTCTTACGCGATAGAGGCAAGCTGATATTCATTTAACATTTTTCATTTTACATTTTTCATTTGGTTATTCGGTTTTTCTGTCAGTTTAAATGAAAAATGTAAAATGTTAAATGTTAAATGTAATTTTATCTCTGTGCTATGGTTCCAGCCATTTTATCAATAGTGTCTTTCATCGAAGTCGGGCTTTCCAGCACAAAGTGGGTTGAGCTGTCGCGTTCGACTTCAATATTATATTTATCATCCTTGATTTCGCTTTTGCCGCCACTAGAACCGTTGACGATAGAGACTTTTACTATCGCATCGGATATGCTGTCTACGGCTTTATCCCCAAAACCAACGGTCCAGACTGAATCTTCAATGGGGCCAAAGCTCCTATAATACCAGCTACTAGGATATTGCAAAGAAAAATTCTTATAAGTGTTTTCGTATAACCTGAAACCCTTAAAAACAGTGGTGAAACCTGAATTGTTACCGACATTCAAAACCATTTTGTCGCTGACAATTTTTATATCTTCACCGTCTTTAAGGACCCAATCGCGGGTTTCACCAGGAACATAAGAAGCTTTTTTGGTAAAATCGTAGCCATTTACTGAAGATGAATATTCAAAAACTGTACGGTATTTGCTACTGTCAACAGTATAAATAGCGACTAAAAGGTCCTGATCCGGCACGACTTCAATTGTCAGAAGGTCGGCATTTTCGGGCAAGAGTTTAGCCTGCACATCCTGAAATGCGGTGGCAACTTTGTTTTCAAGGTCATATGAATTTGGCACTGTGGGCAGTATTGGTTTTGTATCTATTAGGCCTATTGTCTCATCCGTAGTAATTTCATCCGGATTGTTATCCAAAGAAGCTGATTCGTCTGCAGGCGTGTCCAAACATGCATAACTTGTAGGACAGCCATCTTTATTGAAACTCTTTGCCTCATAATTCGTACAACCCTGAGGTACAGGGATGAACGGACAATCAGGATTGGTTTTGTTTTTATCAATTGAAACGCAAATGCCCTCGGCATCTATATCGTCACTCTGCAATTCGCAAAAATAGCCTTCTTTACAGGCAATATTATCTTTGCCTCCGCATTTATCGCCTGTTTCTGTTTTACTTTCAAGCACGGTAAAGCTCTCCAGCATTCCGTAAAATAATTGCGTACTGGACTCTGTGTTTTCACCCGATTTTAAAAAGGTTATTTTGTAAACCTTCTTTTTTGAGGTATTCGGGGTATAAATCCTAATCTCATTAGCATCAGTATACCTGAGAGAACGCTGGCCTCCTATGGTGACAGGCGTGCCGTCTTCAGCTTCTTTTGATTTAACGTAATCATCGAGGTTTGAATCAATATTGCTGAATATATCGATTTTAGCCACCTCGGTGTCGGCATCTTTAAAAGAGATTGCTTTAGCAGTTTCGGCAAGCACCCATGAATTCGGATATTTTAACTGAAATCCGAATGATTGGTTTTTATATTCAGTAGTCTCATTCATTTCGGAAGCTCCGACTAATTCGATTTTATCCACTGTAAAGACTTCGCTCTCGTTATCTATCAATTTTTGCATTGAGCCAGTAATTATAACTTTTTTACCCAGATAATTATTTAAATTGATAGTAGGGCTTTGAATTATGACCGTTTTGTTGTCATCGGTAACAATTTTATGGGTGCCGTCCTGATAAATATCCACGCCGAAGGACTCAATTGTGCCTGTATAAGTTTTTTCCGTCTGTATTTCATTTTGTGTCTCAGAAACCCTTTCTTCCAGACTTGGCGGTTCTTTAGAAAAACATGCCGTCAGAATCAGGAGACTTACTAAGCAAATAATCGTTTTGAATAATTTTTTCATAATATTTTACCTTAAATGAAGTATTTTGGATTATACCACTCTTTCAATAATTTCAAATTTTAAATTACAAATTACAAATTTTAATTTTGATGATAAGATTAGATATAGTTTTGTAATTTAAAATTGTAAATTTAAAATTTGAAATTATGTTTATAGCTTTTGAAGGACTTGACGGATCAGGCTCATCTACCCAATCGAGATTGCTGATGGAAAAACTCGAGGCTAATGGCCATCCTGTGCTTTTAACGAAAGAACCCACTTCGGGTTCGCCGATTGGCAAATTGATACGCGAGGTACTTCAGCATAAATGGGATTGTTCGCCAGAGGGGTTACAGCTTTTATTTTGCGCGGACCGAGCCGAACACCTGAAAAATGAGATCGAACCAGCTCTTAAAAACGGACAAATAGCAATTACTGACAGATACTTTTTTTCCACAATAGCGTATGGGTCTTTAGCTGTTCCTGATATGCAATGGCTTAAAACGCTAAACAAGCATTTCCGCGTACCCGATATAACTTTTCTTTTCAGATTAGACCCGAAGATCTGCATTGAACGCATACATGGGCGTGGGAGTAGTTTCGAGCTTTTTGAGCAACATGAAAAACTCGAGATAATCTGGCAGAATTATGAAAAAATCTTAAGACAGTACCAGAATATATTTGTTGTTGACGCCAGCAAAACTGTTGAAGAAATCGCTGAGAGTATATGGGATATTGTTTCAAAATTTCTTGCTTCTTAAATATCGAATTAGGATTATTTGGATTATTAGGATAGTTTCGATTTTTAGGATATAACCAGTCTAACAAAATTAATCTTAATAATCCTAAAAATCCTAAACATCCTAATAATCATATTTTTAAATTTATGCAAAAACCCTGCATACGGATATGCAGGGTCTTAAATGCATAATTTAAGCTATCCGATTATCCGGAAACGCACATAGCTGGATTTATAGTGCCTGGTATCTCACAGCCACCGTCGTCTTTATAGACTTCAGCGCCTTCAGCAATCACATATACCCTTGAAATTCCGTCAATAAGTGTCTGGCATACCCAATAACCTGTCGCTGTGGCGTCATAAGTTGATTTTGGGTCGATTGGGATATCACGAAGATAGTTTGGGGCCAATATGGTTGAGCAGTCATAAGTGGCAGCGCCGGCTGGTGTGCCGAATTCAACAGCTCCCTCAAAAGCGCCGTTATCAACACCAATGCCACTGCTATCCGAATCGCATAACGGAATTGCAGCTGGGGCAGGAACCGCGCCAAGACTGCATTGAGGCAAATTGCCTCTTGCAGATGGAGATGTTTCATATTGATAAATCGCGCTTAGCAAGCTTCCAATTTCTGATTTTCTCTCAGAATCATTGGCCTTACCAAACTGGACCGCTGGATTTACAGCGACAAGAACGATACCGGCAAGAATGGATATGATACCGATAACGATTAAAAGCTCAATTAAAGTGAAGCCTTTTTTATTTGTTTTTGGCATAATGCTTTTTTTAATAAAATAAATTTGTTTTTAAACTGAGGATAAGTTTATCAGCCTATGTTAATAAAATCAATACAAATTTTTATTTCAGAAATAATCTTATTATAAACTCCGTTTCGTCCAAATCGTTTTTTTTGCCTGTTTCATCAGTTTTGTATTGCATCATGAAATTCATTATTTTTATTATGAATCTAGAATCATTAAGCTCCTGCAATGCCTTAAAAAACGCATCTTTGTCATTTATTTTAAGTTTTACGTTATAATCCGCAAAATGGTCTATAAAAATTTGGTCTTCCTGGCTTTTTACTACTATTTCAGCCTTCGGATCGATCTTTTCAAACATTTTTTCAAGAAGAGCTATAAAAGGCACGACTTCATCATAACTTGCGAATGATTTGTCCTGGAACAAACTTATATCGAGATTGTTTTTATTTTGTGTATCAAGGATTAAACGCTGAAGGGCGGTCAATTCCTGTTCATTTTTAGCAATCTGTTTTTTGTTTACTTCAATTCTATTGGCATATACAAGTTTTAATGCAAAAAAGACACAGATTAGCAACAAAAAGATTACACAAAGCAGGCATAATGTCCTTAACACTTTATGTTTTTTTGTAATTGGCCAGATCTTTTGAAAAATATTTTTTTGCACTAAATAGATTTTTGAAATTATATTTAATTTTTAACTGATTATGGTTGATTTGCGCCCAGAGCGCTTGTTTCCGTCCCTGTATTTGAAGCGTCTGCCATATTATCTGCTGAGCCTTCCTCAGTGTCTGTGGCATTTCCCGAAGTATCGGTCTCTATAGCTGTATCGGATGCCTCACTGCCAATTTTGCTTTCATCAGACTGTATGGTAGGCATCTTGGGTTTTGATTTAGGATCGGATGGTTGTAACGCATTGTTGCTTTCGTTTTGTGCAGCTGCATAACCAGAAATTATTTTTTCCGAATCGGCTACTAAATCAATATTTATAAATTTTTCACCTTTACCGGAAAGATTTGATAATGGAGAAAGCACTTTAGAAAAATCTTTGTCTTTCTGTAACCTGCTTATGAAACTTTCAGTATCAGATCTTGACGTTGTTTTTGCCCTTATACGGATATCATTAGATTTAGCGCTTAGCTTAAAACTGACGCTTATAAGGTCGATTCCGTCTGAATTGAAACTATCTAGTTTCTGCATAAGTTTAAACATCGGCATAGCATCTTTTAGGATGGAGCTTATCTGGCTTTCCATCTGAGTCCTCTGCTGGCTGCTTTGGGCAATCTGGTGAAGATATGGATTTTGCGATTTATCAAGTGAAATGTCTACTTCCCTGTCGCTGGTGCTAAAATTAAGATATGCTTTAGTGGTGGAAACCCCTGCAAATACCATTAAAAACGCCAAAACGGAACAAATTGCAAATAAACTTTTTGTGATATGAGGTGTCAACATCCCATTAAACAACTCTTCTTTTTTATTGTACGGCAATAGATTGATCTCTTTATCGCTGCCGCTTTCATATGGCAACACTGCTTTTAAAGCAAGACCTATGGCTTCCGCGAAATGAAGTTCGGTATTTTCATTTAACTGGATGTATTCGAAATCAGTAGTAAATTTAACCTCTGCAAATGCACTTTGCAATGCTTCTACTAATCCTGGCGTTCTCGAATAACTGCCGACCAAATAAATTGTCCCTATTTTGATGGAATCCTGAGCTTCCGCCACTTTCGCAAGTTCTGAGATCCTGTTTAGCAATCTGCTGTAAAGTTCTTTTAAGGCATTTTTGATTTTTTTGTATTGTTCTTTTTCTCTCACCTCAGTATCTTTGACTAACTCATTTAAAATATTACTGATTTCCGCGGACGTGTTAAAGCCGAGGTTTTCTTTAAGCTTTTCTATAATTTCGCTACCTCCGATTTCGGAATTAAGCGTATATGATTTGCCGAGAAGGCTGTTGATGCTGAATGATGTTTTTTCATTTCCAACGCCAATCACCAAATAATCAGTCTCCGGTTTCTGGAATCTATTATTTATAGCGCGTATAACGCTGTTTTTATCAACATCCACAAATACGACTTTCAGACCGACTTCCGCCAGAGTCTCGATTATCGACTCAACAATATTTTTCTGAATCGCGACAAAGTTAAAAGTAACATCTTTTGTTTCGCCTAATTGCATAGTTTTAAAATCTATGACTGCATCATTCAGTTCCACAGGGATGTAATCGCTTGCCAAAGACATTATGTAATCATTATTTTCGGCAAGCTCGCGCGGGACTGATAACTGATGAGAGAATGTCTTTTCTTCAGGTATTGAGATCACCACATTACGCGTTTCGAAAGGACCGCTATATCCTTCCTGCAATAATCTGCTTACCGCATTTTTAAATGCATCACGGTCAACGACTATACAATCATCCTCGACTATGCCGGGTTCCAATTCGATCCTCGCAAAATTAACTACTTTTAAACCTTTTTTGTCATAAGCGAGTTCGACGGCAGTCAAAGCCGAATTACTGATATACAAGCCGAAGGTGTCTTTCAAAGGTTTTTCCATTTTACTTACGAAATCAATTTTTAAATTTTTATAATTTTCAAATAATTTCTAATTGTTAATGTTTAATTTATAAAAATTATGTTTAAGATTTTTAAAAATTAAGATTTATTTACCTGCCTTCGCCGAAGCGGCTACGCGCAGGCAGGTAAAAATTTAAAAATTAAAAATTGAAAATTAAGGTAAAGTCATTATATCGTTAATTAAGAAGTTAGTTCATTAATGGATGTAAAATTGATAGTTTTCATATGTTCCAAAGTCCCATCCGCATGGTTCACATCATATTTTAATACTCTCAATTCATAACGGAATGAGCGCGTGAACCCATTGCTGACGCCAGTCACATCAAGATTGGCCAAACGCTCTGTTATCCCAAACGCTACAGGGTTTTCCTGGAACCACTGAATACTGGATGAGCAGGTATTGTCATCGGATATCGTGTAGTTTAGATTTCTATTAAATTGCTCTTCCTTTTTTATACGTATCAAGGCATCCTCTGCACAGGCTGTAGCGTTGATATTGGCGCCTTCATAAAACAAACTGTTGAGAGACAAAGAAGCGTTATTTACGCCATCAAGGAGCATTGACATTGAAAAAAACATGGCAACAGTCGCAACTATAAGCAGGCTTACTATAGCGATGAAACCCTTTGGTTTACTTTTTTGTTTAATCATTATTTATTTCCGATTGAGACTACTATTGTGGCTACATTGTGGCTACCATTGTGGTTTGTAATACTTCCACCCATTATTCTACCCATTGTGGATACCATTATGGTTTGTAATACTTCCACCATTGTAGCCACTATAGTAGCCACTATTGGAAGAGTTACCATTTTAAATGTAAAGTAAAGTAATCTAACAACATAAAGCTTGGGGCGTTTGGACTGCCTTGCGGCGGAATTCCATTCCAGCGGAATTTTATGCGGGATTTTATGACCTTATTGCTGTCACCCCCTATATATTTCTGGGGATTAGCGCCGCTATAAGTAATCTCAAACTTCTGCTGATCGCTTGTTGAACCATCAGGATTTGTTGAACTGACCAATTCCCAGTTTCCATTGTCCCAGTTATAGAGTTCAACATCCTGAGAGCCAACAAGTTCTCCCCGCATGGGACAACTAGACGAAAGCGAATCGCAGAAAAACTGATTCGTGCTCTGATAAGCAACTTCTCCCGCAACTGTAATGTCATGCAGGTTGGCTATCTGGCTTTGGGTAAGAATAGTCTGAAAACTTTTTTCCCAATAAAGCGTCTGTTCGCCTGACTGTGTGCCGCCCATAAAGGCGGGATTATATGAATTATCGTCTGAAAATGTTTGCCATATGGTGCACCATTCCGGCCATGAATTATCCGGCTTATAGCACTTATCAGTAAAAATATCGCCAGTTCTTATCCCTGTGCCAATATCACCGCAGTTTTGGCTGCATCCGCCAGGGCAATAATAACTGTATCTGTGGATAGTATTAGTTCCAGATGATGGATCTGTGACTATAGCGCCTTCACCAAAATTAAAATTGACGAAATTAAGAGGGTTTGTATTTGAAACGCTGCTTATGGTAAATGCGTAAGCGTCTCCATAAATGTCCTCAAGAGTAATAAGGAAACCTAATGTATCCACGACGCTGCTACCAGGACCTGTAAGAACACTGATATCGGTAGAGCCACCTGCATTTACCGCAACACTGACATTATTAGTCCCATTATTTACGTGGATTATGAAAACGTCTGTCATCTGCAAGCCGGAGGTACCTAATTTGGCGTCAGCCCCAACCTGATTTTTCGGATTGTCGAATATGGCTTGGCTTGAATCTTCTGACAAATGCACGCTGTAATCTATTAGATAATAATTTTCATCACCTTGCCAGGCATAGCTATGGGCATTATTCTGTGCAGCAATTATCAGGTTTTTTATACCGTTGGGGAGACCCATATTAAGTATCCTCTGGTACTCATTTTCATATAATTTCGTGTTTAAAGTAAAAATCTGCTGAAGGATACCTGGCGGAAGCTGTGGATTTCTGTCGATTACAGCGCTGATCACTTCCGGGGATAGTGGTGAAGAGCTTACTAAGATATTCTTCAGGACTCCTGGCGGAAGAGGCGGCACTTTATTTATTAGGTCAATCAGTGATTCCTGAGTCTGGCAATTAAATGCGCCCAATTCCATTCCTCCGCCTTCACCTTCGCCGTCAAAAAACACATTATCATCGCATTCGTTACCGATATTATCACCATCAAAATCCTCCTGGAAGGGATTAAAGGCCATAACGCAGTTATCCAGCTCATCGCATATCCCATCACTCTCCGCGTCTCCACAGCATTCAGCGTGACGCGGGAATTTATCCATATAATCAAGGCATCCGTCTTCATCAAAATCACCGTTCTCCAAATCAGTGGAAGTTATGTATTCCTGGGTTTCAGAATTCTCTTCAGGGCCAGCCATATGAATGCGCGTCGAAATCCCCAAAACTATACTTGGATCATTTATAGCGTCCGCGATCTTTTCATAACTCAAACTTTCTAATCTTGAATCCCCTGAAGACAAATTTGTTGTCGATCCGTTTTCGAAGATCTCAACTTTTTTCGTATCTGGATTTGTTTTGATAATGACTTCAGAATCATCGGGCATAATCAAGGCGAGCTTTCCATTAACATCATCAAAAACAGAATTTTCGACATCAATCCTTTTTGCTTCTGAAATCAGATTGCTGATTCTGTCTTCAACAAATTTAATATCATCATTTACATTTTTTTCTGTTGTATGCACTCTTTTTTCACTGACAGTGTAAATAGATAATGCGAGTAGTGCGGGCACTATAATAAGAACGATTGCAATGTACAAAATCAGTTCAACAAAAGTCGTGCCTTTTTTATCTTTAATTGCTGTCCCCAGCGTTTCCCTCCTCCTTGTAAACATATAATATGAAAAATTATGAAATAAAATTAATATTAATAAGTTATGGCTTTTTGCCAATTAGATATATATGCAGTATGTGAAAGCAGATCCAAAGGGATGTAATCAGGCGACCAAAGAATGCTGATTTCGACTTTTTTTGTATCAGGGTCTTCATATGACGCGCCTGTATCGCCGGGTATAAAAAGGTCATTTGTGTCCTGATGTCTCAAAGCACTAGAAACAGTGATATGCCTTTCGTAAATATCCAAATCAGGTAAATCGCTTTTCACAAGCCATGAACCTGTACCAGGGTTTCTTATAAGGTAAAACTCGCCATTAACAAGAAGGTCAAAACCTTCATTCCGCAAATAGCGCAAAATGTCATTTGTCTCGCTAAGTGAAACCGAGGCCTGATGCTGCACATATGCCTGGCCTCCGATTTTACGAGCGGTAATAAATATTGCAACCGAAGACGGGATCAATACTATAAATAGCATGATAACGATAATAAGTTCCACGATAGTGGTGCCTTTTTTGTTTTCCCGTAGATTTGTAATGCTTTTTTCTTTCATTTAATTAACAACTCCTTGCGGATTTATATTAAAAGTATAAGTAAAATTGTCATTGCCTATCGTAAAGCTTCCTGTATTTTCAGTTTTACCTGTTTGTTTTTCAAAAAGTATTTCATCAGTATTCCCAAGATCAGGATTCAGGCTTAAGTCCAGAATTCTAAGCTGTTCTAATTTAAGCACTTCATTATGGATATCTATCGGGTTATAAATATCCCGAAAACCGATAAGGCTGTTTGTGACCATATTTATGTGAATTCCGTAATTATCGCTTGTCGCATTTTTCAAAGCTTTATAACGCGTAAATTTAATAAGAGTTAGGGCATTATCGACATCTGCGTTAATAAACGATGCCTGATAATATTGGAAATATGCACCAACCCCAGCTCCAGCCAGTAACAGAAAAAGTGAAATTGTTATGATTACTTCTATCATGGAGAATCCTTTTTCGCATTTCTGATTTCGCCTCTCGGCCATGAGCTCGAGGCCGAATGGCATTTCTGATTTCGCCCGCCCGAACGTACCGTTCCGGTACGGGCTGGCATTCAAATTAGCATTTTTCATTTTGCAATTTGTATTTTGCGTTCTAGTTTTGCATTTCACATTTTTCATTTTACATTTATTTTTTTATTCATCATGTAATCAGGGTAATTAATCATGGAAATCGGACTAATCAAGCGAATCATGGTCTATTTTGAACTTATGTTGGATATTAATTGGTAAATCGGACCGATTACGGTTACAACCAAGCCGGCTATCAGCAAGCCAAGTATCACCATTATCAAAGGCTCGATAATAGTTGTTATATTTTTCACATCATTATCAACAAGCCCTTTGTAATAATTTTTCATATATTCGATAACCTGAGGCAATTTACCTGTCCGTTCACCGACATTTATCAATTTTACGAACATAGGTGGGAAATAAGATTGTTCTGGAAAACTTTGAGAAAGCGACATACCGCTTCTTATCCTGTTTACCATATATCCGATTTCATCCTGAAAAACTTTGTTTGCCATTACACTGCCTGTGATCTCAAGGCATCTGATGATTGTTATGCCGCTTGCGAACAAAGTGCCGAAATGCTGGCTTACCTGAGCGGTATTATAATTAAGGACAATTTGGCCTATCATAGGCACTTTTATATAAAACAGGTCACGCAGTTTTTTAATTTTTGGGTTCCTTAATAAAATAATAAATGCCGTTATCACCCCAAATATAACTGCAAAAATCAGCATTAAATGTTCATTAACAAATTCTGTGATCTTAATCAATATACGGGTTGTCAAAGGTATCTCTGCGCCAAGGCTCTTAAAAATCGTTAAGATGCGTGGTATTACAAATAATACCAATACAAATATAAAGGTGAGCATTACAAACAGGATTATCTTTGGATAGATCAGGGCGCCTTTTACCTTGCTTCTGAATTTTTCATTATCTTCAAGATGGTCCGCAAGGTCATTCATCGTTTCAGGGAGCGAGCCAGCCTGTTCGCCGACGCGGATAATATTTACGTAAATTTCAGGAAATATTTTGGGAAATCTGTGCATCGCGGTTGAAAGCGATTGCCCGTTATTCAGGCTTTCTATAATGCTATCCAGCCTTGACTGAAAGACTTTATTTTTCGACTGATTTCTTAAAAATTTCACGGCTTCGAAAATAGTAACTCCTGCGCTTAGCATCACAGAAAGATGGCGTGTGAACTCCACAATTTCTCTAGAGGAAATAGTGCCTATTTCATTCAAACGCTGAATAAAGCTTTTTTTATTTTTTTTAATTTTTGTCAAAGCCTGTCTTTTAAGGCCCTCGGAAACAAACTGTTCTTCGGTAGCCTTTTTTAATACATCCGTTGATTTGTCTTCGAGTGTTAAGTTGGGCATATTTTCTTATTGATATCTGATTGGGGACCTAATGGGTGACCTGATCGGGGACCTAATTTGGGTAGCAAGGTTGAATTTCACCCATTAGGACACCTATTAGGTCACCGCTCCGATGTAACATCGGAGCTGGTCACCAATTAGTTAAGATTTAATAACTCTGATCACTTCTTCCAGGGAGGTTACACCGGACAGCGCTTTCTCAATACCGTTTTCAAGCATAGTAGTCATACCCTCTTTTATAGCCGCCGCTTCAATATCATCTGAACTTCCTCCTTCCAGAATAATTTTTTTAATATCATCTGTCATTTCAAGGGTCTCATATATTCCTATACGTCCTTTATAACCTGTGTTTCCGCATGACTTGCATCCCATTCCTTTATAAAAAATAAATTCATCATTATATTTAAGCTGGTTAATCTCATCCTCTGAGTAATACTTTAAAGCAATTTTCTTAACCAAATCGACTATATTTTTTGAATTATAGACCATTTTAAGGGTATCTGCAGAATATACCTGACTTTGCATGCAATAAGGGCAAAGTTTCCTAAGAAGGCGCTGGGCTACCATTGAATTAATTGCGGCTGTGAGGAGAAAGGGCTCAATACCCATTTCAATAAGGCGTGGTATGCCTACAGCAGCTGTATTGGCATGGAGCGTAGAAAAAACCATATGGCCGGTCATAGCTGATTCAACCGCAATCTGCGCGGTTTCCTGGTCACGTATCTCGCCCACAAGAATGGTGTCAGGATCCTGGCGCAGCAAAGACCTCAGCCCGTTTGCGAAAGTGAGATTAGCGGCATGATTGACCTGCACCTGGTTAACGCCTTCGATCCCGTATTCAATAGGATCTTCGATGGTAGCGATATTGATTTCGTCGGAATTTATCAGCTTTATAATGTTATACAAAGTGGTTGTTTTTCCAGATCCGGTCGGCCCTGTTACTATCATCATCCCATAAGGCTTGGTTGAATTGATTATCACTTTTTTGTAATCCTCCTCGCTTAAGCCGGAATCCAGAAGGTTAACCGATTCCTCTATCTCGGCCAGCAAACGCATTACCACCTTTTCCCCAAAATGGGTCGGCAGAATTGAAACGCGAAATGCTATCGAATCGTTGTCGAGCTTAATGGAAATACGCCCGTCCTGAGCGGCGCGTGTCTCATCTATCCTTAAACCCGCCAATATTTTACAACGCGTTATAAGGGATTCATGCATTACTTTAGGAAAATTGACAATCACATGAAGCACGCCGTCAATCCTATAGCGGATAACAGTGTTCTGTTTAGTAGCTTCAATGTGTATGTCTGACGCGTGCTGCCTGTAAGCATGTAAGAGGATAGCGTCAAAAATCTTAACAATATCCACTTCCTCCTCCATAAGCTCAGGGGCGACCTCTTCCTCTTTTCTTTCCTGTTCTTTCTGGTATCTCAGATACTCAGGCAACATGTTAAGGAAAATATGCTTAAGTTCCTGGTGATATTTTCCAATAATATTTTTAATATTGCTGATCGTCGTGTAATACACAACGGCCTCGCGACCGGTCTTTTTTTCAATGTCATGTATCATTTCCAGATCAAACGGATTAGCAGTCGCTATCTTGATCTGATTCTGGTATTCATCTATTCCAAAAGTAATAATACCAAGGTTAAGAGCGATATTCTCCGATATGATTTCCAGAACTTCGTTGGGAATTTCGACCTTGGGAAGATTTATATACGGGTAGCCGATTATATCCGCAACAAGCCTTCCCAATTCCTCATCGGAAAGCATGTGCTTATTTTCGACAAGATCATATAAGGACATGTTTGTCGCCCTTGATTCTTCAAGCAATGCACTAATCGCTGATTCGTCAATTTTTTTTGCTTTAAGGCCTTCTATAAGTTTTTGGGAATCTACTTTCATAAATAAAAAACGGGAAAATTATTAAACAATGAGGATTTAAGTTTCGTTTTCTTTGGGTACTAATTCTGCCGTCTGTAAACTCTTTGTTGGTATCTGCGCGATTTTTTGCCCGCAGTTGTTACAGAAATGCGAATTGCGGGTTAAAATCATGTGGCAGCGAGGGCATTGAATCACTTTTAGTGCTGATTGCGCTTCGCTTTCGGAAAGCGATTTGATCTGGCTCTGGAGCTCAGCCAGGACTTTATCAAGTTCCACTTTTTGGTCTTTATGGCTGATTATGATCTGAACTAAATCTTCCATTTTCATAAGCTGTTTTATAAAAATGTTGTCTACATCGGCAGAAGCCATTTTTACCAAATCTTGTGGCCCTTTTAACCTGGTGTAAATAACCACAGGGATCTTTGTTTTTTCTCTTTTAAGCGCATTTAAAAAATAGTATCCGTTTATGACGGGAAGGATTATTTCAAGAATAATCAGATCGATTTTCATTTCAGCTATCTTCTTTAGCGCCTGTTTAACGTTTGGCACAAAAATAAAATTTAATCCATATTTCCCTTTAATTTCATGATGATCAAGGTAATCCTGCATATTCCGGGCCAATTCCCTGTCATTATCGACCATCAGTATATTTTTTTGTGTTGATGTAGTCTTTATTTTTTCCATAGCTTATTTGTTGTGATTAATAGGATAAATGGGATAGGTTTGGGATGAATGGTGTAGGTTATCCTGTTAATCCATTGTTAAAATCCTGTAAATCCGTGGTGTAAATCCGCGGTCAAAATTCCATGAACACATCGATTAACTCACGGTTAACCGCATAAGTCAGCGCCATTTCTTTGGTGATCTTCCCTTCTTCCACTAACTGAGCAAGGCATTGCTCAAGCCGGACCATCTTAGCTTCCTCTCCTGCCTCGCCTGCACCCTGAAGCGCGTTGTATATCTGCTCGCTTTTTTCCGAACGGATGATGTTTCTTACGGCGTCAGTGACTATAAGCTGTTCATAGGCAAAAACCAGTTCTCCATTTACCCCTGGCACCAAGCGTTGTGAAATAACGCCGCTTAATGTGCTTGCCAATTGTATGCGGACCTGTTTTTGCTTCTGCTCCGGAAAAGCATCTATAATTCTGTCTATAGTCTGAGCTGAATTGTTTGTATGCATTGTAGAAAGGACCAAATGTCCTGTTTCGGCTAATGTAACCGCTGTCTGGATGGTCTCATAATCCCTCATCTCGCCTATCATGATGATATCCGGATCTTCACGCATTGAAGCGCGCAAAGCGTTTTGAAAAGAAGAGGCGTGCGTACCGACCTCACGTTGCTCAATAAGCGATTTTTTATTTTTAAAAGCGTATTCGATAGGGTCTTCGATGGTGATTATATGCGTAGCCCTATGCTCATTTATGTGGTTCAGAATAGCTGCCAAGGTGGTGGATTTACCCTGTCCTGTGGGACCGACTATCAGGAAAAAACCTTGTCTGTAATTTTCGGCAATATTACGAAAAACGGGAGGAAGGTCAAGCTGGTCAAAACTCAAAATCCTGTTTCTTATCAGGCGCAAACTTATTGAAATGCCGTTTAGCTGCCGATAAACATTCCCGCGGAAACGGTAATCATCGCCGTAGCCAAACGCGAAATCAGCATTTCCGTGTTTTACGTAATATTCATACTGGATTTCATTCATGTATTGCTTAAATTCCGAAGTGCCTTCCATAAGCTGGAAAATCTCAGCGTCTTCGACCTCAAGAAGATTATTGCAAACCCTGATAATAGGTTTTTGCCCTGTCTGGAAATGGATATCAGAGGCATTGTTGTTGATAGCCAAATCCAGTATTTTTGTAAAATTCATGTTCATTTTTTGTTTTATTTAATTTTACATTCTTAATATTATACCATAGTAACTCTTAAAATTCAATCCTAAAATATAGAGAATTGCAGAGCTTGTATCTCGTCTGGATTATGACGAAAATTGAGGGGTTGATTGAATTAGCAAAATAATTCCAATCGGGGCTCCCATTGGAGCGTCAATTGGAGCTCCTATTGGAGCACCTATCGGAAAATTTGTGAAAAAAATATAAAAAGTGCTAAAATGATCGCGAATAAAAAATACAAATGAAAAATAAATATTTAATCGCAATCATCTCAGTACTGATCTTGCTGCTGGTATCAGGTATTTTTATTTATTACAAAAATAATACCTCTCTAAACAAGTCAATTAAGGTAAATAATGGTGATCTTATTTTTAAAAATATTTCAAAAGCGGACCTTAGGGTGATAACAAACCAAAATGAGGAAATAACTGTCAACCTTATCGGATCGGCCGAAGAGCTGAAAAAAGTTGTTTTCAATAAAGTCGAGGATGGGGTAATACAATTCAGCCTTCCTGATGATTCCAGGGGCATTAGGGGATCGGTAACCGTCCCTCAAAACGTAAAAATCATCGACCTTGATCTTCCTGTTGGCGTCGATTTTATAGTTAACCAGTCACCTGTTAAAAAAGACGGACAATTCATTTATCATTCCAAGGGCGGATCTGGGGGGTCTGGCGGCGGAAACACGCTATCCGGAGGTAAGAAAAATGGTGGTAATGGTGGAGGCGGAACAGGCGGCGAGGGGGAAGGTGAGGGAGAGGATGAAGACGATGGTGGAAATAATCCTCCCGCACCACCTACTCCACCCCCGCCTCCCGAACAGCAATTATTCAAATGCGGCGATCTTGTAAAAGACACAGGAGAAGAATGCGATGACGGGAATCGAAGATCAGGAGACGGTTGTTCTGCTATATGTAAAATTGAACAACAGGCACCAGAACAGCAATTGTTCAAATGCGGTGATCTTGTAATAGACGCGGGGGAAGAATGCGATGACGGGAATCGAAGATCAGGAGACGGTTGTTCCGATCTCTGCAAAATTGAAGGATCATTTTGCGGTAATCTCATAATCGGTCATGGTGAGGAATGCGATGATGGAAACCGAATTAATGGCGATGGATGTTCATCAGCGTGCAAACTTGAAAATTTACAGTCGGTTTGCGGTAACGCAATCATCGAAAGCTTTGAGGAATGTGATGACGGAAACATGATTGGCGGAGACGGTTGTTCATCAGGGTGTAGAACCGAAGCATCAAAATATTCCAAATGCACAATAGAAATAAGACAGGAGGAGAGGAACCAATGCTGCCAGGAAGTGAATGCCGACGCCCCGCATGCGGATTGTGAAGGCTACTGGTTATTTGATTATCATACTAGGCTTTGTTTCTGGCATTGTCCTCCTGTAGATTGCAGCGCTCCCGACTCACAAGCTGAAAGGGATTCGTGCTGCGTGACTCAAAACGAAAATGAGCCTACCCCGCCATGCGCAGGCGACTGGATTTATGACACTGAAAAACTGGCCTGTCTTTATAAATGCACTGATTTCAGCAAAGGCTATGAGCATACCGATGAGGAAATCGATGAAACGACTAAATACTGCACTAACACATATACTGACCCAAATGATGTAAACAAATGCTGTGATGATTACTTAAAACATCCCCTTTCCCTCGGGCCCCGTCCTGGATTTCCGGATTGCATAGGAAAATGGTCCATAAAACCCGGCACAACCCAGTGCAAATTCGAATGCTCAACCTATGAAGAAATGCAGGAGATACTTAAAGAGCTTAAGGCTAATACGCAACAAGAGGAATAATCAATTTATTATTTCTCATTTTACATTTTACAATTTGGGGGCAGATTTACGTTAAATCAAATGTAAAATGAAAATTGTAAAATGAACATTGTTTTAAAAATGCCTCTCAGTTATAATGGGTGAGCCTCAGGAAGGCTATTTTTATTTCCCCTCCCATGGAATTATTAGATGGCAAAGCATTGTCCTCTAAGTTAATCGATTCCGTAAAAGAAGAGGCTTTTAAACTGAAACCTGTGCTTGCGGTGATATTAGTCGGCGAAAATTCCGCTTCTTTGACATATGTTAAAAATAAGCAAATAGCCTGTGAAAAGGCTGATATTAAATATATTGAACGCAGATTCCCTGACACCATCACACAAAAAGAATTATTGGCGGAGATAGACACAATAAATCAGGATTCTTCAATAAACGGGCTTCTTGTACAACTTCCTTTGCCAGACCAGATTTATGTGCCTGATATCATCCGCGCGATAGACCCAAAAAAGGATGTCGACGGTTTCCACGCTTATAATCTTGGGAAAATGTTTTTAAGCCCTGAATTTGAAGACCTTCCGCCTGCAACGCCTGCGGGAATTGTAAAACTTTTAGACCATTACAATATTCCTATTCAAGGGCAGGAAGTAGTGGTCGTTGGACATAGCAATATCGTTGGTAAGCCGATCAGTATTATGATGCTTAATCGGAACGCCACAGTTACAACCTGCCACATATACACAAAAGATCTCGCTAAACATACAAAGCGCGCGGATATTCTTATCGTGGCTGTAGGTAAAGCGGGTCTGATAACAGGCAAAATGGTCAAAAAGGGTGTTGTGGTTGTCGATGTAGGAACTAACCGTAATGCCGAAGGCAAGTTATGCGGAGATGTGGACTTTAAAACCGTTTCCAAAAAAGCAAGTTACATCACTCCTGTTCCCGGCGGTGTTGGCCCTATGACCATCGCTGCTTTGATACTGAATACTGTGAATGCGACTAAGCGGCAACATATGAGTACATTTCGCAATTCGAATTTCTGATTTCGCATTCAATTTAGCATTTTTCATTTTACATTTTACATTTTTATTCAGAATTAAAATTTATAAATGCTAAATATCAAAATGAGAATGCGAAATGCGAATTCTGAAATGCGAAAAATATAATATTAATTTGAAAAACTATGTGTGGAATTATCGGAATCATCCAAAATACACCAGTTGTCCAGGATCTTTATGACGGACTAATTGTGCTTCAGCACAGAGGGCAGGATGCCGCTGGCATGGCTACATATAACGGAGGTCAGATACATTTAAAAAAAGGCAATGGCTATGTGCGTGATGTCTTCCGGACAAAAAATATTTTACGATTGCAGGGAAATATGGGCGTAGGACATGTAAGGTATCCGACAGCTGGCTGTAGCAGTGAAGAAGAAGCCCAGCCGTTTTATGTGAATGCGCCTTTTGGAATCGCATTAGCCCACAATGGAACTTTGACAAATTACGAAAAACTGAAAAAAGAAGTGCATAAAATAAACCTCAGGCATTTAAACACGTCATCCGATTCCGAAGTCCTTTTGAACATACTGGCTTTTGAGTTAGGTCATGAGGCAAAACACAAAATCTCGAAATTAACGCCAGATCAGATATTTAAAGCTGTTAAGCGTGTGTTTAGACGTGTGGAAGGAGGATATTCAGTTATCGCGATGATAGTTGACCATGGGATTTTGGCTTTCCGCGACCCGAATGGCATAAGGCCCCTTACTTTGGGCATAAAGAATACGGGGGCAAAAACTGAATATATGTTAGCTTCTGAAAGCGTTGCAATCCAGACACTCGGATATAGAATCCTGAGGGATGTGAACGCGGGTGAAGCCGTTTATATAGATAAACATGATGGTCTTTTCTATAAGCAATGTGTAAAAGCACCTATACGCCCTTGTATTTTTGAATATGTTTACCTTGCCCGCCCAGACAGCCTTATTGATAACATAAGCGTTTATAAAACTCGCTTAAGGATGGGGCAATATCTGGCTCAACAGATAAAAAAAGATAAATTGCATATTGATGTTGTTGTGCCGGTTCCTGATACTTCAAGGCATATCGCCATTACTTTAGCTGCTGAACTTAAAGTCAAATATCGTGAAGGGTTTATCAAAAACCGTTACATAGGACGGACTTTCATCATGCCTAATCAGGCTGAGCGCAAAAAATCGATTCGCTATAAATTAAATCCTATTCCGCTGGAATTCAGGAACAAGAACGTGCTTTTGGTGGACGACAGCATAGTAAGGGGAAATACTTCCAAGCAAATCGTAGAAATGGTATGGGAGGCTGGCGCAAAAAAGGTATATTTTGCTTCCGCTTCTCCGCCATTAATTAATCCCTGTGTTTACGGAATAGACATGCCTGTAAGAAAAGATTTTATAGCTAACCAGCTCAGCCGTGATGAAATACGCAAAATGATAAATGCGGACAAACTTTACTACCAGAGATATGAAGACTTAGAAATGGCTGCGCATAAAGGAAATCCTAAAATCAAGAAATTCTGTTGGGCTTGTATGGGTGGCAAATACCCAGCTGGCAATATCACTGAAGAGGTACTAGAAAGGGTTGAACAGCAAAGGATAGTATGTACTACGCCGGAAAATGAGGAACAGATGACCTTACTATAACGGATTGTGGGTCGAATTGTAGATCGAATTGCCCGCCTGAACGGAACGGGCAGGTGGACCGAATGGTGGCTAAAAATGTGGATTTTATTTTGAAATAAGATTTTTTATGCTAATATCGATTTACAAAAATAAATAGAAAATATGGCTATAAAAACAATATTGATTTCCACAGCAAAAGCTAAAATCATATTATTTGCGGTTTGTCTTGGGCTTCTTACGGTTGTGCCTGGATTCATTCATTCGCAATGGATTACAGGTCCAATGGTTAATGCGGTACTTCTGATTTCCGCAGTTCTGATAGGGCCAATGGAGGCTGTATTTCTAGGTTTGATGCCAAGCACAGTCGCGCTAAGCACAGGATTACTCCCACTCCCGCTCGCGCCGATGGTGCCGTTTATCATGATAGGAAATTCTATACTAATTGCTGCGTTTTATTATCTTTATAAAAAAAATATTTACGTAGCAATCGGTATTGCGGCATTTCTGAAATTCGCTTTTCTGCATCAATCGGTTATGTGGATTATGGCAAAATTATTAAAACCTGAATTGACTGCGAATCTCGCCGTGATGATGAGCTGGCCACAACTGATTACCGCGCTTATCGGAGGCCTTATAGCCTTTGCTTTGCTGAAAACCAGTAAGTGAGGATGGCCATCCTCACCTTCAGATAAACCGAAATAACATGAAAAACCTAATCGAAAAAATCAAAGAAGCGAAACTGGTTGGCCGAGGAGGCGCTGAATTTCCTACTGCGACAAAATGGGAGATGACGAAAAAAGCCAAAGGCCATCCGAAATACGTTATCTGCAACGCAAGCGAGGGCGAATTAGCGGTATTCAAGGACTTGTACATACTAAAAAATTTTCCTGAAGATGTTGTAAAAGGGATGGTTTTGGCTATGGATTTCCTGAAAACCAAAGAAGCGTATTTTAACATCAATGAATCTTATTTTAAAAAGGTGATAAATAAGCTGCATCCGATACTTCTGAAATACGAAAAAAAAAGTTACAGGTTTACGATTTATAAAGAGGAGCCCAGTTACATTGGTGGCGAAGAAACAGCGCTTTTAAATGCCATTGAAATGAAACGGATCGAGCCCCGGATGAAACCTCCTTTTCCGGTTGAGGCGGGACTTTTTTCTAAACCGACTTTGATCCACAATGTCGAAACGCTTTTTAATGTATCGAAAGTTGCTGAAGGGAAATTCAATCCAAAACGTTTTTACAGCATATCTGGAAAAGCCAGACATCCGGGTGTTTATTATCTGGAGGATAATCTGACGGTTAAACGGATTTTAGTAGCAACCAATAACCTTCCGGAATTCGAATATTTCGCACAAATCGGCGGTGGCGCGAGCGGACTTGTTATAAATCAGACGCAGGCTAACGCTCAAAAAATGATCGGCGCAGGCTCTTTACAGGTTTTCCCGACAACGGTTAAACCCAGGAAAATGCTAATGGACTGGTTTAAGTTTTACGCGAAACAGAGCTGCGGCAAATGCACGCCATGCAGAGAGGGCTCTTATCAACTTTGGCAGATTATTAAAAATAATAAAGAAGTAAAGTGGGATAAAATTATACCGATTGTGGAAGTGATGGGCAAAACTTCCTTCTGCGCGCTTGGGAAGTCGATCGTTATTCCGGTGAACAGTTATAGGACAAATGTACTGAATATAAAATAATCACGATGGACTTCGGTGGATTTTCGGTAGACTTCGATTGACTTGAAATTCAGTTAAACAGTCAATCGATATCCAACGATATCAATCGAAATCCATAGACATATGACAAAAATATTTATAACAATCGACAACAAAAAAATCCAATGTCTCCCTAATGAGACAGTACTCCAGGCCGCGATACGAAATAGCATCGATATCCCACATTTTTGCTATCACGAGGACCTGCCGATCGATGTGCATTGCAGGACATGTTTAGTCGAGGTTAAACCAAACGGAAAAATCGTTACCTCTTGTAACCTTAAACCTGAAAACGGAATGAAGGTTCTGACCAATTCGCCAGCTGTAAAAAAGCTTCGTGACGAAAACCTCGAACTTCTTCTCGCTGACCATAAAAAAATGTGTCCGAAATGTTTAAATGGATATTATTGCAGGACTCGTTGTTTCATGGAAAAATTTAAGATTTCAGGAGAAAAATACCATCGCGATCCCATATCCGCCCCAATTCATAAAATGGTAACTGCGGCGGAATTCGACCCTCAGCAGTGCATTTCATGCAATAAATGCGTGGAGATGTGTCATAGGATCGGAGTCAATTTTTTAAGGTTAGCAGGAAAAGGCTCTCAAACCCATCTCGATTACAACCCAGACCCAAAAGTCGACTGCGTTTACTGCGGGCAGTGCACAGCACATTGCCCTGTAGCGGCGGTCAGGGAACAGGACCATATTACCGCTGTTGAAAAGTTGTTAAAAAATAAGAAAGGAAAAATCCTTATCGCTCAAATGGCTCCATCTGTGCGTGCGAGTATTGGAGAAGAATTCGGACAGCCTCCTGGCACAAACCTTGAAGGCCAAATGTATACAGCTCTACGGAAACTCGGTTTTGATTACATTTTTGACGTAAACATGGGTGCTGATATTACAACTTATGTAGAGGCAACCGAGCTTGCCGAACGATTAAAAAATAACGGGCCTTTACCTATGTTCACATCATGCTGTCCGGGGTGGGTGAAATACGCGGAATTTTATCATCCTGAGATTCTTCATCACCTTACAAAAGCGCGCTCACCGCAAATCCATTCAGGCGGAGCGTATAAAACCTGGTGGGCGAAAAAAGCCGGCGTGAATCCGAAAAAAATTGTTATCGTATCGCTGATGCCATGCACCTCTAAAAAATATGAGGCAAAATTCAGCAAGCTTAAAATAAATGGAATGTACCCTGTAGATTATGTACTTACGACCAGAGAAACAGGAAATCTGCTTAAAAAACATAAAATAAATCTTCCTAAGCTAAAACCAAGTAAAGTCGACTGGCCTGGAACATATTCCGGAGCAGGGGCGATTTATGGAGCTTCAGGCGGAGTTATGGAATCGGCATTAAGGAGTGCTTATTATTTTATTACAGGCAAAGAGTTAAAAGATGTAAAATTTGAATCTGTCCGTGGCATGCAGGGAATAAAAGAGGCTGAAATAAAGATGGGTGATAAAAAAATCCGCGTAGCTGTTGCTGCGACCGCAAAAAATTCCGCAAAATTGATTGAGGAAGTAAAAAAACATCCCAAAAAATATACTTATATAGAAATGATGGCCTGCCCAGGTGGCTGTATTGGTGGCGGCGGCCAGCCTTATCCGAATTCGGAGCGGATCATCTGGGAACGTATCAAAACGCTTTACCGAATCGACGATAAAATGAAGTTAAGAAAAGCGCACAAAAACCCTCAAGTGATAGATTTTTTTGAAAATTATGTGGCAAAACTGCCTAAAGGAAAACAGCATGAATTATTGCTGACGCATTATTCAAGGAAAAGAAAATTTGAATAACCTGATATATCCGAATATTAAGCTTTTTTGACCCTTAGCGAGGCACGCCAGCCGATGTCCGGATTGCGGTTACCGGCATTGCGCCCGCGCACGAACGTAACATCGGCACTACGGTAGCCGTACAAGGCGATGCCAGTACCTTCTCTGTATTTTGGATCCGTTTTAAGCCAGCTCCATGATTGCAGATCAAACCTGCCGGTTTTCTGCATTCTTTTATAAGCTTCCGGGGCTTGCATCTCTACACCGAACTCGTCAGCCTGTGCCTGAGATTCGTCAAAGTCCAGATTTCTTCGGCCTATGGGCGATTCCGCGGAGCGGTCCTCAAAAATTAATTCATCTTGTTCAATGCCCACAAGCTGGGGTTCGCCACCGGTTTCCTCCAGCTTCTGGAGGGCATACAGTTTTTCAGGACTGGCGCGCAAAGATTTTTCAATAGCCGTCCAGTTTATTACCTTACGAAGCTTTTTGTCGGCTTTGTCAAAGCGCGACCTAAGTGTGCTAAGAAGGCCTTCAGCCTGTTCGGCAGAAAATTCGCGTTTTTCTCTTTCGGCCGGCTCAGAGCCTTCGGCAGCTTCGGCGGTAATAGGAGTTTTAAGCGTTTCTTCCATTTCCGGCCTAGTTCCCGCGCCGATAAGCTCAGCCAAACTGTCTTTGGAGCCCTGTTCTTTTGCTTCCTCTCGTAAAGAGGAAGCAAATTTTTGTGATTTATCAGTCATTTTATCAGTGATTAAGATTTTATGGGATTGGAGTATATCATAAAATATTTAATCTGTCAATTTATACGGCGGTGTCGCGCCTTCAGTTTACGGATTATCGGTTTATATGTTTTTTTGAATAAGCAAAGTCCAAAGCCTAAGCTTTTGGAACTCTTAGCAGACCGCGCCAGCCCCCAAGCGGGTCGTGATTCTCGGCATTGCCCCGATTCACGTTGACCCCAACGCCAATGCGGCGGCCGCGGAGCGCGTTGCCGCGTTCCCTAAAATCAGCAGGTGTCGCAAGCCAGCTCCAGGTATTCATATCAAATCTTCCTGATTCCTGCATTGCGCGGTAAATTTTCTTTGTCATCATCTCCACACCGAATTCTTTGGCCATTTCAGCGGCCTGGTCATAAGTGAGATCCCGGCGATCCGGTGATTCAGCGGAGCAGTCGCCGAACACAAATGCATCTTCCTCAACAGCAATGATATCAGGGGCGCCACCGGTATTTTCCATCTGTGCAAGGCTGTACATAAGAGCAGGGTTTGCTTCGAGAGCCTTTTTTACTTCGGCGAAATCAACACCTTCGTGACGTTTGTAATGTTCAGGCTTTGTGGCAAAACGGGTTTCAAGGGCTGAAAGGAGTTCGGCCTTTTTTTCAGGCTTAAGTTCACGTTTTTCTGTAACCTTAAGGGTGTCTGTCACATCTGAGCGGACACCTTCGCCCGCTTCTGCCAGTTCGGCAAGCCTTTGAAGCTGCTCTGGGGATAAATTTGCTTTTTCAGCCTCCAGGACTGAAAGTGCAAGCTCAATTGAATCTTTAGACATAAATTGAATAATTATGAGTTATTTGGTTTTTAAAAATATCACATAAATATATAATCTGTCAAGCAATTTTGTGATGTCTGGCTATATTTTGGAATAGAAACTTTATAAAGTTGCAGTATTTTGCTTAACTTTATAAAGTTTGGTAATATGAGCCTATCCTGTTAATTTAAACATATGAATACTCGTCAAAAATTAGAAATTATTAAAAAAATGCTGGGGCTGACCCAAACTAGACTGGCTGATAAATTCGGCGTATCTTTTGCCGCGTTTAACGGCTGGTGGACAGGCAAATCCGAGCCGCGGCCAAAGATGCGGGCTGCCATAGACGGATTGTTTTTAGAAGTGACCGGCCAAAAAATAATATCCGCTGACCAGCTTACTGCTAAAAAACAGGCTCTGTGGCTAAAATCAGGAAGATATAAAAGCGTGGTGAATGAAATTCTGAATAATCCGGATATTCGCGACCAATTCATCCTAAAACTCACATATAACAGCAACAGTATTGAAGGCAGTACTCTTACTGAACCCGATACGGCGGCAATCCTTTTTGATAACGCGGCTTTGCCCAATAAAAGTCTGACTGAGCAACTGGAAGCAAAAAATCACCAAACCGCCTTAAATTATTTATTTGATCATATCGCCAAAAAAGGGGAAATCGACGAAGAATTCATACTTAAACTCCATAGCATTCTCATGAACAGCGTCCGTCCGGATGCAGGCGTTTACCGCAATCACGCCGTCAGGATTACTGGTGTCAATTTGCCGACCGCGAATTATATAAGCGTTCCAAAATTAATACCGGAGGTTATGGCCAGAATTACTGGAAAAACCAGGGATATCATTGCATTATCAACAGGTATCCACAGCAGATTTGAACAGATCCATCCCTTTTCCGATGGCAACGGCCGTGTAGGAAGATTGCTCATGAACGCAATGCTGCTGAGCGCGAATTTCGCTCCCGCGATAATCCATCATGAACAGAAACAACTTTATTACACCTATCTTTATAAAGCACAGACTAAAGAAGACCATAGCCAGCTGGAAGATTTTCTATGCGAAGCTGTTACGGATGGGTTTAAAATTTTAGAGCGTACGGATGTAAGATAATCATTTTTTCGGGTGTTTTTCCTTGATATCAGCTTTAACGGTTTTTATGTTTTTCTGAATCACAAAAATCTGTATAATACACAGGCAATATTTCATAAAAATCAAAATATGAAAATCCTTTTAGTCGGCAATGGCGCGCGCGAACATGCGATGGCGGAAGCGCTTAAGAAATCGCCGAAATGCGATGAGCTGTTTGTATACGCCAGCTCGGTAAACCCGGGAATCCGCGACCTTGCCAGCATATACCATGTCGGCGACATTAAAAACATGAAAGCTATTCAGGAATTCGCGGTTGAAAATAAGCCTGATTTCGCGATCATCGGTCCAGATAATCCGATTGCTGATGGGGTGGTGGATATTCTGGCGCTGATCGGAATACCATGCGCGTCGCCTACTAAAAAAATGGCGCAGATCGAAAGTTCCAAATCTTTTACCCGTGAACTGCTTCAGAAATACAATGTGCCGGGCGGACCGAAATTCAGGACTTTCACATCAGAGGAAGGCATGATTGAATTCGCTACTGAACTCGGAGAAATCGTTGTGAAGGCCGATGGGCTTAAGGGCGGAAAAGGAGTTCATGTTATGGGCGACCATTTTAAGACTTTGGAAGAAGGTGTGGAGTATGCTAAGAAATGCCTGGATGAAGACGGAAAAGTAGTCATTGAGGAAAAATTCGTAGGCCAGGAATTCAGTTTTATGAGCTTTGTCGACGGGGAACATGTGGTTGATATGCCGCCGATACAGGACCACAAACGCGCTTATGAAGGGGATGTGGGGCCTAACACTGGCGGTATGGGAACTTATAATTATCCTGGAAATCTGCCTTTTCTTACAGAAAAAGATCTGGAAGACGCTCATAATATCAATGTTCAAACTGTGAAAGCGTTAAAACAGGAGCTTGGTGAACCGTATAAAGGTGTGCTTTATGGAGGCTTTATCGCAGTGAAAGACGGTGTGAGGTTAATCGAGTACAACGCGCGTTTCGGTGACCCTGAGGCGATGAACGCGCTTTCACTTTTGGAAACGGATTTTGTTGATATTTGCTGGGCGACCATCAAAGGAAATCTTGATGAACTTAATATCTGGTTTGCTAAAAAAGCAACTGTCTGCAAATACGCTGTCCCAGAAGGATATCCGTCTAATCCAGCCAAAGGAGACCGAATAGTAATTGGCCAGCTTCCTGAGGGGGTGAGGGTTTATTTCGCCGCGGTTGATGAAGTTGACGGGCAATTGGTGATGACAGGTTCGCGGGCCGTCGCATTTGTAGGTATCGGAGATACGATTGAAGAGGCCGAAAATCTTGCACAGCAGGGTGTTGAAAGCGTTGAAGGGCCGATTTTTTACAGGAAAGACATTGGAACACAGGAACTTATACAAAAAAGGGTGGAGATGATGAAGAGCTTACGCTCTTAAGTTCCAAGATCCAAGTTCTAATAAATATTATTATTCCTAATAATTTGGAGTTTGGGTCTTGGAACTTGGAGTTTTAAGATTAGTATGAATATAAGCTTAAAGATGACCGGGTGTAAGAATAACCGCTATGAACTGGATAAAATTCAGGAGTGGGCTTTAAGGAACGGAATCGGGATCGCGGATGATAAAGATGCGGATTTTTCGGTAATAAACACGTGCACAGTCACACAAATCGCTGACAGAAAATCTCGGAAACTGATACGAAAAACGAAGAACCAGAATCCAAAATTAAAAACAATCGTATTCGGATGTGCTGCGCGCGTGCAGAAAGAAGAATTTGAAAAAATAAATGAAATCGATTATTTATTACCGGATATGAAGGCGGTTATGGGGTTTTTGGAAAAATCTCTCAATAACCGAACATGGACAATCGATTGTCCACCTTCAGATATTGGGAAACTATCTCATTCCCGCGCGTTTGTGCAGATACAGGATGGATGTGATAATTTTTGTTCCTATTGCATAATCGCCACAGCGCGCGGCAAATCAAAAAGCAGACCATCTGATGAAATAATCGATGAAATAAACGAATATGTTAAAAACGGATTCAATGAAATCGTTCTTACAGGAATAAATATCGGTGCGTATGGATGCAGTGTAACGACAAAACCAGAGGAAAGCAGACTTCCTGAGTTGCTGGAAAAGATACTCAGAGAAACTGATGTCCCAAGAATCAGATTAAGTTCAATGGGGCCAGAGTATTTTTTCAATTACCCAATTACCCAATCCCCAATTCCCAATTCACGATTGTTTGATATATTAAAAAATCCAAGAATATGTAGGCATATACACCTTTCAGCGCAATCGGGTTCGGATAGTGTTTTAAAACGAATGTGGAGGAATTATTCAGTCGCGAAGATGGATAAGATTATCGAACGTCTGAAAAAGGATATTCCGGGAATCGCGATCACTGCTGATATTATTGTCGGATTTCCAGAGGAAACGGATTCAGAATTCCGTGAGACAGCTGACTTCATTACACGAAATAAATTCGCGAAAGTCCACATATTCCCCTATTCCATCCGCAAAAACACGCTTGCTGCCAAAATGGAACAGATTCCCGAAAAAATAAAAAGAGAGCGGGCAAACAGGTCGCAGAAAATATCCGACAAACTGAGAGCGGATTTTATCAAAAGCCAGACCGGGAAAACGGCATCTGTTTTGTGGGAACTCGACGAAGAAGGTTTAACCGATAACTATATTACTGTAAAAATGGTGAAGAAAATGGCTCCAAGATCGGTTAGCTCTGTAATGCTATCGAAAGATATTTTACTGACAGATTGAGTAATCTCTAATATCTAATCCTTAATTTCTAATATCTAATTTTGAGTATCGGATATTCCGTCTAACAAAATTAGATATTAGGTATTAGATATTAGAGATTTAATTTGAATTAAGCAGGAATAACCCTTATCTTTTTATCTATATTCGTCCGTAAAGTGTGTTCAATGAATTCCAGCGTTCCGGTTGAGGCCAAAGGGCATCCGTGGCACGCGCCGAAATACTGTATAAAAACTTCCCAGCCGACTATGTCCATTATCTCCAGACCCCCGCCGTGTGACATGAGCATGGGTAAAACGTCGACTTTAAGTGCTTTAGTAATAAGCTCAATTTGTTTATCGATATCCAATTTGCTGAAAGGCTTTTTTTTCATGTGGTGGTTCAAGTGGTTTATTCAAGTGGTTACTCAAGTAGTTTATTCAAGTGGCTTGCTATAAACCAGACTAACAACTTGATAAACAACCTGATAAACCACTTGAAAGACTATTCGTAAATTACGTTTTAGATTCGCTCTCCATCTTCTCCTTAATCGTGTGTATTTCATCCAGCAATTTTACAAAATCTTCCTTCGGCATAATGCTTGTGCCGACAAGACCGAGTTTAAGGTTAAGGTCTTTTTTCTTAAATAGCTGGCTTAAAAACCAGAAACCGCCGAAGAAATAAACAAACATTATCGGCGCTACCATTGGAATTCCGATAAAACTTAATCTTATTGTCAGCAAAAAGTCGTAAAGCCCGTGGGTGACCATGGAAAGCAGCAACCCTGTTACAAACATTTGGTCGTGGTATACCTGTGACCTTCTTAGGTGTAATACTTTTTTTAAGAACTGCAAAACAGGATGTGTGATTTTTTTCATATATTGGATTTTCAGCATTGGCGACGCAAAAAAAGCCATTCCATAATAATAGCCAAGCAAACCGGAACATAACATATGTACCATTGTCACGATTGTTACGCGCATCAAGGCGAATACAAAGAAATTTCCAACACTCAAGTTGCCCCAGTTATTACTGAAATAAATGATATTTTCAAAAAACGCGAAACCAAGTGCGCATATAATGGCCAGTTCAATAACATCATCTATAGACTTAAAATAACTATGGCCAATAAGCCTCATAATCCAAAACTTTACGTATTCTTCAAGGACGCCTACTCCGATGAAGCTTAGGAAAAGAGCCAATAAAGGCCTCGAAGAAAACATGGTTTGCAAGTTTTCTTTAAAATTAACAGGATTCACTTTAAAGAAAACCAGATTGACTGTTTCATCCCAGTAACCCTGATATACAAGAATTAATTTAGCGGCTATCATACCCCCTATAAACACTATAGCGACAATCCATTTATTTGTGCGGTGTTTACCCAAAAAAAGATAAAGCCAGATAATGGCTGGGACTACTGCAATGATGAAAACTATTATGGATTTGAACATCTTACTTTGTTTGGTTCACGAACATTATACTTGAAAATTACAAATCACAAATATTATTCAAATTACAATGAACAAATCCCAGATTACAAGTAAGCTCCAAATTTCAAATTACAAAATACAAATTTGTATCAATATTAAAATTGTAATTTGTATCTTGTAGTTTGTATTTTACTTGTAAGTTGTAGCTTGTAATTTGGAATTTAGGTTAGTTCAGTCGCTATATAGTGGCATCCCAGGCTTTGAGGACGATTAAGGCACGCCTGTATTATTTTGTAACAGACTATCTGGCGATGCTGAATGCGGTAATCGCGGGCGGGTATTTCGGCTATTTCTTTCAGGGCTTCTTTAAGGCCGTCCATGGTGCGCACAATTCCGACGCGCTCCCACATTATCTGTCCTATACGTTTCGCATAAGCGATTACCTGAGGCAATGGTTCCATTATAATTTTAGGCGTTTCCAGCTGAATATCAGTATTTATTATAGGTTCTTCCATTAATTCTTTCTTTTTGGCTATACATCTTCCAACAGCTTCGCCAAAAACCAGACCCTCAAGAAGGGAATTTGATGCCAAACGGTTCGCGCCATGGACCCTCGCGCATGCCACTTCGCCAACGGCAAATAATTTGGATATTCCTGTTTCACCGTTAAGGTTCACGGGTATGCCTCCGCATGCGAAATGCGCAACTGGAGTTATAGGAATAAGATCTTTTATCAGATTATAGCCATATTGTTTTAGGCGTTTGGTTATATTCGGAAAACGTTTTTTGACATCTTTTTCGTTCAGATAACGCATATCCAGATATACAGGCCCATTCATCATTTCAAAATAAATTGCACGAGTAACAATATCGCGTGGGGCAAGCTCAGCCCTTTTATCAAATTCTTCAAGAAAACTGGCTTTATGAAAATTCACGATTTTCGCGCCAAAACCCCTCAGAGTCTCAGAAAGGAGAAAATATCTCCCGTCATCGTATTTATCCAAAGCAGTTGGGTGGAACTGTATGAATTCCATATCTTCAAGTTCCAACCCCGCATTTACTGCCAAAGCCAGACCGTCACCCGCTGAAGCGCGGGTGTTGCTGGTCTTCTCAAAAAGCTGGCCAAGCCCGCCTGTAGCTAAAATTGTGAATTTCGCAAAAAAAGGTTCTATCTGTTCTCCATCAATCGGCCGTACAAAAGCGCCCTTGCAAGAATTCTCATGGATTATCAGCTCAATAGCGTCAGTATCTTCTTTTATCTCGATATTTTTGGCTTTAAGAATAGCTTTAATCAGGTGATCCAGAATATCCTGGCCGGTAAAATCGCTTGTGCGCCAGACCCGCGCCTCGCTATGCCCGCCTTCCAGAGCCGGTTCTTTTTTAAATTTAACGCCTAAAGATTCCATAAAACGAATAGCCCTTGGCGCGTGTTCAACAAGATACCTGACAGCGTCACGGTTACCGTATTGCGCTCCAGCATTCATCGTATCTTCGATATGTTTTTTGAAACGGTCGGTTTTTGTCAGCACCGCGGCTATTCCGCCTTGCGCCCAGTAAGTATTGGCTTGTTTAAGCTTGCCTTTACAAATGACTGTCACCTTTCCCAGATCTTTTAGGTGCAAAGCAGTTGTAAGCCCCGCGATCCCCGCACCGATGATGAGGTAGTCTGTTTGTTTCATGTTTTGATTCGAATGGTGGCTAGCATTGTGGCTAGGATAGTGGTTAAAATTGTTGTTATTCATCCACAACTCTAGCCACTATTCTAGCCACTATACGAAAAGCATTATACCATATCACCTCAAAGGCAGTTGAGAATAAACCTCAACCCCGCTCCAATCCCCCACTCTTTCTGGAAATTTTTTGGATAAAAAGTATGCCGCGCCTGCGATCATTGCCGCGTTATCGGTGCAGTAAATCAGTTTTTCGGGATATTTTAGCGGAATTTTGTTATCAAGCTTTTTAGCTGTGGTTTCCCTGAGCGCCTTGTTCGCGGAAACACCGCCTGCAAGATGCACTTCTTTGGCATCAAATTCCTCGGCAGCTTTTACCAGTTTATCCGACAAGACTTCGACAACGGCTTTCTGGAAACTGGCGGCAATGTCATTTATCATTTTACATTTTACATTTTTCATTTGAGGACCCGATTTACGGATTTCATTCATAACGGCAGTTTTCAGGCCGGAAAATGAAAAATTATACTTATTCTTTTTATCCAGATAAGCCCGAGGAAATGTATAGGCGTTAGGGTTTCCTTTTTCCGCGGATTTGGCGATAACAGGCCCTCCGGGAAAACCGAGATTAAGTAAGCGCGCCACCTTATCAAAAGCTTCGCCTGCAGCATCATCTAGGGTTTCGCCGATTACCTGGAATTCATAATGGCTTTTTAAAAGCACAAGTTCATTATGCCCTCCAGAAACAGTTAAAACGATTATCGGGAATTTCATTGGCTCATTTCTTTCAAGAAAATTGGCATAAATATGCCCCGCGATATGATGAATTGGGATGAGCGGTTTTTTATGAATATAACTTATCGTCTGGGCAGTATTTACGCCAACAAGAAGCGAAGTTATGAGACCTGGCGCGTGCGTGACTGCGATTGCGTTAATATCGGACATACTTACTCCAGCGTCATCCATAGCTTTGTCTATCACAGGCGATATCTGACGCATATGTTCGCGCGCGGCGACTTCCGGAACCACACCGCCGGTTTTCTTATGCAGATCAACAGAGCTTGCGATAACATTGCTTAAAACCTTTATGCCATTCTCGACTATAGATGCCGCGGTTTCGTCGCATGATGTTTCGATTCCTAGTATCTTCATATCTTATTAACTTAAAGTTCCAAACTCCAAGTCCCAAGTACCAAATAATTCTAATGCTTTAAGTCGTAAACTACAAACTTAATAAAAATAAATTTGTGATTTTTCTGATTGGGATTTAAGATTATTAGAGTTTGGAACTTGGAACTTAGAGTTTATGATCAATCCTATCGCCTTAAAAATCGGCCCGGTTACCGTGCACTGGTACGGGATAAGTTACGCCATCGGGCTGCTTCTTAGCATCTGGATTGTGTATCTTCTTAACAAAAAACGAAAGATTTTTAAAGACGCAAATCAGATATTCGATCTGGCTTTCTGGGTTTTTCTTTTTGGCGTCATTTTGGGCGGGCGGCTAGGATACGTCCTTTTTTACAATCTTCCTTTCTACCTATCGCATCCAGCCAAAATTTTCGCGATCTGGGAAGGCGGGATGTCGTTTCACGGAGGACTGATTGCGACTATCGCGGTCATCTGGTTTTACTGCAAAAAAAATAAAATCAATTTTTTATCCGCCGGCGATATAATTGTCATTCCTGGTGCTTTGGCACTGACTTTTACACGGCTGGCGAATTTTGTTAACCGCGAGCTTGTCGGAAGGCCGATAGAAAACCTGAATTTTAAGTGGATGGGCGTTGATTTCGGCGACGGAATCCTCCGTTACCCTTCCCAACTGTTTCAGTCAGCGTCCGCATTACTGCTTTTTCTGATTCTTCTTTTTCTTTATTCAAAAAAAACCAAAAAAGGTGTTCTGGTATTCAGTTATATAGGACTTTATGGATTATTCCGTTTCATCGAAGAATTCTGGCGCGCGCCAGACCCGCAAGTCGGATTCATATGGAAATATTTCACACTAGGCCAGATGTTCAGTGTTTTGATGATACTAATTGGCTTGATCGGTGTCGTCTTCATCAGACGATTCAACGGTAAGGGCTAGTCTTTCTTCTTCCGTGCCATGCAGATTTACGTCGTGATAAAGAATTTCCTGTATTTTAGCCTGTCTATCTACATTTGAAAGTTTGCCTCTGACAACCCTTAAAATATCGCCGGCAATCTTATCGGGGTTGCTGTATTTTTCCAGTACGCTCTTAGCATGCCGATGACTAAAGTCATCTGACAAGCAAAAACATGCATCTAATACAATACCATCCGACTTCGGCTCTGCGATTTCAGGTTTTTTATTCATGGATTGTTATTTTACAAAACCTGATATCCTAAGTCAAATCTACATTTACAAATACTATTCTGCAATCTTTCCTAGGTTATATTAAGCAATAGGTTGGGTTAAATATCTGACAAAGGGTTTTAAAGAACAGGTTTGTTGAGTGTATATTCTCGTATCTGAAGATATACTGGG
>Ga0315276_10000010_pt1 | contig 125204 bp, 115 predicted proteins | sample YL17G05_0_MG_FD_204542 | JGI IMG/M metagenome (GOLD analysis project Ga0315276, IMG submission 204542) | Sediment microbial communities from Yellowstone Lake, YNP, Wyoming, USA - YL17G05_0 | ecosystem: Environmental > Aquatic > Freshwater > Lake > Sediment | place: USA: Wyoming | collected...
AGAGGTTGTATGGTGTATAGAGTATAACTTTTTTCATATTTTTATATTACAAAATTACGGCATTATTATAACTTCGAAAATCGAAAATTGTTAGCCGAGTTTAAGTTCAATCCTCACGATCATCATGATCCGATTGCCCCAAAGGTAAATCCAATTGGCTTTTTTGGGGGCTTTCGATTCCCATCTCTGCTTGTATTTTTCCAACTACATCATTTGGGATGCGGTCTTTATTATCAGGCATATTGATTATTTGGAATAATTGGTATCTGCCCTCATCAACAATTGCTTCCGATGCTAAATCTCCACGGTGGATTATTTTCAGGCGGCCAGTTGATATCTCGTTAGCAAAACGATTTTTCGCGTCGGCAATAGCTTTCGGCGTTTCTCCAAAAAATAAACCTCCACCATAAATATCATCAGCTACTCCGGGTGTTGTAAATACCGCGGGTGTGATCATTTCCCCATCCGCCGAAATACTATCACCGCAAGCCCCAACTATACGATGTCCTGCTTTTTGCATTCTCCTTATCACTTTTGCTTTAACTCTTGGCAAACCACTATTGTATTTTACTTCGCCTGTATAATTGCCATTTTCATCAATATCAAATTCTAACGCATGGCATATTTCCCTTATATTCAGATGCCTTCTGAGCGGTTCAATGACTTCTCTTGGTGCCCCTGTGATCAATGTTACTATTAATCCGACTTTTTGGTACATATTAATTAAAGGCTTGGTATGAGGATAAACATTTCCAGCTTTAATATCTTTTTCGACAAACGCTTCACCAAATTTTAACATTTTATCAAAAGGTAAGCCTTCCCATGCAAGCGCGCAATAAAATGGGGTCAGCTCGATAAATTTTTCATATTCACCAAATTCGTCATAAGGATCTTTTTCAGGATTATTTTTTTTATTTTTTCTTACCGTCTCAAACATTTCCAAAACAAGATGGATTAGGAATGATTTATAGCCACCAAATGCTTCAAAGGGATTTTTGTCTGGGTTATTTTCAAGCTGTTCCATTAATTTTGTTTCTATATCTAACCTTTTATCCTGTTCCTTCTTTTCAATCTGCTCAATAATAATACTTGCCTGCCTATTATTGACTGAATGATTTTTTATTAAATCCATAAACTCACTATTCGCGCATAATTCTTTTAAAAAACGCTCCATTAAAAATTCATGGACCGTAGTGCCATCGGCATCCAAAGCCCAGATCAATTGATCACGTACATCATGGATCAAGTTATAACCCCTTCCCTCCAACTGCGGAAGCTTACCCCTTCTTAAACCATCTTCACGTACAGCTTCTTCTTGTAACTGCCCAACAATATGATGTTCTGTATCCGTTAGTAACCTATTAATCTCATCAGTAAGCTCCTGTTCCTCAGTGCTAACTACATCTGAAATAAGGGGGCAAAGCTTGGATCCCATTGATTCGCTTATAAATTTCGAGAATTGCTCTCCTCCCAGTCTGCCGTCTAATATCAATAAATGAATGCGTCTCTTTTCACCTTCGTTCACCCTTTTATCCATCTTAAACGCAGTTGGGCCTGCGCTTTCCGCCCATTCAATATTCTCTTGGGGTACTCCATTTCTTATTAATGCCTCTATGACATTATTGCGTTTGCCTACATCAGAACCAGCCACTAACACATTTAAAGGCCTTCGCCTAATAGCTTCGTTTGTTTCTTTAACACCTGGCTTTTCTGGTGAATCGTCTGACATTAAGTTTAAATAAAGGTGATTATTTTAGCATAAAATTATATTAAGTCAATGATAATATCGTCAAAAATTGTTATAATTATTATATGAAAAAATACCAATTTCGATCAGACATCGCCATTTCTGACAGCGCTTTCTACGCGTATGGTAAGGATTACGCGGAACTCATCGAGAATTCCTGCCTTGCATTGACTGAGGCGATGGTAGACACCAAAAAACTCGAAACTCAAAATTCGAAACTCGAAACTATTAAAGGTAAAACGCCGGAAGAATTATTATTTAATGCTATGGAGGAAGTGATTTACCTGAAAGACGCTGAACAGTTGGTTTTTGGGGAATTTAGATGTAAGAATCTGGTTATCAGACCATCTGATTGCAGTGTGACTTTGATGATGGAGGGTGAAAAAATAGATCGTAAGAAACACAATGCCCATGCGGATGTGAAAGCAGTGACATATCTTGATTATAAAATCGAGAAAATACGCGGCGGTTATAGGGCGAGTGTAGTACTTGATGTTTGATTCCGAGTGGTTGCTAGAGTTGTGGCTAGAATAGTGGATGATAATCTGTAGAACAAGCCACAATACTAGCCACCATCCTAGCCACAATTCGAATATATGAAAGAAATACAGCAAATCAGCCCAGGTATATACGAAATCCCTAAAACCTACAAAAAGGATATGCTGGTGCCTGCGCGGATTTTTGCGAGCCCGGAATTGCTTGCGAGCATGGATGAAGGCGTTTTTGACCAGGTAACAAATGTAGCCTGTTTGCCGGGTATCGTGGAGGCGGCTTACTGTATGCCGGATGGGCATTGGGGATACGGATTTCCGATTGGCGGTGTCGCGGCTTTTGACCCAAAAAATGAAGGAGTTATTTCACCAGGCGGAATCGGTTTTGACATCAATTGCGGAATGAGACTTATAACCACAAATCTGACTGAAGATGATGTAGCGCCGCGCCTGCATGACCTTATCAATCATCTGTACGCGCGGATACCAGTTGGGGCAGGTCAGCACGGTTTTGTCCGATTAGATAAAAAAGAATTCAGAAAAGTTATTGAAAAAGGTTCGCGCTGGTGTCTGGAAAACGGTTATGCCGAAGAAGAGGATTTGGAAATGACGGAAGATAACGGCCAATTCAAATGGGCCGACGCAAATATGGTATCCGACCGTGCGATTGACCGCGGATACAATCAGATTGGGACACTGGGCAGCGGTAATCATTACCTCGAGATACAGGTTGTTCGTGATGAAAATATTTTTGACAAAGCACTTGCAAACGCCTTTGGGATTTTCGGACAAAATCAAATTGTCATTATGTTTCATTGCGGTAGCCGTGGTTTCGGGCATCAGGTTGCGACTGATTATCTAAGGAGGTTTTTGGATGTTATGCCGAAGCACGGTATTCCGATCCGTGACAAGGAATTGGGTTGCGCACCATTCAACAGCCAGGAGGGGCAAGATTATTTTTCCGCAATGGCGTGTGCGGCGAATATGGCATTCGCAAACAGGCAGGTTATTTATCATCGTATCCGCGAGTGTTTTTCGGACATATTCGGCAAAACGCCGAAGGATTTGGGAATGAAACAGCTTTATGATATAAGCCACAACACCGCAAAAATCGAAAAACATAAAGTTAAGGGCAAAGAAATGGAATTGATTGTGCATCGCAAAGGTTCGACGCGCGCTTTTCCGCCGTTCCACCCGAAACTGGAGGAAGCTTTTCAGGAAACAGGGCAACCTGTGATAATCGGCGGGTCGATGGAAACAGGTTCATATCTGTTGGTCGGAACGGACGAGGCGATGAAAAAAAGCTGGGGTTCAACAGCGCATGGTTCCGGCCGTTCAATGTCCCGACATCAGGCGAAAAAATTGGTTCGCGGCGACAAGCTTCAGCGTGAAATGGAAGAGCGTGGGATTTATGTTAAAACATTTTCCTATTCAGGACTTGCGGAAGAGGCCGGCATGGCATATAAGGATATACATAAAGTCGTGGAAGCTGTTGAGCTTTCCGGCATCTCGAAAAAAGTCGCCGCATTTGTGCCGATTGGGAATATAAAAGGATAAATATTTAACATTTCGCATTTCTGATTTCGCATTCCAATTTCGCATTTATTAATTTAAACATTTAATTGCATTCAAAATAAAATTGCTAAATACCAGAATGTTAAATGGCATTGCGAAATGCGAATTCCGAAATGCGAAATATATGCGTTTGTTTATCAGCATCAACGTTCCGCAGGAGTTATACAGATACTGCACACAGTTGCAGAGCCAATTTCCTGACCTCAGAACTGCGAAAGAGTTTCATATGACAGTTCAGTTTTTAGGCGATGAGGTTGATGATGGGATGGCGCAAAAAATAATCGACGCTTTGTCTAAAATAAAATTTGACCCATTTGAAATTGAAATGGGCGACGCGCTCCCCTTCCCCAATCCTTTTAATCCGAGAGGAGTTTGGATTGAATGCGGAGAGCCGGATGAATTGATGGGCCTTGCGGAAAAAATCAGAAATCAAATGGTTGAATTAAATTTAATCGCCGATAAACCATTTAAAGCCCACATAACGTTAGGACGATACAAACGCCCACCATTTAAAAAACCGAAAACCGTACGCGGCGAACCGCATACTTTCATAGTCGATTATTTTTATCTGATGGAAAGCAATCTTACCCCTGAAGGTCCTATCTATAAAACGCTTGCCAGATTTCCGATGTGATTTTAAAAAAAATTGGACAATAAATATTGTACGGGGTTTAGAATAAAGGGCTAGGAGGAGGGCGGCCCCTCTTTGCGAAAAGCAAGGAGGGGAAGAAGGGGTGGTCCTGATTTTACGATGTAATGTAATACTTCCTTCTGACCAAATCAGTACCGCCCCTTCCTCCCCGCCTAAAATAGGCGGGGCCGCCTTCCTCCATCCCTGACTCATGAGAATCACTTACAATATTTATTATAACGGATAATAAATTGACATATACATAAGTTTGTGATAATAATTTACTCTTAACTGTTGCCCTTAATAATTCAGTTTATTTTTTAACTCTAATCATATGGAAATGATATCTCCTCAATCAGAAGCAGTTGTGGAAACTGGGCAACAATCCGAACAACTTGAAACAAGAGGATCTCCGGAACAAACAACCACGGATACGCGTGACAAATTGTCTGAAAGTTTTAGAGAGTCTGATATGACCTTTAATGGCTTATTAAACCATCTTGAAAACTGTATACAAAAATTTCCTACGTATGAACTGGATGTTCACGATCTTGAGCAATTGACAGCTAATTTTGCGACTTATCTGACTTATACATCACCTGGAAAAGACAGTGTGACAGCAGAACAGATTGATGATTTTTATACCCAGCTTAAAAGGTTGGTCTTGGAAGCCGTGTCAGATGAACGTGTGAGTGGAAGTTCTGAAAGAAAAATGGACTTAAACAAATTTGCAGAAGGGCTTAAATTTAAACTTACTTATTTTAAAAAAGATTAAATAAGTAAAAATTCTCGATCTTCGTCTGATTCTTATCAAAATTATGGAATTGTCGGATGATGATTATCTGGCAACCAATTTTTTATATAAAGATTCAAAAGTTGAAATGATTTTTTCAATATCATGATTCTGTATGATTTCTAAACTTTTCTGAGAAAACCGTTTGCGCAATTCATCGGAACCGAACATATTATTGAGGCTATTCACCAGACCTTGCAGATCGCCGTGCTCAAAAAGATAGCCATTTTCACCTTTATGAACGAGCTCCGGAAGCGCTGTCGCATTAACTGCTATTACGGGCAGGCCTGTTGCCATCGCTTCCATTGTAACAAGGCTCTGGAGTTCCGCTGTTCCGGCGTTTATAAATACATCGGCAATGCGATACAAAAAAGGTAGGTCTTCATCCGGAACAAATCCTGCAAATGATATTGTTTCCTGAATTCCGAGTTTTTCGGCAAGTTTTTTTAGATTATTCACTTCGAATCCTTTGCCTGCAATAAGAAAGTGGGGCACGATATTCCGATCCATTTTCGCCAAGGCTCGCAAAATAGCGTCGACATTTTTTTCCTTATCAATGCGCCCAACGTACAAAAGGATTTTTTTATCCGGCAGATTGTAACGTTTTTTTAGGAAATCACCATCGTTTCCCGGGTGAAATTTTTCAAGATCAATACCATTGGAAATCGGAAGGATGGGTTTTGAAAAACCAATTTTTTCCATAAGCCCTGCCGCTGTTTTAGTCGGTGTGGTAACCAGATCAAGCTTTTCATAAACGCGCCTGAAATCATTCCACGCTTTTCTCTTTAGCCATTCTTCAGCACGATGTGGAAGATGCAGATAAAAAACCAGATTTTCCGGCATAAAATGATTTGTGCCTACTACTTTAAGCCCTAATTTTCTGGCGGCTTTGGCGACATTCCTGCCGACAATGGAATGTCCCTGAATATGGATAATATCAGGGTGAAATTTTTTTATGAAGCTGGTTATGGGTTTTTGCGTAAAAAAAGGAAAGGCTATACGAAAATTTGTGTAATGTTTTATCGGAAAAGACCTTAATCCAAACACATTTATACCGCCCCGGACCTTTTTTTCGTTATGAAGAGTTTCTGACGGAGCTATTACAGCAACATCGTGGCCGCGTTTTTTTAAATAAAACGCTAGGCGATAAGTAAAGTAGGCTGAACCGTTTAGGTCAGGAAAAAAAGTGTCATTTGCTATCAGGATTCGCATGGTTTGATTTATTTTTTATCAGAAATCGTTCTGAAAAACGAGGTATTATGAAAAATATTAAAAATAGTACTATAGATAATAATAATAAAATAATTATAAATGAATCAAAAATGTTATTCGCTATTCCGAAATAATAACCAATCAAAATCAAAATAAGGGACTTTGGGATAGTTGGTGCTAAATTTAACAGAATAAAATGACTATATGGCATACTTGCAAGACCTGCCGCCGCCAACACAGGACCGCCAAAGCCATGGGCAAGTTTTCCTAAAAGAATAGTTTTTGCAGGATGTCTTTTGAAATGCATTCCCAATTTAGCCATTCTTTGTTCATTTATGCCGACATATTTGCCCCATTTATGAATACCCAACCTACCGCCCCATTTGCCCAAAAGGTAATACAAAGTGTCCCCGACCAAATCTGCACATATTATAATTATATAAGAGATAATTAATTCCATTTGACCAATGGATGCCAAAAATCCTGCAATTACGGTTACTATAGGCCCCTCAAAAATAGCCAATGGAAAAAGGATGATATACCGATAAGCAGAAAGCCCTTGTAATAAGTCAGCGATAGGTGTCGTCATCTTGCATAAAATAATGTGCGCCGATATTATAGCTCTAAAGTTAACTGAAAGCCATTTGGTAATAGGACACAGGAAATAAGAGTCCAGAAAGAGTCACAATCATACTGAAACGAAATTAAAATTAATTGATTATAAGTTCGCTTTTTTTTCCGAATATAAATTTTAATAATTTAAGTAATACGAACATCAGAGAGCCTATCAGCAATATTAAACCCCATATCCAAATCGATATAGGTTCGACCTTAAACAATTTTTGCGCGGATGGTAAGGTGATAATCAAAGGATGGAAAATAAATGGGAAAATAAAAGCTGCCCAGAAAATAGGTTTAAATTTATGGCCCCACAAATACATCAATACAAACGGCTGGAAGAATACAATTAATGAAAATGCGATTGTGAGCCTTAAGTCAGCGTTGAAAATTTGTATAGCTAAAACTATCAGGATTGAAGCAAAAATACCCACAAATCCTATAAAAATAAAATCCTTTTTGTTTAGAATGTTGAGTGACTGGCGCGGAGGGCGATCCATTACATGGTCTTCATTTGGCGCGAAAGCCAAAGAAATAGCTGGTAGTCCATCAGTTATAAGATTTACATATAATAGCTGTAAAGGATTCAAAACCGGCAATCCTGAAAATATGGCCAGTAATATATACAACATCTCAGCCGCGTTACATGAAAGAAGGTAAAGGATGGCTGACTGAATACGGCGCAATATGCCCCGCCCCTCATATATGGCCCTGATAAGTGTTGCAAAATTATCGTCAGTGATGATCATATCCGAAGTCTCTTTGGCCACATCTGTGCCCGTTAAGCCCATAGCTACACCAACATCCGCTTTTTTAAGCGCCAAAGCATCATTAACACCGTCGCCGGTGACGGCAATTATTTCGCCCATTTTTTGATATAGTTCCACTAGACGCAATTTATGCTCAGGCGAAATGCGCGCGAACACATGTACATTCGGCAATATCTTTATCAGTTCATCATCTGAATAATCGGATATCTGTTTACCGGTAAGGATGTCTTCGCCTTTTTTAATCAGGCCCGTCTCCAAAGCTATCGCTTCAGCGGTAAGCGGTGAGTCGCCTGTCAGCATAACTGTTTTTATGCCCGCATGACGTGCCATTTCAATCGACTTTTTTACTTCGGGGCGCACAGGATCAGCGATTCCCACAAATCCCAAAAATTTCTCGCCTTCAGCGAATGCCAGCATACGAAGACCTTTGCGCGCATATGCTTCAAATTCCTTTTCAATAGCTAGCCTTTCTTTTTCATCCATTTTACAGATACTCAAAACGGATTCAGGCGACCCTTTGATATAATGATGGTGTGCATTTCCTTTCCTGACTTTCACGGCCATTCTTTTCAGCGTGGAGTCAAAAGGTTCAACCTCCCCCATTTCCCATTCTGACCTTCGGTCTTCATAATTTATTCCTAAATCTTTTACAAGAAGTAACAGCGCCCCTTCTGTTGTATCCCCGATGACATCCCAGTGACCTGTATCCACTTTTTGCACCAGGGAAGCGGTTGAGCAAAGAATTGAGTTATTGAGCAGTTCATCAAAATTTTCATTATGGATTTTGTGCGCATCGGATGCATTGTGGGTCTTACCATTTATCCATATTTTTTTCACCACCATTTTGTTTTGCGTAAGCGTGCCGGTTTTATCGGTGGCGACCAAAGTTATTGAACCGAGAGTTTCGATTGCGTTGAGCTTACGGACAATCGCCTTTTCGCGAGCCATTCTTTCGACACCGATAGCCAGCGTGATCGTCATTACAGCGGGTAGCCCTTCTGGCACCACGGCAATTGCCAGACTTACAGCAAATAAAAAACTTTCAAACAGATTTTTGTCATGCACAAACGAGAGCGCGAAAACGGAGCCTGCGGCAATAATCCCTATCCAACCGACCTGTTTTGTAAAAATGGCCAATTTTTTCTGCAAAGGTGTCTGGTCTTCCGGAATGGATGCCAGTGTTTTATTTATTTCTCCAAGACGTGTGCTGTTCCCGATTTTTGTTACATGCGCATAACCACGCCCGCGAGCAACCACTGTGCCCATAAACAGATTTTTTAGTTCATCATTCGTTTCGTTTTTCGCGACAGGCAGAGACTCGCCGGTAAGGGCCGCTTCGTTTACTTCCAAGTTCCACGATTTTACCAAAACAAGATCAGCTGGCACACGGCTTCCCTCTTCCAGATAAACTAAATCGCCAGGGACAAGAAGCCTACTATCGATTGTGATTTCTTTATTATCGCGTATTACCCGGACAAGAGTAATGGTAATTTTTTTTAGCGCCTTTAAAGATTTTTCGGCTTTGAATTCCTGATAAACCCCGAATGCCGCATTTAAAATCACTATAGCGAAAATAAAACCGCTATCTATCCTGTCGCCTAAGAACCAGGAAATTAGACCGGCTGAAATAAGAAGGAGCATCAAAAAATTATTTAACTGGCCTATCAGCGATTGTAATACTGAATACCTGCGCTTCACAGTTATTTCATTTGGGCCAAACTTTTCCCGTAATGACTCCGCTTCTTTTTGGGTTAAATTTTTGTATTGCATGGCTATATTATATCGAAATGGGGCCAATATGGAATGGGTTTGAAATTTTTAAATATGGTTTTTATTTACAAAAAATTGCAGTAGAGATTCTACAACATGCCTGAATTTCACACAAAAAGCCTGCAAAACAGGTATTTGTATGGCGGAACGTAGTAGACGAGATTAGAACCTATTTTGCGGGGCATTCGTATAGCGTGCCGATACTTACCCCCTAGTGCTACTCACTATAGTTCAAGGAGATTAGAAAAATCGTTTTGCAAGCCCTAAAATATCTTATTTTCAGATATGCTGTGCGAACCTAAAATTAGTGTCTTAAGGTTTATAAATGCCTTTCCCTATAGCCTTCATCATCCTTTGATTAGCCCCCTCCCCATCGGGGAACAACAAACCTTGTCCATTCATTTCCCATTTTTTTACGCTTTCTACTAGGGTGTTATGATGTTCTATTACAGAATGAAAATTTAAAAAATAGGCATATACGTTAAATGATATTGCGGCGCAAATGAAAATGACGATGTATTTTTTCAGACTCGTATAGATTTCTATTAGCGACAAGTAAATTAATATATAGAAAAGAATGGAAATAATGCTATACCGGGAAGCAAGCGCCTGTTCTAAACCAAAGCCACTGCGTGTAACAGCGGCGGCGGCGGCGCTTAAAAATAAGAAACAGAATAATCCATAGACAATGATATTTTGTCTAAAATATTTTTTGACTGTTATGATGAGAAAATAAATGAGCGTAGCTATTCCGATATAGGGACTGAAAGACTTATTAAATCCGAAAGAGGCTCCAATAAATGAGAAAAAATAACGTAGCGTCAACAGTGGATTATAAAAAGCCTTGAGAACGCTTGGATGCTGAGCAGGCTGAATATAGCCATGAAAATAAAGCCCGACACATAGAAGCATCATTAGGAGCCAAATAGAAAAGCTCGCATATTTTCTTTGATACAGCAATATTCCTACCCCAATAGGAAAAACAAACATTCCATTGCCTTGCGTGAATGTTGCTAAAACGGCAAAAATAATCCCCAATAGAAAAAAAATCCTTCCTCCTTTTGATATTAAGAGGATGCTTAGAAATGCAAAAAAAATCACATAAAAGTTTTGTAAGGATGCCATGGCCCAATGGATATTCTCCCAATACTGAGGTTGGAATAAAAGAAAGGAAACAGGGATAAGAAAAAGAAATTTGTTTTTTTGTGTCCCTAATACATAGTATAAAACCCCAAGGATGCCGATAAGCCCGATATTGCCGATAAAGATGAGCTGTCTGAAATCTACAACGCCATTAAGGTAAAGCTGACTAAGCGTGATAAGCTTATTGAATACGATTCTGTGCTCATTATGCTGGGAAAAGATGAGATAAAGCTTCTGAATAATTGTTGGGGCATCAAAATATTTTACCAGAAACAACAATACCGCATCATAATCATCCCAAAAGGGAATATTGAGGGCATATCTCCAGACCATTCCAAAAAAAGCAACAATTGGAATCAAACATATCAACACATAAAACCATTCCATCCATTTTCTTGCTTTTATTCGTATCATATTTAATTTTTTAAAAGAATTTTTTGGCTATTTTTAGTATCCCCTGTTTCCACGGCACCCGATGAGAAACGCCCCCCTTACCTTCAAAATGCTTCAGATTCTCCAAATACCACTCATAATTACGGATAAGAGCGTCTTTATTAGAGTATTTAGGCTTGAACTCTAAAACCTTCTCTGCCTTCTCAATTGAAACAAAGGAATCTTTTGAGGCGGTCTCATATACCCATTTATAAAGGGGTGATAGCCTGAGGGCTTCCAATATTCTCAAAGTCCAAATCATCGGCCAGGCAGGAAATGTTTTAATTTTTTTACCAAAACCTGCTTTATCCAGCACCGCCTGATAATCTTCGCCCATAGTTGCAAATTCTTTTGCGCCAATATTGAAAACATCATTAACGATAGCTCTATCTTTGGTCGCGCAAAGATAAATTGCCTCACAAAGGTCTTCAACATCCAAGAGTTGATAGCGGTTTTTCCCATTTCCAATCATGGGGAAGCCGCGTCCATCCTTAGCCCAGTCATAAAACAACGCAAAAACCCCCAAACGCTCCGGGCCGATAAACGATTTAGGCCGAACAATCGGGATGCACATGCCTTTTTGTCGATATTCAAGGCATACCTCTTCAGCAAGAATCTTAGCTTTTCCGTAAGGGCCAACGCCATCAAGCCTATCCCCCTCCAATAAGGGGTGATGGTCAGGAATACCATAGACAGCCGTGGAGGAAACATGGATAGCGCGTTCAACGTTTTCTTTAAAAGCCGCCTCCATTATATTTCGGGTGCCGTCTACATCGGTACTAAAAATCTCTTCTGCTTTGTATAGTGGTAACGCCGCCGCGCAATGGACAACAATATCAATGCCCTTCATGGCCTTTTGAACCGTGTTTTTATCACGAATATCACCGACAATCCATTCAACTTGGTTTTTCTCGGGATAATCAAAATCAATAATGTCCAAAGAGCACACCTTGTGGCCCCTTTGTAGCAAGTACCGAATTAAGTTAATCCCCAAAAAGCCTGAGCCGCCTGTAATTAAATATTTTTTGCTGACCATAGTTTAGTGATGTTAGAAAAAAAACGTACGATATAATAAATAAAATCATCAATGAAATTGAAGAGTCTGATTTTCAAAGTCTCTCTTCCAGACACTTTCCGCTTTGTCATAATCAGGTCAGCTCCAATATTTTTGGCGAATCGGGCATCGGTTAAATATTTGTCGCCGATCACTACAAGCTTTTTATCATCGGCAAAAGGGATTGAGCAAAGTATTTTTTTGCTAGGTTTTTTATGGCAAAGATTAATGATTTTAAGGTGAAGTTGCCTCTCTATCTTTTGATTTCTGGTATGGTTCCGCGAATTGGTGCAAAGATAAACCTCATTTCTTTTTTTTAGAGTGCTCACGGCTTCAATCACGCCCGTACCAAGACAACATTCAGAGTCAGGGAGAAGTGTTCCATCAATATCTATAAAAATAACCTTACCATTGAGGTTTTGAGTTATATCTTCAAAAAATGCTAGATTTTTTTTACTGCTCATAATTAACGGATGTTGTAGGCAATGAGGGTGATGCCCACGGCTACAAAAGCAATACCTACCACTTGCAAAATGGTGATAGTCTCTTTCAAATAAAAAAAGGAAAAGCAGGTGATTAACAGGAACCCGCCCGCCGTCATAATGGGATACGCGATGGAGAGGTGAATTTTTGAAAGGGCAATGATATAAAAAATAATGTTGAGGACAAATAAAAATAAGCCCACCATTAAAAAATAGTTTGTTAACAATTTTGGAATAATGAGCGACAAAGCTTGTCCCTTAACAGCCTCTAGACGACCCGCCCCCAACTTCATAAGTATGTTGGCCGCCGCGTTTAAAAATAAGGCGATAGTCAAAAAAATATAACCCATGTTAGAAAAGATAAAAAATAAATGCGGTATAAAATGACCATGCAATAACGGCTATAATTAACCAAATGTCGGTAAATAAAATCAATTCGGGCGATTGCCCTATGTTGTATCGATAAATGAGATACAGATAACGGAAAAGGCCAAAGGATACTAGGAATAGAGAATACAAAAGATAAGGTTTATCGACCGAAATGACATATAAGCTATAGGTGACTAGGGAGGCCGTTGTTGTAATTGTTAAAATATGGTCTAAAAAGTCCTTATTATAAAATTGCATGACTTTTCGGGTTGTGGCCTGTTCGCCACCCAAGCTACAGAACTCTGAACGCCTTTTTGCGCTTATAAGAAAAAGGGCTAAGAAGAATGTGCACAGAATTAACCAATGAGAAATGGATATATTCCACAACTCACCGCCTGCAAAAATACGAAGCAGGTAAAGAGAGGCCACTAAAAAAATATCAACTATAACAATATATTTAAGCCAAAAGGAATACAGTAAATTGGCCACCAAGTATATACCAAGGACTATAAGGGTTTTCAAGGGGAAGGAGAGGCTTAGTGTAAGGGCGGTGACCAGCAGAATAATGGATATAAAAATGGATTCGCGCATGGAAAAACGCTCAGAGGCGATAGGCCTATTGCGTTTTTTGGGATGAAGCTTATCGAAGTCTCTGTCAGCGAGATCATTGATAATATAAATCGAACTCGCCAACAGACTAAAACTTAAAAATAGGCGACCGCCCAAAAGGAGAGATTGAAAATCTAAAATGTTGCCACCAAAAACAAGCGGGGCAAAAATCAGGAGATTTTTAACCCAATGGCGTGGACGTAGAAGCTCCCAATAATCGATAAGTTGGTGCATAATAATATTCATTAACTATTGGATTATATCAAATTATTGAGAACACCGTGTTAAAATGGCGATAAGAAAATAATTATAATTAGAATTATATGTTAACAGAGAGTCTCACACTGCCCCTACTTGGCTTTATAGGATTGAATTTCATCCTTTTGTTTAATGCTGGCCTTATCTCGATTTGGTCATCGGGATTCAAATTAAAAAATTGGGGGAAATTTGTTTTATCGATTTTTATATTATTTTCTTTACAAATATTGTTATCCCAAATCGCTTTGGGAATTTTTGGCTTATTAACATATGCCAATATCTGGATTATAAATTCAGTATTTTTTATTATCACCCTTTTCTTATTCAGGAGATATTGTCCAAAAAAGATTATTTTCCCTGCGCCGCCCCAATTAGACTCTTATATTTTTTTGATTATAGGCCCCATTGCCGCCTTGTTTTTATTACGCTATTTTTACGCCATTCTTCAAATTCCGATTGAATACGACAGCATTTCCTATCACCTTCCCTTTGTAGTCGAATGGTTTAAGACTAAAAGCCTTTTGCCTATTTATTACAATGCTTTTGCGGGACCTGTTGGCTACTACCCCAGCAATGTTGAACTTTTTGAACTATGGTCATTCTTGCCCTTCGGAAAAGATTTTTTTATCAACTTTATTAATTTTTTCATGTTCCCGATAATAATTTTTGGGTCTTATGGCGTATTAAAAAATTTAAAAATCCGCTCGGTAGCCGCGTGGACGGGTATCGGGTTTTTAATGTATATGCCGATTATTCCTCATTTTTTTGGATTTCCGCATGTAGACGTATTTTTCACAGTTGCCTTTATTTTGGCTATTTATTTTTTACAGGAGTTTTGGAAAACAAAATTCATTAGTGATTTTGTGCTTTCGGGTATAGCAATAGGTCTTTTTGTCGGGACAAAATATTTAGGGATACCCTATGCATTGCCTTTATTGATTGTGGCGGGCGTTGCCGTTATTAAGAATTTTTATAAACACAAAATTAAGCTTCTGGGTGCCATTGCTGGTTTCACGGGCGGTGGCATTTTAGGCGGCGGTTTTTGGTATATCCGTAACTGGCTTCAGTCAGGAAACCCCATTTTTCCAACAGAGGTCGTTGTGGCAGGTCATAAATTATTTAGCGGATATTATGGACTAACCGAGAAAATTTTTAATTTCTCTCTTTTATACAATATTCAGGATTTGTCGAAATTTAGAGAATTTGTTCATGGGTTTTTTCAGAGGGTTGGGCTTCAATCCATTCTTATCCCCGTTTTTTTGTCTATTCTGTTCATTTATCTCATTTTCCTCTTATTTAAATTCTTTTTAGCTCGCATAAAAAGCGAGCAAAAAAAAGAAATAATTAAAGACCTTAGCATTGGTACAATCATTCTTTTTTCGGCTATCTTTTATTTTTATTTTTACCTGAAAGCACCCTATTCCTACAGCACTTTAATCGCCAATGTTCGTTATTCAATGATGTTTTTATTCGTGGCTTCTATAATGGTGGGGCTACTTGTAGACAGATTAAAGATTGTGGAGCTGTTTATGTATGCCTTTTTTCCAGCAATTGCATTTTACAATATTGCGTTCTTGGTAATTAATAATCCAGAAATAAATGTAATAGAAGGGTATAAAATTCCCTTGGACTATCAGTTGGTCGTGCAAAATTTATATCTTTTCATTATTTTTTCTTTTTGGTGTGCCTTAATCGCCACTTGTATTTATTTAATAATAAAAGTTTTTACTACAAAAAAATCTAAAAATGCATTCCGTTTTATTACCGTTTTATCTTTGATCTTTTTTGTTATAACTACCCTTTGTCTTTATACAAAAGCACTACCAAAAAGAGAGGAACTTAAAAATTATTTTTATGAGAAATATTATACCGTTGAGCCCCTTGGCACACTTTCCATCGCCCAAGTAGCGAACTGGTTTGATGAGCATGCGCCAAATGCCAAAATTGCTTATACTGGCTCACCTTTTCACTACCACCTTTTTGGAAGAAGCCTTCAGCGAGAGGCCGATTATATAAATATCAATGAATGCTTAAATTGTCGTTATTTTGAATATAGGCAAAGTCCCGAATCAATCCGTCGAGACCCCAATTTTGACAATTGGCTGAGTAACCTAAAGGCGAAGGAGAAGGAATACGTGGTAATAGCAACCAACATCACAAACGGCGTAAGGAACTGGGAATTTGAATGGGCCAAGGCTAATCCCAAAAACCTTGAGAGCGTATTTCAAAAAGATTCAATTTATGTATATAAAATTGTCTATTGATTTGGAAAATTGAAACACCATATTGATATTAAAAATGATTAAAAGGGAACCACCATTTCGGCCACAGGATTTGATGCCATTGAGCCGTTTTATTAGTTACTGTCGGGAATACGACATCCGAACATCGGTTGAAGAATTGGAATACTATGAAAAAGAAGGGCTTCTCTTCCCAGCCATCAGGGTCTTGAGGGGCTATTCTCGCTTTAAGCGGCTATGAAATCCAAAGGCACGCTCAGCAAAACAGGCTCAATGAGGCCAAGAGGAAGATTGCCAATTTGTTACAGCTTAAAATCTCTCCCCAAAACTAAGGCGGTGCCATGCTTTCCGATGAAGAATACCTTTCCCAAAAGAAAACCCTGCAAAACGAAATTACCGCTCTTGAGGCTAAGCTGGGCGACACAAGCCAGAACGAGGCCAACTGGCTGGATAATTGCGAGCGGTTCTTTGACTTCACGTCCAACTTACCAACCTATTTCACCCAAGGCGACCTGAATACCAAGCGTTCTATCCTTTCAAATTTGGGAAAAATTGTTCTGAACCACGGGGAATTGGCTTTCAGGCTTGAGGAACCTTATGTGTTCGCCGCAGAAATCGTAAAAATTGCCAATACCGCCCTAGAAATTTCTGAACCACAAAGAAAAGGCTTGGATAAGCCATTAACTGGCATACCAGACCTTACTTTAGCTAAATGGCGGGATGGACGGGACTTGAACCCGCGACCTCCTGCGTGACAGGCAGGCGCTCTAACCAGCTGAGCTACCACCCCGCGTCCTCCGATGGACATCGGAGTCCTTTTCCCCACAAAATACTGCTCGTCCCGCCTTGCGGGACTGCGCTCGCATTTTGCGGGGCCCCTTTTTAGGGGCGGTGTAATTGTAGCCAATGGAGCGGTTTTTGTAAATAAAAATAATTTTTGCAACAATGTACAATAAGTGTTAACGGCTGGGCGGAAAATTTGGCATTGTACTTTTGAAGATATGAAGAAAGTAAAAAAATTTTAGAGCTATCTTAAATCAGGTTCAGGCAGGGCTTTCACTAATAAACACCTTATATAGGCTAAAAAAGCTTGTTCGTCATGGGGCAGGCATGTTAATATCACCTCCAATATTTTAATCAATCCATATTATGGGTACAGAAAAATCCAGAATCGTTTTATCTGTAGGAGGCAATGCCCTGACTATGGGGCCAGGCAGAGAGACAATCCAAGACCAGCGTGAAGCGGCTGCCATGGCCGCCAGAATCGTTGCCAACGTATTCAGAAGCGGCGCCAAAACAGCGCTGACCCACGGAAACGGGCCACAATCCGGTTTCATTATGCGGAGATTTGAGTTTGCCCACCAGCATGGCGTGCTTCATCCGGTGCCGCTTGATGCGGTCGTCGCTGATACCCAGGGGGCCATCGGGTACATGCTTGAGCAGCTGATTCATGATGAACTCCATGGAGTGGACCCGGAAAAGGCGGAGCGTATTGCCACCCTCGTAACGCAGGCGATTGTCGACCCGAATGACCCTGCGTTTAAAAATTTTTCAAAACCTGTTGGCGAATGGATGACCGAAAAAGAGGCGGATGAGCATCGTGCGCAGGAAGGTTGGGCGGTGAGCCTAATGAAGGAAGGTGTGGAGCGAGGCTGGCGGCGGGTGGTGGCCTCCCCCGAGCCAATTGGAGTGACAAATGCCGCCGCGATCCGGCATAATTTTGAGGGGGGATTTTTGACTATTTGCGGCGGAGGAGGAGGAATCCCTGTTATACGTAAACCCGATGGCAGCTTAAAAGGAGCCCCTGCCGTCATTGATAAAGACAGCATCACAAGAGTGATTGCCTCGATCGTCCGCGCGGACCTAATGGCGGTTTTAACAGCGGCCCCCGGCGTTATTGATCCCGAAGAATTCAAACGAAAGCACGAGCAGGGTGCAATCATTCCGGTCCTCAAAGTCAGCGAAGCCCGTGGCATGCTTCCTGATCTTCAGAAAGGCAGCATGGGACCGAAAGTGAAAGCATGCAGCGACTTTACGGCGGAGACGGGGGAAGACTCTCTTATTACCGATTTCCCGCATGCACTGGAAGCGCTGCAAGGGCAAGGCGGAACGCGCATTGTGGCCGACTAATGACATCACGACACTCACCCTTGTTGATGTTTTGCTATTAATGATTTTCTAAGGCTTTTTATCAAGTTTTCCCAGCTGATTAATTGTCTTATCATCGTTTTTTTGGTATAATAAGACATAATTTATATTTATGGCTGAAGGCGAAAAATCTGAACAAAAAGGCGATAAACCTGGTGAAAAACCGAAACCAACGGACAGTTTAAGGCAAAATGTTGATGCGAATATCAGAGCTGAGGCAGAAAAACTGCTTTCAGGACCTGATTTTAAAGATAAACTGAAGCCTGAAACGATTCAAAAATTTGTTGAAAGCCATTCTAGAGAAAATTATAAAGGGTATCGCGAGTGGAATGAGGACTTCTGCAAAACCGTTCTCGGCATTGAAAAATCTGAAGCAGTCGAACAGAGAACGCGCGTCATAGCCTTACAACTTTTTTTAAATGAAAAAGTTAAAGGTTTTACTGAGAAAAAAAATAGAAGTGAATCACTTGACGGCAAGCTCGGCCCATTTACTTTGAGCAAATTAAATGAATATTACGAAACCCTGAAACAACCCGAGCCAAAGACTCCTCGAGCAAGGATTGATACGCCTGCACCAGAAAAAAAACCTGATGCGCCTTCGCCAAAACCTGAACAAACATTATCTCAGGGAAAAGAAACTGTGCCAGGAGTGATTAGCCGTCTTCCTGAAGGCGCGAAATTCGGCAACGATGAAACTTTTTATGTAGGCGATTCAATTATGGTTGGTATTTCCGGCGGAAGAAGGGTGGATGACGCTCAAAAAATTGCCCGTGTATCATCGCATCTTGTAAAAACGCCTCAATTCGATAACGAAAAATATAGAAAAAATAAGATTTTTGTTGAAGAAGAAGCAATGAAGTTTTTAGAGGATAGAAAATGCAAAATGCTTGTTATAAATGGAGGAGGAAATGATTTGGGTGCAAGAGGACGTACTGATAAAGTCAGGCAAGAAATTATTGATGCGTACAAAAGAATTATTGACGCCGCGCATAAAAAGGGAGTTAAAATCACTATTTACGCAAAAAATGATGAAGCTGAAGCTAAAGCCGAACCACATATTTCTATATATAAATGGCTTAGAGAGAAATCGGGTGCCGATGTGCTTATTGATTCTACAACAATTGTAGCAGGTCGTTTTGGTGGTAAGATGCCCCATCCTACAGCTCCGGCTTACAGGGATTTATATAAATCATTGGATTTTTTAAGGGCATAGATAGGCAACATATGCCACACCCTTAAGATTCCTGATTTGGATGAGACTTTATTAACCAAAAAAGCCGCCCTCCTTCGCCAAGGCTTCGGAGGGCGGTCTAAAAAAATAAGTTTTAAAGTAAAGTCAAAACCTAAAGCTTAAACCTTTTTGACCCTTAGCGAGGCACGCCAGCCGTCGAGCGGACTGCGGCGCCCGGCAGTGTACTCGCTGACGCGCACTTCACCCTCGCAACGGAAGCCGTTCATAGCGCCGCCAGTTCTTTTTCGATTTTTCGGATCCGTTTTAAGCCAGCTCCAAGACTTTAGATCGAACCTGCCTGTTTTCTGCATGGCCTTATAAGCATCAGGGCTCTGCATATCAGCGCCGAATTCTTCGGCCTGCGCCGCGGCCTGATCGGCATCCAGATTTCTGCGGCCGGAAGGAGATTCTGCGGAACGGTCTTCAAAAACAAACTCATCGCCGTCTATGCCGATGAGCTGCGGTTCGCCGCCGGTCTCTTCAAGTTTCTGAAGAGCATATAGCTTTTCAGGCGCCGCGCGAAGGGATTTTTCGACAACGGCAAAGTCAATGGCTTTGCGGAGTTCCTCGTTTGCAGGCGTTTCAAAACGGGTTTTAAGTGTTGCAAGGAGTTGATCGGCTTGTTCTGGTGTAAGCTCGCGTTTTTCTGCAACCTTTAGGGTATCAGTCACATCTAAGCGGACACCTTCGCCCGCTTTTGTCAGTTTAGCAAGCCTTTGAAGCTGCTCTGGGGATAAATTTACTTTTTCGGCTTCCAAAACGGAAAGCGCTTGTTCAATTGAATCTTTAGACATTATAATATGGGTTAATTTTAGTTTTTAAGTTTCACACATAAATGTATAATCTGTCAAACAAATCGAAAATCGATATCTTATTTCAAAATCTTACCAGTTTCCAGATACCATAAATACAGATCGAGTTCAGCGAGGCTGATGTGCAGTTTTTTCGCCATGACCGATAAAACTTTTTCGATTTTCAGATAGACTTTTTTGGTAAGTGTTTTAGGTTTTCGGATGATTTTATTTCTGGCAAGAATATCGATGATATGAAAATCGATTATGGCGCAATCAGGAAAACCGATATTCCGCAAAAAATGGCTGGCCTCTTTATAACCAAGGCCTTTGACATTTTCCGCGAACCATTCACGCCGGTGCTTATCGGTTTTGCATGAACAGATTATTTTCTTTAAAGTTTTTTTATGTTTTCTTGCACCGACAATGAACTCAGCTCTTTGTCTCCAAAATCTATGTCCGAGTTTTTTCAGCTCCTGAGATAATCTGTTTTCAGAATATCGGATAAACCCATCTTGGATTTTATTTTGGATATTTATTGCTTTCTGAGCGTCGTAATTCGCAGTCAAAAGGCAAAAACAGAGCTCCTTGAATATTTTTTCATTTCCCATTTTACCAGCATTTTTAAATTCACCGATTCGCTTGTCGATCTTTTTTTTAATATCGGATTTTTGGAGTCTTTTGATTAATTTTAGAAGTTCATTCATTTACCTATTTATTAAATTTCTTCTTTTCTTCGAGTTTCGATTTTCGAATTTTGAGTTTTTATATGTAATATTCATTCGCCTTTTCCCAATTAGCCACATTCCACCATGCCTCGATGAATTCAGGGCGGCGGTTTTGGTATTTAAGGTAATACGCGTGCTCCCAAGTGTCGATTCCAATAATTGGCTTAAGACCGTTACTGATTGGACTATCCTGATTTGGGGTGGAAAGTATTGAAAGCTTTCCTTTTTTGTCTTTAACTAACCATGTCCAACCGCTCGCGAAATGTCCGGCTGCCTCTTTTGTGAATTGCTCCTTAAATGTTTCAAAACTTCCGAATTCTTTATCAATCACTTTGGCTAATGCGCCTGACGGTTTTCCGCCTCCTTTCGGACTTATCATCTCCCAAAACAAGCTGTGGTGATAATATCCTCCACCATGGTTTTTTACAGCGGTACGCACATCTTCGGGGACAGAATCGAGTTTCGTCAAAATTTCTTCGACTGATTTCTTATAAAAATCAGGATATTTTTCCAATGCGGTATTAAATTTATCCAAATAAGCCTGATGATGTTTATCATGATGGATTTTCATTGTCATTTCGTCAATATGTGGCTCAAGTGCGTTATATGAATAGGGTAAATTAGGTAAAGTGAACATAATCGCTAAATTAAAAATAAAATTCTTTTCACATCATCCACTCTCATTTGGCATTATAACATTTACTGATGGCAGTAACATCTGATTAATTTTTGTTTTTATGCTTAATGCGGACATGTAACAACTGTGATCAGAACCAAAATTTAATTTGTTAGAAGAATATTTTTTGTTTCATTTATTTTCTTGATTTATATAAAAAAAATACGATAATAAAAATAATTTATTTCATAATTTTAACCGCATGTTTGATGATTGTGAATGTGGCAACAATTGCCCAATTTGTGAAGAATGTGGTTTCCCAGAATGTGAATGCGAATGCGAGAAAACAGTAGAAGATGAATTGATAGAAAATGAATGGTAAATTAATAAACTCCATCATGATCCAAATATCAACGATGGAGTTTTTTTATATACAAAAAAATATTAAAAATAATTTAGGGTTGCATATTTAAAAAACTTGCATTATATTTTTTCGGTCAATTCTAACCCACCCTCCAATGGAAACAAAAATATTAGATGAAAAAGGCTATCCGTTTGAAATAACGCCGGAAGCAATAACCACAAATTTCGCATTATTCCAAAAACTAATAGATAACCGCAGGCAGCTAACACTGGTTTTGTCCGATGAAACAATTGATGATGTTGCCAATGAAAACGATACCGATAACTGTACAGGAGGATGCATTGCCACGGGTTATTTTAGTTATGCAGGAGATAAGCCGGGTTCACATAAATGGATATCTAAAATAATACCTGTTGGACAAGAGTTAAGCCGACCTGCTATCGAGGCTCTGAAATCTGATATATGGAAAGAGGTTAATAAAATATTTAAAGGTGAAGTTTCTGATAAACAAGTAACTTCAGAGCGCAGAATGTCCGACATCATCCAAGACGAACCCACACACCCAAATCAAGTAATATGGGAAAATGACCATACTGAACCAATAGATAAGATTCATGTTGGCGATGATACCCTAAAAGGAGATATTGAGCTTCAATCGATAAAACGACGACTCATTACGCAGGAACGGCCAAATGTGATTATGTAATTATATTAGCTCGATTTGGAGAGATAAAATGAGCTTCATTTTATAATGAAGTCTTATTATTATTTTAAAATACTATTGACAAGCTGTAAAATGTAAGTTATGATGACAGCCAATGTTGCCCACCTCCCCCGGACAATAAGTTTGCCATAGCCCCAAATTAAGCCCACCCGATCTTATTATTTAATCGTGTGGGTTTTATGTATAACAGAAAACAACCTGTCAGGGATTATATAAAAAATCTCATATTAATGAATCTGACGATGGGCGAAATGATCCAGCAATTGGAGGAATTGGTGATGGAGGATGAGAAAAATGAGGAAAACTAAACCTTATTTTCTACAGCTCAATCTCTAATTTCTAATATCTAATCTCTAATTTCTATTTTTATGTTTTCAAATCCAAACAATCAATCTGACTATAAGTTTGATTTAAAAAAACGAACTTCAAAATTTGGAGAAATAATAATTAAATTTGCGAAGAAAGTCCCTGTTAATCAAATTACGAAAAGATTAATACCTCAATTAGTATCATCTGGCACTAGTGTAGGTGCTAATTATTGTGAAGCTGATAATGCTGAGACCAAAAAGGATTTTAGGCACAAAATAGGTATTTGTAAAAAGGAATCTGAGGAAACTAAACATTGGTTAAGAATGATTGTTGTTGCAGTCCCATCACTCGAAAACGATGCAAGTGTAATTTGGGCTGAAGCCGGAGAATTAAACTTAATTTTTAATAAATCAATTATTACTTCCATAGAGAGTGAAGCAAAAAATAGTTATTAGATATTAGAAATTAGAGATTAGTAATTAGATATTTAATTTTCCTCCCGAAAATAATCCATAATCATTATATCTATGCGCAAATTCAAACAATATTTGGGAATTGCATTAATATTTATCTTTCTGATCATACCGTTGCCAACAAGAGCGGTATCAGATATATATTCTCCCGATAACAGTGTAAAACCTGACCTGCTTCAAACTGATAAAATCACTCAAGGACGTATTAGCGCGGGCGAATTCAGCGGCGCAGCAGTTTACGATTATTCTCTGACTCTGCCAGCCGGACGAAATGGGATGACTCCATCAGTAAATCTGTCGTATAACAGCCATGATTCCTCGCTTGATAATATCGTTGGTTACAGATGGAGCCTGAATTTATACTCGATCAAACGTTTCAATAAAAGAGGTGTTGAAAAAATGTATGCGGTCACGGATTTTACTGCTAATACACCAATCGGAGGCGGAGAGCTTATTTCAATCCAGACAAACGGGCAATACGGGGTTTTCGGAGAAAAAAATGAGCGCAGTTTTACGAAATACGAGTATATGGAAAACGGAAGCTGGGTTGTGACAGATAAACAGGGAACGAAATATACGTTTGGCGGAGATTCAGACTCAAGACAATTTGACCCGGCAGACCAGAATCGGATTTACCAATGGATGCTTTCAGAAATAAGGGATCGGAATGATAACTTTGTGCGGTATATGTATCTTAAATCGGATAACCAGATTTATCCAAAATCGATTTTTTATATAGGTCACGGAACTACAGACGGTATTTTCGAAATCCGTTTTCTGCCATTTGCTCAAAACCAGACTGGCGGAAAAAGGCAGGATAGCCATTTAAGTTACGCCGAGGGTTTTCGGGTTGAAACGAATTATCTTGTAACCGGCATTGAGGTTTACGCGGATAATAAGTTAAGGAGAAAATATGATATTAGTTATATGTCGGTTTATCCGATTACCAAGCAGACGATAGCCGGAATAACTGAAACCGGATATGACGCTAACGGAAAGGCAACAAGCCTGCCGCCAACAACTTTTGAATACACACCTTCAAGCGTCTCCTGGGAGGAGACCACTGACTATCTTTTCCCAGGTCTTTTTTGGGTATGTTATTACAATTGTGAATCTTGGGGCGGCGCAGAATGGGATATGAACGGAGATGGGTTAGAAGATTTTGAGATGGCCGGCGGCGGTGTCGGCGGCTACGGCTCAACTCGCTATACAAACAACGGAAAAAATGGTTGGACAATTGGAACCGGAACTTATATCGGGCTCTATCGGCGCACGATTCCTACAATATTTGAAAAAGCGTTGGATTTCGATGGCGACGCGAGAACCGACGTTATTAACTCCGGTCTTTATAATTATGATGGAAATGTCACTCTGCAAAGCTCCGTCCAACTAAATGGTAGGGGATATTTTAACAACACTCTTGCATTAGGTATGGGTAGTTATGAATACGGAAAAAATGATAATGGCGTTTCAATCGCTGACCTTAATGGCGACGGACTTCCTGACATGATCCAAAGCCGCGCGCATCTGGAATCCGGTAACAGAAATGATGTACGGTATACCGAAACAAAGACCTGTCTGAATACAGATGGTAACTACTGCGTGGCAACCGATAAATGGCTTTCGCCAATTCCGTTTATTAGCGACAATACGGACTACCAAATGCCCAGGACAAATTACGTGCAAGACTGCAATAATGACGGGTTAGCGGATATCAATGCTGGCTCTGTATATGGTTCATATATCAATGACGGAAATGGCGGATGGGTCCAAAATGCTACCCAATGCAGTATGCCGACAATAGATTCCCTGACATGGCGGTCATTTGACGCGAATAGTGATGGACTGGTTGATCAGGTGGTTTCCGAAACTGTCATAACTTACGGAGGGCAGTATGAAAACAATCGGCTTAATCTTAATACTGGTAAAGGATTCCAGGCATATTCGAACATTTTTCCGCTATCACTCGGAGTATCTCAAAGCGGTTCGTTTAGTGATGGAGGCGTACGTATTTCCGATGTGAACGGTGATGGATTACCCGATATTATTAAGGCTGTCCAGACTGGCGACACCAGAACGGGGCAACAGACAATAGTGAAACGGACTTTTCTAAACCGTGGCTCAAAACCTTATTTTCTCAAAACCGTTCATACAAGTGAAGGCGCAAGGATCGACATGGAATACAAAACATCCGCCCAGTATCTGCGCGCTGACGGAAGCCAGGCTAACCCAAATTTACCCGTAATACTGACGACGGTAAGCAAGATGAAGATAGACGACGGAATGGGTAAGATAAGCTCAACTGATTATTTTTATGAAGACGGGCATTATTACTATAAATCAGCTTATGACCATGAAATTGCGGGCTTCCGCGTTGTAACAAAAACAGACGGTTTGGGATATAAGACAAAGACCTTTTACCACCAAGGCGAGAACAGCATAGCCGACGTCAGTAATGGAGAATTTGATGACCACATCAGTAAAAAAGGTATGCCATACAGAGTAGAAATTTACGACAATCAAAATCATTTAGTAAAAGTTACAATAAACAAATTCGACAGGCAAGATTTAGGAAATGTAAGGTTTTTCCCCTATCTGAAGCAGTCGGTAACTGTTGATTATAATCCTGAATCCGGACTAAATAAAGCTACTGCTCAGACTTATGAATATGATGGTTTTGGTAATCCGATAGCAGTTACAGATTTTGGCGAGGTTCGATTAAACAGCAATGACGGCCAGTATGCCGATGTCGGAAATGACCTTATTAAACAACAAAATTCATTTACTCAAAATCAGACAGATTATCTGGTAGGATTGCCAACTGAACAAAAATCATATGACCAGAATAATAGGCTTATAAGCGACCAGAAAATATTTTATGATAATCTGTCTTTCGGACAAGCGGTTATTGGGAATCTGACAGAGACTGATGTTTGGGATGACTCTACAAATAATTTTGTAACAAATAGAGTGGAATATAACGAATACGGAATGCCTGTGAAAAAAATCAATCCGCGCGGATACGCTACAACTGTTACATATAACGCTGACTATTTGTATCCTCAAAGCCAGACGAATCAGCTTGGGCACGTCACGACATTTGATTTTGATAATGCGACGGGGAATTTGTTACAGACTTCGGACCCAAATGGCGCTATGTCAAAAAATGAATATGATGGAGTAGGAAGGCTTATAAAAACCGATGTAACAAATCCAAAAACAAATTCATTTGCAACGATTAAGACCATTTCATACAACGATAATGCAATGCCGTATTCAGTTCATCAGACAACATATAATGACGATGATGTCGCTATTGATTCTTACGCGTATATCGATGGGCTAGGCCGACAAATCGAGAGTAAATCAGAAAACGCAAATTACAATTGGACGACAACTGCTTCAGTTTTTGACGAACGGGGAAATGTAACAAAAATGTTACAACCGCATTTCAGCGGTAATCCGAATTTTGAACAAATTGATACCAATCGCATCGGCACAAATTTTAGCTATGACGCTTTGAACCGCGCTACAAGCATCACAAATCCTTTGGGGACTACAACGACTTCACATGATGTCTGGAATAAAACGATAACTGACGCGGATGGAAATAAAAAAGATTTTGCTTTTGATTCCCGCGGCCATCTGACATCTGTTATTGAGCATAACGATGACGGAAATTACACGACATTATACGAATACGATACTCCTGGAAACCTGATTAAAATAACTGACACGCTTGGTAATATAAGGAATTTCACATACGACACGCTTGGACGAATGCTTAGCCAAACTGACGCGTATAAACCTAGCGGAAAACATGGAATGTGGAAGTATGAGTACAACACAAATGGAAATGTTACAAAAAAAACCGACCCGTTAAATAAAATTGTTACATATTCATACGATGCGCTGGATCGCGTTACAAATGAGGATTATCAGGGTTCGGATAACGTTGAATTTTCGCTTGTGTATGATCAAGGCATGAACGGCATCGGACGGCTGACCAATGTTTCAGGTAAAAATTATATTCATAATATAAATTATGATCAGCTCGGTAGAATTGTTACAGATGAAAAACAAATCGACGACAAAGATTTTATTTTCAGATACGATTACGACCTGATGGGTGGTGTAACAAATATGACTTATCCCGATGGCGCGTCATTTAATTACTCGTATGACAACGCGCATCAGCTTAACAAAATTTATGATGCAAACCGAACTTTCGCTGACCAGTTTTCATATACACCGATTGGACAGATGGAACAAATCAGGCTTGGCGAAAAGATAGTTACAATAAATAATTACGATCCAAATCAAATGTATCGGCTTACTAATAAAAAAAGCGCAACTGATACTACAATAGGTTTACAGGATTATAGTTACCAGTATGACCCTGTTGGTAATTTGATGAAGCTTTATGACAATGTTGCGGCTGATACGGCAAAAACTGTTGATTACCAATATGATAAAATTTACAGACTTACCGGGGCTAATTACTCAAATACAGCCAACAAACAAGATGTAACATTTAGTTACAGATACGATCCTATCGGAAACATGACATATAAATCGGATGTTGGAGAATACGAATATGCCGGAAATAGCCCGCACGCAGTTACAAAAGCAGGAGAGCATTTATACGAATATGATTTGTCGGGCAATATGGTTAAACGCGATGGAAACGGAATGGTTTATGATTATAATAACCAGATGATACAAAGCGGAAATACGTTCTACAAATATGATGAAGGAGGACAGAGGATTAAGAAATTCGACGGCGCGACAGGCAATTCTAAATATTACCCGAATAAATATTATGAGATCGGCAATGATAAAGAGGATAAATATATTTTCGCAGGGAAATTGAAAATCGCGAAAATCGAAAAGAAAATTGTAACTGTTACGCCTGTCGACCCAGTCATTCCGCCACCGAGTAATCCGCCTGCCGTCGCACCTGTTTCGTCGGGCGGAGGGGGTGGGGGTGGAGGCGGAGGTGGAGGCGGAGGTCCTGCCACTACGGTCAGCACATCATCCATTTCTGCGCCGATGCCCAAAACTTCCGTGAAAGAAGAAATCATTTCTGATGAAATCCTGGCCTCCGGAATACTGATAGAAAGCCAATCGGATAAGAAAGAGAATTTACCCAAATCCTTACGGCCAGGTGTAATATCGGATACTGAATTTAAAAATATACAGATAACGTATAAGTTTGATAAGGCTGTGATCAAATGGGATAAAATGGATGATGAAATAGTTAAATTCAATATCTATCGGAGCAAAAAACCATATTCTGACAAGCTTCCCAATGAGGTTAGCAAAAAAATTGCCACGATAAAATCAAGCAGTTTTAAAAATATTTATACTGACAAATCAATAAAAAAAGGTGAACGTTATACTTATAGAATAGCCGCGTATAATAAGGATAATAAGATTGTGACAACTAGTATAAAACTTTTCCCTGATCAGATATTCATTACAAAAGAAAAAGGTGATAAATCTGATTTTAGAAAATTAACCGACAAAAAATTTAACAGGGTCTTTATTTACGATAATGATATTTTTGAATTCACAACACTTGATAGAATATGGAAAATTTTTATTAAACCTAAATTTAAATCGATTATCGGCGGTACGGTAAATGTGAGGTTCCTGAATTGTTCAATAAAAATTGATGGCAGTGAAATTTGCGATGAAACGGATGAAAAGAAAATTGAAGTGTTTATAAACATTAAGCCAAACCCTGTTAATAAATAATTTGTGACTCAACGACGCGTATATCAGTGTTCATGCCCATATTTTGTAACATTTAATGTTTTGGATAATGAATGGATTTTCCAGGATTCCAGGAAAGCCGAGTTATTGTATGAAATTATTTTAAATGCGGGCAAATTGAAATATCATTTTGTGTATCAATTTTGCATAATGCCGGATCATGTGCATATTTTATGCCAAACAAAACCACCAATACCGCAGAGCGGGTTTTCCAACCCGCGATGCGGTACCGATTATTCTAAAAATGGCATCGCGGACTGGAAAGTCCGCTCTGCCATTTGTATTAATGACTATATGAAAAATATTTGCGATTGCGGTAGGGCGCATAAATATCACATATCCGATTTTATTAAATCAATCCGTGGAACTTTTTCACGAAAAATTCATGAAGGTCAAATTTGGCATCCGCGTTTTTACGATAAAATTATTGATAATGATGATAAGTTATGGGCAACAATTGATTACATAAGTAATAACCCGATAAAAGCCGGTTTGCCAAAAAAATGTAGAAAATATCCTTACCAATTTAAAGCTCATAAATTGATGAATGAGTTATTTTAATCCCATATAAGAAGTAAAATCATTTTAATATTCAAGAGATTATGCTATTAAATAAGCGACAAAATATTTTTCATGAATAAAAAACATTTAATCAGCGTAATATTTTTTGTAATGATGTTCTGCGGTCTGGCTTTTGCTTCTGACCAAACAAATATCACAAATACACCCGACGAGTGGGGGCGGATTCCCATTTTGCTGTACCATAATATTGGTCCATACGAATACCGGTGGACAAAGTCTGTCGCGAATTTTAAAAAAGACCTGCTCTGGCTTTACAATAATGATTACGTGTTTCTTTCAATTGAAGATTACGCGAATAATTATTTTCCAATACCTAAAGGTAAAAAACCTGTAATTTTGACCTTTGATGATGGAAAGCCAAACCAATTTAATATGAACAAAGATGGCACTATAGATCCTAATTCAGCTATCGGTATACTTGATGATTTTAAAAAGCAACATCCGGACTTCGGCACAGCAACTGCATTTTTTGTTTATGATAATCCATTTGGACAAAACGCATTTTTAGGAAAAAAACTGGCTTATCTTTGGCAAACTGGGCGCCAAATAGGTTATCACACACTACGACATACAAACCTGAGAGGATTATTACCAAAAACTATCATCGCAATTCTACAGGCACAGAAAGACAAATTAAGCAAAGTTATGCCTGCGGGCATGATAATAGATACTCTTGCATATCCACACGGATTTGTGCCTACTTGCGACTTAAGCCAACTGACGCCTATGATTAAACTAGGCCTTTTAATAGGCGCTGACCCTGCATATCCCTTGTACCATCCAAGAGCAAAGGCATTCAGGACACCGCGTATTCAGGCAATCGATAGCGAATGGCTCCGCTTTTTTGGCAGGAAAGCCGGTGAAACTGATCGTAGTTTAAAAAAAGAAAAATTCAGGGTTTTTGTAAGCGATGGAGACCCCGGCAAGCGAACCCCTGAGAAAGAATAAGGCGTAATGATTCTTAATTTATTCCTGTTTGTCAGGTTGCCGTGCTTTTTTTGTCACATTTTAAATGACGCATAAGAAAGAAAAAGCACGTGCATTATTATATACACTTTTTTTAAGGATTTCTTTCAAAAAATTCAAACTTCACAAAATTCACAAACTAACCAAACTTTGTGCTTTATGCATTTTGTGAATTTTGGGTTTTTCAATAGGTTTGTGCTTTGTGCGATTTGTGAATTTTGGGTTTTATTCAAATAACCTATTCAATTCCTCCTTCATCCTAAGAGCCGCTCCCCTGGCCGCCTGATTAAATTCCTCCTCGCGCCATTTGGGGTCTTTCAGATAAGCGAAAATGATATCACGGGAAGAGTTTACGATGGCGCCTGAGCCATTTTCATGGAAGCAGGGTTTCACGTCCTGCGCGCCGCCGCCCTGGGCTCCGTAACCAGGGACAAGGAATATCTGATTTGGCATAAGCTGGCGAAGCGACGCGGCTTCTTCGGGATATGTAGCCCCGACAACAGCGCCAACTGATGAATAACCGCTTTCGCCGATCAAATCCCTTCCCCACCCTTCGACTAATGTCGCCACTTCTTCATCAAGAAGATGATCGCCTACAGGCTGGCCCTGCAATTCATCAGCGGACGGATTTGATGTGCGCACAAGGACAAAAATTCCCTTTCCGTGTTCTTTACAGACTTTAGTAAAAGGATTTATACCGTCTGAACCGAGATAGGGGGTTACGGTTAACGCATCCGCACCGATTACTGAAGTCGGTTTACCAAAAACATCAACAAACCCGAGATGTCCGTTGGCGTAAGCCTCGGCGGTCGAACTTATATCATTTCTTTTCGCATCACCGATCACTATCATTCCTTTTTCTTGCGCGTATTTGATCGTCTGTTCGTACGCCAAAAATCCCGCATGGCCATATTGTTCATAAAATGCAATCTGCGGTTTTACCGCAGGAACAATATCGGAAATCGCATCAATCAATCCTGTATTAAAGATAATTATCGATGCAGCGACTGCCTCCAGATTTTCACCTTTGTATTTTTTAATTGCCGCCTTTTTTATAAAAGAGGGGATTTTGTCTAACCTGGGATCAAGACCTACGACTGTGGGGTTATTCAATTCCTTGATGCGGTTTGAGAGCTTATCTCCGAAGTTTTGCATAAAATCTTTATTAAAATTTTTAATTTTTGTAATTTTTAAATTTTTATAAATAAATCATAATTTTAGAAAATCCAAACATAATTTTTAAAAATTAAATATTAGGCATTAAAAAATTATTTGAAAAATTATAAAAATTGTAAAAATTAAAAATTTACGAAGCAATTACTTTTTCAATCTCATTCATCTTTATGCGCACATCCTGAGCTGCTCCAATCGCTCTTTCGTTGTAAGGCTCAAGCGTAAGTATCCTTTCGTATGTGAATAAAGCATTCTCATAGTCATCATCTTCTTTGCAAGAATCGGCCAACAGGAATAAATATTCGACTTCCCTCGGCTTAAGTTCCGCCGCCCTCCTGAAACATTCAGCGGCTAAGGAATGTTTCATTAAAAGTTTATACAAACGGCCAAGACCGATAAATGACTTATCGTCCTTGTTGTCCAATTCAATAGCCTGCACATAAGACTGTATGGCTTCCTTATAATTTTTTCTGGAAGTGTATATTTTTGCCAAATTTACGTAAATCTGGGCGTTTGGATCATTTACTTCTAATAAACGCTTAAATATTGTTTCAGCTCTCTTTAGGTCGCCGCTTTCCATGTAGACTTTTGCCAGCTTCAAAGATACCTGGAATTCATCTTTTGCGACCGCCAAAGACTGGATAAGGCATTTTTTAGCTTCAGTCCATTGTTTTCTGGCCATCGCCATATCGGCTTTTCTGAGGATCAATTTATATTGAGAGAAATCGTACTTTTTGTTTTTTTGCTCTTTAAGATAGGATTCCTTAAATCTTTCCACCTGCATCTGATGCCTTTCTTTCTGTAGCTCGTTTACTTTCAGCGCGACCTCCTCTTTAAATTTTATTTTTTTTTCACGAAAATAAACATAGCTGCGTCTTGCAACAATTATGATTATGGCTAGTGATGCGAAAATAAAAATATAAAGTTCGGACATGAATGAATAACATTTATTATTTTTTCATTTATTCCGCCACAGGCGGATAAAATTACTAAATGTAAAATAAATGTTTATTTTTCTGTTTGTATCAACAAATTTTCTAAAGCCAGCTTTTTGTTGATATTGCGCTTAATAAAATAGCGGGTTTTTTCCAAAACATCAAACATATTCACAATATCGTGTAAAGAAAAACGGCTTTTTAGAGGGTGTTCAGGGATATGGGTGTACTCGAAAAGTAATTTTCGTAAATATCTGGCAAAAGCATCCAGGAAAAGCTCGATTTCTTCTTCGTTTTTTTCAATTTCATCAATAAACAGAAATTTCTGGGCTAGGTCATTCTTTCTCAGGAAATTTTCTATTCTATGGTACAGGTTCTTTTGATTATTAAAATTTTGTGGATTCTCCATAAGCGATACTGCGAGTCCCGGGCGCCCCTGTGCAATATTTACTACTTCTTCAGTTTCCGGGCGTTCCCCGAATTTGCCAACAAGAAATTCCGTGAGCACTTTGTCGTCTATTGTTGAAAAGTTGTAATGGCGCACGCGGGACTGAATGGTTAGAAGAACTGAATCAATCTGACTTGTGGTCATAATAAAAATTGTTCCATCCGTCGGTTCTTCAAGTGTTTTGAGGAAAGAATTTTGCGCCTCGATGGGCATGCGTTCAATATTTTCTATTATCACAACCCTGTATTTGCTTTGGTGGGTCAGGTTTGTCGTACGGATTAGCTCACGCACTTCGTCGATTTTTATAGAATCGCCCTTATCCCTGATTATTATTGTGTCAGGGTGGATTTCTTTTTTTATCATGTCGCAATCTCTGCACGCCTTGCAGAAATTATTCGGGCATTGTAGTATTTGCGCCAAATTTTTTGCGATTGTGAATTTCCCGCCCTGTTTGGGGCCAGAAAATAAGTATGCATGTGCAAGGTTTCCATCCTGAATTTCCCTTTCTAATTGGAGCAATTGCTGTTTATGGCCTACGATGTTCCATTTATAAAGCATTTCGTATTTGCGATATCTGATATACGGGAAGTGATTATACATTAATTTATATTATCCGTGAAGTTCGATTCACGATTCTCTATTCGCGATTCAGCCACTATTTAATTATCTGATGATTTTTAATATGTTTATGGAGTAAAATAAAACAGAAAAATCTAAGCAAGACTAAATGGCGAAACTATTTAAAGATAAAACAATTAAAAAGAATCTAGAAAAGTATATAATCCCGAATTTTGAGGAAAAGATTGGGATTATCAAGAAATGGCTGGGTGCTTATCAAAATAAAACCTTACATCAAAAAACAGAAAGTCAGTGTGAACAGGCATTTAACCAAAGCTTTTTTGTTGAACTTTTGGGTTACACGACATTCCCAAATCCTATTTATACAATTGACCCCAAGGCATCGACGGATTTAGGCAGCCAAAAGCCTGATGCAGCGCTTGGCTACTATTCATCTGGGCAATCCAGAACAATTGCTGTCGTTGAAATCAAGGATGTAAATACTGCCCTGGACAGGTCTCAGAAACGAGAGGGCAATTTAAGCCCTGTCCAACAGGCTTTTAAATACAAACCGCAGTTTAAGGAATGTAATTTTGTCATTGCCACCAATTTTTTCGAGATACGTCTGCATAAAGATAACCAGCTTGATTATGAGCAATTTACGCTCGATAAACTGGCTGACCCGACAAATGATTATTTTGAATTAAAAAAGTTCTATTATCTTCTTTGCGCGGATAATTTTATCAGCAAGGCAGGCAAAACAAAGACTGAAGAATTACTTTCAGAAATTCGCGTTGACCAGCAAAAAATCACAAAAAAATTCTATGAGGAATATAAGTTATTAAGACAAGAGCTTATAAAGGATATTGTAATAAATAATAAAGTTCAAAAAAATGCAAAAGAATTACTTTTAATTATCGAAAAAGCGCAAAAAATAATCGACAGGATTGTATTCGTCTGCTTTTGCGAAGATAGGTATTTATTACGTGAAAACGCTCTGCAATCGGTTATAAAACATGCTGAAAACAGCTTTTCAAACCAATGGGATCTTTTGAAGGGGTTTTTTAATGCGATTGACAGGGGAAGCGACAAACTTGAAATTCCTCATGGATACAATGGCGGTTTGTTCGCGGAGGATCAAAAATTAAATAATCTGAAAATCAGCGATGAAGTATGCAAAAAATTTCTGGAGCTTGGGAATTATGATTTTTCAGAAGATTTAACTGTAAATATTCTTGGCCATATTTTTGAGCAATCAATTTCAGATATTGAGGATATAAAATCAAAAACCATAGAAGGCGAGGAGGCGGATAAAACGAAATCCAGAAGAAAAAAGGAGGGTATATTTTACACACCCGATTATATTGTGGATTACATTGTCAAAAACTCGCTCGGAAAATATCTGGAAGAAAAGGAAGATGAAATTAAAAAGTTGAATAACTTAAAAGAAGATATAAACGACGCGAATTACAAAAAAAGAGCCTTAAAAACTTACATTGAATACCAAAGCGCGTTAAGAAATATTAAAGTTCTTGACCCCGCCTGTGGAAGCGGCGCATTTTTGGTCAAAGTTTTTGATTATCTGCTAGCGGAAAATATCAGGGTAGCCAACATCATCGCCGACCTAAATGATGATAAAACCGACCTTTTCAGTTCCGAGGACTACATTAAATCCCTTCTTCAAAACAATATTTTTGGCGTTGACCTGAATCCGGAGAGCGTTGAAATAACCATGCTTTCGTTATGGCTGAAAACCGCTCAAAAAGACAAAAAATTGGTTGATTTAAAGAACAATATCAAGTGCGGCAATAGCCTGATCGATGACCCTGCTATCGCTGGCGAAAGGGCTTTTAAATGGAATGAGGAATTTAAGGAAATTATGAATGATGGTGGGTTTGATGTGGTCATTGGGAATCCGCCTTATGTAAGGCAAGAACTTCTTTCTGATTTTAAAGAATATTTCTCACACAACTATAAGGTTTTTGAAAGTAGTGCAGACTTATTTTCATATTTTTACGAACAAGGCTTTAAACTACTAAAGCCCAATGGTGTTTTTGGTTTTATTTCAAATACTTTTGATAAGACAAAAGCTGCTTATAAATTAAGACAATATCTCGCATCAACGGTACAGTTTGAAAAATATGTCGACTTTACTGAAGTTAAGGTATTTGAAGGGGCGACAACTTACCCGATTATATTTGTTGCCAGAAAAGAGAATAAATTGAAAAATAATTTTAATTATATAAAAGTATTTAAAGATGAAGCCGGTAATACGCCTGATATCGATACACTTCCAGTAATAAAAGTTGCTCAAAATTCATTATTACCAGAAAGTTGGAATTTTGATTCTATGAAAGCGAGTGAGATACTTATAAAAATTAAAAGTCATAAGACTATTCGCGAAAAATTTGGGAAGTGCTATAGGGGTGTGGTTACTGGATTCAATGAGGCTTTTATAATCAATAAAGAAACTAAGGATAATTTGGTACAAGCACATTCATCTTCACAAGATATAATTAAACCCTTTTATGAGGGTAAAGATTTACAAAAATGGCATACCTCAATCATTGAAAAATATTTTATATTCACAAAAAGAGGTACAAATATTGAGAGCTATCCCGCTATTAAGGCTTATCTGGAAAAGTTTAAAGAAAAACTGACTCCAAAAACGAATTCTAAACAAGATGTTGGCCGAAAACCGGGACTTTACAGGTGGTTTGAAATTCAGGATTCTGTTGATTACTATAAACTTTTTGAAGATGAAAAAATTACTTGGCCGAATTTACAGGCTAAAAATAAATTTTGTTTAGACACCAATGGTTACTATATTAATGCACCTTGTGTTATTTTCCCATCAAAAGATAGGGCATTATTAGCAATATTGAATTCAAAATTAGTCTGGTTTTTCCTAAAATCAGTCTGTGTTGTGCGAAGCGGTGGTTTTATTGAAGTAAAACCCCAATATTTTGAACAAATACCTATTCCAGATTATAGCGGTAAGTCAGAGGCGTTTACAAAAAAGGCTGATGCCATGATTACATTTACACAGGCGTATCAGGTTAATCTTCAAAAATTCCTCAAGTTAATCCAATCCGAATTCAGCATTGAAAAAACTACTAAAAAACTTGAAAAATTTTATGAATTGGATTTTGACGGATTTATTAAAGAGCTGAAACTAAAAAAATTAAGTCTGGAGAAAAAGGAGGAGTTACTGGCATTTTTTGAAAAATACAAAAAAGAGCTAATTGGACTCAAAAATCAGATAGACGCGACTGATAAGGAAATCGATGAAATGGTTTTTGATTTATATGGGCTGAGTAAAGAAGAGAGGGAAATTGTGATGAAAAGTTAAACAATGAATTAAGAATTTGTAATTATGAAAAAACCTGAAAAAGTCCTTTCGCAGATCAAACTGAAGTACTTCAGCAATCGAAAAAAACCTTTTAATGAGGATTCGCAATGCTTCCTTTGCAGGAAGAAACGAATAAAAGTCGGTTCGTTTGCTGATGCCTATACAGATAATCCAAAGCCCATCTGCGAAGATTGCACGATTTTTAATTTCATGATTGATTATGGCTTCAGAACGAAAAAGGCGGCGGCCGCGAGAAGGCGGAGAATGTTTGATGTCAGCTATTTATTCCAGGAAATGGTGATTGATAAATATATGTCTGAAAATAACACAGGCGATATCGATGAGCTTGATGAAGAAATAAGAAATATGTTATTTGAAACGGGAGCTGAGGCGTATAACAGATTACTTAATAAAGAGGAAAAAATCGCGCTTGAGGAAGTGAAAAGCCAAGAGGAAATAGAGGAAAGACTGGAAAAACTACTTACATCGGTAAAGTTTTGATTGACTGGTGAACAAATGTTTACTATTATAGTTTTACGATTTTATATTTTAGAAATATGACCGAAAAAAACGATAAACTTGTATTATTCCAATCAAAACATATAAGAAGAATCTGGCACGGTAATGAATGGGTTTTTTCTGTTGTTGATATAGTGGAAGCGTTAACGGAAAGCCCTACGCCAAGGCAATACTGGGGAAAGATTAAACAAAGGGAATTTATTGATCTTCAGTTGTCCCCAATTTGGGTACAACTGAAACTTGAAAGTGATGATGGCAAAAAATATCTTACGGATTGTGTAAATACTAAAAACGCCTTACGCCTCATACAGTCGATACCGTCAAAAAAGGCTGAGCCGTTTAAAATGTGGCTTGCGCAGGTTGGGAAAGAAAGAATTGATGAAATCGAGGATCCGGAACTGGCGCAGGCTCGCATGAAATCCTTGTATGAACAAAAGGGGTATCTTAAAGACTGGATAGATAAACGGCTGCGCGGTATAGCGATAAGACAGAATTTAACGGATGAATGGAAAGATCGAGGTATTGAGAATCAAAAAGATTTCTCGATTCTGACGGCGGAAATTTCCAAAGCGACTTTTGGCATGACTCCGGCGGAATATAAAGAATTCAAAGGAATTCCTATGAAATCAAAAATCAATCTGCGCGACAATATGACAGACCTTGAACTGATTTTTACAATGCTTGGGGAAAAAGTAACTACAGAAATTTCATCCAAAGAGAAACCTGATGGGATGCCGGCAAATAGAAAAGTCGCTAAACGCGGCGGAGGCGTGGCTGGCACGGCAAGAAAGGAGACCGAGAAAGAGCTTGGCAGAAGTGTTATTGAAAAAAAGAATTTCCTGGAAAAAGGCGGAGCGGAAAAACGACTATCCGAAAAAGATGAAAATAAATGACAAATCGTGCATTATACTATGCATAAACGTAAACATTTAATTACCAGCGACCAATGAAACTGACCAAACAACAAATATTTGATTTATGGGGTGAGGATGGGCCATATTCAGAGGCAAAAATTAAAATTGAAACTCGTATTTTAGATGACAGTGTTTCGCGCGTCATGGTTGAAGTAGAGGCAAACATAAATCCACTAACTTTTAAAATTATTAAAGCTGCCAGAAAGGCGTTTGCCGACGATGAGCCAATTCAGCAGTTACTGGATCACGCGAAAAACATGGGTAAAAATTATGGCTATGTTGTATGCGCTTTTTCTAGGGAATATATAGATGAGAGTGTCATGGAAGAGGCTAAAATAAGGTTGGAATATGTGAGAGAAACCATTATAAAAATGCATAAATATACAATGGATTTATTGGGCATTAAACAATCAAAACCATGAAATGGACCAACGACATGTATCAATATTTAAGCTGGCTTATATTTGGAGTTGTTTATGGGATGACCGAGTGGGTTAAAGGGGAGAACAAAATTATTAATCCCATCATACAAGAAATAGAAGGTAGATTAAGCCATGGGCAAATTCTTATCGTACAAAACCGTGCGCAGCGGTTAGCAGATGAATATGAGCAGAACCTTCTGCATCAGCTGAATAAGATGTATTGGAAAGAACTTCACGATGATGTCGGTTATATACCCAGACACATTTCATTTAAATCTGATATTCATGAAGCCTGGATGTCGGCAGTCCGCAAAAGGCAGACAGTAAAAATATCTTATGATTCCACAACTTCCGGTCTTTCAGAACGCCTAGTAAATCCCTATTTAACACAAATTCCATATGGAATAGGCTATTGTGATAAAAGAAAAAAAGTCATTCAGTTTCGTTTTGACAGAATAATTAGCATAACTCATACAAATCATAAATTTGAAAAACCTAAAAACTGGAGAGAGGAATGGGAAGAAAGCAGACGATATTTTTGATTTGCATTGAATGGTAATTCGAAAAATTTAAATAACTGCCACTGGCAATAAAAATCCGAAAATAAGCTTGTTTTAAAGAGACATATTGTCTACAATAATCGGGCTTATTGATTGCGTGCTTGGGTGGTGAAACCTGCCTGTCGGCAGGCAAGCTGGTATACACACCCCGATGTACATCGGGGTTCCTCGGGAGTGTGGGCAGACATAAAAAATTAGCGATCGTGTATATATGCCGCGGTGGTGAAACTGGTATACACGCAAGACTTAAAATCTTGTTCCTTCGGGAGTGTGGGTTCGATTCCCACCCGCGGCACCACATAACTGAATTTGGGTTCGCCTGAGTCCCGCAATGCGGGACAAAGCGCGACCTCGCAGGACCGCGAAGCGGGACGAGAATGTAAGCAATTCCCACCCGCGGCACCACCCCGAAGCAAACTATTGTCTCCGAATGCGTTTCTAACAAACCGCCTTCTGCGACATCCGTTTGCATCGGGGCCCCCACCCCACGAAATACCCTCCTCCATTCCGACTTTCGTCGGAACCACCTCCTCGCATTTCGCGGGGACTCCAAGTGCCGCGTGATTCTAACCCACAAAATATGGAAACGATATTAAAAAAGAAGGCAAAGGAATTCATGACAAAAAACGTCATTGCTGTAACTGAGAATGAGAGTATTAGACATCTATTTAAGTTAATGGACAAAAGTGGTATCCTTGGCGTCCCAGTTATCGATGACAAGAGACGGGTGATAGGGATTGTGACAGAGTCGGACATGATAAGGCACTTTACGACACTTAAAGCACCAAGGTCTATAAATCTGTTAGGCGGAATCGTGTATCTGGAAAATATTCAGGATTTTAACAGGCACTTAAAAGAACACTGCGCTGAAACCGTGAAAGACCTTATGTTTAAGTCTGCAATCACAGCACCCGAAAACACCACTCTACTTCAGATAATCAATATAATGTCTAAAAATGACATTACCCGATTACCTATTGTAAATGGCAAAAAACAGTTAGTGGGGATTGTGACAAGGACAGACATCGTACATCAATTAGCAAAAGTTAAAAAAGTATAAATTTATTTCATATCTCGCATTTCTGATTTCGCCCGCCCGAACGTACCGTTCCGGTACGGGCTGGCATTCAATTCCGCATTCCTTTATTTTACATTTTGACATTTTTATTCAGATAAACAAAGATTGCTAATTGCCAAATGTAAAAATGAGAATGCCAAATGCGAATTGCGAAATACGAAATTAATCTTTAATTCTTAATTTCACTGCAATGGAAAAACTCATTCTAGAAGTAACAGAGGGCGTGTACGCAACGGCGAAAGACGCACGTAAAGCCGACCGTATACCAATGGTCTATTATGGAAAAGATGTTAAAAACCGCAATTTTTCCGTAGATTATCAAACGTTCCGCAGGGCTTACAAAAAAGGCGGGCGCAGCACGATTCTGTATCTTCATAGCGAAAAGGGTGAGGACTTTCCTGTGCTCGTAAAGGATGTCCAATATGACCCTGTGACTGATAAAACTGTACATATTGATTTAAAAGCAGTCGACCTTACTAAGCCAATACGAACAAGAATACCTATTGTCCTTAAAGGAATTCCTCTCGCGGTTAAAGACCTTGCTGGTATTTTGGTACAGAACAAAGATGCTGTTGAAGTTGAATGTCTGCCAAAAGACTTAGTGCATGAGTTTGAATTAGATGTTACGTCAATCGCGGATTTCCATACATCTCTGACTGTTAAGGATATTAAGGTTCCTGCTGGTATAAAAATTCTTGATTCTATGAACATAAATGTGGCAACTGTTGCTGCTCCTCGTGCTGAAGAAGAAGAATTGGCAGCTCCAGTCGCCGCTCCTGTTGAGGGTGAAGCTGCTGCCGCTGCTGCCGCTGGCACTGAAGGTGCTGCCGCTCCTAGTACTACTGCTCCTGGCGCCACAACTCCGACCGCTACTGCTGCACCGCAAAAGAAAGAGAAGAAATAACTATTGGGGTTACTATAGGGGATACAATTGGGGGAACTATTGGCACCCATTGTTCCACCAATTGTTCCACCAATTGTTCCACCTATCGTTAATCTATGAAATTAAAAGAAATCATCCACCAACTGCGCCACAAGGTGCGTTTCGAGCTATGGTTTTTACTGATTCTTGTTGTGGTGGCTGTTGGTACTTTTTTAATAGTTGATTGGATTGGTGGGAAAATAACAGCTTCGATTGAAAAAAAATATTATGAGGTAACTCCGATTGACGAAATGTTAGTTTATGAAGGTATACGTAGAAACATTAAGGATGATTTTTTATTTTTACTGGAACCTCAGCCTTCAAATTTAAACGGTTTGCCGATAAGGCAAAATCTTTCGCACAACCAAGTTGTAGCTGTTGTAATTGAAAATTATACCCCAATCAGAAAACTGCAGGTCGGCTTGGAAGGAGCCGCGATTGTTTATGAATCACCGGCGGAAGGCGGAATTACACGCTTACTGGCAATTTACGATGGCGATCCTGTTGATGTTATAGGCCCAGTAAGGAGCGCTCGACCGTATTTCATCACCTGGGCATCGGAATACAGGGCGGGTTTCGCGCATGTAGGGGGAAGCGCAGAAGCAATGAATAATCTAAAAAAGAACTTCAGGATTTTAAATATCGATGAATTTGCAGATAGCAAAACAATATGGCGAAATTATGCTTATGAATCTCCGCATAATGCCTTCACATCAACTAATAAATTATTAATGCGCCTTGATAAAGAAAAATATTATCATCCGCTTAAAACCAAACGTTTCCCGCTCAAAGATGCCGATGAAATATCGGGTGATATAAAGACTATTACAATCGATTTTTCACTTACGCCATATTTCGTTAAATACGTTTTCGATCCCGTGACCAAAACTTACACACGGTATAACGGAGAAGTACTTCATCATAATATAAAACCTTCAAATATTCTGGTGCAATTTGTGGATACTGAAGTTCTAGATGCTGAGGGCCGCCTCAGAATTCAGACGAATGGAACAGGAAAAGCCCTGGTTTTCCGAGACGGGAAAGTGATTGAGGGCACATGGGAAAAGGATGCTTCAATAAACAGCGATGACCAGGATATGAGCCAAAGCTGGACGAAATTTTTTGATAAAAATGGAAAGGAAATCGAGCTGAATAAAGGGCAGATTTGGATTGAGGTTGTGCCGAACGGAAGATCTGTGAATTATTTTTAATAAGACTTATTTCGTACAAAAACGAGTTGTCGAAAATACAATTTTTGGATTTAAATTTATCAAGATATGGATACGGAACCAATTTTAATGGAAAAACCATCACCTGAAGACGTAAAAAATGCAGTGGAAAGATATTTTAGTTCCGATGAATCAAGTCAACCCATTCGAGAAAGCGCAAAAATTATAAAAACCGATCATGAGACTGAACAAAAAATAAATTCTCTTTCGGGTAGATGTGTGGCACAAACTACTTCTCTTCAAGAATTCTTAGATCAAGATGGCATTTACACAATAATAGTAAAGTCAAAAAATCAAGGCGAACACACATTTTTAATATGTGATACCAGTAAAGGTGAAATCATAATTGACGCAACTGTTGGGATGTTCGTTGTTTATCCGCAAATTTTTGTAGGCACTCTTGCCGAATTAAGAAAAATATTCCTTGATTCTGAAAGAGAATTTCTGGCCGGAAAAAGACTATGGTCAATTGAACATGATATTACGACAAGAGAAGAGTGGTTCAATATACTCTATACATATTAGTTGTCACAAAAAAAATCAAAAATTGTATATCTGACAATAACTGTTTTTGTGCGTTTTAAAAAAATAGTCTTTTTGTGCTATAATACGAGCCTGTGAATTATTTTTAGTTAATCTGATTAGCACTATCATTTTAAAATTTCTTAACCACAAAACAATGAAAAAACTCATCTACTTTATCGCTGGTGCCGTATTCTCGTTAAGCGCAACTGCCTTAGCTGCCACCACCATCTTTACAGATCAGGGTAACTTTGCCGATTGGTACCAAGACGCTGTGTTAAATATGAATAAAAAAGGTATCATCACAGGTTACGAAGATGGCAGCTTTGGTGCGTCCAATAATGTAAATCGAGCAGAATTAGCAGTAATGTTCGACAGATTCGATACATATTTGGCTAATCACTACATCCCGACTTATATTAAAAAGGATTCTGGCGTCAATCTTAAACTTAAAAAAGGTCAAGAGTTTTCAGTAAGATTAAGTGACCCTGGAGACGGGGGTTTTAATTTTGACCCACTTGAATTTAGCAAAAGCGTACTTAATATATCCACATATCAAAATCTAGGGCCAATATATTGGGGCGGTAGTTCAGATTACGAAGGTGCTTATACCGCAGGGGATTTTGGTAACAAAATATGGACATTCGTTACTAAAAACACTGGCGAAACGGACTTAATCATTTCAATCTCAAGACCATGGGTAGAGGGTAGTTCCCAGGTAGAATTCGAAGCACACATTGTTGTAGAAGAATAAAGACTCCAGTTCTATTGGATAATGGATTTATTTTACATCACAAAATAACTGTTTTTGTGCGTTTTAAAAAAAATAGTCTTTTTGTGCTATAATGCGAGCCTGTGAATTATTTTTAAGTTCTATAAAGCAAATATTTTAATGTTCTGACGTTCGCTGATTTTTCATCACATAAAAGAAATTTTCACTAACTGCCTAATTTTAATTTGTCTCGCAGAATTTTGAGGGGCCTCAAAATCGGGGAGGTTCTTTGTTTAATTTTTTTAATTATTATAACTAATAAAATTATTACGACTACACCCAATATTTCTGAAAAAATATCATTCATTGTGTCTGGTCCGTCGCCTAATCGATTTGATAAAGTAAAATAGTCTTCAAAATATTCTTCCAATTCATAAAAAACTCCCAAAGTAGCTATGGAAGTAAATGTTAAATAATATATAAGGAAATCGCCCATTTTATGAACCTCGCTGGAGTTTACGGCTGTAAGTACTGAAAGAATTATTATCGAAGTTGCTACTGAACCGATAAAGTGAAGGATCTGGTCATACCAACCGTAAATGCTGTAGAAATGAAGAATGTCTCCCAGCATATCCAAAGAAATAATAAAAAAGGCACTAAACCAAGTCATGGGGTGAAGAAGGCGGTGGCAACGTGTTTTAAGAAAATAATTTATGCCCTCAATAAGCATCCAAATCAATCCTGCGGTTATAATTAAGCCGAGCCAAGTGAATTCTAGGTGAAATTTTAAAATATTAAAATAATTTAGAAATTCAAAAAAAATTATTCCAAATAATAAAAGTCGCGCCAAATTAATAGAAATATTATTTTTCATATATTTTACACAGTTTATATTATATTATTAAAAATTTCTTTACGTCAAATTTACAATAAATATCTTTTCCTCACTTAATATAACCCGGCTTGACTTTACTCTATTAACAACCTTCCTCTATTCATTTGACTTGTTAAATTGTAAAGTATACTTTAAATACCCAAAACTTTTCCGTATTATTCTGCCATTCCAGATTATGAAAGATTTTTTAAATACGTTTATCTATATTATAGCTGATACCAATGAGTGAAAGCGATAACCTTAAAGTAAGCGTGCCTCATGGACCACCGCACACCTATTCTTCCTTTTAACAACTTTCCTTTATTTGTTTGATTATTTAAATTATATCGTAAATACTTATGGCATATTCATATTTTTATTTATGCCCAAAGCTTCACTAAAATACGTACTGAGACCCGACAAAAAATTAAACCGAAAGAAAATACTTAAAAAGCAGCTTGCAAAAGAATCCAAATTAGCAGAAAAAAGTTCCCTTGAGGTATTAAGAGAATTTGAAGCTTTAGACGACCCTATTTTTGAATAATGAACCTCTCCGATTTCGACTACAATTTACCAAAAGAATTCATCGCTCAACAGCCTTTAGCTGAGCGTGATCAGTCGAAACTGATGGTGCTTAACCGTACAAAACAGACAATCGAACAACGCAAATTTTTTGAGTTGCCCGATATCCTGGATAAGGATTCAGTATTAGTGCTTAACGAATCGCGAGTAATACCGGCAAGGCTCAAATTCAGAATAGGAGAAGGAAATGCGGAGATATTGCTCATAAAACCGGTAAGAAAAGATGTGTGGGAGTGTATGGTGCGACCTGGGCCAAAATTTGAGCCAAAAACAGAGTGGCAAATCAATCCTGAATGCAGTTTTCATGTAAAAGATATTACGGAAAACGGGCTTCGGATAATCCATTTTAAGTGCAAAGATTTTGCATCATTCCTAAAAAAACGCGGACAAACTCCAACACCGCCGTATATAAAAGAATATCAGGGAGACCCCGAAAGATATCAGACGATTTACGCGAAAACCGAGGGTTCAGTTGCGGCGCCTACAGCTGGATTCCATTTTACAGAAAATGTGTTTAAAAGGTTAAAAGAGAAAGGAATTCAGACTGAATTTATTACATTGCATGTCGGACTTGGCACTTTTCAGCCGGTGAAAATCGACGATATAACAAAACACCAGATGCACAGCGAGTGGTTCAGTTTGCCTAAAGATGTCGCGCAACGATTAAATAAAGTGAAAAAAGACGGTAAAAAAATTATTGTGGTCGGCACTACGTCGGTTAGGGTTTTGGAGTCATGCTGTAAATCGGATGGACGGCTAAAAGCGCAATCCGGTGAAACGGATATTTTTATTTATCCGGGTTATAAATGGAAATTTGTGGACCAGATGATAACCAATTTTCATGTGCCGAAAAGCACGCTTTTGATGCTGGTCAGTTCGTTCGCCCAGCCAAAAAAATCTGACGACAAATTAGCTGGCAGGGATTTTATATTAAAAGCATATGAAATTGCTAAAAAAGAGGGTTACCGCTTCTTCAGCTTTGGGGATGCTATGATGATTAAATAAAAAATCGAACTTCGATCCTGTACCATACGGTTCAGGGTGAAAATCGAATTTTTAAATTTTCAATAATCCGTGCAATAGCGAAATTTATTCCTCCACCAAAACCTCTTTGATCTTACTGCGCTGATAATGAGGATTTATCAAAGTCCTGAGTAAATAATGGGGCAAATGTTCATTTATTGTCTTTTTTATACCTGTTAACTGCGCGACAATACTAAAAATATAATCGGCTTTTTGCGGCGTAAGACTGCCGTTGCAGAATTCCGTTACTTTAAGCAATTTGGTCAATAATCTTTTTATCCTTTCGTCAATCTCAGAAATATTTTTATTTAGGTCACAGTTATTTGTATCCAGCTCCATAAACTCTAAAAGCAAATTTTCTGCTTCGTCTATATATTTATCAACAAGAGGGTTTGAAGAATCTCCTTTCTCTTTGGGCTCATCAAGAGGAAGGTCAGGACATTTAGAGGGCGAATTTTCCATTATTGTATGATATATTATATTGTAGATTGATATCTTACATATAAATAATCAAATGTCAAACTTATGCGTTACTTTTTAATAATACTAGCTATCTGCGGTATAATTCTTACTGGTTGCGGAGGGCAGAAACCTGAAGTTCAAACTCCTCAAGCATCAGTTAAAAAAAATATTACAACTAACCAAACTGATACTATGACTAAAAAAATATTACAATTGCAAGTCCCAGCTTATGAAAATAAGGGTCAGATGCCCGTAAAATTCGCTACTAAGACTGGGGGCGGTCAAAATCTGTCGCCCGAAGTCAGATGGCAGACTTTGCCAGCGGCTCAGTCATATGCTTTGCTTTTTGATGATAAGCACCCTATCGCGAATAATTGGGTACACTGGCTTGTTGTTGACATTCCGAATACAACAACAAACATACCCGAGGGCACAAGCCGGACAAATATGCCATCGGGAAGCAAAGAATTACAGACTTCCTGGGGCAGAACCGGTTATGATGGGCCTCAGCCGCCAGTCGGTTCAGGTAATCATGAATACGTTATGACGTTGTACGCACTGGATATCGCCAGTTTGAATATGCCTGAAGATGCCACAAAATCTGAATTCCTGAAAGCCACTCAACCACATATCATCGCGCAGGAAAGTTGGAGTGGATACTTCTCCCGATGATTACAATTGTGGCTACATTGTGGCTACTATTGTGGTTTGTAATACTTCCACTATTGTAGCCACTAAACGAAGTGGGTAGCCACTATTGTAAATGCTATTGTTCAGCTTGTCGTAAATATGATGGCAAAAATATGGGCGTCTTAAGCCCTTTCACCTTTTTCACCAAATCCAAATCGTCCATATTTATTTTGCCGTAATAAAGATCTTTGAGGTCGCTGCCATTTTTAATAAAATCCAGGATTTTTTTGTAACCAATAAAATAGATGTAATCTTTTGTGAATGCGCCGGGTTTTGATGTATCAGTAAGGCCTCGTTTAGCTTTTAACGCTACTTTCCATGCGCGTTCAATGCTGAAATGGTGCTTTATGAGTTCCGCGTAAACATCGGCAAATGAACCGCTTATGGCAGTATGAATACCGACAACTGAAGATGCGGGCCAGTATTTTTTCTCTGTTTCGCTGGATTCGGTTTTTCCTTGGTTATAAACAGCAAGACCTTCTTCTGTCATCAGATAACCTGCAAGACCTCGCTGAAATATTTTATACGGCTGCATGCTTCCGTTTACCGCTGTAAACACATGCGTTTCGATTTCGTGCGCGATTGTGCCCTTTAAACGGTCTTCTGAGAAAGTCGCCCCTTCGCGGATAAGTATTGAATTTTCTTTACCAGCTATCGCGTCAGACACCATGTCTTTTTTTAATTGCACGGCCCATCCTTTAAGACCGTATTCATCAATGGCCTGTTCCATTATTTTTTTGGCTTCTGCGCTGTTCATGAGCTTTTTCGGTTCAGTAAATTTTGTTGGCATTCCCGCGATTTCATTCAGGGCTTCATCTAAAATCTCTTTATCAGGCGCTCCGTAAAGATGAATTGATTTGGCGGTAAAATCATTTTTTCCGCGGGATTCGAGAAGTTCGATTTTTTGCCTGATTTCTTCAGCTTTTTTGCGCCATAAAATCCCTAACGGAGAATCCGGGAATTCAATGCGGTTTAAACGCGCATATAAATTATTCGGATCAAAGTTTAACGGTTTGTATTGGAATTGCGGATTATAAGTCGAATCTATAAGGAATTTATTATATTCCTCCTGTAAGTTGACTGGCTTAAGATGGGAAAGTAGATGTATTTCTTTATCGATATCCACGATTTCCTCATCTATTTTTTTCAAATCTTCCTTTGTAAAATGCCTTATCATATGGGCTGTGCTTGATGCCTTTTCCGTATCAGATTTTTCAGAAATCAGATGTTTGGCTGGGTCGATTAAAAAATTCTTTAAGTCGCGCTGGCCTATGAGCATCTTATATTTTTTGTTGCTGAAGTCTGCCAAATCAACAACAGTCTGGATACGATGGCCCCCTAAAGTAAATTTGCAGATATTTTTATCCAATTTTATTTCATTAGCTATACCTGTATCCAGAATCGATTTTTCAGTATCCATATTTATTTGCGCGATGATTTTTTTGTTGGCGTTTTTGCCTATTACTTCAACTCGTTCAAGATTACCGATAACGGTTTTTTCAGCCTTTTTTTCTGTGGTTTTTGGCTCGATCTTCTGGCCAAAAATATCCTGCGCGATACGTACACCTTTTTCGGGCGTCGCGACCTTTATGCCCTCGATCCTCTCAAGCCTTTTTCTTAATGGCGCCATATTCGCGATCTGCACCGCGAGCCCAGCCCTTGCGTTGATCTCAAGAAGGACTGGGCCGCTTTTGTCCAAAGTAATATCAACTGCTGCAAAACCAAGGTTTGTTACCTGTTGGACCCTTGATGCTATCAATAATATTTCTTCCCAATGGGGTATTTTTGTGCCTTTTACCGGACCGTAATTCAGGATACTGTCGATTTCCTTATTATATTGGGTGATATGGGTCATTTCACCTTTGGCAAGATCGATTCCGACAGCAATACCGCCAAGATGCACATTCGCTTTACCCTGCGATTCTTCTGTTGGCAGGCGCATCATCGCCATTACAGGTATAAGGTTATGCACGATTACGCGGATATCAGGCAGGCCCTTGTATGACATTTTACTGAAAGGTTCTGGCGCTTCCAGGCGTTGTTCAAAAAAAGCAATATCAGAAATATTAGCCAATGAATACCGGCCATCCAGAATATCCGTTATGTGCCTTTCAAGTTCCCTATGCGACATGATATCGCCATTGCTTATTATCCAGTTTTTTCCTTTTCTTCCTATAATCACAATAATCCCCTCTCCGCCGTAACCGGAATTCGGTTTAAGGACAAAGTTATTAGGCAGGCCTTCCCAGTCATAATTTTTCAATTCCTGCTTACTATGTATCGCCCCATAAAACTTTGCCACAGGTATACCGCGCGCTGACAGGAAATTTTTGGTTTTTATCTTACTGTCAGCCATCATAATGGCCTTTTTGGGATTATAAGCTTTGATGTACAGCAGGTTTCTGGCATTGATGCCAAGCAGACCTGGATTATGGAAGAACCACATAACTTAATAACTAATTTCTAATATCTAATCTCTAATTTATTCAGTGTAACAACCACAAAATTAGATATTAGATATTAGTTATTAGAAATTGGAAGAATAATTTTAAATTTTAAAATTATTCTTCAGTGTGTTTCATCACCTCTCTAAAGCGGATGTATTCAAAAATACGTAAGCCGGTCCATTTGCCGAGAATAAGGTTAACGAGTATCAGGAGCAAAATAATTTCTGGGTAACTGAGCATGAGATTTTGCAAAAATTGCCATTCTACTATCCAATAACAGATTAATGAAACAACTGTGGTTTCTATCATAAGTAAAATAGCCGCATATACCCCTTTGTCGCTTTGGGCGGAAATAAATTTTTCTGCCAGGGTTGTCATGATAAGCATTGGGAAAACTGCGATTGTCGCTAGTTCACTGATACCAAGATAAGTAGCAAATCCCAGCATCATAAGAATTATAAACGCGGAAAATGTGAAAACCAGCGCGACTCTGGGAGTATTTAGTAGCCTTACGTGTTCCAGAGCCTGGCGCAAAATAGCTCCTGTGATAAGGATTATAAAGAAGATTATTAATCCGAATTTAAGCCCCAACGCGAGGAACGAAAGCGTGATTATGGCTGGCGTATAAAGGCCAAAAGTCGTTACACCGACAACCTGTTTTAAAAATGTGATGATTGTTGCGATTACGGGCAGCATTAATAGCAGGACTATCGTATTGCTTGGTATTCCCTGGGCAATCATAAAATTGACCAAGTAAGACATGAAATTCCATATGCCCACCTTCCGTGTTTCCGCGTTGATTATCTTATATTCCGATACGCCTGTTTTTAAATCACTGATGAATGTGTCGGTGTCTTTGGCTTTTACCAACTCTTCCAGTTTATATTCACGGGTCAAAACTATTTGCTTTGGCTGAATGATGTCGAAATTACTCTGCATTATGCGCCCTACTGTGTTTAAGTTTTTGTCTGATATAACTACTATTGTTTTATCTTTCAGATATTCCTGCATTTCGGGCCGTTCACGCACAAGGCGCGTAAGAGCTGTGATTCCGCTACCCCTTGTCGTCCACGCCGTAATAACATCGGACCTCAAAAGCACGCTGACTTGTTCTGATAATTTTTTAGATAAGGTTTCTTCTGACATAAAAGCGGTTGTGCTGTCATAGCTGTCGATTACGTTGATATAAGTGCCTTCCTCAAGTGCTTTTTGTGTAAGTAACTCAATGCTCGCCTTGCGTTCAGTTACATCTGTAAGTAAAACAATCAGTTTTTTATAAACAAAGACATCCCTTGATACTGAAGATGATTCTTTGTTTTGTGTTACGGTAAGTTTCACATTATATTGGCCGGATTTTGAATAAGAATGAACAGTTTCACTGCCTTTTTCTTTCGGGCTTCCATCCCCAAAATCCCATTCGTAAACAGCTTCGATGTTTTTATCAGGTAAAAAAGATTTTGAACCGTCAAAAAGAATGTTCTTTTCAACTTCCACAATATTATCCGCCTCAATCACCGCTCTAAGACTACTGATTTCAAAATTCACCGCGGCGCTGACGAGCTGGGGAAATAAAATTAAACCAATAATTATGGACAATAAAAACTTACGCATGTTATTTGGATTAGTATGCGTGTCTATTTTAGCAGAAATTCGGTATTTGGGATAAGGAAACCCTGTATGTCCGAAAATCTGCATTCGGAATATAACCCCAACCGATAGGAGCGTGATTCCGATTAACCGATAGGAGCAAGGTTGTACCTTGGTCCTTTTAATTAATTATTAAAAATATGGACCAGAGTACAACTCTGCTCCATCGGTAGATTTTATTTACAATTAAACTTACAGGATTCGGTTCCGCTTTTAACAATTTTACATATAATGGTTTACTTCGAGGGCTGTGGACCAGCTCAGGATCGCCCATTAAACAATCATCTATTCCAATGGCTTCATATTTGCTTGTGATATTTTGCGGTACTAACGCCTGTGAAGTTAAATTTTGATCGAGGTCTAAATATTCTCTTTTTTGTTTTTCTCTCCTTTCCATCAAAACACGGTCTCCAAATGCCGCAAGAATATCATTTTTGTTTAATTGTGTTTTGCCAGTTTCAATATTCATACAGTTTTGGACTAAGTTGATATCTGAATTCACTTATTCCTTAGTCCTTAGTTCTTAGTCCTATTTTTACACAATCCCCAACCTCGCTTCGATTTCCTGATCTACGAACATCTTTTTACGGCCGTATTTCATGCGAGAATACTTCTTTATAACATCAGACATTTTGTCACTGCCCTGAGGATCCCAGATGGTCTGAATGGAGAATGGGCGTGAGGTGGTGTTTTTGATATTCAGTTTTATGTACGCGCTGTAATTGGCTATGCCTAAAATGTCCTGTTCGGAGAGCATTGGAGCGTATTCTTTCGCCAGATATTCCGCATCTCCTGCGCCAATTTTAAAGCTCATCATAGTGCCAACGTTGCCGAATACGGCATCACGGACTCTGGTATCCTCCTTGCCAGATGGTGTCTTTGTAAGTTGCGCTATATACTGGTGCGCCATTATCAAACCCAAACGGTATTTGCGCGCTTCGGATAGGATGGATGCGAATGTGTCAGTCGCGAAGTTCTGAAATTCGTCGACGTACATATAGAAATCTTTTCGTTTTTCTTTCGACATATCCTGGCGTGTCATTGCCGCCATGTTGACTTTGTTAACGAAAATAAGACCCAGAAGTTGCGCGTTTACATCTCCGATTTTACCTTTTGAAAGATTTACAAGAAGCACTTTCTGGGTATCCATTATTTCACGGATATTAAACGCGCTTTTCGGCTGACCAATGATGTTGCGGATTATGGTGTTTGTTATGAAGGGTCCGAATTTTGCGCTGAAATAAGGGATCATTTCCTGTTTTTCGCGGTCGCCCGTGCTAGCGTATTCATGGTCCCAGAATGACTTAACTACCGCGTTTTTCACTTTGGCGAGTTTGTATTTGCGGAATTCATCATCCACGAAAATCCGAGGCACATCGATAAGCGTCGCGCCTTCTTCAACGTCTTCCATCAGAGTAAGGCAGGCGTTGCGGAAATAATGCTGTATGCGCGGACCGAATATCTCATCGCCGAACAATTTGATAAAGATTTCCATGGCATCCAAAGAAGCTCGGTCCATTTCTTCTGGTGTTTTTGCCTCAAGCAGATTTAAGCCCATCGGTCTTTCCGAGTCAGAAGGGTCGAAAACAATTACATCTTTTGCGCGGTTTTTCGGCACTGTTTTTAAAGTATCTTCAACCAAATCCCCATGTGGATCGATCAGGCAGATGCCATCTCCATTCCATATATCCTGGCGAGCCATGTAATTAAGGAGAACCGATTTGCCGCAACCGGATTTCCCGATTATGTAATGATGGCGGGTGCGGTCGTCCGGCAGTATGCGCACAAGCCTTTCCTCACCGCGGAAAACGGATTTGCCGATGACAATTCCTTCCGAAGGCAGTTCCACAGGTGGCGGTAACACTTTATACTGTAGCCATTTTATGATCGGAACCGCGTTATAACGAGAATCGGGAAAATGTATAATGGAAGCCAATTCATCCTGAGAAAATAATGCCTGTTTATGGAAAAATCCAGACATACGGCGCTTGAACAGGTATTTTAGAATTGGATTATTTATGAAATCAAATGGCACAATACGCCGATTCTGGAACCAGTTTAGATAGGCGTCATGGTAAATACTGAAGGCGACGTTAATATTATTTGTGATCTCAACCGCTCTAGCCTTTGTATCCGCAACGCCGAAAATACGGATTGAAGTATTAAAACCTACCTGGCCAGCTTTTTCGCCAATTTTTTTATACGCCTCTTCTTTTGTCTGCAACATACGGATATAAGCGTCGCCCCCTGCCGCACCTGGCGCATTCGTCTTCCCCTGTCCAGGTGCAATAAATATTAAAGCGTTAATAATCAATGACAAAATAGGGCCAATTATCGGTATTGGAATTCTTAGTGGGGGTCTTTCTTTTTTAAAAAGCGCTGTGCCCATTTCTTCGGTTTTATCGCGCCATTTTTCTGATGCGACAGGATTTATTATCATCTGAATTGCCGCCTTTTCACCGTCTTGAAGTTTGGAAAGAACGTTTGCCATATCGTTAAGCGGATCCTGCTCCATGACTTTATAACTGTTTATCGGGAACCAAAAATCGCGCTTTGTGTACATGAAATAACTCCTTACTTTTTTGCCTTTTTCAAAAAGTTTATAAGGTTTTTTTGTTACCTGTATATCCGCGTCTTTATAGAAAGATGTCACCTGTTTTTCAACGACGTTCATGTAATATTCATCAACGACTATATAAAAACTCAATTCGTGATTTTCCAGAAAAAGCTCAAAAGATATGTCATCCGCTTGCCATACTTTTGTCCTTATTAAATTCCATAGGTTCATCTCCTTGATTTCGTATAGCGCCCTGTATAACTGGGCCATTATCGCGACCTTTTCCTTAAAATCCTTTTCCGTTCTTTGCTCCTGGTCAATTTTGGAATCGCTTCTTGGCAAAGTGATTCTCATGTATACAAGGTCCCTGAGTCTGAAATGCGCATACAGAAATCGTGCAAATCTAATGAAATATTTAAGGCCAAACCAGGCGACTACGACAATCAATAATGTCATTAAGCCGTGGGCTTTTATCCATGTGAGTGCTATCGCCGCTATGTGTTTTACCTGTGCAGCTGTCATTAAAATTAATAATTATACGACTCCAAATTTTTCACCAATTGTAGCTATATCCTTCCTTTCTTCATCAGATACGCTTTTACTTTTGTCATCAGAGAAACCTGGATAATACTTATCCAAAATCTTAATAACGTCTTTAACATATGTCATAGCACCTTCTTCTACACCTTCTACACCTTCTACACCTTCTAGAGCTTGTTCTGCGTCGGGATTAATCCTGCTCCATAAAGCAGCAATTTTTGAAAGCGGTACGCTCAATTCCCTCAATAAATCATCAGATAAATAATTAGTGGAATTAGCAAGTACCTGATAAGCATCGTCTGGTGTTTTGATTTTTTTTGATCTAGCAATACCTTCTCTTAAGCTCTCTTTCTGCCTTTTTTTAATGTCTTTTTCTCCCTCCTCTTTTTCCATTGCTTTTACTACATCTTCTGCTACACCAAAGTCCTCTTCAATATTTGTTTTCTTTTTCCTTAAGGGGGAGGTTACAGCTTCGGCAAACTCAATTTTTTGCCCTCCTGCCCATTCCAAAGGATATTCTTCCACCTTGCTATTGGCGTATTTAAAAACAATCATTGCCGGCTTATCACCAGTATGAGGTTTTACTTTATAAGATTTAGCTTTATTGAATCGCTTCATAATTTCTTTCCAATCAGGCCTTTCCTTTTCCAGTAATTGTAAAATTTTGAATGGGTTTTCGGTTTTGAATTTTTGTTCGCCCAATGTACTCAAAAATTTTTCACCCAACTCCTCAGCAAATCTCATTAATTTGGCAATTTCATCGTACTTTTTTGATTCAGCCAAAGCCTGCATTCCTTTTCTTAATGTCTTTATCACAGGATCCTTACTGTCTTTTTCTTTGCTAAGGAAAATTGCCAATCCGACGTTCTCCATGACGGTCATAGGAAGTTCTGATGGTTCAGATGGGGGTTTGGGAGCCTCATGCTGAAAGACGTACCGTTTTTCGTAAAAAAAATTGTAAACATTTGATAATGTGCTAAATAATTCTTTCATTATTCTTAATTGGTCATTGGTCATTAAGTAATCTATATATTATACCAAATTTTCACTCTAAAAACAAGGGTAATGGTTGAGGAAATTGCAGTTTTATAAAAAAATCTTTGACTAGTGAACATTTGTTTACTAGAATACGGGGTGAGCCCCCTACCCCCTGAAGGGGGACTATATCTACTTTACAGTTAAAAATGAGAATGGATGGTCAAAAAATATTAGGGTGGTCTGAGACTATTAAGTATCGTATTGATATGAGAAATAATCCAACTGTTGCTGAAGCAGTATTGTGGGAGCAATTAAAGAATAAAAAGTTGAATGGTCTACGTTTTAGAAGGCAACATGGAGTTGGTCCATTTATAGCAGATTTTTATCATGCACCTACAAAAACAATTATAGAATTGGATGGAGATATACATGCTGATCCTGAAGTTAAAATTAATGACAAGGAAAGAGAAGAGTATTTAAAGGGATGTGGTTATAATATTATACGAATTCAGAATTATCATGTATTTAATGATTTAAATGATGTTCTAAAAATAATATTACGCACAGTCTCACCCCCTTCAGGGGATTAAGGGGCTCGTACCTAAGCACTGTAAATATAATTAGTTGCCAAAAAGTCCGTAAGTGGGTTATGATGACCTCCACTATGACCAATTAAGAGATGAGTTTATTTGGAAAAAAATGGATAATTAGGAATAAGAATGGCGACTTAAATTTGATTGCCAAATTGTTACAGAACCGAGGAATTGATTCGCCGGAAAAAGCGGAGTGGTTTTTTAATGGCACTCTTTCCGACCTGCATGACCCTAAACTTTTAAAAGAAATGGGTAAGGCCGTCTCAAGGATTAAAAAAGCGATTACGGATAAGGAGAAAATCATGATCTTCGGTGATTATGACGTAGACGGAATAACCGCCACAGCGATTTTATATGACTTCCTTAAAAAGGCAGGTGCGGATGTACATTACACGCTCCCCAATCGCGAAAAAGACGGTTATGGCTTGAAAGATTACTTCATAAAACATTTTAAAAAAGAGGGTATAAAACTGATTATCACGGTTGATTGCGGGTCCTCTAATTTTGACGAAATTAAGTTGGCTAACGAGAGTGGGATAGATGTGGTTGTAACCGATCACCACAACATACCCGCGAAACTGCCAAACGCGTACGCGATAATCAACCCGAAAAGACCTGATTGCGGGTATCCGAATAAAGATATCTGCGGTTCGAGCGTCGCCTATAAACTGGTTTCAGTCCTGGCAAAAGAGTTATGGCCAACTGAAAAAACCGACGAATATCTGGATTATTTGCTGACAGTTGTTGCGTTAGGTGTAATCGGCGACTGTATGGCGCTAACTGGCGAAAACAGAATATTGGCGCGTGAGGGTATAAAAAGACTAGCTGAAGGCAAACATGAAGGCATTCTGGCTCTGCTTTCCGAGGCCAATCTGCCTATTAATAAAATCACAAGCACGGTTCTAGGGTTTCAGGTCGGACCGCGCATAAATGCGGCTGGCAGGATGGATGACCCAAATCACGCCTTTGAGCTTTTGATAGGAAATCTTGAAAAGGCGCAGATTTTAAATCAGCTGAATGAAAAACGCCGTGTTATAACAAAAAAATATATCGATGAGGCCGTTTCAGAGATTGAAAAATTTAAAAGTCTGCCAAATATCATTGTCTTGATAAATAAAAAATGGAAATCAGGCCTGCTTGGCCTTGTGGCAAACGGAATATCTGAAAAATACATCCGTCCCACGATTGCAATGCAGGAAAAGGAGGATGAATTTGTCGGTTCAATGAGGAGCATCAATGATTTTGATATCACAACAAATTTGCGTGAGGTCGCGGGCGACCTTTTTTCCGCTTTCGGCGGCCATGCTATGGCTGGCGGTTTCACTTTGCCGAAAAAAAACCTTGATGAATTTTTAAAAAGAGTTGAAATGCTTGGAAAAACCAAAATAGATCCTGATGAATTCATCAAAATCCTGAATATTGACTGTGAAATAAAACCACATGAAATGAGTTTTGAAACTTGCCATAAGATTAATAAACTCGAGCCTTTTGGCACAGGAAATCCTGAACCAGTTCTTCTTATAAAGAATGCCAAAATTCTGGATATTCGCTTGGTAGGTAAAGAGTCTGAACATCTGCAGTTTCCGATAAAACATGGTGACAAAACAGTAAGCGCAATCGCCTTCCGTTTAGCCGAGCATATTGATAAAATTAACCCGAACCTCCCTCATGACATCGTGTGCAATATTGAGATAAATGAGTGGAACGGGAATAAAAAATTGCAGTTGAGGGTGGTGGATCTTAAACCTTCCGAACATTATACGGATTGTGGCTAGAATGGTGGCTAGGATTGTGGCTAGAATTGTGGATTTAGAAGAATATTATGTAAATTGATTTATATGTTTGTAAAAAGAATTGAGGATTTAGTAATTTATAAAATTGCCTTACAACTTGCCAAAGAGATACATGAGCTAACAGGTAAGATTCCGCATTATTGGATTATTCATGAAGTTGACGATATTAGGCGATCTTCATCATCTGCCCCTTCAAATATAGCGGAAGGTTTTGGGCAACGTTTTTATACAAAAAAATTTTTATACTACTTAAATATTGCCAAAGGTTCCAGCGATGAAACTCAGAATCATTTACAAAATCTTTTGAATAAAAAATATATTAATAACGAAAAAACATGTTATTATTTAAAACGATATAAAAATCTTTCAGTAAGAATTCTGAATTTAATTAATTATTTAAAGGAAAAACATAATATTAAGCTTGATTAACATGTCTCTTAAAACTAACCACTATTCTAGCCACAATCCTAGCCACAACTCGATAAAAAGATTAAAGCTGATATTAAAAGACGGCACGGAAGTTACAGGTGAGTCGTTTGGTTATTTACCGAAAAAGAAAAACTGGTTTGTAGATGGTGAGGTGGTTTTCAATACGGGAATGGTTGGGTATCCGGAGACTTTCACAGACCCTTCTTACAGGGGACAGATTTTGGTTTTGACTTATCCGTTGATAGGTAATTATGGAGTGCCGACAGATACAGCGCTGAAGAATGTCAGCCAAATGATGGAAAGCAGACAGGTACATCTCAGAGGTATTATTGTTAGTGAGTATTCTGAGCAGTATTCGCATTGGCAGGCAAAAGAAAGTTTGGCGGATTTTCTGAAAAAACACAAAATACCCGCAATGCAGGGCATTGATACCAGAGCGCTGACACAGAAATTGAGAGAATATGGGGTGATGCTAGGCAAAATCGTGCCAGCTGACGTAAAATTCAATAAATCGATGATGTTCAGCGACCCGAATATCAGTAATCTGGTCGCGGAGGTTTCGCCTACGAAAAAGGATATACTTTTACCAAAAGGCAGGCCTAAATGCACGGTCGCATTAGTGGATTGCGGGATAAAACATAACATCATCCGCAATTTCCTGAAACGAGGAGTTAGGGTAATCAGACTTCCATGGAATTACGATTTACGAAAACTCAGAGAGAAATATGACGGACTTTTTATCTCAAACGGTCCTGGTGATCCGAAAGTGGCGATAAAATCCACTGAGGCAATAAAAGTGGCTATGGAAGAGAATAAGCCGGTTTTCGGGATCTGTTTGGGCGCTCAGCTCCTCGCGCTTGCGGTTGGCGGAGACACGTATAAGCTGAAATACGGGCACAGGTCCGCAAACCAGCCATGCGTGGATCTGGAGACAGGGCGCTGTTACATAACATCCCAGAACCACGGATATGCTGTAAATGCGAAAAAGTTACCCAAGGGGTGGAAGGTTTGGTTCGAAAACGCGAATGACGGGACAACAGAGGGTCTGAAACACAAGACGAAGCCCTGGTTTGCTGTCCAGTTTCACCCTGAGGCAAGCCCGGGGCCAGAGGATGCGGCGTATCTTTTTGATAAGTTTATCTCCCTGTTGACGAATTAGAAGAATTACAAAAATTACAAGAATTACAAATATTAATTTTTTGTAATGCTTAGCTTTGTAATATGAAATTTTGTAATGTGAAACTTTGTAATTTAGATATATACAATATTTCGACAGTCCGTCATCAGAAATATAGACAAATTTTGGCGATAATAGTTTGACGATATTGTCCAACTTAAATATACTATTTTCGATAGTCTGTCGAAGTTTATTTTAGAGGTATAGTTCGACAAAATTTACACAATAATAAATACAAAACATATGTCCAATACCGCCTTTGTTGACCGCATTGAAGCGAGTAAAATTTTAAAGGTATCCACAAGAACAGTAGACCGTTATATGCGCAGTTACCGTTTTAAGACCAGAAAAGACGGGCGCCGTGTTCTTATTAAAAAAATCGATATCGATAAAATTATAAAAGACCATATCGGCCGTTTGATAGATATTGATGACAATAATTTAAATAACATTCTAAATCCAAACGGTGCTAATAATGAAACTGGTTTAACTGTAAAAGACATCAAAATCAAAAAATTGAAAAATGAGGAGGAAAGACTTTCAACTGAACAACAGATATATAAAGATCTTTATGTTGAAACCAAGAAAGAATTAAAAGAAAAACAAGATAGGCTCGAAGCCGCCACTTATCGCGTAGGCCAGCTGGAGACGCAGGCAAAGAATATGGTGCCTATGCTGGATTACAACAAAAAAGAACGCGCTTTGCAGGAAGCTTATTCTGCTATGGGCCAAAGGGCAAAGCAAAGCGAAGAAATAATCCAGAAAATGGAGGTGAAACTGCGCTCAGAAAGGATTGCAAAATGGGTTTACCTTTCCATTGTTGGCTTACTTTTGGTTGCAGAGCCGATTCTCTTCATTTTGTGGGCGTTTGCGTGATCCAATAGTAGGGCAAATTGTTGGGCAAATAGTGGAGCCAATAGTTATTTTATAACAACAATCTGCTCCACAATGGCCCCACGAAGCCGAAGGCGATGCCCAACAATATGTACTATGATCATAACCAATTTCAAAACTTACCTTTCAGCAACTGCGGAAAATGCTATTAAATTAGCAAAAATCCATCAGCAGGTTTCTGAGGATCTGGGAGCTGATATCCGCATTGCGGTCCAGGCTGTTGATTTATTTCGGGTAACAGAGGCAGTAAATATTCCTGTTTTCGCTCAGCATATCGATCCGATTGGCTTTGGCAGCCATACGGGATTTATTTTGCCGGAAGCTGTGAAATCCGTTGGTGCTGAAGGAACTATACTAAACCATTCGGAACACAGGTTGGACCGTGAAACGCTCCAACGGGCGATTGAGAGGTGTAAAGAAGTCGGGCTTACCACTGTTGTCTGTGCGGAGACGCCTGAAGAGGGCGCGTCTTTTTTGGAATTTGATCCGGATTACATTGCAGTTGAACCTCCTGAACTTATCGGTGGGGAGATATCAGTATCGTCAGCTAAACCAGAGATAATTGAAAATGCCGCTAAATTGATCGGCTCAGAGAAACTGCTTGTAGGCGCGGGTGTAAAAAACGGCAAAGACGTGAGGATCGCAATCAAGCTCGGTGCAAGAGGAGTACTGTTGGCAAGCGGAATAACGAAAGCAAAAGATCCGAAAGCTGCACTTATGGATTTAGCGAGTGGACTAGTTTAATTTTTAAATTTTATAATTTTTATAATTTTTGAAATGATTTTTAATGCTCAAATGTTTAATTTTTTAAAAAATTATGTTTGGGATTTAAAAATTAAGATTTATTTATAAAAATTTAAAAAATCAAAAATTATAAAAATTATTTTAATATGCGCGCTGCGGATAGCGGTAAGAGTGTTTTTTCATCAGCTTGCTCAATTGTTATAGCTCTTTCAATTGTAAAGTGACCGACTTTTGTCCTGATAAGTTCGCTAAGATATCCGCCTACGCCTAATTTTTTACCCAGATCACGCGCAAGGGAACGGACGTAAAAGCCTTTGCCACAATTGATTTTTAATTTTAAAACTGGCCATTTGTAATCCAGCATTTCGATTGTGTAGACTGTTACTTTAACAGGTTCGAGTTTGACTTCTTTGCCCTTGCGCGCGAGTTCGTAAGCCTTTTTCCCTTGAATTTTTTTAGCGGAAAAATCGGGCGGCATCTGGTCAAACGTGCCAGTAAATTCTTTGAGAATATTTTCGATTTCAGACATTGGCACTTCCGACGCGCCAGGAACCGGTATTATTGCACCCTCCAAATCATCTGTATTGCTTGTGGCGCCTAACGTAATCGAGCAGACATATTCCTTATCGAAACCTATAAGTTTTTGGACAAGCTGAGTGGCTTTTCCCACGCATAAAACCAGCACTCCTGTCGCCTGAGGATCAAGCGTACCTGTATGACCGACTTTTTTTACATTCAGTTTATTGCGGATTTTCGCGACCACATCAAATGACGTCCAGTCTTTTGGCTTATTGATTACAAATATTCCGCTAATCGGGTTGTAAATTCTAAATTTTTGGCTCATTTTAGATTCGAATGGTGGCTAGGATTGTGGCTAGGATTGTGGCTGGGATTGTAGTCAAATTGTTTTTACCAATCCACTACTCTAGCCACTATTCTAGCCACTACTCAAAATCCATTCGGTTATAAGTTTTTATTAATAATCTCCCTCACAACTTCCCTCTCATCCCATTCAGCGGGGCCGGAATTCAGAGTGCGCGAAGGTAGGTTACCCATGCCGGTTAAGACTATCAAATCTCCTTCTTTGGCATTTTGGACGGCAAACTCAATCGCTTTATAACGGTCTTCGATTAGAAATAGGTCTTTATTTAGTTTTTTAACGTGTTTCGCACCTTCCAAAACCGCTTTCATTATTACCATCGGATCTTCAGTATACGGTTCTTCATCCGTTACGATTGTTACATCAGTATCCTGAGCTACAATCCTACCCATCAGTGGTCGTTTTTCGCGGTCACGGTCGCCACAGCTACCGATTATTCCGATAACGCGCTTTGGTTTTGTGTCGTGGATTGCCTTATACAGTTTTTCCAGAGCGTCAGGGGTTAACGCAAAGTCGACCAAAACCTCAAATCCCCTTGGGCTTTTTATCGTTTCCATGCGCCCAGGCACGCCTTCAAACGTTTCAAGCGCGCGCCTGATGTCGTCCAAACTGACCTTGCAGGCAAGAGCTACACCCGAGGCCGCAAGCGCGTTTTCAATGTTGAATGAACCTGGGATTTTCAGTTCTATTCCGATCTCATCAGATCGGTAATGCAGGGCGAATTTTGAACCGAATTTTGACGATGTAACGTGGTGCGCGCGGATTTCTCCTTGCTCAAACCCGTATGTGAATTTATTAGTGCAATTTATTTCGTTAAATTCAGAAAAATATTTATCTGCTGTGTTAATAACTATTGCCTGTTTGTGTGGTATATCAGCGATTGTCTTAGGCAAACTTCTACGACAGGTCTTGCTGACGATTTTGAAAAGTATTTTTTTTGCGTCCTTATATTTTTCCATGGTCTGGTGGTAATCCAGATGCTCGTGGGTGATGTTTGTGAGAACGGAAATGCTGAATGGTATACCCCACAAACGGTGCTGGTGGAGCGCGTGGGATGAACATTCAATAACCATGTATTCGACTTTATGACGGAGACAGCGTTTCAGGAATTTCTGTGTTTTAAACGGCGACATTGTTGTCTTTTTCGATTTGTTTGGTGTTACTTCACCATTTACCCGAAATTCGACCGTAGACATCATCCCGACCTTTTTGCCAGCAGTTCGGAGGATATGTTCGATCATGTGAGTAGTTGTTGTTTTACCGTTTGTGCCGGTTACACCAATACAGACCATTTTTTTTGCCGGAAAACCATATTTATAAGCCGCGGTTATACCTTTAAATAGATGCCACAAAAGGCGTATTGGGTTATCTGCGCTGATTTTTTTGCGAAGGTAATTTAACATAAAATCGAAAATCGAAGTTCGAAAATCGAATTTATTTTAAATCACGTCGTTTGGGAACGCTAGTGGTAAACCCAAATACCTGAATGTTCAAAACGATTTAATTTAAACGATTAAAATGTCTCCCCCGACGGAAGAACGAAATCGTCCATAATCGTAAAAATAAGGAGGGTCGCACCAGGTAAAGCAGACCTGATTGAAGGCCAGATAGAATTTTGCTTTCGGGAGGTAAGAGGCTGTAAAAGCAGGATCATCATCTAATAAAGTAATTACTTTCTTATCTATAGGATCCCCATTGCTGATGGCTTCCATCATCAGAAGAATATATTTGTGCCTATCCATGCCTTTTTCGTTTGGTTTTCTGACATTTTGTCTATTTTTTATGCGCTCACTATCTCTTAAATGCAGCAAATCCCCTTCATATGGCTCTATTTCCTGCGCCCCATCAACAATAACAGCGCGCCAGCCAATAATTTTATGAGAACCCGAATCAGTTCTGATGTAGTTATCATGAACATAGGTATCTTTTTTCTGTATTCCTTGTTTGTACGCATTTAAAGCCTGAACTTTTGCAGAAAAAGAAGTTTCTGGAATAAGGAGGAAAACAGGTTTTTGGAAATGTCTTGCAATATCTAGTTCTTCAGGTTTAAACATACTCATGGTTTTTTCAAAAGATGGGGGAGAAACATCGCATTCCTTAGTCTCACCGTTTTCCGATAAAAAGCCATAATGTCTTAGTGTTTCAAGGCGTTTGACGTACTGGACTTCTAGGTCAAGTTTTTTGATTAATTCAGTCTTTATGTCAGGTTTAGCGATTTTGGCTTCAGGGTCTTTTTTCCCTTTAGATAATTTATCTGTTACATCAGGTCTTACATCAGATATTAGATCTTCAAGTGCTTTAATATGTTCAGGTTTTAACTGACCACTTTCTTTAGCAGCCTTTAGTGCATCAATTGATTGATCGGGTGTGATTTTGAATTTAGACATATTATTGGGATTATAAGATAATTTTGTAATTTTTGAATTTTTAAATTTTTGTAAATAAATCTTAATAACCAATGTTTAAAGTCTAAAAATTGGAATTTTTTTCAAAAATTACAAAAATTGTAAAAATTAAAAATTAAAATCTTGGCACCCTTAGCACGCCGCGCCAGCCTCTGTATCCGGAGGGTAAAAAGGCATTGATTTCGATTATCTCATAAATGTCTTTGCCAATATAACCGCCTACAGGTGCAGTACCACGAACATTATCTGTTCTTTTAAGCCAATTTTGGGTATGGGAATCAAATTTTCCAGCCCTTTGTAGCATTTTGTATGTATCTTCATCCATTATATCAACTTTAAACTCTTTGGCTTCTCTGACAGCTCCACCATAAGTGAGACATCTGCGATCTGTCGGAGATTCTTCTGAAAAATCTGCGAAGACAAAGGCGTTATCTGTAACTGCAATAATGTCAGGTCCACCTCCCGTTTGTTCCATTTTGAAAAGGCTGTACATAATGCTTGGATTTGCCTCAAGGACGGTTTTAATTTCAGGAAAACTTATGCCTTCCGGACGTATGTAATAATCGGGTGTTTCAGAAAGGCGTTTTTCAAGGATAGAAAAAAGTTTAGCCTGCTCTTCGAGAGAAAGTTTGCGAGGTTTTTCATATTCTGCTATTTCATCCTTCAAGTCAGTGCGCGCTTTAGATATTATTTCTTCCAAAGCCATAATGTCTTCAACTTTCAAAAATCTATTTTCCACTTTTTCTTCAAGTGTATCGATAATCTGATTTATGGTGATATCTAATTCTTTAGGCATATTTTTGATAATTATTTATTTATCCTTGGTACCCTTAGTAAACCCCGCCAACCCTCGTAGTCGTCGTAAGAAAAAGCATAAGTATGGCGCACATGGACAGTATGATCATTACGAGAGCCATCTAGCGCGCAACCTGTACTTCTGATATCAGCTGGTGTCGCAAGCCAGCTCCAGGTATTAAGGTCAAATTTGCCTGATTTCTGCATTGCGCGATAAGCGTCTGCAGGCATCATATCAACACCGTATTCCTTAGCCATTGTAGCGGCCTGATCGTAAGCCAGATTACGGCGATTTGGAGATTCTGCTGAGCAGTCGGCAAAGACAAAGGCATCAGTTTCTATGGCAATAATATCAGGCTCTCCTCCGGTCATTTCCATCTGAAAAAGACTGTACAAAAAATCAGGTCGTCTTTCTAGTGCCTTTTGGACTTCAGCAAAATTTATGCCTTCAGGCCGTTTGTAATGTTCGGGTTGTTGATTAAACCGTGTCTCGAGCGCAGAAAGAACAACGATTTGTATACCGCGGGGTAATTCGTGGGGCATTCGGGGTTTTCTGCCTGAAGAAATTCCTGCAACTGCGGATCGTGTGTCTAAAGCAGTCTTGGCCCCATCAGGCGCATCGATAGGTTTATCGGGTGTAATATCTTTTTCGTTCATTTTATTAGTAATTACAGAATAATTTTTATAATTTTTGAATTTTTGAATTTTTATAAATAAATCTTAATTTTTGAAAACCTCAAACATAATTTTTAAAAAATAAACATTAGGGTATTAAAAATTATTTCAAAAATTATAAAAATTGTAAAAATTAAAAATTAAACTCTCGGCACTCTCAGCATACCGCGCCAGCTACCGAACAGACTATGGCGGCGAGCATTGTCCCGATCCACGCCGACGACATCGTCATAACGGTAACCGCGAAGCGCGTAACCGGATTTTCTAATGTTATTAGGTGTCGCAAGCCAGCTCCAGGTATCCATATCAAACTTTCCTGATTTCTGCATTGCGCGATAAGCTTTCTGTGACATCAAATCAATACCGAATACCTCGGCCATTTCAGCGGCTTCGTTATAAGTAAGATGACGGCGTCCATTTGGAGTTTCAGCAGAACAATCAGCAAACACAAAGGCATCATCATCAATAGCAATAATGTCAGGCTCTCCTCCCGTTTGCTCCATTTGAAAAAGACTGTAAAAAAGGTCTTGGTTTTTTTCTAAAGCCACCTGTACTTCGTAAAAATTTATGCCTTTAGACCGCTTGTAATGTTTAGGTTTTGTGGCAAAACGGGCTTTAAGCACAGAAAGGAGTTCAGCCTGCTGTTCAGGAGTGGGGTCGCGAAGTTCGCCGATGGTATGCCTAAGGATTTCCTTAGCGCGATTCCTCCTCTCATCACTTAGGCCTTCTGCTGATTCGAGTGTTTGACCAGCTAAAATTAATTCTGACACCTTAAAGCGGGCTTGTTCATCGGTTATTTCAGTCATTTTATCGACTATTACTGATAAAGGTTTAATATTGTATTTCAAAATTGATAACTCGTCAAACTAACCAACTTTTAAAATCAATCTGCTTAATATAAGCTTATAACGAAACATGAAACTTCAACCTGAAACATTTCGTCATGATGCAATTGATGCCGAAAAAGGGCCATCTTTAAGACATGGCTCAGATGTTATGAATGCCAGGGGCGTAATTAAATCAACTCTTGGCACAACCGTAAAGCCGGAAGACATACATTCCATTAAACCATCTGCTAAAAGGGTTGCGGCACAAAGAAGATTAATGGACAGAGCTCACCATAGGGAAGTGCAAGAAGAGAGGGTTTTGAGAGGATTAAAAATTTTAAAATTGGAATGGGATAAGTTAACTGATATGGAAAGGGCCAGACGGCTTAATAAGCTAAATTATTTTGGAAGTTGTATTGTAAAAGAAAATGGCAGTAAGATTCTTGGTTTAACTGATGAAGAAATTAGAGAATATGTGTTAAAAGGACGTGGGCTTAGAAAAGATGAGATTTTTCTTGATGCAAAAAGTTATTATCGTTCCGAGCGTGATTTTAAATTTTGGACATGAGTGATATTGAAATTATTGTCGGTAAATCTGGTGACGGAATGCGACTTGAATTGTGGCTTCCAGAAAATGTGCCTGGGCTTTCCAGGAATAAAGCGAATGAGATGATCCGCAAAGGTCTAATAAAAGTGAATGACGAGAATGGAAATAAGGGCAGAAAATTGAAAGCCGGTCAAAAAGTTTCTATTACTACCGAGAAGACTTTGACTAAACCTAAAAACGTTGGAGAACTAGTTGTACTTTTTGAAAATGAGGATGTTTTGATCGTGAATAAACCTGCTGGCATGGCTTGCCATCCGCTGAGATTAGGTGAAAATGATACGCTGTTGGATTGGGTGGGCGAAAGATATCCAGAAATCCGGTCATCGGGGCCGATTGAACGAGAGGGCGGGTTGTTACACAGGCTGGATACGGATACGTCGGGCACTGTCGCGTTCGCGAGAAGCCTGAGAGCCTATGACAAGTTAAAACCTTTATTTCAGGAAGGAGGTGTTGATAAACACTATCTTGCTGTTGTATCGGATGACGGTGGTAAAGTCAGACTACCTGAGGTCGGCGGAAAAGGTATAACGATAAATTTTCCATTAGCCCACCATCCATCAAAACCCGAGCGTATGATATCGGTAATAAACTGTGACGAGTACTGGAGGGGCGCGCTCATGCCCGCGAGAACTGAAATACTTACATTAGCCAAAGGAAACGGATGCGCTTTGGTTGAAGCTAAGATTAAAAAAGGTCGTATGCACCAAATACGCGTCCATCTGTCAGCCATCGGTCATCCGATAATTGGAGATACGACATACGGTACAAAAGATAATCATATTTCGCGACACACGCTTCATGCCTACCGGCTTATTTTCAACATCGGAAAAACAAAAATCGATGTCACAGCGCCTTTGCCTGATGACATAAAAAAATTATGTGAAAAAAGGCAGATTAAAAGTTTTTCAGATCTTCTGTAATCTGTTTTTTCAGACTTTTTAAATCCTTAAACGTTTTTGGGTTTCGGATTTTTTTAATAACCTTAAAACTGACAAACCGGTTATAAATCATTTTATTAAACCCGAAGACATATATCTCCAAAACTGTACGCCGACTATTTAAGCGTGGACCGAAAAACAGCGCGCTTTTGTAGACAGTTTTATTAATCTTTACCTCTGACAAATAGACACCCTTGCTATGATGTTCGCCAAAATTTCCAACATTAAAATTAAGCGTCGGAAAACTGATTTTTGCGCCAGTACCTGTACCCTTTTGGACTTTGCGATGAATCCACATAAAACTGATGGTCACCGTTGTTGGCTCAAGGCTCTGTCTGGAGCCACAATCCAGACTATCGGATAATCTTGGCTCCGGACTGAGCCGCGGAGCCAACAACAGCTAAAATGATAATTAGAAAAACAACGTTTTCAGCGCCAGTGAGATAATCACAATGCTGAATATTACGCGCAAAAAATGGCCATGGGTTTTAAGGACAATATTCGCACCCAGATAAGCACCAAGGGCACGGCCAAAGAACATAGGAATAACAAGATAAACATCTACCAAACCTTTGATGGCAAGTAATGAACAGGCTAAGACGACACCTAAAATCATTATGCATTGGCGGTTTTCAATGGCGCGTTTAAATTTAAGCCCAAATAAGTATGTAAGCACGAACATAAGCATTGTTCCTGATGAAGCTGTGATTACCATTGAATAGACTCCGATTGCAACGGTAAATAATAATCCTAATATCAATTTTTGATTCCCAACTTTATCAACTGATATCTCTTCAGGATTTTTAAATAGAGTTAATGTCGCTAAAATTAAGATTGACCATGAGACTAATTTTTTAATCAATTCTGCGTCGATTTGTATAAGTACTAAGGCGCCGATAATCGCGCCAACGATGAAGGCAGGCGCTGCCCACTTGATTACTTCGGGGTTTGTTTTTTTATGTTTAATAAATATAAAACTTCCTGTCAGCATTTGACCAAGCGTGCCGGTCTGGTTTGTGGCAACCGCGACTTTCGGGTCAACGCCTAACAGAAATAAAGTAGTGAGCGTAAGAAAACTGCCCCCACCGAAAATAATCGCGTATGAACCGGCGAACGTGGTGACTAGAAATATTAGTATGTATTGCTGGAGACTCATTTGTTTTAGATTAACTGAAAGTAATTGTACAACTTTGATTACAAGATTAGAAGATTACAAAATTACAAGATTAATTTTTTAATTTTCAAACTTCAAATAATCTTGTAATCTTGTAATAGGTTCGATGTGAAATCGGACCGTTTGTAATCTTGAAATAAAAATTATGAGAAAAATTCCCGCCACAATGGCTACACAACATCCGGATAACGCGAGCGCGGCTTATTGGAATGGAAAAAAATTCATCAACACATTGGATGAGATTGAGGAGTGTTACCGGATGTTCGATGAACTGAAATGCACCGAGTACATGTGGGATTGGGAAGGGAAATTTGTCGATGAAGCGGTTGTTGAAAAATTGTTCCAAAAATACCACCCATTTTTTAAACGGCACAAACTCGGAAAAGATATTTTTCTGACTTTCCGTATACCTAATACGGATGAGGAGAGTGGCTTTCGGCTGGCACGGGCGTTTATGGGCATTCTGACTGCGGATGACTTGGCGCACGAAATCGGTTTTCATGCACCACCGATTTTTGAGGTAATTCTGCCGATGACAAAAACCGCCCGCCAACTAATCCGTGTTAAAAAGACATTCCATGAAGTCGAGCATTTCAAGAGACAGGCCTTTAAAACAAAACGTATCGGCGAACATGAATTTCATGTCATTCCGCTTTTTGAGGGGGTCGATGATCTGTGTGGCGCAGATAAGGTCTTGAGTGAGTATATTGAGGGGTGCAAAACAGAATTCGGAAAAAAACCGCCATACCTTCGACCGTTTATTGCAAGATCAGATCCAGCTCTTAATTCTGGTCTGATTCCAGCCGTGCTTTCAAATAAAGTCGCGTTACAAAAATTTTATGAAGTCGGCAAGAAATTCGGAGTACCAATGTATCCGATTATCGGACCTGGCTGTCTGCCGTTCCGCGGCGGAGTAAATCCTGAGACGATCAAAGAAACGATTGCGGAATATGGCGGAGTCAGAACAATAACAATTCAATCAGGTTTCAGGTACGACTATCCTCTTCCTGATGTAAAAAAGGCAATACAGTACATTGAAAAAACTTTGCCGACTCTGACTTTCAAACCGCTCAGTAAAAAAGAGGTTTCCGATGTGCATAAAATCAATGATATTTTTGGAAATTATTACAAAAAATCTGTTGAACGGGCAGCTAACCTGATAAACCAGGTTGCGGGAAAAATCCCAAGTCGACGAGAGAGAATGTTACATATCGGATTGTTCGGTTATTCACGCGGCGTCGGCAAGGTTAGCCTTCCGCGCGCTATTGGTTTTACTGCCGCGCTGTATTCGATTGGCATTCCGCCTGAATTTATCGGAAGCGGCCGCGGGATAAGGGATGCGATGAAAAACGGAACACTCAAAACCATTGAAAAACATTATTTGAATTTGAGAAAGGATTTTATCCACGCGGGCAAATATCTGAACAAAGAAAATCTGAACGAGCTCGCAAAACAGAATTCCGTGTTTAAAGATATTGAGACTGATGTGCAGGAAATGGAGAATTATCTGGGCGTGGAACTTGGGCCGATAAAAACTAAGCATTTCATTTACCGCAATCTGGTTTCATCGATTTATCTGCGCCTGAAAGAGAGGGGGGATTTTTCGGATGAGCTGGAGAAGGCTGCGGCGATAAGAAAGAGTCTCGGATAAACTTATAACCTTATTACCAGTAAGTCAGGATGGCCATCCTGACTTACTGAAGTGATGATATGCTCTCACAACGTATCCAAAAAATCCAGCCATCCGCCACACTAGCGATAAACGCTAAGGCGATTGAGCTTAAAAAGCAGGGTATAGATATTCTGAAGTTCGGTGCAGGTGAACCGGATTTTGACACACCCGATAATATTAAAAACGCGGCTAAGCGCGCGCTGGATGAGGGGTTTACAAAATATACAGCTACGACTGGGATACCTGAGTTAAAAGAGGCTGTATGCAACAAATTTAAACGTGACAATGGGATACTTTGTGATGCATCTGACATCTTGATAACTAATGGCGGAAAGCAGGCGCTGTATAACTGTTTTATGGCAATTCTGGATCCTGGTGATGAGGTGATTATTCCATCGCCTTACTGGGTCAGTTATTCGGATATGGTAGCGATTTGCGACGGGATTTCGGTAACAGTTGATACCAGATCAAACAATTTTAAATTGACTGCGGAAATGGTGAAAAAAGCCATTACGCCAAAAACCAAAGCTCTGATTTTGAATAGTCCAAGCAACCCAACAGGCGCGGTCATCGAGAAAAAAGAAATCGAAAAAATCGGAGAACTCGCGCTTAAACATAAATTTTACATTATTTCGGATGAAGTGTATGAATATTTTATTTACGACGGTAAAAAAGTATTCAGCATCGGGAGTATACCAGAGCTCAAGGATTTGATTTTTACGGTTAATTCTGTATCTAAAACCTATGCGATGACTGGTTGGAGAATAGGTTATATTGCCGGCCCAAAAGAAATAATTAAAGCTATGGGGAATCTGCAAAGCCATTCGACTTCAAATCCATGCTCCATTGCCCAAAAAGCATCACTGGAGGCACTTACAGGACCTCAAAATTCTGTAACAATTATGGCAAATGAGTTCGCGAAACGGAGAGATTATGTGTATAAGGAAATGAATAAAATACCTGGTTTTAAACTGCAAAAACCAGAGGGTGCTTTTTATGCTTTTCCTAATGTAACAAATTGTTACAAAGGCAAAATAACAAATAGTTTTGAATTTTCGGAATTTTTGATGGAAAAAGCGCGTGTCGCGGTTGTGCCGGGCAGTGCGTTCGGCAAAGAAGGAGATGATTATATCAGATTTTCGTACGCTTCATCGATGAAAGATATTGAGGAGGGTCTCAACCGCATTCGTGAAGCTTTGAAGTAATCCATTACCTTAACTTAAAAACTCTAAGTTCTAATTTCTAAACTCTAAACAAATTCAAAATTGAAATATCAAAATTCATCCGCCGCGGCGAATTGGATTTGAAATTTTGAACATTTGATATTATTTAGAAATTAGAGTTTGGGGCTTAGAGTTTAATGTTTTTTCAGGTTCAATATATTTGTTACACAGTAGGGGCCTCAAATTATACGTATACTGAAGAAGGCGGTTCGGTAAGAAACGCATTCGCAAGAAGAAGCATAATTTAGGGTGGTGGAGCTGAGGGGACTTGAACCCCTGACCTCTTGCATGCCATGCAAGCGCTCTAGCCAGCTGAGCTACAGCCCCACGACTAAAAAAGCGCATTTATTTTAGGTAATTTTTAATAATAAGTCGATATCTTTTTTATTTACCTTTATTCCATGTCTGGATTCTTTTCCCAATCTCGAACAGTTTGTCGGTTCCTTTTTCTACCTCTTCAATAACTTTAAACGGTAATTTGGCTACACCTGTAACTGCTTTTACAGGCATCTTTGCCACGAATTTGACTCCATCAGCTACATTAGATGCTCCGGCGACAGCAAAGCGCGAAGGTGATGTAACAATTTTTATTAAATTTCCAAAATTTTCAGTTGCACCCGCAACACATTTCTTAAAAGCCTGAACTGGACGTCCTTTTACCAGTTCACCAAGAGTGCCTGCAGTTGTTGTTAAACCTTTTTTGTAAAAACCAATGTATGCATCTTTTAATCCAGCTGCTTCGGCTCGAAAGTTTTTCTTGCCAACAAGCGTTTCATGTATAACCCCATGAGATTCATGAATCGAATTCAACATTGATTCTTTCAAACCTTCTCCGGCAAGCATCTTTTGCCTCATTATTTCAGCGCTTTCTTCTGGTCTAAATCCAACATCTTCTTTTGGCGCATCTGGCGGTCTTGGCAAATCCTGTAATTCTTCAGCTTTATTTTGTTGCATTATTATAAATTTAAATTTTTGTAAATTGATTCGATCTTTAATTTATCTTTAATTTTGCTCACATCTTCTTTATCGCGATTTATAGCGTCATAAAAAACACCCAAATCGTGCTCCAGGGCGCTCTGTACATCCATGAGGTGCTGATTTAAAGATTTCAGTACTTCCGTTTCTGTTTCAGGTACATTTTTTATAAAGATTTCAAGCGTATCAAAATACTGTGTATAAAGGCGCATTACAACCTGAAACAATTCGACGGCATCATCCGCTGTTTTTGTTATTTGAGAAGTATCCATCTTATTATTATACCATAAAAAAACTCTTATTTAAAGAGTGAAATAAGGGATTACAATGTGGAAGATTCAGTACGTGGAATAAATTTTAAACCCTATATTAAATTCCATAACGGCCTGAATTTATCCCTTTTGTTATTGGGATTTTTTTAACGTCTTTGGTTTCTAAGCTCAAACATTTAGCTATTTCGGCGCGTATCCGGTCGCAGCCCTTTTCATAGTCTTCGGCTTCAAATTCAATGCCAAATCTATCGCATATAAATGTTACCTTTTTTATATACGGATCTGGGGAATGTGTAATCTGGACATCAACTTGCAAGCCTGCGACATCATATGTATCTAAATTTGTTTTAGACTCGGGCATAAATCTAAGATTTTATTGGTTGTTATTTATACTATACATAATTATTTATGTCAATAAATAGCTGTTTATTATTATTTGCTTATGTATAATGGCAATCTAATAAATTATTATATGCTTGAAATTTGGCAATACGGTAATGACACCAAAGCGTTTCAGGAAAAAAGAGCTGAAATTGAAAGCAAGGGTTATGAACTTGAACGCGAATTCGAAGACACAACGTGGGGTAATTTAAATGCGGATGAAAAAAAATCTGAACTTATTATTGCTGGCTATGATGTCTTCATTCTAAAAACACGCAATCAGATTTTAATCTGGTCTAAGAAAAGCAAGAAGGAAGATTATGCTTACTAAGTTACTAAATATAAATAAACCCTATCTTCTTGTTTAATCGGTTTGATTTCGTGGATTGCGAATGCATTAGACACAACCCTAGTGCCAGGCTTTAATTTTGGCCAGATTTCTTTATAAAACCTTTTCATTGAACTCGGCAGTAGATAACAAAAAATCACATTAGCATCGCTGTAATCCTGTTTCCAGATATTGGCGTAGCGTATCTGAGCGTTTTTTAAGTTAAAAAGCTGGCGGATTTTGCTAAATAAATATAACGGTACGGAAAGTTCATAACCTATGGCCTTTTTGACGTATTGCGCGGACTTAAAAATTAAGCGCCCATCTCCGCAACCCAAATCGTAAACAGTATCAGTCTTTTTTAAATCTGCCAGCTTCAACATATCCTGATGCCTTTTACGGCTGGAGGGCACAAACGGACCGCCTGTTACAGCAGCATAAAAACCAGGCAGTAAAAACAGAAATACGATTGTTCCCATAATCCTCGGGTCGATATTTCTGATAATCCCGAAATAATACAAAACGCTTATTACGGCGAACCCAATGAGTAGAAAAATCGCGCTTTCGGCCATTTCTATAACGAAATAACGATGTAATCACCGCAAAGCGGGATCCCTATTGAGGGACGACGTAACGATATAACAACTCGCTGCGCTCGCCAAGTCTTTCGCGAACGACCTGGCTCGTAAACTCGAAACTCTAAGCTCGAAATTCGAAAATGTTCTTTATCTTATTGCTAATATTATAGTGATGGTGAGAAGGAAGAAAATGAGCCAGGCCAGAGTTGCAAACAGCATTATGAATGCTTCTTTTTTTGTTTATCTAGATACAGGATGATTGGCCTTCCTAAAACCAATAAGACGGTTATAGTTGCTGACACGACAAACAGCAACAACATGAAAATCGGGATTAAATAATCATATTTAGTGGTTTTTCCAAATATAAGTTCTCCGTTTGTAAAAAGCCACACGACAGCAGATACATAAACGAAAACGCCCGCTGAATTTATTAAACTGTTTAAAAGGTAGTCTGGTTTTTTCATATTTAAAAATAAAGTTAATCCTATTCAATGGTGGGCGATAGTGGGGTCGAACCACTGACCTCATCGACGTCAACGATGCGCTCTAGCCAACTGAGCTAATCGCCCATGAGAACAAATGAAGTGCCGTTCGAATGGTTGCGATTAGCCATCCTGAACAAAGTTGAATGGATGAGCTAATCGCCCGTAGCAGAGGAATTATAATTTATTCAACATTCAAAAAACAACTAAAAATTTTTTACGGTTTAGATTTGGCAAGTTGCTTCTTTAAGATGTTAATTTTTTATAACTTAAATACTTTCATTTACAAAAATTTTAAAATCATCTAGATTGATTTCCTGTTCTTTCACAGTTCGTACACCTTTTCCGGTCAACCAGACAACGTGTCATTCGGCCGGCAAATCAGGCTGGCAGGAGGAAGAAAATGAGGAAGATCATTTCTTGTATCCCCAGCTTGATCACAATGGCCGTCTCGGCGTGCGGGTTCCTCGGGATCGTTTGGGCGACGCAGGAGCTCTGGAAGTGGTCCATGGCCATCCTTACCATCGGCGCCTTGCTCGATGCTATGGACGGGTTCGTTGCTCGCAAGCTCAAGGCTGAGAGCAGGATCGGCATGGAGCTCGACTCGCTGTCGGACTTCATGTGCTTCGGGTGCGCATCAATCTTCTTGATGTATGAGTGGAGCCTGAAGAAACTCGTGATCGCCGGTATCCCTGTCGGCTTGGCAGTAGCGATCATCTTCTGCATGTGCGTGCTGTACAGGCTAGCGCGCTTCAACTCTGAAACAAATACGGAGCTTAGCAGTCCGTACTACTTTACTGGAATCCCTTCACCAGGCGGGGCAGGGCTCATGCTGACGCCCTTAATCCTTAGTTTCGTTTTTGGTGACAGGGTTTTGCGCGAGCCGTGGTTCACAGCCCCATACATAATTCTGATCGGGGGGCTGGTAGTCAGCCGGCTTCCGACCATTACCATTAAGAAGGCGTCGAAAAGACTTCTCTTCACCATCCTTGCTGCCTGTATGGTGGCTTGGGCCTGCTTCGGAGTCTGGCTGATGCTGGGCTTGGTGGGCATCGTTTACTTCTTCACCATCCCAGTATTCATCGTTTACGCCAAGTTGAAGTACCGCTCGACGCAGAACAGTACGAGCTGATAACCGATGGGGGCGTTCTGTAATGGAATGTCCTCTCCAGAAAGACAGGGTCCCCTCCTAGTAAATGGGCAGGGGACTTTGTTGAAAAAGTATTTTTAAGATTGCGAAATATACAGCGATGTATACTGGGCACTTTGGGTAGAGGAAGCATTTTACGAAACCCGCAGTTTTAATGTTTACATTAAATGGTGGAAAGGTTTGCAAACTGGCTAGCGGCAAAAGGGGATCCCCGCAAAATGCGAGCGCAGTCCTGCAAAGCGGGACGAGCAGTATTTTGCGGGGTAGAGGAGGCATTTTACGAAACCCGAAGCCCCGATGTTGCATCGGGGCGAAGGGTGAAGTAAAATGCCGACGACGGGCCGGTAGCTCAGTTGGCTAGAGCGCAGCATTCGCATTGCTGAGGTCGGGAGTTCGACTCTCCTCCGGTCCACCATTCGACTCGCTTCGCTCGCTCATGGTGTACCACCAATTTGCTGAAGTCGGTTCGTCAAATAACTGAGAGTACGAAAGATAAGGTGAGATCTGACAAAAGAATCCAAAGGTTAGCCGCATAGAGATTTGAATAATTTGATTTTTAAGGTTAAAATATAATGTCAATCTATTCTTAAAAATTTATTAAAATGTCTGAAGGAGGTAATGAGAAAAGTGCACAATTTTCTGTAACTCTCTCACAAAAAAACAGGCAGAAATTAGCCGAAGACAATCTTCTTTTAGTCATTAAAATTGCAAAACAATACAAAAACCTTGGTTTACTATATGAAGATCTTATAGGACTTGGAAATATTGGACTTGTGTATGCGTCAAATAAATTTGACCCTAATCTTGGATTTGAATTCTCGACTTACGCATCTGATTGTATTCGCGGAGAAATTTGCAGAGGACTCGACTATAATTCCGGTGTCCATGTTCCTGTAAATAAAGCGCAAAAAGCCAGAATGGTCTTCGAGGAATATGGCAGAATGGAAAAACAATTAGGATATAAACCTACGATTGAGGAGTTGGCTTTTAAAATAGGTATGAATTCTAAGAAAGTTCAGGATTTATTGAATGCTTCTATGGCTAAATATCCAACATCCTTAGATGCGCCAATATCAGCAGAAGGTTCGACTTTAAAAGATCTAATACCTGAAGATCATCTGACGCCCGACAAAGTAATTACAGAAAAGGAAGCTGAGGAAAAATGGGTGCAAATTATTAGATCAACCTGCGAGCTTAAATTAACTAATAGAGATGGTAAAATTCTTTTTATGAAATTTGGAATTTTTGGTTATGATGAAAAAGGAAGTACATTCGCTGAAATAGGTAAAAAATTTGGATTATCAAGTGAACGTGTACGCCAAATAATCGGAAAGTCCTACAAAAAACTTAAATTAGTACCAAAAATAAGGCAGGCATACGAAGAAGTTCTGGCTGCTTAAATAGCAAACAATAAATAATGGTTAAAGAATTGTTTGAAAAATCTTTAACTTAATGTACAATCCAACGCTAAGCTATTACTTCAATGTGTTGTTATGTTGGAAGAACGACTTAATCATAAAAAACCTCAATTTAGGGGAGATTTGGAAAAACTGTATGAAAAATGGTCTGACCTTGATAGGGAACAACGAAAAACTGAGATAACTTGTTTATTTGAAGTCCTCAGGTCTTTAGGTATTAGTAAAGAAGAATTTTTTGAAGAGGCTGATCAGCTCTTTGATAAACAAAATCATACTAATATTCATTTATGGGTTTATCAATTTATTACATATGGCCCAGCATTTCTTAAGCCAGATTTTCAAACAAAGGCCAAAAAAACTAAGGCTGATTTATCAGCATCTGTAAAGCCCGATAAAACTAAAAAAATTATTAAACCTAAGAAGAAAATCAAACCTGTAAGACATACTGAAAAAAGGAGTAAAAGTACTACTGTTAAAAAATTAATAAGATGCAAAAAAAATAACTTCTTTTTAAAAGAAGATGCTGAGTTTATTTATCAAAATATCGAAAAGGAATGGGGCAGGCTTTCTTGTTTAGAAAGAGCTTCGGTTTTAAGAGGGCTATTCCGACTTGAATCTTTGACTGTTATAGATGAAAAAGCAGCGCTTGAAAAATTTTTTAAAAAAATTAATTTTTTAACCAAAGAGCAACTTTTGGGATATATAGAAATTTTTAGGAGACCTGATACTTTAAGGTATTATGTGAGCAAAAAATTTCTTGACGATGAGGCTATTACAATGATAGGCCGGATGCGTTTAGAATTTGAGGATTTGTTTGAAATTGATGAATTAGTCGATAAATTAAAAACTGCTGCAAAAAAACCAAAAAAAAATCTTACAAGGGGTGGGCGTTTTAAAATTGAAAAATTGCGTGAAATCCGCAATGAAGTTGTAAAATCCATCCAGGCTGTGCGTAATTTAACTGTAGGGGAAACTTATGTCATAAATCCTGATTCCCCATTAGCTAAAGAATATGAAGGATATGCAGGTGATACTTTCCAATTTTTGAATCAGGACGATAAAATGCTGTCTGACTATCAGGATTTACGAAGAGGCGTTTCGCAGGCTTTCTTTATTGGTCGCGGTGGGAGGATATACATAATAAATTATAAGGCGGTTTGTCCGCTATGTGATATACAATCTGAATCGGATTCTCAATCGGATTCTGAATCAGATTTTTAGCAGCTTTCATCAATCCATTTCAGAAAATCCGGGTTACCGTATTCCAGAGGTGTAAAAACGATGCACGGGATTTCGTAAGAATGCATTTCACGAATCAAACTTATGATTTTGTCTTCGTTTTTTTGGCGTGTCTTAAAAATTACTACAACTTCATTTGCCTGTTGTGTCTCATCATCCCAAGTAAAATATGATTCAACTCCATCGATTATATTCGCGCACGCAATCAGATTTTCTTTTAATAAATAAAGAACGGCTTTTTTTGCCTCAGCTTTTGTGGGAAAGGTTATATATCCAAGTGATAATTTCATTTTTCATTTAGCATTTTACATTTTACATTTGAATATCGAATAATCAGTTTTTTCAATAAAAAATGTAAAATGAAAAATTATAAAATAAGAGAATATTGTAATTCCTCAGGCTCGTATTCCTTCATCAGCCTGTTCATGATTTCCATTAAAATTTTAACGTCGTAAAGCGCGCGGTGGAGGCTACCCTGTTCGATATAAATATTATAAAAATCGGCCAGCTCGTTAAGACGGCCTGGCTTATTTTGTTCTTTCGCGTAAACCAAAGAACAAGCAACCTGATCGTTCTGGTAAGGCTTTAATCCGCTTTTAATAAGATTGGAATTCAGTATCTCGTAATCAAAACGCGCGTTGTGGGCAACAAGGGGCCGATTATCGGTAAATTTAATGAAATCAGAAAGAACAATAGCGGAATGTCTGGCTTTTTCGATATCCTCCTTTGGGATTTTGTGGATATCCCACGCGCCACCTGAGATTTTATTAGTATTGACCCTTACCAATTCCTGAAATACAGCTGGTTTTGAATCTTTTTGCCAAATCACTCCGGCGACTTCAACAATATCATCGTGAAATGTATTCAGCCCAGTTGTCTCAGTATCAAAAATCACAAAACTTTCTCCTGAATGATATCGTCGGATTAAGTCCTGGAAAGAAATTATTTGCATATTTTTTATTTATATTTCTGATTGTCTGATCGCACCACGAAGTTCTTTTTTCCTGCCGTGCATCTTTTTTCCTGACAAACGTTTTTCAGTCACAGATTTTGGGATATGGGTTTGTTTTCGCTCGGGTTTAACGTAAAAATATCTTCTAGCTTTGTAAGCTAATTGTTCAAAGGCGAGAGCCAGATTCTGTTCACGTTTACGCTGGCTTATTGATCGGGATACGAGTTCTTGAGTTTTTAAAACATTCATCCTGAGCACCTCAGGGATCTTGTAAATCAAACGGACGCCATTCATATTTTTATTGACGTTTTGCCCTCCAGGACCGCCTGAAAAATAAGAAATTTCTATATCATTTTTACCGATAATTAGATCGTTTCCGCTTTGCAGATGGACGACTATTGTAAGCTTTTCCCTGTCGAATTCTACAAAATCTTTTTCCATTTTTCTTTAGGACTAAGGACTAGGAACTAAGGACTAAGCTATGATATTTTATTCTTATAAAAATCTTAGTCCATAGTCCTTAGTACTTAGTCTTTTTAACAATATCAAATATATAAAATTGTTACAATTTGTTGCAACTGACGGATGTAACAATTCCTCTTATAATTATATATTTAACCGGCAGACTGCCAACCGTTTATCTGAAGGCGAGATTCGCCAATCTCGCTGGCGCGAATGATGATTCGCGCCTTCAGGGCAACTGATGGCACTGAGCCTGTCGGCATCTTTGACAATATGTCTCACATCTCGTACAATCTTAAAGCTAATAATAATTTATGAGACTTGAGGGAAAAAAGGTTTACTTAAAGCCTTTCACAAAAGAATATGCGGCGGACTGGGTGCGCTGGACTCAGGATGAAGAAGTAACGCGTTATAGTGTTTTGCGTCCTTTTACAATGGAGGAGGAATTAATATCTTGCGAAGAGCGTGAAAAAAATACTGATCCGAAGGAAAAAACTTTTAGCATCTTTATTAAAAAAAATAATAAAATAATCGGAAATTGCGGAGTCCATAAGAGCAAAAATATTAATCATCCTGACAAAATATTTGTAGGAATTGTTATCGGCGAAAAAGATGAATGGGGTAAAGGGTATGGTACGGACGCGCTGAAAACTCTTTTGAAATTTGTGAAAGAAAAACTGCATTTGAAAGAAGTATATTTGAATGTTGATATCCCAAATGTTGCCGCTCAGAAATGTTACAAAAAATGCGGTTTTAAAATTGTAACAAAAGAAAAAGCTCCCGAGCGAACAAATAGCGGAGGGGAACAATATGTAATGAAAGTTGATGTATAATTACAAATTTTAAATTTTAAATGACCAATTACAATTTAAATGAATAAACCCGAACTTCTCGCTCCCGCAGGCGACATTGAGAAACTCAAAACCGCATACCGGTACGGCGCGGATGCGTGTTACATGGGCGTAAAGTCGATGAGCATGAGAGTTAAAATCGACGATAAAGAAGGTGACGCGCTTGAGGAAGCGTTACGGATTAAAAACAAACTGGGCAAAAAATTGTATGTAACAATGAATATCCATGCGCATGAAAACAGGCTGGATTTTCTGGAGAAAGAAATAAAGCGGTTAACAGATTTGCATAAAAAAGGTTTGGATCCCGACGGAATTCTGGTATCGGACGTCGGCATTTTTGAAATAATAAAAAACAAATGCACGTGGCTCCCTCTGCATGTCAGCACTCAGGCTAACGTTCTCAATTCATCAGCAATTGAATTTTGGGCAAAGCAGGGCGCCACGAGAGTTGTACTGGGTCGCGAAGTAAGCCTGAGAGAATTGAAGAAAATCCGACAGACTTTAAAGCGAAAAAAAATAAAAATCGAATTGGAAGGTTTTGTGCATGGCGCGATGTGCATGGCGTATTCGGGGAGATGCCTGTTATCGAATTTCATGTCAAACCGCGACGCGAACGAAGGCATGTGCTCGCATTCATGCAGGTGGAATTATAAAGTCTATCTGGAGGAAGAATTACGGCCCGGCCAACTTATTCCGATGGAAGAAGATCAGGAAGGCACAAGTCTGATGAGTTCAAAAGACATGTGTATGATCGAGCATTTACGGGATCTGGTTGACGCTGGTCTGGACTCGCTTAAGATCGAGGGTAGACATAAAACTATTTATTACTTAGCGATTGCGACACGCGCATACCGAGAGGCTTTGGATTTGGCCATGGAAGGGAATCCTCCGACACCAGAGATACTGGATTTAATCAATTCGATTGATACGCGCGGATATTTCACTGGCTTCTGGTACGGCAAGCCCGGAGCGGAGGGGCAGAAATACGGGAAAAAAAGAAATTATAATGATGATTTTAGTTTTGCCGGAGTTGTATGCAAAACAAATGGCGGAAAAATGATCGTCGAAGTCAAGAATATGGTGAAAAAAGGTGATCAGTTGGACTTAATCATGCCCACCAAAACGACAAATCTGACACTCAGTAATTTCAGAGATAATGTTACAAAAAAAACAATTGAATCCGCGCACCCGGGGCAAGGTTTTAAAATCATTTTGGACGCTCCAAAAGGCGTATCAATTGGCGATGTATTACGAAAACATCTCAATTATGAAGCAACTCCGACAGTAATTATCAAAGATAAAAAAATCGAAAAGCCCGCTTGAACTATCTAACTGATTGTGATAGTTTGTGTAAGCTTTTTTACTGCCATTATCTTGGGTCAGTAGCTCAGTTGGTAGAGCAGTAGCCTCTTAAGCTATTGGTCCTGGGTTCGAGTCCCAGCTGGCCCACCATAAAATAGCCCATGAGCATGTGCAAGTGCATGTGCATGAAAATTGCATAGAGAAAATAGGACTTAACTCAATATACTTTATAACCACGATTTTAACCTTAAATATCACAAAATTATGTTAGATTATCAAAAGCTTGATGTGTATCAAAAAGCTAAATTTTTGTACACCAAAATCATTTCCCTCCTCAACAAAAGCAGAGGTATTCCCTTGAGCCTTAAAAACCAACTTTCCAGATCCTCTCTTAGTGTAATGCTCAATATTGCTGAAGGCGTAGGACGTTTTACTAATGCCGATAAAAAACATTATTTCTATCAATCACGCGGTTCGGCCTTTGAAACACTAGCCGGCTTGGAGGCGTGTTTTGATTTGAAACAGTTATCACAGCAAGAAATGGATTTTTATCAAAAGGAATATGAGGATGTAGTTAATATGCAATATGGCATGATTAAAAAACTGAGCGCCTAAACATGCTCATGCACATTTAAAATAATTTCCTTTTTGCTATATACCCAAGAGTCCCGATTGCGCCACTTATTAGTGTCCAGACAACACCTGCGCCAGATGAAGGAAGGCTTGTTGGCCTTTTATCGCTATCTCCATAAACATACACATATTTTGTTACCTGTATCTGTTCAGGCTCGTCTATGACCGCGACATATCTGGTAGATGAATTTGATGCTAAGTTCAAAATGCAGCCACTACCGACATTTTTATAGCCAGCATTACATTGCCATCCGTCGCCTCGGGAGTTCAGATGAGCATTGTAAGGCACGTTAACGGGCGCGCATTGTTTGCTTGGATTTAAAATAAAACCAAATGGGCAGACATCAACCGATTGCGCAGTATTAACGGATACCCTTGTGGAAGTTTTATTACAGACCCATGTACCGAGGTTTGGATTATATTTCCAACTGCATGTGTAATAATCGCCATCTGTTTTGCTGTAATGCACATTCGGAGCGGAAGCTCTTTCAATATCAGCACGTTCTTTGAGTTTTAGCCTCAAATTCCCGTCATAATAATCCTTGTTCTGTGGGTGGAATTGGATGTTTTCCGTAGGATAATTATCATAAAAAGCATACGCCATTGGCGCCAGTAAAAATGAACTGACTGCGGCTATTCCTAATATGATGGTTGAGAGTGATTTTTTCATAATTGTTGATTCAAGGAGCATATTATTACCTATTTTTGATTATTTGTCAAGTTATGTTTTGTTGCAGAATCAAGTTTACATTTTCTGAAACCGGATTCATGTAATGCCTGAACAGTCTTTCGGCAGGCGTAAGATTATGCATTCCAAGTCCTGTGTGACATCTTTTAAAGCGGAAAAATGCCAGAAACAGCGAGATAAGATACTGCAATTCCTCATGCGTTGCGTCCGGATGGAAAAAAGGCCTCACAAGGTCTTCCCTGAGAGTCCTGTGGAACCGTTCTATTTTTCCGTTGTCTTCGGGGCTGTAACCCTCGTTACGGATATGCTCTATACCGAGTTTTTTACATGCGGCGGCAAAGCCCAGTCCGAATTCCCTTCCGCGGTCTGTTCTTATAGCGCGTATGCGGTACGGAGCCCTCGAGACAAGATAATTGAGGAATGTTACGGCATTAGCTTCAGTCCTTCGCCCGAAGATTTTTGCTTCCGGCCAGCGGCTGCAGTCATCGATTGCGGTAAACAGAACTACTTTCCTGGTTCTGCCGAAAGGATAGAAAGTATCCATCTGGACCTCCTCGCCGGGGCAGCCTTTTACATACAGAACCGGTTTTCTGCGCGGTACAGGTTCCAGAGTGCCATAGCGCCTGCGGTTACGCCTGAGTATGCGGTAAATGGTCACAGGGTGAAGGGAATTTCCGGTCTCCTCGCGGTATATGCGGCTCAGTGGTATGGGTCCCTCAAACGGATTGTCCTCAGCCAGCTTCACCACCAGCCTTTCCGTATCATCCGGCGTGCGGTTCCACGGCGAACCCTTTTTCGGCCCCGGTTTTTTATATAAAAGCCCTGCAGGGCCAAGCTCTTTATATATTTTCAGCCATCGGTGCACGATCTGGCGGGACTTTCCGACTGTACGTGCCGCGGTATTCACTCTGATCTCTTTGCCTATGATCTGTTCGCATAGCCTGACTTTCATTTTGTGATAAAGATAGCTTGGTGTTTTGAGCGGCATATTAGGACATGGTTAAAGGCCCACTATGTTACCGCAGGTGTAAACTTAATTGCTGCAATAATAACAAAAAATGTCAATAGCTTTACGCGTACGCCTATACCCCCTCACTATCAAATGGGGTAAGTGGGAAGAAATAGAGGGATAAAGAAAATTTATAAAAGAAAAGGGAGAAAAGAAATTAATTAGGTTGTATTTCCGTTCCTTTTGGTCCGTCTTTTACCATAAATCCCGCCTTTTCGATTTTGGCGCGTAATTCATCAGACTTCTTCCAATCCTTCTCCTTTCTGGCTTTGTCGCGGTCGACAACAAGTTTTTGGATTTTGGCAGGGATTTCAAATGTAATCGGTTCATCGAGATTTAGACCAAGGACAGTGTCGAATTTTTTAATCGTGGCGAGCTTGTCAGCATCTGAAACCTGCTCATTGTCCATCAGTTCCCAGGCGATGGATAGGGCTTGAGGGATGTTGAGGTCATCATTTACCGCTTTTTCAAAATGTTCCATATATTCCAGTCGTGGCTCCATTGTGGCTCCAATGGTGGCTCCAGTTGTGGATAGAACATTCACCTTTTCACGAAGTCTCCGCAAACCGGTTTTGGCGGCATCCATGCCTTCCCAGCTGAATGTTAGTTCTTTGCGGTAATGCGCCTGAAGGCAAAAATATCGATAATTCAGAGGGCTGTAACCTTTGTCGATTAGTGTCTGAAGGCGGAGGAAATTTTTAGCAGATTTGGCCATCTTCTCGTTTTTTCCAAGTACCAAAAAGTTACCGTGCATCCAATACAGCACCCATGGTTTTATGTTTGTCGCGCCTTCGGCCTGAGCAATCTCGTTGGTGTGATGTACGGGAATATGGTCTATACCACCGCAGTGAATGTCGATTTGTTTGCCTAGATAACGGATGGACATTGCAGAGCATTCAATATGCCAGCCGGGATATCCGCGACCCCATGGGCTTTCCCACTGCATGGTCTGATCCTCATATTTCGATTTGGTGAACCAAAGGACAAAGTCGTATGAGTTTTTTTTGTTTTTATCCACCTCAATACGCGCGCCGGCTTTCAGTTCCTGTTTTTCCAAATGGGCGAGTTTGCCGTAATCCGAGAGTTTGCTGGTGTCAAAATAAACATTACCGTTTGCGATATATGTAAGCCCATTTTCCTCTAATTTTTTGATTTGTTCTATCATTTCTCCAATATGGTCCGTAGCCTTGCATTTGATATGCGGTTCCAGCAGATTCAGGGCTTTCATATCCGACATAAAGGCTTTTGTGTAAAATTCTGCGATCTCCCAGACCGTTTTCTTTTCACGTTTTGCGCCCTTAAGCATTTTATCCTCTCCTTCATCCGCATCCGAAGTCAGGTGTCCGACGTCTGTAATATTCATTACGTGGTTCACCTGATATCCGTTAAATTCTAAAACTCGGCGCAACAGGTCCTCAAAAATATACGTCCGTAGATTGCCGATATGCGCGTAATTGTAAACCGTCGGGCCACAGGTATATAGCTTTACTTCCGCTGGGTCGAGCGGTTCAAAGAGCGTTTTTTGGCGCGTAAGTGTGTTGTAAAGGTATAGGTCTGACATAATTTATTGTTGCGGATTAGACGGCAATGAAGGCAATGAAGGCGTTGGCTTTTCTTCCGAAATATTTACAGCAGAATTAAACTGTATTTCACCTCCTTTTGGAAAATAGGCTGAGACAAAATTTTCCAGGCCGATTGTAAGATGTATTATAATCGCCATAAAAATAGCAAAAAGCATAATTAAGTAAAACGCACGGACAATGTCTAAATCATAAATTTTTGTGATTGCGTAAAACACAAAAAAACCTATTAAAACCGCGCCAAAAAGCATAATTATAAAGAAAAATGAGGCGTTAAGACTCGTCAGCAGACGCGTAAAATATGCTACTAAAAGTAAGATAATAGAAAATTGGGTTGTTGTGACAATATTCCCTCGCCCGCCAGCAAATTTTGAAGCCAGATGAAGCATTAGAATAATGGCGCAAAGAAACGCCAGTGCTCCGAAATTTTTCGCAAAAATCTCATTTGGAGTTTTTATCAAAAAGCGCCAGTAGGCAGTTTCAAAGCCCAAAAACATAATTACTATCAGGCCTATTACATAAATCGGAACCCATTTTTTTGACGGCTTAGGTTTGCGGATTTTTTTTAAATACGCTTGCCATGCGGCATCAAAATCCTGGATGCTTATGCCAGCGGCTCTGGCCTGCATTTTTGCATCTTCATATGAAAGATCAGGATGGCTTTCTATGATTATTAATATTTCTTCTTGGGTCATATTTTTATCTTAATATCTGATATCTAATATCTCATATCCAATATCTCATATCTGATATCTAAAATTCTGACAGGCAGTATAAATTAACTATAAACTATTAAATATAAGATATGAGATATTGGATATTAGATGTTTCGTTATATCGTTGCTATAATAGCGCAGAGGAAGGAATTATGTAATATTTTTTATGAAACTTTCAGTAGTCATACCAACACATAGCCGCGCTGAGATACTGAAAACCTGTCTGAATAAACTTAGTAAGCAGCAGGGGGTGGAATTTGAAGTTATTGTGGTTGATGATGGCTCAACTGACAATACTGACAACGTCATCAAAATAACCAAATCTCAAATCCCAAATCCCAATTGGACCAGTTTACGTTATATCAAACAAAAAGCGTCGCATCAGGGGGTGGCGAGGAACAGGGGGGTTGAGGCGGCGGTTGGCGATATTATTGTTTTTATCGGCGATGATATTTTTGTGGAACCTGGTTTTCTGATGAAGCATCATGACAGGCATGCTGAATACCCTGATGAGAATGTGGTGGTGTTGGGGTTTACTACTTGGGATCCAAACATCAAAATCAATTCTTATATGAGTTTTTTGGAAGATTTCGGCTGGCAGTTTGGGTATAAATTTTTGCACCCCAAAATGATTGGACGGGCTGACCCATATAAATTTTTTTATACTTCAAATATTTCTCTAAAAAAGTCCTTTTTTGAGAAGGAAAAGTTTAATGAAGATTTTGTGTTTTATGGCTGGGAGGACATCGAACTTGGCTACAGGCTATGGAAACATCACGAAATGAAAATTTATTATGAACCCCAGGCAATCGCTTACCATCATCACGTAATCCAGCCTTCCGATTTGCCAATAAAAATGAGGAATATCGGAAAATCCGCTGTACATTTTCAGCGCCTACATCCGGATATTCAGATAATCCCAATGGGGCTTAAAGCTCTGATACTCCATTTGGCCGCGAACCGTTGGACTTTGCCTGTATTTCGGATTTTCGGGAAACAGATTTACTATAAACTGAAATCGTGGAGGGAGTTTTTGGTTGGGGTTAAAAGTGCTTGACATAGATATAAAAATATAGTAGATTGATTCCCTTTCACCCTTTTACATATTTAATATTTATGTCTAAAAAACCAGATTCAATTGACCGTCGTGGATTTTTTGAGAGGTTTTTACCCAAAAAGAGTCCACAAACTGATAAACCATCACAAGATGAAAAAGAATTACAGCCTACTTCTTTAATAGAACGTAGGGGGTTCATATCAGGTACTTTATTAGGTATTGGTGGTTTATTTTGTCCAAATATTGCGCGAGCCACCAGATTCGACATATTAGAATTAATAGACCCGACTACCCGCAACCCAAACGGTCAGTTACAAAATTTAGCAGCTGGCCAAGACCCATATCCATTTCTGGAGCCAGAAATGCAGCCTTATCTGTGGCCTTCAGATGACGTGCGGAAAAAAGACAGGCATCCTAAAACAAAAGAGGATATCCCGAGCCCATCAATTGTTTTTGAAACAATAAAACTATTACAAGACGCAGTTAAATCCAGACATGGCGAGACAATAAATCGCCTCAAAACCCTTGAATTTATAAGAAGGAAAGCATTAAATTTTGCCTATGTCGAAAAACCAAAACACCCATTACATAATCCAAAGCATATTCAGTATAAACAGATTTATGAAATGGAACAGCCTAGGAGCAAAACCCTTCTGGGTCTATGGGGAGCTATTAATAGCAGAATGGAATCATTAAGGAAACGCATAAAAGAAACAGTAATTCTTGAGATGAATGCGTGTAAGGCTCAAAAAAGATGCGCGAAAGAACTACCTGACATCGATATGGTCGACCATACCCAAGCCATTCCTTTGGCACCAAGTACGCGAAACCAGGGCTTGGCTACATATAACAATCTGAACGATGGAGTACTCCCAGCGGAATTGCGGATTGAGCCGTTCAGATGCGCGGCAATTGATTTATCACCTGATAAAGAAAATGATGTCACAAATTCTTCTATGCTGGAATACGCGAAATTTTTGGAAAAAGTCATTATAGAATATCATGAAGCCGTTGAAGAAAGGGAAGGCAGATTTTTACAGATCGAGCACAGAGCTTTAGGGCTTCCGCCCAAAAAGAAAGCTGTTTTTCAAAAGATATATACAGTTGGTCGAAAATTTAATGAAAAAGCCAGAACAAGCTGGACTAGTATCTTAAGAGAAGTTACCAGCGTTAAGGGGCTTATAGCAAAAGCTGAATTTGAACAAACTAAATTGGCAAATGCAATAGATAGGTGCGCATATAAATAAACGTAATAGTTAAGTTGCCTTTAGGTTAGTTTATTAGTAAAATGAACATTGAAAATATTTGATGAGCGGTCCTGTGCTGGGCTAGTAGGTCCGCCACGGCGGATCGCTACTTACTATGAAAACAAAAATCTGTAAAATTTTAATAATTATATTGGTGCTATCAGCGCCGCTATTTTTGGGTGGCTGCAAAAAAAAGTGCCCAAAACCGGCAGCCAATGTTCCTGGCACCAGCACATTTAGGGAAGACTGCCCGTATGAAGAGGCAACAAAGTCTGGAAAGAAAGAATTGGATTTTTATTACGTTTATGATAATTCTGACGCTTTTCAAGAGCAAATCCAGGCATTCCAAAGCCAAAACACAGGATTAACAGTTAGAACCAAAAAGTTCGCAAACCTGGATGAATATGAAGATATGATAATCAATGAAATCGCCCAAGGGGAAGGCCCTGATGTTTTTATGATACAGAATTCATGGATGACGAAACACTTAAAAAAGCTTTTACCTATGCCAGCAGATCTTCCTGTGGTTGTGACGCCTGACATGTTCCGTCAGACTTTTTTCCAGGCCGCATCGGATGATCTGATCATTGATAATCAGATTTACGGCATGCCCATTTCCATTGATAATTTGGCGATTTATTACAATAAAGCCTATTTTAAGGATCTTTTAGCGACAACCACCCAGCCAGGAAATTTATGGGAAGAAATTAAGGAACAAGTTTTTCAACTGACAAAACCAAACAACAGCCCTGAACGCTTTGCTTTAGCTGGCATCGCAATGGGACGCGCTGACAACATAAACAGCGCCGTGGATATTTTGTATACACTAATGCTCCAGTACGGAGTAGATTTTTATGACGACAAGGAAGAAAAAGCCACATTCGCTGCTGACTCAACCTCGCCAGCATCCGGAGTGAAAAATCCTGGTGTGGAAGCCCTTACGCTTTATACCAGTTTCGGGCTCCCGAGCTACAAAAATTACAGCTGGAACGACACTATAACCGGTTACGACCCTGCTAAAAAAGAAATCGGACCTTTTGTACGGGGCAAAGTAGCGATGATTTTGGGTTATCCATATCTTTATGATGTTCTTGTTCAGGAGATTCAGAACCAGCAAAAAGCAGGAGGTACCCACATCGATATCAATGATATCGGAATTGCGCCGATGCCACAGCTTGTCAGTCCGACAGAAGGCTTAAAACGAGATACGCTGGCAAGTTATTTTCCTCTTGTCGTCGCGCGGACAACGGATTTACCCAAAGAATCATGGTCTTTAATTGAATATCTAACAACGAAGGACAGTTTGCAAACTTATCATAAAAAGACAAAAAAGCCCACAAGCCGGTTAGATATGGCACAAGATCAGCAGACAGAACCATTATTCGGAGTCTTTGCCTATCAGGCGCCGTTTGCAAAAAGCATAAAAATATACGACGCTAAAAGTTACAATAAAATTTTCAGCGACGCGATTCAGGAAGTAGTTACAAATATTTCCACCCCCAGAGATGCATTATCAAAAGCCGAGACTAAAGTTTCTTGTGTAGTTAAAAAAATGAAAGGGCTTTCCGCGAGCGACACCGATTGTGGGATTTAGTTCCAATTGATGACCCGATTGATGACCCAATGGAGGATCCAATTGCAAAGCTAATTGTTTGGCGTGCGCCATTAAATTCAAATTTGTCTTTCGACCATGAGCTCCCGCTCGAGCCTGAGGGCCTCAGGGCCTCGAACGGCAAGACCGAATGGTTATTTGTAATTTGTTATTTGCCTTTCGGCCACGAGCAAGTTATGGATTAGTTTATTAAATTGGGTATAATTTAACAAGGTGAAGGCTCAAGGCCGAGTGGTAATTTAGAATTTAGAGGTATGGAAAAGCTAATAAAATATCTGTGGGGCCTGTTTCTGTTCATTTTTCCTCTGTCGATGCGTTACATTGTTTATGAGGACGCAAGTTATCGTTTTGGAAATTTCAATCCATGGGTAACAGGCTTTGTTTATCTTCCTGAGATACTCCTTGGAGTTATTTTTGTAATATGGTTCTTTACCAGATTAAAGATTAAAGATTATAGATTAAAGTTTGGGTCAAATTGGCTATGGATTTTGTTATTTCTGTTCGCGATTAATGCTTTTGTCGTAACCCTGCTTAATGGCGATTCTTTTTTGGGCGCGCTTTTTATCCTTCGGCTTTTCGAGGGTTTGATAATATTTTGGCTTATTACAGAGAAGATATTAGAAGCGAGACATGTCGTCACAATTCTTTTATTTGGAGCTTTGCTTCAGATTTTATGGGGTTACGCGCAATGGACGACAAACCATTCGCTCGGATTATCATTTTTCGGCGAATCAGTTTTGGGCCCCGATATTTTGGGCGTCGCGAAAAATGATTTGGCAAATGGCATTAAGCAGATACGCGCGTATGGATCATTTTTGCATCCGAATATTTTTGCTGGCTATTTGCTTGTAATCTTTTTTCTGAGCCTCAATTATCTGAAATATGCGAGCAAGTTTTTTTGGACTGCAGTTTTTGTTTTCGGCATTTATTTAACAAACAGCAGAGCAGCGATGATCGTCGGCTTAGTATGCGTGGGCATGTATTTTCTTTTTAGTTACTGGAAAACATTGTCTTACAAAAAATCAGTTGCACTAATTACTTTGCTGATCCTTTTAATCGGTAATTATTGGTTTTTTAAAAACAGTTACGCTGTGAATACCCGTGATGCCGCATGGAAGGAGCGCTTAAGCCAAAATACGATTAGCTATAATATGTGGAAAGCTAATCCTTTGGGAGTTGGGGTTAATAATTTTACCTTGGAAATGGAGAAATTCACCGATTGTGGGGACAATGGAAGGGGCAATGGTGGGGACAATTGTTTGGATAGAAAATTATTACCATGGGAGTTTCAGGCTGTGCATAATACGTATTTTTTGATACTGAATGAAACAGGGATTCAGGGATTGCTTATGTTACTCCTGTTTTTGTTGGCATTATTTGACCTATATTGGCGCGACGGGAAAGCTGTGCCTATTTTCGCATTGCTGTTACTCGCGCCCTTTGATCATTTTCTGTGGGATTCTTGGTCAGGTCTTGTTTTAATAGCGCTGGTCGCGGGTTTTTTCACGATTGAAAACCATAAAGAGACTTTAACTGAGCATGTTGAACATGCTATTCATCCTATTCAGGAGTAATTTATTTCGCAATTCCCACCACGGCGGGCAGGCGCATTTCTGATTTCCCGCCAAAGGCGGACAGGCGCATTCCCATTTAACATTTAAACATTTTGCATTTGGAATCTGTTTACATTACCAAATCACCGGAAGAAACCATCAAACTTGGCAAAAACCTGGCTAATAGCCTAAAACCTGGAGATACGGTTTTGCTGTATGGTAAACTTGGAAGCGGGAAAACGCATTTTATTAAGGGAATTGCTGCTGGGCTCGGCATCAAAGCCACTATTAAAAGTCCGACGTATGCGTATGTGAATAAATTCCCAATTCCCAATCCCCAATCCCCAATTAAGTATGCATCTCAGAAATACAAACATCTTTTTTATCATTACGATTTATACAGGTTTGAGAAAGGAGGGGATGTCGCTTCGATTGGTTTTGAGGAAACTTTAGAGGATCCGAATGTCATCAATGTTGTCGAATGGGCAGATAGATTAGGCAGACATCTTCCTGCTAAACATATTACTGTCAGACTTAAAGGCGATGGCAATAGCAGAAAGATTGAAATTAAATTTATTAGTCCTGCAATCCTCGGCGAATCTGAAATCCAGAAATACTTTGATGAATGGGCGACACCAATGCATGTACGCAGACATTCCGAAATAGTAACTAAAGTCGCTATGGAAGTTGCGAAAGCGTATATAAAAAAACTGGAAATCGTGAATACCGAATTACTGTATCCCGCCTGCATGCTGCACGACCTTAACCGTGTTTGCGATTTTCGGAAATTAGACCGCGACCGTTTTCAGGAAGAAGTGACAGATGAAAAATGGGCTAAGTGGCAATCCTGCCGACGTGAATATAAAGGTATGCACCACGCCGAAATTACAGCCAAAATACTGAATGAACGCGGATTTACCGAAACAGCTGAATTAATCCGCCTTCACAGGTCCGATTATATTGTTACCCAGGCTCATGATTTAGATTCAATCGAGAAAAAGATAATCTATTACGCCGATAAGCGCGTAAAACATGATGAAATAGTCAGCCTGAAAGAAAGGTTTCGCGACGGCCGAGAAAGATACGGCAAATTTGATACAGCCGGTGAACGCAGGCTTTTTGAAGACGTTGAAAAACAAACGATTAAACTTGAAAAGGGATTGTTTAAAGGACTGGATATTAAGCCAGGCGATATTAAATAATTACAAAATATTATTTTTCATTTGGTTAACTGATTATCCGATTTCCAAAATGTAAATTGTAAAATGAAAAATGCTCAAATTATTTCGCAGTCCCTTCATCCTCCGTATCTTCGCCTTCTGGAGTCTCTTTTTCTTCATGCTCAATCTCGGTGTCGCCGCCAAGGTCTGTTTTTATGTTAAACGGTTCTATTCCATAAAGGCGGACAAAATTATCATAAATCAGTTCCACAAAACCACCGACTAACTGCAGTATGAACCATACACCTGGCATAGCAGCAAACATAATAACAATATCTTTTGTGCCTGCCGCCAGCATGACTAAGGCTAAACCGATGCTTACAAACATGCCAAGCGCAGTACTGTATATGCCCAAAAGCGAATATTCATATCCTGCAAGAACTTCCATTATCAAAGCGGAAATGAATGCGCTTAAAAGAAAATGGACAGCGGCAATACCTAATGTGATTTCATGCATAACGCCCAACATGTATAACGGGATAGTAATGAAGAATAATATCAGATTAAACAGGAAAATATGCATTATTGTTGTTTTTCTCCTGAAGTATTTTTGATTGTCCATAAAAGTCACCATAACTCCTGTAACTGTATTTGCTGTGAGAGTGCCTATAAAGGCCATTATGATTATCACAAAAAATGAAAGCGAGCTGACGCCTTCGGTCGGCGGTACAACATTTATCATGATGAAGTAAACTATAAATAACGCCAAAGTGCCGGCCGCGCCGCCTATCATTCCGCTAAGAAGCCTTAGAAAAAATAGGGTGAATGTTAAAGGTCTTTTTTGTTCCATAACTTTTTAATAAAAAATTAATTTTTTGTTTCATCAGTTTTATAAGTTGTCAGAAACAGGATTATGAGCCCGAGGGTAATACCTATATCCGCAACATTAAACACGGGAAAAGGTTTCAAAATAATGTAATCAATGACGTAACCCAGGTACACCCTGTTAAACAGATTGCCAAGCGCACCGCCAATGATTATACCTAATAAAAACTGATTAATAAATGAGTTTCTTTTCAAGGCTAAAATATATTTAAAACCAACATATATCAGGAGACTTAAAATCAGAATGGAGATTATTAGCTGAAACGCATAACCCAAATGAATCCCAAATGCAACACCTTTATTAGTCTGAAGCGATAAATAAAAGAAATTTTTTATTAAAATAAAACGGCTTAAGTTAGCATGGACAACATAATATTTTATGGCTAGGTCTATTGCTAACCACGCGATAGCTGATAGAATGAAGACCCTGTATTGTTGGAGTTTAAGCTTTACCATATCAATAGTTATTATATACTTACATGTAATGAAATTTGAAATTGGAAATTAGAAATTGGCAAAATGAGCCACAAATTTCAAGTTTCAAGTTTCAAATTTCAAAAGAATGAAGAATAGGCATTTTGATACAGTATTGGCAGTTGTTATATTTAGCTTGGTTGTTTTTGGCATTGTTATGGTTTCAAGCGTAAGCGTGTACCAGTCATACCAGATAACCAGCTCGATGGCACAAAAAGGGCTTTTAAGCGAACCTACGAACAGTTTCTATTTGTGGAGACATTTATTGCGCGTCATTCTTTCCATACCCCTTTGCATTTTTATGATTTATTTACCAATAAATATCTGGAAAAAAGGTGCGCTTGGGCTTTTTGTAGCGTCCCTTTTTCTTTTAATAGCGCTTTTTTTACCTGGCATAGGCGCAAATTATGGAACATCAACAAGCTGGATCAATATCCCCTTCCTCCCTTCCATTCAACCTGCCGAATTTATAAAAATTACTTTGGTATTCTATTTAGCGGTGTGGATGGAAAAAAGACAGGAACTTGTCCAGTCTTTCCAGTATGGCTTTCTTCCTTTTACCTTTCTTTTATCAGCCGCAGTCATATTATTGGCGCTACAACCTGATTTTGGTTCCGTATTGGTCATTTCTATAATCGCCGCAAGCATGTTTTTTGCTGCAGGCGGCAGCATATTCCATATTTTTGGGGGCGCGCTTTTTGCGGCCATGGTTTCTTACCCGATCATTATGAGCAAGGAATATATAAGAAACAGGTTTATGGCGTTTCTTGACCCATCCTTGGATCCTCTGAATATCAGCTTTCAGATCAAACAGGCGCTTATAGCTGTCGGGAGTGGCGGGATTTTTGGGGTTGGGTTCGGCAAATCAATACAGAAATTCGGTTATCTGCCTGAAGTCCAGGGTGATACTATATTTGCCGCCGCGGCTGAGGAACTCGGATTTATAAGAATACTTTTTTTGGTTATAGCTTATCTGGTAATAGCCTACAGGGGATTCAGCATCGCTAACCGCGCTCCAAACCGTTTTGCCATGCTGGTTGCAGTTGGCATCACTAGCTGGTTTGTTTTTCAGTCAATAATTAATATTGGCGTAAATTTGTCCCTACTTCCGCTAACTGGCCTGACACTTCCATTTGTAAGTTACGGAGGGTCATCTATAATTGCCAATATGATTGGAGCTGGAATTTTACTTAATATTTCACGTTATGCGCAGGAAAAAACGAATATTGCTAACAGGCGGAGGGTCGGGAGGGCATATTATGCCCAACCTCGCCATCGCTAGGGCCATTTGTAGGTCCGATTGTAAATCCGATAGTAAATCCAATTGTAGGGCCGATAGTGGCTCTGGTTGTGGAGTGGATATACTATATATTGGATCCAAATTGGAGTTGGACAGGAAGCTGGTAGAGGCTGCGGGTTTGCAGTTTAAAGCGATTTTTACAGGTAAATTCAGACGATATTTTTCGTTCAGGAATTTTATTGATCCGATTTTTATAATCATCGGTTTTTTTCAGTCAATTTGGATAATAATCAGTTTTTGGCCTGATGTCGTATTTGCCAAAGGCGGTTTTGTCTCTCTTCCGGTGGCGATTGCTGCATTTATCTTTAGGCGCCCGATAATCCTGCATGAATCTGACAGAATCATGGGGCTGAGTAACAAAATCGTTGCGATACTTGCCACAAAAGTCTGTGTCGCTTTCCCCGATGTGCATATAAACAATTCCCAAATTACAAATGACAAACGAATAACTAATAATAAATTCGTGCTTACAGGAAATCCTGTGCGCATGTCCATAAAAGACGGCGATGCGGGAAAGGGTTATCAGATAACTGGTTTTCATCCACAAAGACCCATTGTCCTGATTTGGGGCGGAAGCCAAGGTTCACAGGAGATCAACCAAGTACTGGAAAATTCTTTTAATATTCTTAAAAACACTTTTCAGTTTGTACATGTTACTGGGTACGGCAAAAGGTCTTCCATAACCGATCCTTCATATATCCAGTTTGAATATCTCGGGGATGAGTTGAAACATATATACGCCATAACCGATATTGTCGTAGGAAGGTCTGGCGCCAATTCTTTATATGAGCTTGCGTTGGTACAGAAACCGAATATTCTGATTCCGCTTAAATCTTCCGCCCACAATCACCAGCAACTGAACGCGGAATATTTTGAACAAATGGGAGCCAGCATTATTTTACGCGACCAGCCTTTGCACGAAATACTTATCGCCTTATGGCACAGTCCCGAGCAACGGGAGCTTATGAAGGAAGCTCTTGCTCGCATCGCTAAGTCGGACGCTGCTCAACGTATTGCTGAGATAATTTTAGCGAATGCATGATATGGTTTTTAATTTTTAAATTTTTATAATTTTTATAATTTTTTAAATAATGTTCAAAACCTAATGTTTAATTTTTTAAAAATTATGTTTGTGTTTTAAAAATTAGAATTTATTTATAAAAATTCAAAAATTGCAAAAATTAAAAATTGATTTATTACCAATATATTGTTAAAAAGTTATGAAAATAGGAATAAACGCACGCTTTCTGCTCCACCCATACACAGGCATAGGCCAGTATACGCGCTGTCTCATCCCAACTATGGCCAGAATCGAACCGAAACATGAGTATTTTTTGTTTACCACTGAACATGTAGATATAACGTTGCCTGAAAACTGCCATCAAATCCGTGTTGCCGAAAAACCATACCGTTCTGACAGCATAAGAAAAGCGCATTGGGAACATGTTCTTGTGCCAAATGAAATGCAACGGATAGGCGTTAATCTTGCCCATTTTTTGTATCCTAGCAATCCACGGCGAAGGCTTCCTATGCCAACCGTTGTCACTGTGCATGATGTGATTCCATGGCGGCTTAGCGCGTACCGCAAACGTATAAGGTCAAAAATATATCATTTAAATGCGCGTTTGGCGCTTAAGAAGGCAGACCATATCATCACTGTTTCAGAATTCTCAAAATCCGAGATCATCAAGTATCTGAAAATAAAAGAAAAAAATATACATGTTATACCTCTTGCACCTCCGCTAACGGATAACAAAATCAGTTATCCGGATATTTCATTAAGGCGCAAATTTTTATTATATGTAGGCGGATATGATGAGCGTAAGAATGTGCCAAACCTGATACAGGCATATCAGAAACACATCGCACCATATTACCCTGTAGATTTAATTATGGTTGGCGGCAAAAATAAAGGATTTGAAGAATTAATAACCGATGAATATTGTGCTCGAGTTGCAGAAAAATACCCTTTAAAAATAAAAGGTAAGGTCATTTTTACTGATATTTTAGAGCAAAGTGAATTAGCGTGTTTATATAAGCACGCCTTAGCGCTTGTTCATGTTTCAATATATGAAGGTTTTAATTTGGCCTTAGTTGAAGCAATGTCAGCTGGAATCCCAATCATTGCCTCAGACATCCCTGTGCACCATGAAGTAACCGGTGAGCTTGCGCTATTTGTCGACCCGAAAAACGTTGATTCGATCGGCATCGGCATGCATAAATTAATAAATGATCATGCTTTACAGCAGGAACTGGCTTCAAAAGGCAAAGAAAGGTCTAAACAGTTCAGCTGGGAAAAGGCGGCTGAGGAAACACTTTATGTATATAATCTATTTGTTTAATACCTAATTTCTAATATCTAATATCTAATTTTGCATATCGGATATACCGTGTGACAAAATTAGATATTAGATATTAGGTATTAGAAATTAGGTATGTTGATGATATAATTAATATGAATAGTTAAGAAGTAAGTTATGTCTTTCAGGTTCATATTATTCATAATCATACAACTGGCCGCCCTGCTTTTTTTTATCGAAATGCTAAGGCGCGTGGTAAAACGAGTGAATGAGTATCATTTGGTAGACACCCGCCAAACGCTCCCATTCGGTTTTTTACGTTTAAGACATGTTATAATTTTGTATATAATATTCTATCTGCTTTGGGTGGTGTTTTCAGCTATTTTGTATTTAACATTTATAGACACTACTTCATTTTATTATCTTGAAAATCGAGGTGGTGGAGGAGCTGGAAGCGTAAATTTGAATCTTTGAAATTATTGAAATTGGAAATTTGAAACTTGAAATTGGGAATTTCATATAGTATGCCTAAATAAAATATCCAATTTCTAATTTCTAATTTCAAAATATATGGAGCATGAAAAAATCGTTGTATTAGATTTCGGAGGACAATATGCCCATTTGATAGCCAACAGGATACGGCGGTTGGGCGTTTATAGTGAAATTAAAGACCCCGAAACCCCTGCAAAAGACCTTAAAAATTATAAAGGCATTATCCTTTCTGGCGGACCGATGAGCGTATATTCTGAAAAAGCGCCGCATTGCGATAAAGAAATTTTTAATTTGGGATTGCCGATTTTAGGGATTTGTTACGGCCATCAGCTTATGCAGTATATGTTAGGCGGCGAGGTTATCAGCGGCAGAACAAAGGAATATGGGTTTGCCGATTTAAATCTCGTACAACCAGTCGGTATTTTTGGAGGCCTAAAGAATACGTCGCGCGTATGGATGTCTCACGGAGACAATGTTGAAGTGGTCGCGCCTGGGTTCGTTGAAGCGGGAAAGACAGCGGATTGTGATAACTCCGCGCTATTTGATTTGGAGCGCCGTTTTTATGGCGTGCAATTTCATCCTGAGGTCGCCCATACGGAAGAAGGAATGAAAATACTTGATAATTTTTTGAATATCTGCGGCGTAAAACGCGACTGGAGCATTGATAAATTCATTCAGGAAGAAATAGGAGCGATAAAGAATAAAATCGGCAAAAAAAGCATTTTTCTCTTGGTCTCTGGCGGCGTAGATTCTACTGTCGCCTTCGCGCTCCTTGAAAAAGCTTTAGGCAAAGATAGGGTCTACGGTTTACTAATCGATACTGGTTTGATGCGGTATAAAGAGGCTGATTCTGTAAAACAGGTTTTAAATAACGTCGGCTTCACCAATCTGCATGTAATCGACAAAAGTAAAGATTTTTTAAATGCATTAAAAGGAGTGTCTGACCCTGAGGAAAAAAGAAAAATCATCGGCGAACTTTTCTGGGAGGCTAAAGAAGACGCGGCTGAAGAATTAAAATTAAATCCAGACAAGTGGATCATGGGACAGGGCACTATTTATCCGGATACTATCGAGACAGGCGGAACCAAGCTTGCTGACAAAATAAAAACACATCATAACCGAGTTGACCTTATACAACAAATGATTGAAAAGGGGCTTGTGATCGAACCATTGGCACAACTATATAAAGATGAGGTCCGCGATTTAGGTGAAAAACTTGGTTTGCCTCATGACATTGTCTGGCGCCAGCCTTTCCCGGGGCCTGGTCTTGGTGTAAGGATTATTTGTAAAAGTAAGGAACAAGTCGCCAGCGCCAGAGATTTTGGTATTTTAAGCCAAAATATTGAGACGCACCTGAAAACACAGACAAGTATTAGCGATGCAAAGGCGAGTGTTTTGCCAATTAAATCCGTCGGTGTACAGGGTGATGAACGAACTTACAGACATCCTGTCGCCTTGTTTACAAAAAACCGCAACTGGAACGACCTGGAACAAGCCTCAACAGCAATAACCAACAGATTTATTGAAGTCAACCGAGTCATTTTAGCTTTGGGCGGTGATTATGATAAAAAGTTTTTACTTAAAGTCTGTGATTTAAGCCCAGAAAGAGTGAAATTATTACAGAAAATCGACAATTTAGTTTCCCAGGAAATGGCTGGATCTAAAAAAACCTTTAATATTTGGCAGTTCCCAGTTGTGTTATTGCCTGTAAGCAATGTGAAAGACAAAGAATCTATTGTTTTGCGCCCAATCGTTTCAACCGAAGCAATGACAGCAAGTTTTGCCAGAATCGATTGGAATATATTGGATAAAATATCTAAGGGGATTTTATCGGGAAAAGAAATAACCCACGTGTTTTACGACCTTACGCATAAGCCGCCTGGAACCATCGAGTGGGAATGATAAGAATCGTCTTTCGTCCATCGTCTGCGAAGAGCGTAACGTCTTGCGGTAAGCGTCAGCGTTTTGTATTTCCGTTATACGTTAGACGCCAGACGTTAGGCGATACGCATTTCGCAGACGTAAGACGCTGGACGCAAAACTGTATACACTTCACAAACGCAAGACGATAGTCCGGTTGCTAATTTTCATGGCATAAAGTAATATGGGAAGCCCTAAGTTATTTTTCACGTGTCTGACCAAACTAAACCTAAAATAGATAAATTGGTGGTAATGGCACAAGGAGGCGACACTGGAGCTTTTGCTCAGATTTACGATGAGCTTAATATCGCGAAAACCGCTTCGGTTTTCACGGACTTTCCCGCACAAGGTTATTTTTTGATTTGGGGCCCCGCGGAGCATACCCAAATCAAAAAATGCTATTTATATATTTAAGTAATTTTTATCCTTTTTGAGTGACTGACGAAAAAAGATTAAATATTGGCAAATTAGTTGAAATGGCGCAGAGAGGCGACACTGCAGCTTTTGCCCAGATTTACGATGAGCTTGTAAAGCCTATATACCGATATATTTATTATCGGGTTGAGGAAACAATTGCAGAAGATCTGACAGAGGAAACGTTTTTTAAGGTTTGGCAAAACCTGAAACAATACAAAAAAGGGAAATCTCCATTCTCTTCATGGGTCTTTAGAATTGCCCATAATCTGGTTGTGGATTATTACCGAAAAAACAATATTACTGAAGAGATCGATGAGACGATGGCCGACACAAAAGCAACCGCGAATCCCGAGAATGATGTAAATATTAAACTGACCAATATCAGGTTAAGAAAGGTAATCCGTAAATTGCCTGACAACTATCAGCAAGTCATCATTCTTAAATATATCAACGAATTAGACAATAATGAAATAGCTGAAGCTATAGGCAAATCAGAGGCAACTGTGCGTACCATACAATTCAGGGCTTTGGAGAAATTAAGGTCTTTTTTAAGCGAAGAGCGCGATACTCTGTGAAACAAAATCGACATTTTTACGTTATAACAATCGACAACCTGTCTACTGACAACGAAATAACGATTAAAAAATTTCTAATACCTAATGTCTAATATCTAATTTTGTGTTCAGAACTACCGTATGCAGTTCAAAAATTAGATATTATGTATTAGAAATTAGGTATTAAAAAAGTTATGAATCTCGAAAAAGAAATCAAAGGGCTAAAGAAACCAGAACCAAGCGTAAAGTTTTGCAGTGACGCGAAGGAGCGGCTTATGCATAAAATCAGCATTTATGAAAATGAAAGTTGGCTTGCACGATTACTTAAAAAATTGTCTCCGATTTTGCCTTCGGAAAATTTTGTGCAAGCCGCGCGAATCAGGCTTATGGAACGGATAGAGGCGGCAAAACGCCCGGTTATTTGGTGGCTTAAACTCACTAAACAGGTTGTGGCGTCAACTTTGGTCATGACCATCGCGGTAACATCGGTTTTATTCTTTGCCGGCGGCAAACAGCCCGTAAGCGCTTCCGAGAACTCTTATCTGGAAGTGGCGTCAGGAAAGGTTGCCATAAAACACGCCGATAAACTTATTTGGGATGAAATAACCACACAAATCGAACTTGCGGAAGGGGATTTAATCCAATTAGAAGCGCCGGATTCAGCTGTCATCCACTTTTTTGATGATTCACAATTGCGCCTCAAGGGCGAAGGTTTACTGCTTATAAGCCGTATGAACGTGAGCCCTGGTTATGCGAAACAGGGTATTATTGACGTAACGTTACATAATGGAAACGCGTGGGTTCAGACCTTAAATGTTGACGATGGTTCAGCCTCTTTTACTATGGTCACCCCGAACGCGATTATATCTACTATAAACGCTTCTTTTAACGTTCAGACAAACCTACCTAGCCCGACTGTTATCAAAGTTTTCAGAAACAGCGTTGGCGTGCAGGCTTTGGATGTTGAATCAAGAAAGGTCTTCTCTACAGGTAAGCTAAATTATTTCCAAAAAATATCTCTGGATTCCGAAAAGTCGTATTATAATCAAACAGTTGATTTGGCTGTAGTGGCTCCAATAATCGACTTAACTTCAGAAGACCGTGACGATGGATGGGTTATGGACAATCTGAAGGCTGATACAAATCACCTTGCCCAGCTTAGAGATCGCGAAATTACTAACTTAAAAGCGTCAGCGGGGGTCTTGCCTGGGCAAATGCTATATCCGTTGAAACGAGCGAAAGAACAATTGACTTTAGCATTGAGCTTTAACGAGGAGAGCCAGACAAAGGCGCAAATCGACATAGCCAACCAGCGCCTTAACGAATCAATTGTTTTAATCGAACAAGGCAAGACCGACAAAGCAAAAGAAGTGTTGGCAGAATATCAAAATTTGATACATAAAATTACTGAATCTAAGAAACCTGAAATAGCAAACTTAGATCGGCTCTCCAACAATGTGGTTGTGGCACACCAAAAAACCCTTATAGCCGCGCTTCCAAGCGACTCTCAAGTCGGAATTGTGAAAGAAGTGTTAGACCAGACGGAAGAGCTGTTAACTGAGGATCCGATTAAAAAAGCTGAAATACGTATGCAGAATTCTCTGGAAGAACTTACCCATATCCAAGATTTTATTGCATCAGGTGATTTAGCAGCGGCTAAGGAAACCCTGATAAACCATCAAAGCCTGGCTCCTACACTACTGAATGAAGTCAGTACATTCAGCAATGATGACCAAAAGAAAGAATTTTATAACAATATTCTGAATAACCAGTATGAAGAAAGGCGAATTTTGAATGAGATTGCTAAGGTACTTGCCAATAGGGAAAATGCCAAAGACCTTGTGGCATTAGCTGAAAGCACTGGTCAAAATCTTGATGATGGAATAAAAGTTGTAGCTGAAACCATAAAACCTCTTGAACCAGATATAGTTTTGGCCCAAGCTGTAATTTCGCCTACAGAAAAGAGGCTCCAGGAATTTGTTGATAAAATTAATATTTATAATACATGGACAGGCCAAAAGAACCAGATTGACCGACTGCTTACCAAATATCCACAATACGCACGTGATATGGATTTTTTGACCAAACTGCGCGATAAAACGGATACCCGAACAAAAGACCTTATAAACGCGAAAATTATTAAACTAAAAGGCGACTTGGTCGTGGCCAAAAGCAAAAGGGTTAAATTGAAGATTGGAAGATCTATTCAGTTGAGAGAGATGTCAAAATGATTTCGCATTTCGCAATCTATCTGACATACGTCGATGGAGCAGGGTTGTACCCTGGTCCATGGTATTAAAATTTTTAAATTTTAGGACCAGGGTACAACCCTGCTCCTATCAGGGGGTATTAACGGTAAAAATGCGAAATCTGAAATGCGAAATGAATAAGATATGCTGAAGAGCCGCGTTCCTGTTGAAAACATGGAAGCGGCCCTTGATTGGTGGGTACCCTCTACGGAGGGTTGGCAAGTAGGATCAGGTGGTGGAACCAGAGCCGGGACCGGGTGGGGGCGGTGTTGCGCCGGTGGGTGAGCTCGTTGCGGCTTCGACCATGCTGACCATCTCCCGAACGCCTTGTGCCGCCATGTTGGCGGTTCTGAGCGCCTCGTTCGCCTTTTTGTCCACTTCGTCGACGCGGAGATGGAGCCCGATTGGCTGGTTTTTGAGGAGCCGTTTGATGTAGGGGTGGGCGTAGTCCAATCCCTTCATCAACAGGACGACCCCGATGATGATCATGATCCAGACCCAGGTGGGCCAGGGCTTGTCCGGGGCGCCGTCCTTCAGGGCATCCGGCTTGACGATCGCCTTCACCTTCGCCTCCACCATCGCATCGAGGTCTTGCTTGGTGAGGATGGTGGGCTGGCTGGTCGGCGGAGCGGCGGGTCGAGGGGGTGCCGGTGGCGGGAACGCGGACGGCGGATCCGGCTTGGGGCCGGCAGGGGGCGGGGCAGGCGGGGCCTTGGCCTCGGGACCTGCCGGAGGGGCGGCCTTCTGGGGCGCCTTCGGGGCAGGCGGCGCGGGATTCGGCTTCGCGGGAGCGGGCGCCTTGGACTCGGGCTTCGGTGCGGGTTTCTCGGAGGTTGCGGATCCGGTGTCGGCGGGCGCCTTGGTGCCAGCGGACGGCTTCATGCAGTTCGCACGGTACCACGCCTGGTACTCCGCCAGCTGCTTCGTGTCGTTGCGGAGCTTGGCGGACATGGTGGCGGGGTTGTCGTTGCACGACCACTGAGCATTGGCAGTATTGCAGAAGATGCTGACGAGCAGGACGACGAGGGCGAACATCAGGACGTTCTTCATGACGGCCTCCTAAACTGTTGTCGGTCTTCTGGACCGAGTAGACCTTTGTCTCGTAAAGAGGGTACCTGTGAGCAGGCGCCCCCACATCCTAATTTAGGCTTGGGAACACACTACTCACAAATTACTCTTTACGAAATGCTAATTGTGAAAGATCAAACTAATTTAGACGAAGTAACGATGTAGCGACATAACGAAATAACAATCTTTTTATAATGGGTTTTGTTCTTTAATTCGCTTCTGCAGCTGCTGGTTTCAGCCCACCACTTCCACTGCCAGCAGTTTTGTTGTATCTATCGATAAATTTTTGCTTATATTCCTTATACTTTTCACCAACAGTTCCAGGTACATTATGGAAATGATGTTTTTGCGCGTCTTTCATTTCCGCGCCGGCGACATTATGGGCGTTTAAAACCCTGTTTACGCCTTTGCGTATAGGCTGAGGTAAATTGTACAAATGCTTAGGATAAGCCAAAAACGAATCTTTAATATTATTACCCATTTGAATCGGGGTATCTAAAATAGCTCTTGTCGGTTTCCATACAGTTTTAAATGGAGTTTTCATCAAACTCCCGATAGCTTTTCTTGTACTATTAAGAGCAGCAAAAGGTTTAAAAGCTTTAGCCTTTTTCAATGCATCAGAAATATGCGTGCGAGTTTGAGTGATCCCTTCTTTAAATCCTTCCCAAGCATGAACAGGAGATTTAAATATGTTTCGCGGTGTTTTAAGGGTAAATACGTCTTTTAGCACATCGCGGGTATTATAAAGAAGATTGAATTTAAGGAAATCAAGAGGAGCTTTAGTCAATTCCCAAAGGCTTCCGCCAATACCAGTCCAAACCACGCCTTTACCTGCCTCTTTGCCCCATCTTAATCCCCATTCCGCGGTATCAATGACTCTATTGCCGAATTCCGCGCCTTTTTTCATACCACCCCATACCATTTTGAATGGCCAACGCAAAGGTTTAGTCAATGTCCAGCCAAATTTAGCCACAGCCTTAATCCCGCGCAATGTTGCCATTCCGGAAGCTTTAGCTTCTGCAAGAAAATGCGCCATCCTGCTTTCTTTGTAAAAGCTTGGTTGAACTATAGGGTTGTGCCAGATTGTGGTCGTGTTGTAGAACATGGGGTTATGATTGGGTTATGATTGGGTTACGATTGGGAGAACAATTGTTCCACCAATTGTACTAATTATTAAGGTTTAGGGGCGTTTTGAATGTGTTGTGCGATTTTTTGTTCGATAGTTTGTTCATCAAATTTGATTAGTTGGCCATTGGCATCACGATGTTTCTGGTAACCCGTTTTGAAAATGCGGGCAGCAATATCAATTTCATCGTCAATACTCATCTCAGACTTGCTTTTTGTAATTTGATGCATTTCTAAAATTTTACTTCTTTCTTCTTCAGTTAATTTCATTTGTCCGATCTGTGTAGCAACATTAATTTGTTTATCAGTAATCGCATTTTTTAAAATAGTTACTGTTTGATAAACTTTAAGGATTTTATCCAGAGTTTCAGCGTTAAAATCCACCAAATCCGGCAATTCGCCTACATATTTACCAATAGTATCGTCAATTAATTTTTCTACTTTATCTGTTGCAGTAGGTTGATTTATAGGGAGGCCGAACATTTCTTTATAAACAAAGTCAGCCATATTACGTAAATCACCCCTTAACGCAATTTCAACAGCTTTTGGTTTCAAAAGTTTAGCATTACTACCCGCAAAAACCGCCTGTAAAATTTTTACTAAATTCTGTTCATCAAGACCAAAGTAATCTATTAAATTTTCAGCAATACCATTTGAATTAGGATTTTTTTTGCGACCGCTTAATAAATGGGTGCGCAGAGCTATATAAATCATTGTTAAAAGTTGAAATTGCACTTTGTAATTATCTAAGGCGTATTTCATTTTCATAAGAAATTCAACAGGTGTTTGGCTGTCTATATTAAGACGAGGCGCTTGATTTGTTGGTGCTACAGTCGCCGCAGGCGCTGAAGTGGATGCAGGTATTTGTACTGCTGGCGCGGGCATATTTGTTGCAGGCGCTGCTGGAGTGCTTGGAGAAACTGCTGGTGCCTGATGACGCGCTGATTGTTCAGGTGCTACCGTAGCTTGGGAGCCTGCTCGCGCACTATCAATAAGGGCTTGTAGCGCGCCTTTTTTTACAGGAAAACGATTTTTTATATCATCTAACGCTGATGGTTTATTAGGGTTATCTTTGGACATAAATGAATTAATTAATTGTTAAACATTTAATAGTAATATTGATAATTTAATCGGCGCAGGACTGTACTCTTTCGAGCACAGCCTGCGCGGGTACAACGTCAGAAATGGATTGGAACCTAGACGGGGAACAGCTTGTCGACATCCGGAGCTTCCGGAGCCGGCTGAGCTGTCTGCGGTTGTGGAGGGGATTGTGACGGGGGCATCGTGGGAGGGGGTTGTGCGGTAGGTGGCGGCTGTGCCACTGGTCGCTGAGGCGCTTGACGACGTCTGGGTGGGGGAGGTGGCGGTTTGGTCCGTGAGAACCAGACCCAGTGATCGTCGTTCTTCTTCTTGCCCTTGCGCTCGCGGGCGTAGAAGGCAAGAAGCGCGGGCAAGAGGGTGATCAGCCCTAGGTTAACGGGCTTCAGCCCGGCCAACGCGTAGAGCGCCCAGATGATGACGATGCTCGCCGCGAGACTGATCGCAAGGGCGACCACGTCCTTCCAGATGTCGTACTTGTAGAGGGTGAGATCCTGCGGATCCACCTTACCCTCCGTCTCCTTCCCACTGAACCAGGAGTAGACGGAGAAGAAAAGGATGGTGAGCGTGAAGAACGGAAATGCTGACCCGTACCACACGCAAGGGTTGAAGGCTCGGACATGGTCTGCCGTCGCATCGAATAGGTACCAGATGGCGACAGCGATGATCGCCAGGAAAAACAACTTCTTCAGCATCACTGCCTCCTTTTTCTGACGTAGTAGAGATTGATCTGTCCCCAAGCCTCACCATGAGACCGGGAAGCCGGGAACAAGTTAGTCTCTACTACTTTTTTTAAATTTTAAAGAGCAATTATGGTATTAAATTTTATAATTTTTTAACTATTTTGTCAAGTAATAATTATTGTTAATTTTGGAGCAGAGCCTGGTGATCCGAAGTTAATCGGACCACCAGGCAACTGCTAAGCGTAGACTAGACGGGGAACAGCTTGTCGACCTCCGGAACTTCCGGGGCCGACTGAGCTGTTTCGGGTTGCGATACAGGTTGTGTCGTAGGCGGGGATTGCGCGACAGGAGGGGGCTGCGCGGACGGAGTGGGTGACTGCGCGGCAGGAGGAGGAGTCTCCTCATCGGTCGGCTCAGGCTCGAATTCCTGCGGTAGCCAGGGGTTACCACAGAACGCGCACAGCGCGTCGGTGATCGGCGTCGTCTCTTTGCAGACAGCGCACTTAACACCATGAGGCGCCCAATTGTTCCCGCAGAAGATACATTTTGGGAACTGATTCATGGGCGTAGAGTCCCCGCAGTGCGCGCACTTGACGGCACCTTGCGGGATCCTCTCGCGTTTTCTGAGGACCCTAGGCCGGTGGCGCTGCAAGAGCCACCTGATGCCTACCACTAGACCGATGGCGGCGCTGATGGGCGAGGCGAACCAGTTGGTCTTCTCGTTGAACCACGCGCAATTGATGAATGCGGTGAGCCCAAGCGCCCCCATGGCCAACGTGATTTTGGCCACAGAGTCCTCACCAAGGGATTTGTGAAACCTTTCCTTCCACTCCCCCTTCCACCTCTCCCGCCACTTCTTCATGTAGTGCCAGATGAGCCTGTGGAGGGCGATGAGGGCGATGAGGACCAAGATCCTCCATCCGATTGTAAAACTCCAGAATGTCGCCCCCAGCGTCTTGAGGATTACGAAGACGACGATGAGGAGCAGTACTTTCCCCCCCGCCCACCTGACAGCTCCCTTGATCCGCTCGACTTGGGTGAGCCAGATGAGCGTGAGGAAGAAGGCGATGTAGCCGATGATGGCTTGCTTCGTGGTGTCGGTGCTCGGGAGGAAGTGTGCCTGCAAGGTCGCCCAGAAGTAGGTGACCAGCTTCGTGCCAACGGTCTCACCCGTGGCTTTTCCACTCGCGGCAAGCGAGTCGCAGGAGGTGATGAACGGGAGGACTGCAACGAGCAGCACTGCGCCCAGCTTCTTCATGATGGTCTCCTTTCGGCTGCGCCGAATGTTATGCCCGGCGCCAGCCGGGGAAGTTCGTTGTTGGTTCCGCGGAATGCGGGTTCACCAGAGCAACTTATTACCGATTGTGAACCGATTGTAAATCCAATAGAAGGGCCAATAGTTAATCCAATTGTTGTTATTCTGATATACAAACAATCGGACCCACAATTGGATTTGCAATAGGATTTACAATAGGAATCGGCAACAAATCGCTCTGGTGAACGATATTAGTCTAACGCTTAGCAGAGAATTTACCTGTCATCCGCACTCTTTTAACGGAGACGGATAACAAGTTCTTCTCTGCTATTTTTTTGAGATGTTAAAGAGCAACTCTACAATGACCAATTTCCAATGACTCATCCCGATAAATCGGGATTCGCCCTACGGGCCAATAGCCAATTAAATTGGTAGGAATAACATTTAACCATAAATTAAATAAAAAATCAATAGAATTTCAGAGATAAAAAGCTTATGACGAAAGTGATTTCCGTAATCAAGGGGGTACCGAAAAATGGCTTGTATATAATAAAAAACCTACATCTCTTAATTATATGCACATAATTAATGAGGTGTCAAGGGTCTATAGCACGACTTTGTTGGGCTCATTTCGCATTTCGTATTTCTGATTTCGCATTCTATATCAATATTCAACATTTTTCATTTTCCCTGATAGGAGCAGGGTTGTACCCTGGTCCTAAAATTTAAAAATTTTAATACCATGGACCAGGGTACAACCCTGCTCCATCGTCAGGGTGTCAAGGGTCTTAAGGGCGATTTTGTCGTACCATTTGCTATTTGCAAATTACTATTGTTCTATTTGGAATATCTGAGAACAAAATAGCAAAATAGACAATAGCACATACAAGATAATTATTTATCTTTTTGGAGCTACTCCGCCAACGTTCCTGAGCGGTGGAATATTTTCGGGTAAATCATCTGGTGATACTGGAGGTCCTTCGAAATCTCCTAATTCCGCATTCATCCTTGTTCTCCATTCCCTGCTTTGTACTCGCCTTCCGGATCTCGGGTCATATTCCATTGGCCTTATGCGTTGCCAAGCATTGTCTGAAATGCCGCCCAAATTAAGTCTTTTATTATTAACTATGGCTTTGTCCAAAGCATCCTGATATATTTTTGCATTTCTGGGTTGTTTGTAAAAATCAGATAAGGCAAGGCTTGTATTACCCGCGCTACCCAGCCATTCATCTATCTTTTGCCTTTTTTGTTCTCCCATAGTGACTAAATCCCTAAGCCATACTGTTTCAGCAGGTTTTCTGCGGATAAAATCTGTTATGCTGGCGGCTATGTTACCACCCCTTTCAAAGAGCCAGAGATAAGCACGCAAAGGCTGTGCTATTGCCAAGGCTGTAGCTTTATCTGCGCTGGTACGCAAAGCAGGATTTCTTAATCCTGAAAAAGTAATGATGTTGGACCACACTCCTTCCTCTGGCTTTATTATGAATGGCGGGCGTTCTTTGTATTTATTTGGATTGTAATAATCAGTCCAACGGCCAGCTTCTTTAGCCTCATATTCACCGCTCATTGATGTCGGCAGTCTCCAGAATGTATATATTTTTTCAGGCGGTAATTTACCGCGTTCAGCGGTTTTTGTATAGACATGGATAGGATACATGTGTTTTGCAATTGTTTCTTCGGACATAAAAGAATATCTTTCTCTGAAAGCTTTTACAGCTTCTTTGGCAGCAGCAATTTGCATCTTATGCATATTTTCCTCCACACTACCTACACCCTCTTGTATTCCTGCATCTTGCTGGTTAATTTCGTTGACGTAATAAGCAATGCCCCTTGCCATGCCTGGAGGTTCAGGTGGCATGGCGACTTGTCCTGTTTCATAAAACATACCTACTCTTTTTCTAATGCCTCTTGCATCAACCTCATCCCTACCGTTTTGAAAAGCTCTTTCGAATGCAGGCCTGAACTGTGTTCCAAAATATTGATTTAGTCTCCTTCTTTCATAATTATTCCTTGTCCTTTGGGTAGGAGTTTCTCCTCCGCGAGGTTCTGGTATCCAGATATCAGTTGCTCTTAAATCATGATCGATAGAACTTACGCTATCTGGCCTGAATATTTCTTGGAACTGCCTTAATTTCATACCAGCCCATGGAATAATCAGCCTGTCGGCGCCATATAGAATTTGGAATGGAAGTTTTATTCCAGCCCAAACAACTTCCCAATGTTCATCCGCAACCCTTCTTAATTCTACTTTTTTACTCTCGTACCATAACTCAACCTTATCTTCATAGTATTTTAGGTTTCTTGCGCCAGCCTTACCCATTTCACCAAGGAAATCACGCACTCTTGGCGCGTAATCTTCATTGACATTCCTCCAGAATTCCTCAGCGCCGGCACCAACTTTGTCCACAATATCTCTCTGCGTCCACGTGCTGAGCGACACAGCTGTTTCTTCAAGGCGGTCTTTTACCTGGTTTAACACACTCTTTTTCTTTAATGCCTCAACGTCAGATATCCTTATTTCCTCAGTCATAACTGTATACCATGTGACTCTCTTTGGGTTTCTGCGGAATTCTTCAACAAGTAAAGGAGCCATACCTCTTCTTGTGAAAGCCGCGCTTTTAAGCGCGAATTTAGGATCTTTTATGGAATCAATCCACACCTCTTTTAATACCCCATGGCCCCAGGCTGAATTTTTACCATCTTCTTTATTGCCTACATATCCAAAGAAATTCTCGATGGTTTTATGCAGAATGCGCCGAGCCTTTGTTTCCTTATTTGTATCTACCCTGCCTGGTAAAATGTTATTGATATTTATCCCCCTTGGCATTTTTCCTCTCGGATTTTTTTCATTAATAGGTTTTCCGTCAGGCCCTGTATTTTCATACCATGTCATCACATCGCTGAATGGAACGTTTCTTAATTCCATAAGCGCCCTTCCTTGCTCGTCGGGCGACATACCGAGCTTCAGGCTTTCTGCGCGATCTATCAAAACGCCTTCGTAAGTATCAGCTAAGGCTTTTGAAACCCCATCCAATTTAAGTTTATCCAGTACGCCTTCACCAGTTATATGCTTAAGCGCAAGTTCTGTTGCGCCGGCCATAAATAACACGCGCAAAGCTTTACTTGTGTTACTTTCACCTTTCCATGCTGATTTTGCCATTTTCCAGAACATTAAAAGTATTGCCGCGCCAGCCGCGCGGTTAGCTATGGTTTGGCCAGGCCCTATTACCATATCTATAATACCTCTTGCATACTCTGTAGCCCTTTCACCAAATGTCATGCCATTAATAACCGCCATGGCTGCCGTGTGAGCATCGCCTTGCAAATCGCTTTTTTTGTCCCTCAGCCTTATTTCCTCTTTAAGCATGGTGTATATATTAAGCGCAACGCTCTGGGCTTGGCTTAGCGGAGGCTGGGTTTGCATAGTATTAATTCCATGCATAGTCTCAAAAGTATTCAAAAAGTCTTCGCGTTCTCTGAAAGTAGTACTCGGTGGCAGGATTTTTTTAAATAATTCTAACAATTTTTTAGTGCCATCTTTTGTAGCCAAAAGGTTATCCCACTGGTCAACCTTCATTTCAGGCCCATTAACTCTCAAAAATTCCTGATAAGCTTTATATATGCTATCGGGGGTAATACCCATTTTTTCGATATAATTATCAGCGCCAAGTTCATGGGCATCCATTATGTTATAGTTGACTGAAATGGCGACTAGATTTTTTGCGATTGCTTTAAACCTATCTGGAGTTGAAAGCGCATATAACTTTTTATCTGGATTTGCTAATATATCGCTATCTATAAATGCCCTTATCGCGGCTTTCTTTTTCAACATCCAGCCTTCGGGGTCTTTTGTCTGCTCTGCATCTGATGGATCATCCAAAAGCATTTCAACTTTCTTATAAAATGTTTCCCATGCGGCAAACTGTTCCCTTGATAGCTGAAGTATCTGGCCGACATTCGCTTCAGTTACAGTAATACTTGTATTCAATTGAATTAATTTTATGTCATCATTGATTTGTTCCTGCAATGTCTGTCTTCGCGGATCAGCGGCAGGCAGGGCATTTTTATTATTTATGTTATTGGTAACACGGGTAAAAACACCATCCCTATCCAATTTTTCAAGGGCAGGTATGATTTTATCCTTATAATGATCCCTATAGTAAATAGCCATGTTTGCATAGTGCGCCACTATCATAAATTCAACATGTTCAGGCTCACGGTATTTTAATTTCAGGCTTCTGTTGAAATATTTTGATTGCGCGAGTTTCGAAACCATCCATTTATGCTCATCTGGAATGGTATCAAGATATTTACCCGACTTATCTTCCCTGTTGTAACGCGCGACGCCAGTGGTATACACAGTCATGATCAGAAGGCGGCGTATACCTGGCTGCAAAAGGGGATCGAAACGGCCGCCAACATTATAGGCTTTATCAGCTACATCCATGGCTTTTTGGAACTTGAGCATTGCCAATTCCATAGCTTTGCCCAGGTTGCCCTTTTCGCTGAAATACGCTCTTGTAAATTGCTGATCAATTTTATCCCTTTGGCCTTCTAGATTTTTTAGCCTGTAATTTGCTGCCTCCAAGACTTTATTTTCCTTAATATCGCCTTCTAAAAATATTTTTTGCAAACCATCAAATGCTTCTTTTTCAGCAGGGTTGCGTGTATTTAACCTTTTTTGAGCAACGGCTATTTGTTTTTCTAGGTCTTCTAATCCTGCAAGTCTGCGTTTATAGTATTCTTTATATTTTTGGATTTTTTTTGATTCATTTGTTTCCTGTGTTGGTTCATCCAAACCTATAAATGGATTCCTAAACGTACCTGTTTTTGCGGCGGCTTGAGGGGAGCTAGATATATAAGCATTTAGCTTATCTACAAGGGCACTGCCATCAGGAATTCCTTTTGCCTTCATTTCAGCTTCTTTGGCTTTTACGTCATTTTCAGCGCTAAATATCTCTTCTGGATTAAATTTTTTGATTCTCGTCAGATATTCATAATAAATATAAGGATAATTTTTCTTGTTTTCATAAGGATCATTGCCAAATCCTTCACCTAACACAAAGTCCGTCGTGAAACCATTTGTTTCTTTTGCTAAAATTGCAAAGAGAAGTTGTTTATTTTGTCTCTCAAAAGATGGATTTGACCTGCCTTCAGCGTCTTTATAAAATCTTTCAAATTTTGGATCTGAAATGATTTTACCAATAACATTTTTATAAGCATTTTCCAGGCGCGCGTATTCAGGCCTCTTTCTCCATTTCATCTCAGTTTCTTTGGCTTCCTCCACTTCCCTGCTTCTTAAAACAAGCGCGCGCATATGGCCTTCGGTTTTTTCCTGCTTAGCTTTTGCCTCAGCAACGATTAAAAGTTTCCTTTCTTCAAAAAATTTCCTAATCTCTAAAAGGGTTGAGGCTTGACCTTCCCTTTTTTTAGATGGAGCTTTTTCTGCGATTTTGTACCGCCTACCTTCCTCTTCATATTCTGTATTCAGAATTCCGTTTATTTGCCTAATTGTTTCATCAGGTTTATCCAGAGAACTTACAAGCGCTTGCTCATAGTGTTTAGGCTTACCGAACCTTGGGGGTGTGCCAAATTTTTTATTATAATCCCTGACAGATTCATTTATTTTTTTCTCATTTTCACTTAATTTTTTCCTAGCCTCATCGATTTTCTTTTCAAGGTCTTGTATTCTTGGCTCATGAGCAAGAACATCTTCTGCGGCTTGCTCTGCGGGCTTTTGATTAATAAGCCTATTCTCTCCAAAAAATGAATTTATAGTCCTACGGTTTTGTGATTTAAGAAACATTTTATTTTTGATTTTCCCCGCCATTAGCGGATTAAATTTATCTATATATTATAGCAAAAAATTTACTCTTTAGCTAGAGAGTATAATTGACAGAGATTTAAAAAAGTATTTTTGTTTTATTTGTATATTAGATAGATTTATAGATTAATTTTTAAAAAACCTTCTACAATATTCATTGTACGGGATTCAGTAATTCAATCCTTTTTTGTGCTGTTTTTCCGTAACCTGAGTAATTTTTGCGGGAACGCCCGCGTCTTGCGTTGGTGCTATGATGATTCTTTGAATCAGGAAGTTCTGCTTAATGCACCTCGTCCTTCTTTTTTGATAGCAAAAAAGAAGGCAAAAAACTATTGGGGCTTCACGAAGCGTTGATCATCGTTGTCGCCTTATTTCAGCATATTCACGCTCGTTCCGCCCCAAACCCCGTGTTTCCTTATATCACTGCTGTTCATCCAAGGCGTTTTGTGCTGTATTGTCTCGCGAGCGTTTGTTTAAATACGGATATTCCGAATAAAACCACTCGCGCAGGAATATGAAATAACAGCATCTGCCTAAATTGAATGCACAAAGAAAGTAAAAAGTGCGCTCAGGGGGGTCCCGGGGGATAACGGCCGTGAGAAATGACAGGCTTCTTGGCGACAACGATGATTACACGGCTCGTTATCCCCCAGGCAGGTTTTTTCCGCCCGCTTTTTTCCCTGCTGAAAAAAGCGGGCAACAACACAATATACAGCATTCGCGAACATGAGATAGTAAAACAGTTGAGCCATCAAGGCGGCGTTAGCCGCTATGAGCACAGCAAAAAAGTCAGAAGGAGGCGGTGCAGGTTGAGGATAGTTAAGGTATATATGTAATCCCGTACAATGAATATTGTAAAAATTTAAATTTATTTCTTTCCTGAAAACAATTTTTCGATTTTTTCTGTAATACAAGTATTCATCGCAACATTCCATTGATCGGTAAAACAAGACGGGTCAGGAACATTACTGCAAGTCTGTATAATAAAATCACGAGTTGAAGCCAGCTCATCATCACACTTTAGTCTGACCTTATCCAGAAGACCATATTTTCCTGCGGTCATCATAGCGAAAGGTCTTGCCCTATTATCACTTTTAACAAATTGTCCGTCAGGTCTTCGTTCCATTACAAAACCGTCTTTTGAAATATAGGCAAAAGTATTACCAACGGTTCCAGCGCCACTGTTGTGTTCCGCAATTTCAAAAATTCCATCTGGGGTAGTTTCTCTTTTAATAACTATTATTGTCGGGCGTCTTTCTAAATTTGGGTTTCCTGTCCTTTTAGCTTCTTCACGGCTTTTCTTTATTTCTTCCCAATTTTGAGGGTGATTTTGTAATAATCTGGCAAGCTCAGACTTCACATTTCTTTCTGCGGCAGTCAATTCATTATCCGTGGCTTTAAGCTCTAATGATTTTAATATCATACGAGGAAAAGTCATGGATGTTAATGAATATATGCCATATTCCCAATTGGCTATAATTGGCCGACGTCCTGTTTCACGGCAATATTGGTTCTCTGGCAGAGGTTCCGTTCTTCTATTGCTGAAATTTTTAGGATTCGGTCCGTCCTTTTTTTTACCCTTTTTGACAGCCAATTTTTGCAGGCGTTCATTAATCTCTTCTTCAATACGTTTGAATTCAGCTTCAAGGCGTTTGGCTACAGGATCAAGGAGGCCAGGTAAAGTCTCAGAGCGTTCGAGCGCAACCCTAAGTCGTTTTTGTAAAGCCTCAAAGCGTTTTTGTAAAGCCTCAATTCGTTTGGCTTCAGCCTTAAGACGTTTAAGCTCAGCTTCAAAACGTTTAAGCTCAGCCCCAAGGAGTCTGAACTCAGCTTCCATTTGTTTTCTTAACCTCTGTGCATCTGCTAGTGTATTTACAGGAGCTTCAGAGGGAGTTTTTAAAATTCTTAATGCTTCTATAGCTTGTATTCTAAGCTCCTCGGCTTCCTCTGAACATACTCGACCGCTAGCTATTAAACGCCTTAATGCCTCCATAGCTTGTCTACCTTCAGGGCTATCCAATAAGCGCCTTAATTCTCTCATATCTCGTCTTCCTTGAGTGCGAGCTAATAAACCCCTTAATTCTCTTAAGCTTACTCTTCTTACACCCTCGACTTCCACTGTAGGCACTTCGATGCCCGCATTGGCAGCATCCCTAACAAATTGAGCCGCCAGAGCATCGGCAGAAACAGGACAACAAACATTTTCGCTGATAATTTTTCCACTAATTACCTTTAATTGCTTATCTAATTCTTTCCATTCATCATTAAAATTGCGCATAGGAACTCTCCTGATATCAATTCTTTTATGGTTTATCTGAATTATGGCACCATCTTTTATTTTTATAAAAATATCCGGCGGTGTTAATCCTCTGCGGTTTATTTTATTTGAACCATCATTAGTTGTAACAATTTTGCCTTGCCTATCTCTCTCATATCTCAATTCAATAGTTATTGTTCCATCGTTATCTCTTTTATACCAAGCATTTTCCCTATTTCTATGATCCATAACTGTTTCTAACGCTTTTTTGGCCTCATCCTCATAGTTGAGCAATATAAACGCTCTCCAAAATGAAAAATGGCCAAAGGCTTTAAAAAGCACCTGCATAGAATCATCCATAATTACTAATTCCTCTGGGGACATTTTTTCAGGCGCAATTTCTTTACCGCCTATCAGTCCACCCATAACCTGTTCCCTATCTTTTTTCTTTGGATCGTAATCAGCCACAGCTTTTAACGGTAAAGCGACTCCCAATGCTGCGCCAAGCCCAAGAATTAGACCTGATCTTATAAGAGACCTTCTTCCATGATCTATTTGTTCAGGCAAATTCTTGGTTTCAGGAATTTGCGTAGCTGGGTGTTTATCTGATCCTGGATTTTCACTGTGTCTAAGACCTCTTATTTTATCTCGTAACCAGTGAACAGCAGAAACAAAAGGATTTCTGCTTTCTTTTTCAACAGCTTGGTGATTTTCAATATTTCCAGGGTTTACCATATTAATATTATAATTTTAGATGATTATTATACATTAATATTTATATTTGTCAATAGAAAGGAGTAAACAAGATTTCTCTCTCATTATTTTTCGGGACATTGATGATTTAATCGCAATGCGTCAGATAAATACGATTTAGCCTCCCCATGACTTTTATTTGAGGCTATATGAATTGCTTGTAAGCCACATATTTCTTGGCTAAATTTTGGCACATCTGGGAAGGTTTGCGTATTAAGTGGTTGTAAAAACTCATTATGCCTATCACGAGAAGATTGTATTGATACAGTAAATAGTCTATTACCAGGAAATTTAACCCATTCTTGCAATCTCTTAGGTAAAAATTCATCCAGGCTTTTGTAATACATGGCATCACACGTTATGACTGTGGTCACCCTTGGGTCATATGTCCAATAGGGCACGGTAAAACCACCAAAACTTGAACCAATAATAATAATTTTTTTGTTTCCTGTTTTTATACCTGAGCCGCGCTCAACTTCATCTAAAACTCCTACCACATCTGTTTGCAACATTTCATCATTAGATGATGCTGATTGCGGAACAACAAACAAACCAGGAATGCCGCTAGCTTTAAATCTGCTTTTAAGCTGGCCTTCTTTCCAAACCTTTTCGACAATATTCCTGCGAGGTTTTTTTCGTTTAATATATGGCAGTTTTTTTATAATATCCCACAAGGTGTTTTTTTCATTGCCATGAAAATAAACAACAACGTATTCCAAATCACCCAGATATTCTGGATGCCAAACTTTTATACTTTCTCTGCCCTTGTATTTTAGATTTAGTTCCCTTTCAGGATATCTAGTTTTTACTTCTATTTGTTGCGGTTTCGGCTGTTCACCTTTCTTATTAGATGTTTCTTGTTTCGGTTTCTCGGGATTCAAGCAAGCAGGAATTAAAGAACCCACGGCAGCAATTACAGATCCACAGACAAATTCCCTTCTTGTGATACCATTTTCTTCAGGTTCAGGTCCGCTTTGGTGAGTATCTGCATTCACTCCATCCTGTGATTCATTTCCCATTTCATCCAATCGCATACTTTTTAAGTTAATAAATTAAGGACATTGGCCGATATAACGAAGCACTTGCGGAAAAGCTTCTTTCTTATAAACAATTCCATTACCACCAGTATGATCCCATGGGCCTTTCCAATGTATAGCTTTCGCCCTGCAAGCTTCAAAAAACGCCTTATCTTGTGGATTTTCCTGGCATTGCCCAGCATCACTGGAACATGTATTTTGAGGATTATTTGTTGCTAGTTTAGGCAGTTTTTCCAGATTCAGCGCCCCTAATGGGTCTAATAAAGCCGCATGTTTTCCTCGGGTTGCAGGTGTGGATATCATAATCAACTGTGAATCGAGTTTCTCTTTTACCATTCTGCGGAAATGTGATTCTGTGCCGTATAGCGCGTCAGACATAACCACAACTTTTACCCTTGGATCGTCCAGCCAATGAGGAACAGTTGATCCACCTCCGCTATGCGCGATGAGTATTATGTACTTATCTGCGGTATTTATACCTGTTTTTAATTGGATATATTCAAGGAAATTTTTAATATCAATTACTTTTGGCTCACTTCCATCTCTAGCTGATGTAGGCACAATGAATAATGCTGGCAGACCACTAATACGGAACTGGGATTCTAGTTCTTGCCTTTCCCAATAATCTTTTAATGTCCACCTAGGCGGAGCGGGCCCTTTTCTTTTAATAAACCTTATAATTTTTTTACCCCAGCTTTCTTCGCGGTCAAAACCATGGAAATAAATAACAATATATTTTAGATCGCCAATATATTCAGGGTGCCATACATAAATATCTTTAAATTTCTCGTACCTCGGGTCAGTTGATGTCGGTATCAAAATTTTATTCTTGTCGATTTCAGGGTGTTTTGGTAGCGTAGCAGTAGAGTCCGCGGACACTGGTTTTTTAGGCTTTTCAGGATTAATACAGCCAGGCGCTACGCATAAAAGTGTAGTAGCGACAAGAGCTCTCAAATACTTAAGAATCCTTGATTTTTTTGCACATTCCGGCATTGCAGGAGCTGTTTCCTGTATTTCAGGATTTTGAGAGGTATCAGTGTCGGCCGCTGTTTTTTCGGCGGGTTTAGAAGGCATACTTATATTTATAAGACTAATAGTTTAATATAAAATTAATATTTTGTCAATATATAAATAAAACTATCAAAAAAAGTCATATTTTTGTTTATTTGCAACGAAAAATCACATATCTCTTAATAATATGCACAAAAAATATGAGGTGTCAATGGTCTTATGCCCGACTTTGTCGGGAAACTCTAAGACCTAAACTCTAAGCTCCAAGACCCCAAATATCCAAATTTCCATACTCTAAAAAATTTCTATTTCAAAATTAGAATTTAGAACTTAGGAATTGGAGTTTGCGACCCCGATATATATCGGGGGCTACATCTTATTAAATTCTTCGTATGTATCCACTGTTTCCTGATAAAACCTATCCAACGCTTCGATAATGGCATATTGGGCTTCTGGGCTGATTTCTACCAGCTTTTCAACAAATTGTCCAAGCTCTTTTAAATCGGCATTACGTATTAGAGCTTCGTCGATTTGTTCAGGTTCAACATACAAGGAAATAGCATTTAGAACTAAATCAGTTACCTGTTCATTTAGCCCTTTGTACATTTGGGCCCTTTCTGATGCTGAAGCATCGCCAAAGCCAATATCTTCCATTAATGAATCAATATAGGCATCTGGATCAAAATAATTAACTGACAGATTTGTTTGGTTTTTCATATTTTTTTAGTTATTTTTTTCTGTAATTGACTTATTCTTTTTTAACACCTTTTTTGGCTTTTCTGCGTTTCCATAACCATGGCACAGCTACTACACCAATTGCAGCCGCTAACGGCAAATATAGAGAAGTTATTCCAATCAATGAACCACCTACTACTAAACCATTTGCTACAGCTAAACGACCTGTTGCTGCACGCGCCAATGGTTTCCATTTTTCTGGAATTTTCTTCGAGCGTCTTACTGCTGTATATAATGCTATTGATAACCCTCCAAATAATGCGAATGGCGAAATTGCTGCCATTGTTATAGCACCAGTTAAAGCACCGGTTCCACCAAGCACTTTCAAAGCTTCATTTCTACCTAAATGCAGACGTTTTCGCAAGACTTCACCGGTTATATCAGTATTTTTACGGCTGGCTTTATTTATTTCGCTTACATAAAGAAGCATTTTTTGCTGATTATCTATAGGTTGATCTTTTATTGACAATCGTATATGTTCACGCTGAAGTTTTCTTAAATTTTCGACTAATTTTCTGGCAGGGCCAGTTTGTAATAAAGAGCTTACTTTCCCATCCCTTATCGCAAGCTCCAGATATGCGATGAGCCTGGGAACAGTGGTTTCCATATGCTCTTTGTAATCGCCTGGCAAACCTTCGATCCATTCTTTCACTTTAAATTTATCATTAACTACTTTCAATTGAGATAATTTTGCCAATTCTTCTCCTGCATTTTCACCAAGCTTGGAGAGCTTTTTGTCTTCAGCCAAAGCCTTTAATGTTGATTTAAGTGTAGGCCTGAGGAAACAGCAGAATTTGTTTAAGACGGCGCGAGGCCCTTTATAAAGATTTTCCTTTTGCTTTTCCACTAATTCTTCAGTTTGTGACATCAAATCTTCCATCTTTAACTCTGGTTCATCTTTGTGCAGATAAAAATTGATCAGATTAAGAATTTCTCTTGGAGATTCATAAGTCATGGTGCGTTTTTCCAATTTATTAAGATTATCTGCATGTTCTAACAATCTTTCGATTTCAATTCTCCTGGTCAAATTTTGCCTTCGTTCCGCTTTGTCCGCATCACTTGGCCTTTGTTGTTTTGATAATGAATCAAGAGTATATTCAACCGTTTTTAATTCATCGTTAAGCGCTTTCTTAAAATTTTCGTAAGTCGTTACCTTTGCAAGATCCATTTCTGCTTTAACTCTATTCCTGACTTCCGGTGAAATGGTTTTGTTAAGAAGCTCAGTGTTTTGCAAAAATTGTTTCAGCCGATCAAGGTCGACATCACTTTGTTTTATAAGGGCGTTTATTGCCAGACAAACAGCGTCATCATCTCGTATCAGTTCTTTTTTTTCTAGAAGTATTTCCAACAATTCCCTGACTCCTTTTGAGAGTTTGAGGGTTGCTTCAGCTTCTTCTCCTTCAGTTATTCTAGGCGCTTTAGGTGTTGTCAGAGGAATTACTTCTGAAGGTTCAGCTTTTGGCGCCTCGGTACCAGTTTCTAATGTTTTTAAAAGTTCCGCTTCCAACGCTCCGCCAGCAACAGGCGGGACTACTGGTGACGAGGCAGGCGCAGGGGCTGCGGGTTGAACGCCTGGGCCAGGCTGAGCTTCTGGCGCAGATGGCGCCGGGGAAACTGATTCAGGAGCCGGAGTACCTGGAGTGACTTTTGACTCTTCTCTAATCTCTTTTTTCAATTCATCGAGTAATGGTTTTAAATCTTTAGCGTGTTCTGGATCAAGTTTATGTATATCCTGCCACAATATATCAGCGGCAAACACATTATCTTCAGTCATCGCATGGTCAAATTTATAATCCAATTCTTTAAGTTTCTTAGCCCTTTCCTGATATTCGCTAAGTTCAATAAGTTCTTCTTTAGGGCCGATATGTTTAGCAAGTTTTGCTTTTACCTGTTTAAGCTCTGTAATTACAGGACCAGCCAAACCTCCTCCTTCATGTTTTGTTAAAATAGCCTCAATCCTACTTCGCGCAAGGGCAACAACGCCTTTTTCAGCCTCATTTAAAAAACCTGGTCGTGTTAAGTTTTCGGAATACGCCGTTACAGCCTGCATAATAGTAGTTGTATCAGCATTTTGGCTGATCAGGTCTTCAATTTTAACAAGCTCCTGAACAATTGGGTGTTCAATAACAGCTCCTTGCTCGTCTTCTTTTGTTTTTGGTTTTGTATTTGTTTGCGCGGCCATCTATGCAAATTTATCTAATTATTATACCAAAAAATAAGGCAAAAAGCAATGTTGCTAATCAATAAAACAACGAAACGACGACCTGTCTGCGGTTATATTAAGCAATAGGTTGGGTTAAATATCTGACAAAGGGTTTTAAAGAACAGGTTTGTTGAGTGTATATTCTCGTATCTGAAGATATACTGGGCAAGGTAAAGCTCTCTGTATTTTTTTGTGATGCCGTGATGTATGGTGCGTATGATCCCCTTTATATCACCCCATATCCTCTCAATAGTGTTTGAATGCACCTCGCCGCGCGCAAACTCTTTTGCCGAATGGTTAGTGACCTGATGATGGTATTCGATGCCGGTAACGGAGTAGGTTATCCTTGAGTCCGTAAAGAATTTTGAGCCCTTTCTGACATTGTGTCTGATATGCGGGTAAAGTGTTGCCTCTTTGACGTCGGGGATGACGATGAGCCTCAGCTTTCTCCTCCCGCGTTCTGCCAGTCCAAGGATGATCTGCTGGTTATCCGTTTTGAACTTAGGTTTTCTGCCTTTTTCCGGTTCTGGCCTGTTTCTGCCGAACCATGCCTCATCCCCCTCCACGATTCCGCGCAGGTAATCATCGGATACCCCTTTCTTCATACTTTCCCTTATCTTCATAAGCATTTTCCATGCGGCAGGGTGGCTTATGCCGAGCTTCCTTCCGAGGTCGGCTGCAGACAGGCTCCCTGTGGCCGTAGCCCAGTAAATGATAGCAAGAAACCAGCAGGCCAAAGGGATCTTGCTTTTATAAAATATTGTTCCGTAAAGCTCGCTGAAAGTCTTGCTGCAGTCACGGCAGCGGTAGGTGATTACGCCGCGCTCGTCCGTATGATGTATCTCGGGATGGCGGACTACACCGCACAGGGGACAGCATTTCCGCCGCCGTTTCACAATATTTCTTATGATTTTAACGGCGCATCCTGGATGGCTTATTAACCTGCGCATGATTTTTTGGTAATGTTGCATTGGGAATGTGTTATGTATTAAAGGTTTTTGCTTACCTTCATCATACATTCCCCAACTTCAAGCTAAATATAACC
>Ga0315276_10000011_pt1 | contig 118401 bp, 75 predicted proteins | sample YL17G05_0_MG_FD_204542 | JGI IMG/M metagenome (GOLD analysis project Ga0315276, IMG submission 204542) | Sediment microbial communities from Yellowstone Lake, YNP, Wyoming, USA - YL17G05_0 | ecosystem: Environmental > Aquatic > Freshwater > Lake > Sediment | place: USA: Wyoming | collected...
ATCGGCCTGACCAGCCCGTATGTTCGAATTGTCAGCATACTCAAAGGGGAAGTACTGGATTCGTGCCGTTGGGAATATTTCAGTGCGAAGGAGTCTCCGGTTCGCAACGATCCGGGGAGCCCGCGATCAGTCTGGCAGGCAGTGGCGCTGGCCCAATCGATAGGCGATCCGAAGAAACCGCAATGCTACGGGTTCGACCGGGAAGCATCGATTTTGAAAATCGTTCTCTCGAACAGCCACGTGCTTCAGATGCCGGAGACGACAGCGGCGCTCTTCTTCTGGTGGGAACATTGCACAGATAACGTGTTATCGGAATCATCAGGAGAACAGCTCTTCATGTCACTCAACGTATTGGATTATTACCCGGTTGATGTTGCTGAAACCGAAGGCGTATTTCCGAGTCACAAGGGAGCGCTTCGCCAGTGTGTCAGTCCCCGTGCTGTCAACAAGCCGAAGCGGTTAGTAGTGTTTCATAACGGGGGAGTCGAGTGGCGGGCGGGGATCATTACTGCCGATTCAATTGCGATTCGGAGTAAATAGATCGACCCGTGCGATCACGCGAACGCCGTGCGCGCAGTAGCTTCAGCGTAATCTTCAAATTGGTGTCCATAGCGCATATTGACTTTACCTCCGGAATCCGTTTTACTTTGCCTCAAGAGTCATATGCTATCTATCAAGAAACTATCAGGAGTGATTATGAGTGAATCAAGAACGGTTGCGCGTGTTGTCACGATTGCTGCGTTCGTGACACTGATTGGTATTGGAGTGGCCACTGCCCAGCCGCCGGCGCCCAAGGCGGAGGCGGTCGACCGGTGGGAAGCTTTCCGCTTCCTGGTGGGCACCTGGGTTGCCGACAGCAGTGCTGACCCGAGGCAAGGAAGCGGCGAGTTTACGTTTTCTATGTATCTGCAGGACAATATTCTCGTTCGGGAGAACCACACGGTGATTGCGGCGACCAGCGACAAACCAGCGGTGACACACGATGACCTGATGGTCATCTATCATGACCAACAGCAGACTCTCGCGAGCTATTGGGACAACGAGGGGCATGCAATCAGCTACACGACCTCTTTCAATGTCGCAAAGGATACGTTGACATTCGTCAGCGATATTGTGACCGGCGTCCCGCGTTTCCGGCTGATGTACATCAAGTTGGCGGACGGTGGGTTGAAGATCACCTTTGATTTCGCTCCCCCCGGCCAACCGGATGCATTCGCTCCGTACCTGCAAGGAACGGCGCACAAGAAGCCGACCAAGTAAGGAACCGATGTAGCAGCGGAATTTCGACTGCAGAGGAAACCGGTCGTATTCGTCGGTTGAGTCGCGAGTTGTTGCCGTTGGTATAATCTTAAGGTCCTCCGCATTATAGGCGGATGACTTTGAACCCGATTGCGTAAGGATGAGGATGTCAAATAGAGCCGATAAAATCTTCACCACAAGTGTCGTCTTGTTTCTTGCCGCCATGTTATTTGCCACGAGTGGCCTGAGTCAGTCTCCAAACTCGCCTACACCGAGAAGCAATCCTCAAGTCCAGCCAGAACCTCAACTTCACACATTGAGCGAGATATTTCAGATCATGAAGGACTCTCCGCTGCTATACGATTATGGCCCGGTGGCCGATTCGATTGCAGCGAAGGAGGATTCATCCAAGAGGCCGGTACTGCGCGGCAAGCAGTACGTGAAGAAGGTCGACGGCCGGCCGACGCTCGTGGAATTCACGGTCACGCCGGAAGTCCAACAGCAACTGGACTTGCTCAATGAATCGAACCAGGCCAAGAACTACTCGCTTTCCCTGGGGTTCAGCCGAAAAATTTTGGAGTTGGATTCCACCTATTCCTACGCACGGACGCTGATAGGGGATGCCTTTTATCTGCTGGAGCAATATGACAGTTCAATCTACTGGCTGAAGAATTCTATTAAGCACAATTTCGCCGATTATGAGGCGCATTGGTTCCTCGCGGACGCGCTACTGGCCAAAAACGATACGACGGGCGCGATTAAGGAGTTGACTCTGGCGCACGTGCTGAATGTCAACGCCAGTCTGCTTCAACAATCGTTGGGGGAATATCGAAAGCTCAAGGGGCGCACGTTCGATGAGTGGGATTTCAGACCGTATGCGAAATTGGAGAAGAAAGCGGACACGGTGTTTGCCCGGTATGGCGCCAATCGGGAGGGGTATGCGTTGGTGAAGGCGGTCTGGGCCTACGAGCCCGGCTATGCCGAGCGGATGCTCGGACGAAAGCCGGACCAGGTATCGTTTAGAATGCTCGAGGAGCGGGAAGCGGTGCGCTGTGCCAGGGAATCGGACAGTGCCTTGAATAAGCGACTGGCGAAGATCGAGAGGGCCGGGTATTTCGACGAATTCCTGCTTTATGAGATTGCCGCGCGCCGGTATCCGGAATGGGTGCCAACCATGCCGCAGAATCTGATTGTGCGAATTGCCGAGTATGTCGACAAGTTCCGGTGACCGCGCCGGCCCGGGCGCATCGCTCCACTGAAAAAACGCTTCTCACAGACTGCAATTTGCGTAAATTCCTTCAAGGATGATTGACGACACGAAGATTACCGGTTCTGCGGCGCTACCCGGTGCTGATGTCGGTGCGATAGTGTATCGCGGGCCGATGGTCGAGGCCATTCATTATGCCTCGATAGCCGTAGTAGATGGCTCCGGTCGGCTGACGCATAGTTTGGGTGATCCAACGATGGTCACCATGATGCGGTCGGCGATAAAACCGGTGCAACTGTTACCTTTGCTTACGTCCGGTGGGGCAGATCGATTCAAATACAGCGACAGGAACTTGTCGATCATGACCGGGTCGCACTCCGGTACAGACGAGCACGTAGCGCTCGTTCGGGAGAATCTGAGCAAAGCATCAAACGATCCAAGCATGCTCAAATGCGGCGCTCACTGGCCAATCGAGATGCAAAATGAGCAGGTGTATCCAACCAAGGGGGAAGACCGCGATCCGCTGCGGCACAATTGCTCCGGCAAGCATTCCGGTTTCCTGGCCTTGGCACGACATCTGGGTGTGAATGTTGAGCGGTATCTTGATCCGGAAACAGAAGGGCAGCGGCTGGTGAAGCAGGCTATTGCCGAATGGTGCGAGTACACTCAGGATAAGATGAGCATGGGCATTGATGGTTGCAGTGCACCGAATTACCCGTTGCCTTTGGCCAATCTTGCCCTTGGATTCATGAAGCTGGCCAATGCCCGCAACGGCACTCCGGCCAATAGAGCAATGGCTCGAATTCGGGGGGCGATGATGGAGTTTCCACTGATGTTTTCAGGCAGAAATCGACTGGATTTCAATCTAATGCAATCGTTTCCTGCCCGACTTGTGTGCAAGGGAGGGGCCGAGAGTCTGCAAGCAATTGGGTTTGCCGACCCGCCCTTGGGGATCGCCATCAAGATTCACGATGGCAATTTTCGCGCTCTCGGCGCAGTTTGTTTCGAGTTACTCCGTCAACTGGACCTAATCAAGAGCGTCGACGACCTTCCCTTCATGAAGCAGCACGAGCGACCGGAGGTTCGCAATACTGCCGGATTGCTCACCGGGTATATTGTGCCATCGTTCAAGTTGAGAAAGGCATAGTCTTCATGTGGTATAATTTCAGCCACACTTTACACCTCGGCTTGACGTATCATCGGCGCCGGGTGAAGGCGGTGATTTAAACGTTCTTCCTTCCTGTTGATTTCGCGTCCCTCGTACCGTCGGACACTGAGTAAGTGTGAAAGGAGAACGAAATGAAAGATAGACGCCAGCCATCCGAACCATACCGCATCAAAGCAGTCGAGCCGATCCGTCTGTTAAGCCGCGACGAGCGGCTGGCGCGATTGCGGGCCGCGCGTTATAATGTTTTCAGGATAGACGCCGCCGATATTTACATTGATCTGTTGACCGATTCCGGCACCGGATCAATGTCCAACAGCCAGTGGGCGGCGTTAATGATGGGGGATGAGTCTTACGCCGGGGCAATATCATTCCGTCGATTCGAAGCGACCGTGCGCGAAGTCTTCCGAAAGAAGCTCGTCATCCCGGTTCATCAGGGACGGGTCGCGGAGAATCTGGTCTTCAGTACGATGATGAAGAAGGGACAGTATGTCCTGAACAACACGCACTTCGATACCACCCGCGGCAATGTCCTCCACAAAGGGGGCGTGCCAATTGATCTGCCCTGCCCGGAATCGAAATCGAACGACCCGATTCCGTTCAAAGGGAATATGGATACGGCGGCGCTTGAACAGTTCGTAAAGGAACACGGCCGGGAGACAATTGCGATGGTCATTATGACGGTAACCAACAACTCCTGCGGCGGCCAGCCGGTGTCGATGGCCAATATTCACGAGACGTCGGAGATCTGCCATCGGTACAGTCTGCCGTTCTTCTACGACGCGGCGCGGTTTGCCGAGAACTGCTATTTCATCAAGCGGGATGAACCGGGGTATGCGGCTCGCCCGATTCAGGAGATTGCGGCAGAGATGTTCGATGCCTGCGACGGCGTAATGATGTCGGCAAAGAAAGACGGTCTGGCCAATATGGGGGGATTCATCGCTATCGATAATGAGACGTGGTTCGGACGGATTACCGAATTAATGATTCTTATTGAGGGATTCCCGACCTACGGCGGTCTGACCGGTCGCGATCTGGAAGCGCTGGCGGTGGGGCTGCGCGAGGTGATGAGTCTTGATTACCTGAAGTTCCGTGTCGACCAGATCCGGTATTTTGGCGACAAGATCAAACAGGCCGGAATGCCGATTATCGAGCCGACCGGCGGCCACGCCGTGTTCATAGATGCCGGGCGGCTGCTGCCGCAGATACCGGCGCATCAGTTTCCCGGACAAAGCGTAACAGTGGCGTTCTATCTGGAAGGCGGCGTGCGGACGGTGGAGATTGGTTCGACCATGTTCGGCGGTTATGACCGGGCTACCGGCAAGACGCTCGCGGCGCCCCGCGAATTAGTGCGCATGGCGGTGCCGCGACGGACCTACACGAATTCCCACTTCGATTACGTGGCCGAAACGGCCGAGCGAATTGTGAATCAAAAGGACTCAATTCCCGGCTATCGGATTGTGCGCGAAACAGAATACCTTCGGCACTTCACCTGCGAGTTGGAGCCAATGATGAAGGTTGCTGCCGATGTGTAATGAGAGGAGGAACTCCGATTGAAGAAAATTGTGCGGGGGATTCTGATCGGTTGCGTTGCTCTGTCGGCCGGGTGTGTCAAGGTCCACTTTGAACCGGAGACGAAGCAGCAACAGTCCGACGCGGCTGTACTTCAAGGCAAGGACATGCGCGGCCAATGGGCGGAGCGCCTGCGCGCCGAATCGACGGCTCAGAAGCTTCGGACAACAAAAACGTTCGTCGATTCGGTCATCTCGCAGTATCTGCGGTACGGCGATCTCGTGGCCGAAAGATGGCGGGCAGGCAATCAGTCGCAGCCGCAGCGTATGACAGATCTCGACGTACGGACTATGGTCAGCAAGGGGACAGAGGCCCAACAGCCGCTGTTCAAAGCGTATGAGGATATGCTCGAATATGCCATAGAACAGATTAAGCTTGCGCGCGAAGCCGATGACAGCACGATGACCCTGATGACAAAGTACGGCGACCATCTTTATGAGACATACAGTGCGGTTTTCTTCCCGACCGGCACCGTAGAGCAATTTGAGGAGAAGTTGTATCAGCTTCAGCAACGTGGGCACGAGATAAGCGACGATCTGGAGCAGTCTCTACAGGTCTACCGCTAAAAGGGCTGATTTGACAGCAAAGGCACATTGGGTGAAAACCGGTTCATCTTTTTGGGGCGCAAATTCTGCCATTCCCCACAACAGGAGAATCCTACGCCGGTATTGAAATCGCGCAATAGATTGTCAATCAACGACTTACAAGAATTTACTGTTCGCCGCGTCGGATTTGGCCGATGATTTGCACACCATCTTAATGATCTAATGTGACCGGGCTTGACTATTTTGACGGAACCTTATATAATACGGCGGCTTATAACACGATAGGAGATGACTATAGCACTACAGCTAACGCATAGTTGATTTGGACAGAACAGAGTAGACGTTAGTTGAACCGAAACTGGTTTAGTAGTGCGGAAATCTCCGGATGTAGATTCCTCCGGCGGGGAGCAGGGGTATATTTCGATTTTCCGCTCAAGTGTCTCATTAGCATTCTAGTCGTATCGTTTTGCCTATGCGCGGCTTACGCGCGGGAATCCAATGTCGCTGTCTCCTCGTCGAGCAGCAACGAGTTGGCGCTTACGGTAGTTATCAATCCCGACCTTTCTGACCTGCGGAAACAATATCACGATTCTGGTTCGTTCAGTTTTGCCAAGACCATCCCAATCATGGTTCCAGTCGGCGGGAACGCGGTACTGTTGTCGGCTGACGGTTTGGAACCAGCATCGGTTGTCGGACCAGAACTTCTGAGCTTGACCCAAAACCGCCCGGAACCTCTCGTATCGTTGTCGCGGCCTTATATGGTAAGAGGGCGAACTCTCGTCACGGTGAGAGTTCATCCGGTAGCCGGCAGCGCTGTCTATACGCGCGTGCAGGTACGAATCGGACTTTCCGGAGGATCAACTACGGCCGGATCGTTATCAGCGCCCGATCCGGTGTTTGACCGGATATTCGGCAACAGTATAGCAAACTTCACCGAGGCTTCTCGCTGGCCGGCTACAGAGAGAGCCTCGGCGGTTGCGCCGCTGCCGACGGAGAACCCATTTGCCGGAACCAATTCGTGGGCGAAACTGACAGTAAACACAACCGGATTGTGTCACGTTACCGGCTCATCTCTCGAAGCGGCCGGTGTCTCGATAGTAGGTGTCGCCTCGAGTTCAATCAGGATGTTCAACGGTGGCGGATCGCCGATTCCGTTTGACAATAGCGTGCCGCGTCCGGAATTGCAGGAAATCTCGATATTAGTCTTGGACGGCGGAGACGGCCGGTTTGACAACGCCGATCAAATTGTCTGGTTCGGAGAGGCTGCGAATCACTGGCGGTTCCAACCCAATCTCGTTCCTCTGTTTGTCACGAACATCTACGCCGATCAAAATGTCTATTGGCTCACGGCCTCCGGTTCATTCGGTGCACCTGCCATGAGAATGGAGACTGTTGATGGTTCGGTTACCGGTATGGCTGATACGACTATCACCAGTTTTGAATGCGCCGTGCACGTTGAGCAAGACAGCATATTATCGCAGGACGACGGACACATCACTGACTACTATACTTGGTACTGGACCGACGCCACGAGCCTGAGCTTTACCGTTCCAAGTCCCGGAGCGATAGCCGGAGACACTGCCCGCGTTTTCCTCAAAGGTTGGACAGGGATAAGTTCACCGTCTCAGCGGTATATGTCGCTGCGCGTCAACGGCGTCTTGAGTCCCAGTGACATCTATACCTGCGGTGCAATATCCTGCGGTTACAAGACAGCGGCACTGGTCGACGGCAGCAACGCGATCTCAATCGGCCTAACGCCGGTTTCCTCAGCGATGCCACCGTACTTCGACCTGTTTGAGTTGTTTTACATGAGACACAATATTACGTCCGGCGACAAACTGGATCTTACTTTGGACCCGCAGCCGGTGCGCCGCGCAGAGATACAAATTCAGGAGAATGCTGCGGCCACACCGCTGCTTCTTGACCTGGCCGACAGGCTCCATCCGGTTCTAATTGAGGGAGCGACAAGAGACGGCGGTCAAATCTCATTTGAGGTTGGACTGGGATTCGAAAAGGTCAATCGGTTCTATTATGGAACGGTCGCAACGGCAGCCACGCCAACGAGCATTCAAGCGACGACTGTTGAGAATCTGAGAACGACATCGTCGCAGACAGACCTGATAATCGTTGCGCCCCAGCACTTGTTGTCGGCCATGGACTCGTATATGTCGACAGTCCAGCAACGCGGATACACCGTCAAGCAGGTGTCGATTGAAGCGATAATGGATAATTTTGGTTTTGGGATGTATGATCCGTCCGCTATCCGGGATTACCTGAAGTTTACGTACGAGACATTCCCGACACCGGCGCCGTCGGCCGTTCTATTTGTGGGGGACGCCAATTACGATTTCCGAGACCGGCTGAGGACGCATGTTGCGAATGTTGTTCCCTCTTATATCAATCCTGTCGAGGGGGCATTCCTGGGCGGCTCTTACAGCGACGACAATTATGTGTTCTTCGGTGACTACGGCCTTCTCGACGGTGACCACAGCTATCCGGGCGGAGATCGAGGGTACGACATGATGACGGCCCGCTGGCCAGTGCGCAGCGCCGGGGAAATACAGACGATAATAAACAAGATTCGAACCTATGAAGCTTCAACTGACTTCGGCCCCTGGCGCACCAACGTAACGCTTGTTGCCGACGATGAATTCGGCGCCTTCAACAGCGAAGCGTTCCACGTTAACCAGACCGAAGAACTGGAAAAGGAGCATCTGCCACGGGTGTTCAATCGCCGTAAGATTTACCTGTGGGACTATCCATTTGTAAATAATGTCAAGCCGGCGGTCAACGAGGCGATTCTGGACGCGTTCAACTCAGGAACGCTACTTATGAACTATGTGGGTCACGGCAATCCGGATGTCTGGGCGCACGAACGAGTGTTCACGCGCTCCGGAGACCTGCCTAAGCTGCTGGACAATAATCGATTGCCCCTGGTGTATGCGGCCTCGTGCGCGATCGGGTATTTCGACGATCCGGTCCGTCAGGCGATGGGAGAGGATTTTCTGACTTTGCCGAATGGGGGAGCGATTGGTGTAATCTCGGCCATGCGAATCGTGTTTTCATCTGATAACGCCGCGTTTAACCGCGCAGTATACGATGTATTGATGTACAACGACTCCCTGACAATCGGCGAGGCTTTCTATACGGCCAAACTGCTGCGCCAGTATGGCAACGATACAACAGCCCAGCGCGAGGACAACGATCGAGCCTATGTCTATTTTGGCGATCCTCTCCTCAAGCTGGGAAGCCCGCGGCTCCGCTTGCAGTTCACACAGTACCCGGACAGCCTTGTCGCCTTGGGAGTACATCATGTTGCCGGTGTGGTAACCGATAATCAGGGCGCTGTTATTCACCGCAGCGGCAATCTCCGTATCGCGGTGTATGACTCGGATCGCTTACGGACTCATAACGTGCTTGGTGCAGGCGGGGAAGTAGTGCAACGAGTGGATTACAAGCTGCCCGGCCCGTCGATCTTCAGCGGAATGGCGACGATTACCGATGGGCATTTCGCCTTTGATTTTGTAGCGCCGTTGGATATCGGATTCGGCGGCGACGGCGCACGCATCACCGCGTACGCGGCGCTCGATACCATCGACGCCGTTTTTCTCAAAGATTCGCTCAGCGTCTCGGCAGCGATCGCGCCTAATTCCGACAGCGCCGGACCGTCTATCCTATACACGGTCGGCGACCGGACAAATTTCGTCAGTGGCGATGCAGCCATCCCCGGAGAGGAATTGCGGTTGACGTTGACTGATTCCTCAGGAATCAACCTTACCGGAGCAATGGGACACGGAATTACGCTGGAAGTCGACGGCCGTTCGGAGGCGACGGTGAATCTCACGCCGGTGTTCGAATATATTGCAAATTCATACCAGACCGGTTCACTATCGTATCCGTTGACCGGTCTTTCTGCCGGAGCGCACGAGTTTAAGGTCAGAGCCTGGGACAACGCGAACAACGTCAGCAGTGTTTCCTTCTCGGTAGACCTTCAATCCGGTAGTCAGTTGGCCGTCAATGATCTGCTGAATCACCCCAATCCGATGCACGACCGGACGACCTTTTATTTCGAGCTGACGCGCTCGGTTGCGTCGTTGAGTATAGAAGTGTTTACGCTCTCGGGGCGGAGAATTTGGTCGGTCAACCGACATGCCCTCAGAGCCGATAATTACCCTAATGGGGACTTTTCTGCTGTCTGGAACGGTCAGGACAGCGACGGTTCACGAGTGGCTTCAGGTGTCTATATCTACAAAGCCACGGCCGAGCCTGATGGCGGCGGTGAGCCGGTCGAGTCTTTTGGTAAGATTGTAGTTGTGAACTAATAGAGTGGAGAAACAGATGAAAAGAACTCAAGCATGTGCTTTCGTACTGACGACCCTTGTCCTGATTGCATTTGCGGCCCCATCGTTTGCGGACATCTCAAACGAAGCGGTGCTGTACTTGCGGATCACGCCGTCGGCCCGTGCCGCCGGTATGGGGAGCGCGTTTGTAGCGATAGCCAACGACGCCTCGGCCACCCATTTCAATCCGGCGGGACTGGGAGCCGACCCGTTTGCCAGTACCTGGATCGAGATGAAAGTGCCTGATGCATACCGTCCTCTCAAAGCGTTTGCGCCCTTGAAAGCAAGGAGCGGATCAGGTCATCAAAGCTACGATATCTGGGCTATAACCGGCAAGGGTCTCCTGCGCTATGACGGTCGCAAGTGGCATTCCGGCGAAGCTCTCTCCACCCGCACTGATGATACAATCGAGAGGTTGGTGAGCAAGTACTTTGGCGAGACCAATGAGACTAAGCTGGATTCGCTCATCAGTAAAGTGGCGGCGGCCAACAGTCGCTACAGTCTGGCGGAGATAGAGCAGTTTCGCACCGACGTACTGGCTGCAGTGCCGAATGAGCACAAAGGGCGCGCTGCACTGAGCACCGACTTTGACACCCTTCTCAGCGCTTATCCACAGTGCCGGATCAACTGGGATCGTGTTGCACAAGCCAGACAGGCGTATACGGACGGCATGAAAGACAGCACGCTCTCGGAGCGGGAAATCGACCGAATCACCATCGGAATCGAACAGGCGCTAACCCGGTTCATTCCGGAGACGATCATACTGCCGTATGGTGTGAAACTCGAAGGGGAACCTACTTCCATGGCGTCCACGGGAGACGCTATTGTCATCGGCACGGCAGCGGGCGTTGTGAAATTTAACGGTAAGAACTGGCAGGATTATGATGTGAATGACGGCCTGCCGTCGAACGACATCCTTTGCATGGCGCCAATAGGGGCTTCGATATTCATTGGAACGGACAAAGGGATGTGCCGTTTCAACGGCCTGGCGCTGGAAGCGTTGCCCCAGCAGACAAAACCGCCGAGAGGTGTAGTCTCAGCGATTGGGGGAGAGAGCAATATCAATGTGTTCGCCGTAGTTGACAACGATCTGTATCACTTTGACGGCACAAGTTGGAGCAACACCATGCCATACACGGTCGTGCTCGATGAGACGCCTGAAAAGATCGCAGCCAAATTCTCGGTTTATGGTACGGCTGCCGAACAGCAGAAGTATCGGAGCAAGCTGGTTGGGTCGTTTGATGTCCCGGCGGCGAGCGACTCCGGCGCGGCGCCGTCGGATTCCGCCGTCAATGCCGCCATAGCCAGTGCGATGAAGCCGGGCAGTATGCTGATGGTTCCTTATCTTGCGGAAATAAAGGGGAAAGCAACTTCGGTCGCAGTTGGTCTTGGGAAGACGGTCTGGGTGGGGACATCGTATGGTGTGCTGACTCTGGACAGAGACGGCTGGTCGATGCCCGGTTACCGAGACACCGTGGCCACTGCGGGTCTGACTATTCAGCAGGTAGCGGAACGACGCAAGGACCTGACTGCTGATGAAGCGGCGGCGTATCAAGATCAGCTTAGACAGCTCAATGATCTGTCGGGCGATAGTCTGGCGGAAGGGACGAAGATTAGGGTGTACCGCAATCCGGCATCGGCGCCTGTTCACAGTATTGGTCTGTATGAACAGACGATGTTAGTGTCCACCGATGGTGGACTGCTGGAATATTCGGCTAATGGCTGGGAGCGGTCGGGAAAGAAGGGGCTGGGCACTGTCCCCTCGGCTGACTTCGCACAAGTTCGCGGCGACCTCTGGCTGGCCGGAAACAGCGAAATCGTAACTCGTACCGGTGGCCGCAAAGAGGTGCGAACCTCGTATTTCAAGTGGCTTCCCGAACTGGCGCCGGATCTCTATTATGCATATCTGACCGCCATTTTCCCGTCCCAGAATCTGGGCACCTTCGGTTTCAGCTTCAAATACATGTCATATGGCAATCTGGAGCAAACGGATGAAACCGGAAAGAAGACGGGAGAATTTCTAGCGTACGATATGTCCGCCGCGCTTTCGTGGGGAACATCGCTCACCAGCAAATTGAAAGGCGGCATAACCGGTAAGTTCATCTATTCCCACCTGTCTGATGTGGGAGCCGGATCGGAAAAGGGGGGAGGAACGGCGAGCGATTTTGCGGTCGACTTTGGTCTGCTCTATTTTGCAAGCCAGCGATTGAATCTCGGCTTGGCTCTGACCAACGTTGGACCGAAGATCTTTTACATTGATGCCGGACAGTCGGATGATTTGCCTCGAAACCTGGCCCTCGGGTTTGCCTACAAGCCGATCAATGCGGAGTTTGTGCGTCTGACGGTCACCGGCGAAGTCAACAAAGCGATGGCGAAACTCGGCGACGGGTTCAAGACGGAATTGAAACAAGTGGTGCTGAATGCCGGCGCAGAAATGACATACCTTGACTTGATTAGTTTCCGTGGCGGGTATATCTTCGATGAAGAAGGCGATGTGAAAGTCGGGACACTCGGCGTTGGTTTGGCCTACAAGGGCATGGCACAACTCGATTTTGCCTACGTACCCAGTCAGGGGAACAGCCCGTTGGGAAACACGCTGCTGTCGTCCGTATCGGTCAGGTTTTAGCAGTCGAATCGACAGCAAAGGGTTGATGGGTGCATAGGATGTGGCCTCGAGCGATTGGAGCGGTCTGTGCGGCCGCCTTGCTGACAGTATCAGCGGGCGCCGCCGACAGGGTTCTAACCGGTACCAAGATTCGTACGCCGGATCGGCCCGGTGACAACCGAGTCGTTCATCGGTGCCTGACATCGGAAGTCGGCCTTCGGCTTGGAAGCACTCTGGATGGCCGGCGGAACCCTTGGTCAATTGCCGCCGACGGAGCCCCTACTATTCCGGACACCATTCACGTTCTGATTCTCCGGTACAATTTTGCGTATGAGACTACTGACAATCCGAACACGACCGGTCAGGGGAGAATGGACTTGAGTCGAATCACCGATTCGGCTGCCTACTATAACGCGGTGGGGCACTGGATTGACCCGCCGCCGCACAATGCCGCGTATTTTGATGCGCACATGCAGGCGCTCAATCGATACTGGCATCAGGTTTCCGAGCAGAAGCTGAACCTGGTTTGGGATATCTTTCCGCAGGTATCGGACTCAGTATACAACCTGCCGCATGGAATGAGCTACTACGGGAAATGCTCGTTCGATTCAGTCGTGTACGGCCTTGAGCAGTATTTTGTCGACTGCATAAGACTGGCTGATACGGTGCAGCCCGAAATCGATTTCGGGAAGTACCAGGCGATTATCCTCTTTCACGCCGGTTCCGACCGGCAGAATGATATCGGTTTTCCGACCACTTGCTCCGATCTCTTCACCGGGTTCATCCGGTTCGGCGACTCGGTTCCGGTGGACAATGGCACACGGTTCCTGCGTACCGCCATTATGATGCCCGAGACGGCCTGCCAGGATAACCGGGCCACCGCGCTCAACGCCGTACTGGCGCATGAATTCGGTCACGCGATCGGCCTGGTGGACCTCTATGCCACCAACACCTTCATGTCGCAACTCGGCGATTTCTCGCTGATGGACGACAACGGTTTCGGCACCGGTATCGACTACGGTTTCACGGTGGGACAGGTATTCGGCGCGATTCCGGTCTACCCCGATGCTTGGTCGCGGGCCTATCTCGGGGTGACGCCGGTGCGGGATTTTCGGAAGGGGACGGATATCCGAGTGCTGGCAGCAGAAGTGATGAGTCACGGGGACAAGATAGCGCGGCTGCCGATCTCCGAAAACGAGTTCTATCTGATTGAGAATCGGAATATCGAGACGGACGGCATTCAGACAGTGACCATAGCGGACAGCGCGACCGGCGTCATTTTGGGGCCGGGAAAGGCTGTTGTGGTCGGACCCGACACGATTCTCGTTCCGACCGGCGAATATGACTACCTGTTACCCGGTTCCGGGATGCTGATCTATCAAGTGGACGAGGGCGTGGCCGGACTCGATTATGATGGTGACGGCCTGAATAACTTTGAGGATAATCAACTTCAGATTGATCCAAGCCGGAGATTCATCAAACTGATCGAGGCGGACGGACTGGTCCATTTCGGCGGCTACTACCGGGCCGGTTATGGCGAGGCGGGAGACATGTATCGCGATGACCGCAACCACAGTTTTACCCCAAACACCAATCCGCAAGCGCTGGATAACTCCGGCAACAATACCCACATATATGTCACCGATATCCGGCGGGACACGGTGCGGGCGCCGGGCGCGCGTGAGGTTACGCGTCTCGACAGTTTGATGCGCTTCAATGTCGAGACCGATAAATTAGCAGCGGGGTTTCCGGTGCGGGCCGGGCAACCCAGGTACGGGCTATCGCCGATTGCCGATGATCTGGATGGAGACAGCACTGACGAGGTTATCGCGGCGTCCGGTAGAAACTTGCTGGTATTCACCGGAACTGGAGAGAACTTCCTGCGCAAGGTTACTAATTGCCCCGGCTGTCCGGTGTTTATTGATACGGCTCGCTCAACCACGAGCCCGGGTCAGGCACACCCAATACCGCTGTTCGCGAGAGCAACCGAAGACATTACCTGCGGCCCGGTGACCGGGGATTTCGGAGATACGCTTAACCCTCGCTACGTGGCAGTTGGCTGGCCGAATCCATCGGTCCCTGGAGCGGGAATTGTGAACTGCTACGCAGCGGCTGATGTAGATCAGAACGGATTGGCCGATCCGACCGGTTACGGTATCTCCACGCAGGGTGTGCCAATCGCTCTGTCGTTCGGCGACCAGTTATACGCTCTAACCGATTCCGGGTTCGTGTATCGCAGGACGGCGGGTCGAACTGACGAATATCGCCTTAGCCCGGCGGACAGTCTGTTTCACGGCATTTGCCGAATCGGCAACAATTTGATTGTAATGACGGGCGACAGCGCCGATACACGACTATACTTCGTGAGTGGCGATACGCTCATAGATACGATGTGCGCCTATTCGTTGGGTGGCTATTACTCGCTTGGTCCAATCTCTCTGAGCAACGGTCGAAGACCGCGGCCGGGGGAAGTCTGCGCTTTTTCCACCGATGGTCGTGGAATCTATATCGAAGTCGATACTTTGACCGCGCAACCGAGTTTCCATGTGCTCAGCTCTGGAGGCACCGGCTATCGATTTACAGTCAATCCAATCGCTGGGGATGTTGATAATGACGGCTTGGCTGACTTCATAATCGGTGGCCGGAATGCCGTGTATGCATTTAACGATCGATTCATTCTCAAGACCGATTTTCCGATTGAGGTAGACGATCGTTTCCCCACGACTGATATCGTGGCGTCGCTGGTGATGAGCGAGATCGATGGCGTGGGGAAATCGGAGGTCGTGTTCCCGTCGGACAACGGCAACATTTGGTCATTCGGTTACGGCAAAACGGCGGGATTTCCGCTGTCGGGCGGCGAAAAGGGCGCGGGATCCTGTCTCATCTTCCGTGATACGCTCGGTACCAAGCTTGGGTATCTTGGGATTGACGGCTGGTTCTATGCGTGGGATGTTATAGGGCAGAGGTCGGGAAACTACTGGCCGATGGGCGGTCACGATCCGATCGGGTCATTCGCGTTCCCCGATTCCGTGTTGCCGCCACTGCCAATGTATGAGGGGGGGGAGTCGACCATTACGCAGTTCTTCAATTACCCGAATCCGGTAATGAACGGCCAGACAACATTTCGCTACTACCTCGGACCTCCGGCCAATGCCGTCACGCTCTCAGTATATGATTTATCTGGCGAGCGAGTGGCCCAGTTGGATGGTACGAGCGTTTTCGGAGAAAACGAAGTAGCGTGGAGTTGCGGTGACGTCACTCCGGGTGTTTACCGATGTGTGCTCGAAGCTAAGTTCAATGACGGCACAAAGACCAAGTTCACGGATGTGGCAATTATCAGGTGAGGCGTATGAATCATAATATCTGTGGCGTTGCCTCGGTTCTGGTCGTCGGACTAATGATGACGATCTCCCAAGCATATTCGTCGATCAAGCTGCCTGAGTCGCAGATCGATCGGCAGTGGCGGCTGGCGCAAGTACAGTCCGGATTGAACGTTTCTACTCGTAATTCTCTATTTGCCTCTGCCGATACGAGTTTCAAGACGGAGACAGTAACGAACGCCGGAGCGACTCGTCCCAAGTCGCCGGCAAAAGCGTTTGTGCTCTCGATGTTTGTGCCCGGACTGGGCCAGTACTACAATGGAAGCAAAGTAAAGGCGGCGGCATTCCTCGGAATCGAGGCCGCGGCCTGGATATTCCAGTTCAAATGGCGCGCCGACGGCAATCGATTGACGAAGGACTTTGAGGCATTCCAGGAGAAGAACTGGAGCGAGGCACGGTATAGCCGGTACCTGCAAGAAGTGTACGGCCGCTCAGATGATGACAGTATAAGCGCCACAGAGGTCAGTCACCGTCTCCCAGACACCCATACCCAGCAGTACTACGAAATGACCGGCAAGTATGATCAGTTTTCATGGGGCTGGGACGACGCGACGCTCAACAATCATGGTTTTCAGTATTATGCCGATACCGGCACATTTGTTAAGGCGGTCTATCCGGACGTGCCGACCTCGGCCAATCGCAATCAATACGAAACGATGCGGTACAACGCCAACCAGAAATTCAGTCACGCGCGCAAGATGATCATGGTGGCATTGGGAAACCGCTTAGTGAGCGCCTTTGAGGCATTCATTTCCGCCAAGAAGTCACAGATCAAAGGGCCGGCCAGCGGTACCGGTAAGGGTGATCCTGAGTTTTCTCACTGGAAAGTACAGGGGAAGCTGAAATCAGTCTATGCCCGTTATGATACGCCGTATCTGAGAGTGACCTATGGCTTCTAAGATGCGATCATACTACCGTGCTGCGATAATTGGTACATCCGTAACGATCCTCATGTTCGCGGCGCGTGCCGCTTCAGCTTCGAAAGATATCTATCACCGATCGGTCGGAATTAGCACCCTGTTTGCGGACAACAAAGATGAATTCAAGGCGGACACGCCCAAACCGGCAGAGCGCGACGAGTTTCGAAAAGAGAGGAGCAAACAGCCGACCGGTAGGAAATCGGTGGTAAAGGCGGCTCTGCTGTCGGCGCTGCTTCCTGGGGCCGGGGAATACTATCTGGGTAACCGCGGGAAGGCCCGTTACTTCTTCACGGTCGAGGCCATTAGTTGGGCCGCGTGCATTGCGTACCGGACCTACGGCCATTGGAAGAGGGATGATTATATCCGCTACGCCAAGACTCATGCCAATGCCAATCTGGAGGGGAAGTCTGAGGCGTACCGGGACTTGGTCGGGTTCTATACCAGTATCGATGACTACAATTCGCTCGGGCGAGTGTATGATCCGGAGCGACCGTACTTGTATGACACGCCTGACAACCACTGGCGATGGCAGAGCGGCGCCGACCAGGCAACCTACCGGAATCTGAAGAACCACAGTCGCGAAGCATACCGAAGGGCAAAATTCATGGTCGGTATTGCAGTGGCGAATCGAATTATTTCGGTGCTCGATGCCATCAGGGATACCCGCCGCGCCAACCGGTCGCTGGATGATTCCTACGCCCAGGAGAAGCCGTTTCAAATTCAGTTTGGTTCATTTGACGACGGCGCTCAGGTACAACTGGCGCTTCGGACGCCGTTCTAGATTATGCCTCGGTGGTTCGGCCTCGTATCCGGTCTGTCGGCCATCCAGTTGCTTTCGTGTAGCCCCGGCACTATTCGAATTGCCCCTGATCCACTTGGCGGTCGACTCCCTGCAGCTATCGTCGTTCAACAGGAAATCACGGGGACAATTATCTCTTTGCCGCTCAAGCAGCCTTCAGGCATGACTGTCGATGTCGAAGGCAATCTCTTTGTAAGTGATCAGGGTAACAATCGTATTATCAAATTCAACCCCAATCTAACACCCGTTCGCGAGATAGGCGGCTACGGCGACGACGGAGGGCTGTTCAAACAACCGGTCGATGTAGTCGTTGATAATGACAACCGAGTGCTCGTTTCTGACGCTGCAAATCGCCGCATTCAGCAATTGGATACGGCTCTTATATATCGCTCGCAAATGCGTCTCGAGGACCCGGACGAGCCGTTGAAGTTCGGCGCACCGTCCGGTATTGCGGTTACTCGGGACGGGAGTCTCCGAATCGCCGATCACGAACGCAGCGATCTCATTTTCTTGAACAACGCAGGCGTGTTTGAGAAAATTGTGGGCGATCTCGGATATCGAGGAGGGCAACTGTCTGACCCGCAGGGGGTGGTCGTAGACAAGGACGACAACGTCTTTGTGTGCGACGCCGGCAACGGTCGAATCGCAATCTATGACAAATACGGCGAGTTCCAGCGCGCGATTGTCATCGACGGTCTGGAGCGGCCGGTATCGGTAATTATCGAAGGCTCCGACCGTCTCTGGATATTGGATCAGCGATCGAGCCGAGTCTTTTTGTGTACACGGACCGGAACGCCGTTAATTCCGCAGCCGCTTCAAATTCTCGGCGCCAAGACACCTATCGATCAGCCGGCAGACATGACTTTTCTCAAGGACGGGCGGCTGGTCATTTCGGACAGTGGAAACAATCGGCTGTTAGTGTGTAAGGTGGTACTGGGGGCGGGACAGTAGTTCAACCCGTCAATGCCGTTTCGCGGCCGCACAATGTGTCCACAGGTTGACGCGGGCATTCCCCAGTAGTATCCTAACCGTGTGCTTCACATAATTTCAATTGTCAAACTCATCCGGCCGGTTAACTGTATCTTGGCCGGAATTGCCGTCTGGGTCGGGGCGTATTTGACCGAGGGGTACGAATTCAACGTTGAAGTAGTCCTTGCGGCAGTTGCCGCCGCATGCGTTGCCGCCGCTGCGAATATTCAGAACGATATTCTCGATATCCAGGCTGACCTCATCGCTCATCCGGATCGGGTACTGGCATCCGGACGAATGCCGGTTTCAACAGCGTCCATCCTGGCAGCAGTGATTCTGGCAGTTGGGCTGATATTGGCGGCAATAGTCGGGCCGGCAGTCGCCTTGGCCGCGTGTGCCGCCACTGCCTTGCTGGCAGTGTACAACGCGTACTTAAAGAAGGTCGTACTGGTCGGGAATGCGGCCATTGGTCTGGCTGGTGGGCTTCCTTTTGTGGTCGGGGGATTTGCTGCGGGTATAGGGCACACGTTTGATCTGCCCGGACCGATTATCCCGGCCGTGTTTGCGGTCTCATTCCACATCGTGCGGGAGATCATCAAAGACATTCAAGATATCGAAGGCGACCGCGCTGCGGGTATAGTCACCCTGCCTCAGGTTATCGGGACGCGTGCGGCGCTCGGGATCGCGTTGCTGTTATTCCTGTTGCTCGACCTTCAAATCCTTGTGCCGATCTACAAAAGCTGGTTTGGGGCATCATACACGGTTCTGGCCATTGCCGGAGTGGTGGTCCCACTCACGGCCTCACTGGCCGTCGCTACGGCCAACCCCACACCGATGAGGCTTAAGTGGTGTTCGATTGGCCTAAAGATCGGCATGGGAATCGGGATGCTGGCACTCGTGATTGGCCGGCAAAGTTAACATAGTTTAACACCCTATTTGAAACCTCTCTGGCTATACTGCAGTATAACTTGCCGATGGGTGCTCCAGTCCGGCTAACAAATAGCTTGACAGGCAGTTACGAGAAATTAGCTTGGTGCCCCAAAAGCGAAGATGACGAAGGGACCTGATTAACGACACCAATGCGAATTCGAATCTTTCCATTCATTTGCGTGCTTCTCGCCTGTGGTTCAATTCGGGCGGATCAAATCACCGTATCACAGTCTCTCGACAAGTTCGAGATGGACTACGAGAGTCAGGCTCATTTTGAAATTGTCCTCACCTGGCCGGGTCCGCAGTCGGCATATTTGTTCGACAAGCCACTTCAGCCTCAGCTCGAAAACCTCAAAGTGAAGCAGTTCTCATCGACGGTCGGTTCCAGCGGGACGGTCGGCGCTGAGGTTACGACCAAGAAATTCGAGTTTACACTGATCCCGACCGGCTCCGGGTTGGGACGAATTGAGCCGGTGACAATAAGCTATGTTACCTGGCCTGACAGCGTGCCGGGAACACTGGTGACCGAAGCCATGAGCATCAAGATCGCCACTCCCAAAGTGACAAAAGGTCAGGGGGGAGGCAGGTTTGCTTATCCCTGGTACGTCTGGCTGGCGGAGGCAGTTGTGCTGTTGGGTGGGGTATTAGGGCTGATCTATTGGCGGATGAAGGCAAAGCAGCCGAAGGTGGTCGTCAAGAGTGTACCGGAGCAGTTTCTGGAGCGGCTGGCGCAGGTCCGGACTGAGGCCGCAGGAGACTTGAAACGATTTCAGACCGGATTGTATAAACAGCTTGTATGGTACGTTAATGCGCAGTACGCCCTCAGACTGGGGTCACAGCCGACTGAAGAGATAGTGCACGCAATCGATAGCTGCAATATACCCGAGGCCGAGAAGAGCACTATAGGGGCCTGGTTGATTCGGGCGGACCGGGAGAAATTCAGTCCGGCTACCCCGATGCCGGGAGAAACGATTCGGCTTGAAGCCGAGGTCCGGGAATTCTTTGAAAAGATGTTAGTGAAACAATAGATGGAGGATTGATGCACACGGATATCCAACAGATTCAAGCCGTAGTCGAGCGGGAATCCACGTTCATCACCAAGCTGACCGGGCAGATCAGTTCGGTCATTGTGGGACAGAAGTACCTGGTTGACCGATTGCTGGTCGGCATTCTGGCGAATGGTCACATCCTGATTGAGGGAGTGCCCGGGCTGGCCAAGACGCTTTCGGTCAAGACGCTGGCCGACGCGATTCAGGCGAAATTTCATCGCCTGCAATTCACGCCGGACCTTCTCCCTGCCGACCTGATCGGGACCATGATTTACAATCCGGCCAAAGCGGAATTTACTGTGAAGAAGGGGCCCGTGTTCGCCAACATCATATTGGCGGACGAGATCAATCGGGCCCCTGCCAAAGTTCAGTCGGCGCTGCTGGAGGCCATGCAGGAACGGCAGGTGACGATCGGTGATACATCGTACAAACTGGATGAGCCGTTTCTGGTGCTTGCCACTCAGAACCCGATCGAGCAGGAAGGGACCTATCCGCTTCCGGAAGCCCAGATCGACCGCTTCATGCTGATGCTGAAGATCACCTATCCGAATCCGGCCGAAGAGCGCGAAATCATGGACCGCAATACGGCGGTGACGACGGTCGCTGTCAGCAAAGTCATCTCCCCTGATGATATCGTCCGGGCGCGTGAAGTAGTGCGGTCAATATATGTCGACGAGAAGATCAAAGAATACATTATCAATCTCGTGTTTGCTACGCGCGAGCCGTCCAAGTACGGCTTGAACGATCTAAGCAGCCTGATTGCGTTCGGTGCGTCGCCGCGCGCCACAATCTATCTGAATCTCGCGTCCAAGGCCCATGCGTTTCTCAAGGGGCGTGGCTATGTCACGCCGGAAGATATCAAGGCGATCGGCGCCGATGTGCTCCGCCACCGAGTGCTGCTGACATATGAGGCCGAAGCGGAAGAGATTTCATCGGATGACATCGTAAAGAGAGTTTTCGATACCATCGAAGTTCCGTGATCGGATGCCATGATCCCGAAAGAGATACTCAAGAAAGTCCGTCGCATCGAGATCAGCACCCGCCGAGTGGTGAATGATCTCTTCTCCGGTGAATACCATTCCACGTTCAAGGGACAGGGGATGGAATTCGAAGAGGTGCGTCAGTACCAGCCGGGGGATGACATCCGTTTGATCGACTGGAACGTTACCGCCCGCACCGGCCAGCCGTATATCAAGAAATTCCGGGAGGAGCGGGAGCTGTCGGTGGTGATGCTGGTGGATGCGTCGTCATCGGGCGCTTTCGGCACGCGCGAGCGGTTCAAGAGCGAAACCGCCGCCGAACTCTGCGCGCTACTGGCTTTTTCGGCCATAAAGAACAACGATAAGGTCGGGCTGATTATTTTCACGGATAAGATCGAGAAATTCGTGCCGCCCAAAAAAGGGAAGGCGCATGTCCTTCGACTGATACGGGAAATCCTCTACTTCAAACCTGAAGGGATCGGCACCGATATCTCCGGCGCAGTGCAGTACATGAACCGGGTGATCAAGCGGCGCTCGGTCGTGTTCCTGATCTCGGATTATCTTTCGGAGGGATTCTATAAACCACTGCAAATCGCCAACAACAAGCACGATGTTATTGCGATAAAGATCTCCGATCCGCGTGAAACGACCTTTGATGATTTCGGGCTGATTGAACTCCAGGACGCCGAAACGGGCGAAGTCATTCTTGTGGACACCGGCTCGCGAGCTTTCCGAAAAGAGTTTGCGGCGCGGGCGCAGGAGGACAACTCCAACCTGAAACGGGGATTTCAACTGGCCAATCTGGATTTCATCAGTATCCGGACCGACCAGTCGTATATCGTGCCGCTGATCAATTTCTTCAAAATGCGGGAGAGACGTGCAAGATGAAACCGTTGGCTTTTTTGTTCGTTCTAACGACCTTTGTGTCGGCAATCTCATGCCAGAAGTCCGGTCCGACTGTCGACGTCGAGAAGTCGAAGAAACTGGCCGGGGAGCTTCGGGACAATAAGCTGTACCGAGGGGCTATTGACGAGTATCGATCGCTGCTGGATCGGGCGGAACTGGACAATACCCAGCACGGCAATATCTGCTATCTAATTGGGCGGATATATTTTGAGGACTTGAGGGATTACGAGAATGCCGCCGCTTACTATGTGCGAGCGAGAGAGTATGACCCGAATGGGTCATACAATGACGAAGCCTCTCGCAATCTGGTTGCCTGTCTCGAAAAAATGGGGCACATGGTGGATGCCAAGCGGGAGCTGAGTGCAGCCGCAAACGTGACGGCTCAGCCGAAAACGGTGGGAGATGTGGCTGTGGCCAAAATAGGCGGCGAATCGATCTGGCGCTCTGATGTCGAGAAGCAGATACAATCACTCCCGGCCGACATGCAGAAACAACTGTTGTCGCCCGAAGCGAAGCGGAATTTTGTCAGGCAGTATGTGGGGATGGAACTGATGTACCGAGCGGCAAAACGGGAGGGATACGATCGCGACCCGGAGATTCAGCAGCGCCAGGAACAGCTGGTCAAGAGCCTGCTGGTACAGAAATACGTTGTTGATAAGGTGATGCCGGAGGTCAAGATCGATACGGTCGATGTCCGCAATTTCTATCTGGCGAAGAAGGAGGAGCGGTATAGCGGCGCCCCGTACGATTCCGTGAAGGCCCAAGTGTTTCTTGATTACCAGAACGAGAAAGCGGAGAGTGCCTTCAGCGAATATGTAAATCGCCTTGCCGCCGGTGAACAGGTCGAGTTTCTGGATCAGAATATCAGGTAGATAATGCAGTTAAGCCGCTACATTGGTCTCTTCATCTTTGGATTCATCCTTCCGGTGTCGGCGTCGTTTGCCCAGACTAAGGTGGATACAGTTAAGTCGATTCCGGGAATCGAGATCAAGAGTTCGGTTGACATGGCCGAAGCGTACATCGGCGATCTGATCACCTATCAGATCACGATTACGTGCGACTCGACCATTCAATTGGTGCCGCCGCCGATCGGCGCGAATCTAGGGGCGTTTGACGTCAAGGACTATCAGGCGGATGTAGAGACCAGGCTGAAAGACGGCCGCATCCAGAGCCAGACGACGTTTGTCTTGAGCACGTTCACGACCGGTGACTATGTGATTCCGCCTCTGCCGGTGATGTTCAATATGCCGGACAGCAGTCGCAAAGTCATGTTTGCGGAAGGGATCCCGATAAAGATCAAATCGCTTCTTGCCAATGCCGGTGATTCGGTCGACATAAGACCGCTCAAAGGGCCTTACGAATTCAAGCGGAATTATCTGCCGTACTACATCTGGGGCGGCGGTCTTCTTTGCGTGCTGGCCTTGGCCGGATATCTCTGGTACCGATGGCGCCGTAAGAAAGTCGCTGCCGAGCCGATTGACCTCCGGCCGGCGTGGGAGATCGCGTTCGAAAAGCTCGCTATGCTTCGTGAGAAAAAGTTGTCGGAAGAGGGGAAACATAAAGAATTCTATCTGGAACTGACTGAGATTATCCGGGGCTATTTAGGCCGTATGTTCGATCTGACAGCGCTCGACATGACTACCACGGAGTTCTTGGAACTTCTTGGCGAATTGGCGCTGCCCGAAGATTTGCATGAGCGTACAGCCAGGTTCCTTCATCACGCCGATTTGGTCAAGTTCGCCAAATACGTTCCGGAACCGGGCCGGTCACAACAGGAATATGAGGCTGCTCACGGCATTGTCGAGTTGGTGCGAGCGGATTACATGCAGCGGCAGCAGGCGCAACTGCATCTTGCGGAACGAGAACCGGCCGAGGCTGCATCGAGCGGAGGGGTCGCATGAGCCGCATCGATTTCTCCGGATTCGGGCTAAACTTGTTTGACATCGTCAACCTGACGATTCCGGCGTTCATTGTTTTCCTGATCGGGCTTGTTCTCATAGCAGGCATGCTCTGGTTTCACTACCGTCGCAAACGGTTTACATCGGCGACCCTCAGGTACTCCGATATCAGGATAGTGAAGCGGGCCGCCCGATCCAGTCGTCAGAAGTACCGTTTTATCCTCACCGTACTGCGGGTGCTGGTTGTTGTGTTGTTGGTCATAGCGTTCGCCCGGCCGCGCGCCGGAACGGAAGTTACGGACGTCAGTTCGGAAGGCATCGATATTGTCATGCTGCTGGATGTGTCATCGTCGATGCTGGCCGAGGATTTCAAACCGAATAACCGTTTGTATGTCGCTAAGGAGGAACTGAAGAAATTCGTCAACAAACGGACCAATGACCGGATCGGGCTGGTCGTGTTCGCCCGGTATGCCTACACGCAATGTCCTCTGACCCTTGATTACGGCGTGTTGCTCAACTTTGTCGATCAGGTGGATATCGGCGTCGTTGATGACGGCACGGCTATCGGGATGGCGATTGCCACGGCCGCTAACCGGCTGCGCGAGTCAAATGCCAAATCGAAGATCATGGTTCTCCTGACCGACGGTGACAACAACGCCGGGGAGATTGACCCTCTCACGGCCGCCAATATCGCAGCGGCGTACGACATAAAGATCTACACGATTGCGGCCGGACGTCCCGGCAATGCCATGTATCCGGTGCAGGATCCGATATTCGGCAAGCGATACATCTACCAACCGACCAGAGTGGATGAAGAATCTCTGCGCCAGATCGCCGAGCGAACCGGCGGCAAGTATTTTCGCGCGCGTTCGGGAGAAGAGCTGGACCAGATCTATTCCACCATTGACAAGTTAGAGAAGACCGAGATCAAAGTTGCAGCGCATGTGCAGTACCGCGAGCTGTTTCAGTATTTCGTATATGCGGCGTTGGCTCTGCTGGCGCTCGAAATCCTGCTCGCCAACACCTGGTTCAGGAAGCTGCCTTAGGGTAAGAAGAGAATGTTGAAGAGATGAGATTCGAGGAACCATACAACTTCATGCTGCTCATCGGCGTCGCAGCGCTCGGCCTGTTCATGCTCTGGGCAATTGCCCGCAAGAAGCGCTTGTTGGGTCGCTTCGGCGATCTGCCTCTGCTTCTTCGGACTGCGCCCTACATCTCATTTGCCCGTCAGAGGACCAAGGCGTATCTGCTGCTGATAGCCCTGGTGCTTGCGGTCTCGGCGGTTGCACGACTGCAATTCGGGACTCATCTGGAGTTGCTGAAGCGTGAGGGAATCGACCTGATCGTGGCGCTCGATGTTTCCAACTCGATGCTGGCTCAGGATATGAAACCCAATCGCATGGAGAAGGCCAAGCAGGAGTTGCGTAGCATTATCGACCGTCTGCAGGGAGACCGGATCGGTCTTATCGCTTTCGCGGGGCAGGCGTTCGTCCAGTGTCCGTTGACGCTCGACTATGGGGCGGCACGAATTCTTCTGACGGCGATGGACAACACGTCGGTGTCGGTTCAGGGGACATCAATTGCCTCCGCTATCGCCGAGGCGGACAAGGCCTTTGAGCAGAGAGAAAAGAAGCACAAAGTGTTGGTCCTCCTGACCGACGGCGAAGATCTCGCCGGCGGCGCCGAGAAAGCGGCGGAAGAAGCCCGCAACAACGGAGTGAAGATATATACAGTCGGTATCGGCAATCCGGCCGGCGAACCGATCCCCATACTTGATCGAACCGGAAATCAAGTGGGCTTCAAGAAGGATGAAAGCGGTCAGGTGATCGTATCCAAGCTGGACGAGGAAACACTTCAGAAGATCAGTCTTGCCACCGGCGGCAAGTACTACAACGCCTCAGCCGGCGAAATGGAACTCGACAAGATTTTCGAGGAAATCGGCCGCATGGAGAAGAAAGAACTGGAAGGGACTCTGGTCACGAAGTACGATGACCGGTACCAGTGGCCGCTCCTACTTGCCATTCTCTTCACTGTCGGGGAGTTTTTTGTGCCGGAGAAAAAGAAGCCGGCTCAAGGAGTGAATCGTGCGTAGGACCAGTCTGTTCATCTCGATTCTCTTTCTCTCTGCCGTTTCCGTGCGCGCGGATTTCATCGCCACGGTCAATAAAGGGAACGACGCATATCGCAAGAAAGACTATAAGACCGCGCTCGACATGTATCATTCGGCTGAGACGGATCGTCCGGAGTCACCGGAACTCAAGTACAACATTGCCGGCGCTCAACATCAGCAGGGGAGTTTCAAGGAGGCGATTGAGCAATATCAGGGGGCTATCAAGACTACCGACATCGGATTGGAAGCGGAAGCGCAGTACAATCTCGGCAGCACCTATTACCGAATGAAGGATTATCAGAACGCTATCAAGGGATTCGAGGAATCGCTTAAGCTGAATCCAAAGGACATGGACGTCAAATTCAATCTGGAACTGGCGCGCAAGATGCTCAAAGAGCAGCTCTCGTCACAGAATCAGGACAATCAGCAGAAGCAGCAGGATCAGAAGCAGCAGCAACAACAGCAACAGAACCAGCAGGATCAGCAGAACAAGGACCAACAGAAGGACCAGCAAAACCAGCAGGACAAGCAAGACCAGCAGGATAAGAATCAGCAGCAACAACAACAGCAACAGAGCGCTCAAAAAGACCAAAAGAAGATGTCAAAAGAGGATGCTGAGCGTATATTGAATGCGTTGCGTGATGATGAACAGGATATTCAGAAGAAGGTCAAGCGCGAACAGGTGCAGGGAGACTATGTCGGCAAGGACTGGTAAGAAACCGACTATCTTCTGCTCTCTGCTGACGCTTGCTCTCGCCTGCGGGTTCTATGGCGCAGCGGTCGCTCAGAACGACATCGAGATTCAGGTCTCATTGAGTCCGGAGACAATCGGACTCGACGCACAGGCGATTCTCGAAGTAACCGTCTCCGGCAGCACCCAGAATATCCCTGACCTTCAAATGCCCGCCCTGCCGTCGTTCGAGGTGTATTCGCAGGGGCATTCCAGCAATTTCAGTTATGTAAACGGTGTGATGAGTTCATCAATCTCGTATCGATATCTTCTGCTGCCGCATAAGGCAGGCATTTATCCGATAGAAGGGATAAGTATCACCATCGGCGGGAAACAGGTTGTCGGCAACAAAGTGACTCTCACGGTCAGTAATAGCGGGCAATCGACTTCGCCGCAGCTGGAGCAGAAAACAGTCGACGCACAAGGTAACACGAAGGACTATTTTCTGCAGGCAACGGTTGACAAGAAGAATCCGTACGTTAATGAGCAGGTGACATTGACTCTGAAATTCTGTATAGCAGTGCAGTACTACAGCAGTCCGGAGCTGAACGAGCCGGCCACCACCGGATTCTGGACGGAGGTGCTGGGGAACACATCGCCGTATTTTGAGAAGATTAATAACCGGAGCTACCGCGTCATCGAGCGGAAGTACGCTCTATTTCCTACCCAGACCGGGGATTTGACGATCGGACGTGCGTCAATCACTACGACGGTCGCGGCGCGAGTTCAGCGGCGCGATCCGTTTGATCTATTCGGCGACTTGCTGCCACAGGGGGTGCAGGTGACCGCTCGCTCGGAACCGATTGCGCTGTCGGTCAAATCGCTTCCCAATTCCGGCAAACCGACCGATTTCACCGGAACGGTCGGTCGTTTTCAAATCGAGTCGAGACCGGATAGAACCGAGGTTGAGGTCAATCAACCGGTGACGGTGACGTTCAAGATTCAGGGGACAGGGAATGTGAAATCGGTTGCCGAGCCGACTATCCCGGAATTGCCGGATTTCCGAGTCTACCGGGCATCGAGCAACGAAAGTACGTCCAAATCCGGTGACCGCTTGGGTGGAACCAAGACGTATGAAGAGGTATTTATTCCGAAGCGTCCAGGTATTCTCGAAATTCCTGCCCTTGCCTTCAGCTATTTCGATCCGGAGCGAAACAAATATCAGACGATCAGCACGAGCGCGATAAGTATTACGGTGAAGATGCCGGAAGGGTATGTAGCCTCGCCGGACGTTCCATACTCCGGCCCGACCATGACAATCGGCAACCAGGCGCAGGACATCCGGTATATCAAAGACCAGCTCGGTGATCTTCGACGATCCGGTCAGTTGATGCTCCTCAGTCCGGCTTATCTGCTGGTGAATGGTCTTCCGGTAATCGCGCTGGTCGGGCTGATTGTGGCGCGGAAACGAAGGGAAAAGCTGGAAGGAAATGTCGGTCTCGCCCGGGCCAGGGGAGCGGGACGCAAGGCTCGCAAGCGTCTGTCTCGAGCGCGCTCGCTCGCCGGTCTCTCGACCTATGGCGAGTTTTATAGTGAACTCAGTCTGGTCGTCATGGCCTATGTCGCCGACAAGCTGAATGTATCGCCTCACGGGATGACGGGCGACCAATTGGCCGATTTATTGCGCTCCAAGCAGGTGCCGGATTCGTTGATCGAGGAAGCAGTCGGGTTCCTTCGGCAGTGCGACTTCGCGCGGTTCGCTCCTGCTACGCCGGCACCAGATGATCTTGCCAAGGCATTGGCTACTGCCGAGCAGGTAATGATCAAGATGGAGGAGGCGCGGTTTGCGTAATCTCGCACTGACAACTTGGCTGTGTGCTCTGGTCGGCCTTCTGGGGGTGATGCCGGTGGCCGGCGCGCCCAATGACGAATTTGCCGAAGGAAACCGGCAGTTTCAGGATAAGCAATATGACGGTGCCATCGCCAGCTATTCGTCGATACTCGCGCAAGGGTACGAATCGGCGCCGGTCTATTTCAATCTTGGCAACGCTTATTTCAAGAAGGGGGATTTGGGGAACGCTATTCTCAATTACGTTAGGGCCCGGCGCCTTGACCCGGCCGACGATGATATCCGGGGAAATCTGGAATTCGCCAAACGTCTCACCAGCGTGCAACTGGAGGGGGTCACGCTTAACCCGATCAGCAGTCTGTTCGAATCGATAACGGCGCAGTACCGGCTGAGCGCGCTGGCCTGGATTTCCTCGCTGCTGTTTGTTTTAGTCATCGCTCTGCTGGCTCTGCGATACGGTTTGGCTGTCTTTCATCCTCTCGTCAAGCCCGGGATGATAGTCGCGTTGGTCCTGCTCGCTGCTTCGTCCTATCTGACGACTTTCAAGTACCGGCACGATTATCTAACTCGGCGGGCTGTTATAATAGCTGCCCAGAGCGAGGTTCGCACCGGACCCTCGGAGCAATCCGACCTTGAGTTGCAGGGAGAGCCCGGTCTGGTCGTCGAGGTGCTGGCGGAAACCAGCGGCTACTACAATGTCCTGTTTGAAAATCAGCGGCGAGGCTGGATCAAGAAAGAATCGGTCTCAGTCATCTAAATGTCAGGCTCTTTGTCGGGGCGGTTATTTGTTTGACTCTCCGGATGGGGGAGTCTATTATTGCTATCGATGTTAGCTTCCGACCATGGTGACCGGTGAATCGTCTGCTTAAGAGTAAGCGATTCTGGGGCCTGCTCATCGCGCTGGCTCTGATGGCTTACTGCGTGAAGGATATCCGTGCCTCGGACGTAAAATCCCTCTCCTTGCGAGTGGAGTGGATATATGTCTTTCCGTCCATAGGCGCAGCCATTGCCTTCATTATTGCCCGGGCTCTACGCTGGAAGGTGATTGTAGCGCAACAGGCGGCGATTGGATACCGGCGCGTTGTGGCCCTGTATTCGGCAGGGCAGGTTATCAATATTGCCATGCCGGCGCTCACCGGTCAGGTAGGGCGGCTCATTCTCTTGTCGCGCAAGCTGGGGCTGAGCAAGACATTTGTCTTTTCCACAATCGTTTTGGAAGTACTATTTGACGCTCTGAGCCTAATCTTCTTCATGCTGGTCACCTCCCTGGTTTTCGCGTTTCCGCCGAAGTACCGCACGGCCAGCATCCTGGTCGCGATTGGTACACTGCTCATACTGATAGTGCTATATCTGATCCTCAACTATCAACTGCGGATCGAGGGGGTGTGCCGGAGGCGGTTGTCGGGGCGTTGGCCCGGAGCGTACATCACAATCAAAAAGGCGATTCGCTCCTTCGTCAAGGGCATCAACATGCTGAAGTCGAGTCAGCATGTTGCCGGATCGATGGCGCTGTCGCTTCTGTCCTGGACTAGTCACGTGCTGGCCATCTGGTTTCTCTTCAAGTCATTCGGTTTTGATCTCCCGGTACCGGCGGCGGCGGCCGTGATGATAGTCAACACGTTGGTCCTGATGATTCCGATAACGCCGGGCAATGCCGGTACTTTCGAGGTTGCCGTCAGCACGTCGCTGGCCGCCATGAAAGTCGGGCGAAGTGATGCGGTGCTGTTTGCGCTGGCGCTTCATATTCTGGATTTGCTTCCTATTGCCGCCATGGGAGCGGCCTTCTTCCATTTTGAGAGGGTCTCGTTTCGGGAGATCAAGAAAGAGCACGAGGACGAAATCATCTTCGAGAAAATCAGTGAGGACGGGACATTCATCGAAGAGGAAAAGCCGTAGTTGCCGCTCAGGGAGGGTTCGGCATGTACCACCAATCGCCTTGGCGGAGAGAGGTTTAGCCGGCCGTCCGAAATAGTACCGACGGGGTGGGGATTCCGATTATTTTTCTGCTGAAACTTTTTTGGCGCGGGGGCGTATTTGCTCTTGACGCCGGTTTGGGCGCCGATATTATACATACCTACCGGTTGGTATGTTATAGATACCGGCTGGTAGGTTTGTAAAGAAAGTGATTGAACGATGAACAAAATTCGACAAAGCCCGAAGCTTCCGGCCGAACAGAGGCGGCGCCAATTGTTACAGGCGGCGCATCAACTGTTCGCCAGCAAGGGATATCGGGAGAGCTCGACTGATGATATCGCGCGCAAGGCGGGTCTGACGAAGGGCGCAGTTTACTTCCATTTCAAGAGCAAAGAGGATATTCTCATGGCGCTGATGCGCCGTCAGGCGGAGACGTTCCGGCAAATGCTGACGGAGAAAGTTGACCAGATGTCCGGCCCCGGGGACCTTTTACATGTCATGCTCAAGGAGTGTCCGTTTGAGTCGAGCCGGGAGTTTCGGTCGATGGTTGACATCTGGTCGCAGGCCATGCGAGTGACTCGCATTCGAAAATATTTCAGCCAGATTCATAGGGAATCGATACAGTACCTCGTAGACAAGATGGCTGCCCGCACCAAGTGGGATCGCGAGGAATTACGACAGAGCATCGTTTTGACACTCAGTCTGACCGACGGTCTGGCAGCACATCGCGCCATGGATCCCAAGTTGTTCAACGCGAATGCGCAAATCGCTCTGTTTCGCTCGATGAGCGAGATGTTCCTGGCGCGGAAGCAGAGGGGAAAGAAGAAGTGACGTCTCTGACGGGATTCAGATTATGAAAACAGACAACGTGAGATTAAGTGCAAACAGGATCGGTCAGGTCACGGTGCTTGCCGTAGTGCTGCTAGCAACCTGCGCCTCCGCAGCCGAAATGGCGCTGACCGTACGCGATGCCCGCCAGCGGGCCGTTCTGAATAATCGTCGGTTCCTCTCAGCCAAAGAGGAGATGGCCAAAGCGGCGGCCCAGATATCCCAGGCCCGGTCCGGGATATTTCCCGACATCACCGCGACCGGTACTTGGGACCACAATTTCAAGGTGCCGGAACTCCTGATCCAGGGTGACAGTTCGACCATGAAATTCAAGATGGGCTTTAACAACAACTTTGGTGCCTCGCTCATGATTCAGCAAGCTCTCTGGGAGGGCGGCAAGGTTCTCAACGCCTGGGCCATTGCCAAACAGTACAGGGAATACAGCGCCGATAATGTCCAGCGGGCCGAGGACGAGATTGTCTACACCGCTGACGTTCTCTTCTATTCGGCAATCCTCCAGAAGTCGAATCTTGAAGTGCTGCAAAAGTCGCTGGAAGCAGCTTCCGAGAATCTGGCGGTTGTCGAAAAGCTGAATGCCAAAGGAATGGTCTCGGAGTTCGAACTGCTCAGAGCCAAAGTAGAACGAGCAAACCTTCAACCGGCGTTGCTCCAGGCGGAATCCGACCTCAGTCAATCACATCGGTCGCTCAAGTCGTTCCTGGGAGTTAATCTGCGGGACACCGTGCTGTTGGTAGAGGAAGTTGATGATACGTCACTGGCGGCGCTTCCTTCGGCGGAGCGGTTGACGAACACCGCACTGGAGCAGCGACCTGATCTCCGGGCCGCAGGGCATCTTCGCAAGATGGCAGGCAAGGCGATTGGTATTGCCAAAGCTGACTATCAGCCGACACTGGGCGGGTATGCCCGGTGGGCTTGGTCGGCGCAGTCCGATCAATTTCGGCTTAATCAGAATAAGTCATCGTCAGCAACAGCCGGGCTCAGCCTCAGTATCCCGCTCTACAAAGGAGGACGGGTTGGCGGGCAGGTAGCATACCGTAAGGCCGGATATCGTCAGGCCACGTTTGCCGAGGAGCAATTGAAAGACGACGTCACGCTGGAAGTCGAAGAGGCCCGCGACCGATTGCTGCAAGCGAAGAAGTCGCTGGACGTTCAACAGGAAACAATTGCTCAAGCGGAGGAAGGGTTGCGCATTGCCAACCTGAGATATACGCAGAGCGTCGGCACTCAATTGGAAGTGCTTTCGGCGCAAGCGGCGCTCAGTCAGGCACGGCGCGCTCACGCGGCGGCCCTTTTCTTCTTTAGACAAGCTAAGGCAGGACTCAAGAAAGCAACCACGATAGATTTGGACGCGAAATGAACAGTATGAAAACAACGGCATGCAACACAGCATACATCCCGGCCCTTCTGACGCTGACTATTCTGCTGTCATGCGGCAAGAAGGAAGAGGCGGCGACTGTAGAGCGAACGGTGGCGATCAACGCCATGGTCGCCCGAACTTCCGACCGGGAAATGACGTACACGTACACCGGCTCACTCGAAGGAGAGCAGCAAGCCATACTTTACGCCAAGCTCTCGGAATCGGTTGCCGGAGTTCTCGTCAAGGAAGGACAGAAGGTCGAGGCCGAACAAGTTCTGATCTCACTCGACAAAACCGGTCCAAGTGCCGGGTACAACTCCGCTCGCTCGGTCTTTCTGAATACCGAGAAGAACTTCAAGAAGATGGAATCTCTCTTTAAGGAGGGAGCGATTTCGGAATCACAGTTCGATGGCGCCAAGACTGAGTACGAAGTAAGCAAGGCGAATTTCGATGCCGTCGAGCGACTGGTTGATCTCAGAACGCCGATCGCCGGTGTGGTCACGGCCGTCAAGGTCTCGGCCGGTGATTTTGTTGGCGCCGGCCAGCAACTGGCAACAGTCGCTACCACCGACAAGCTCCGTATCAAATTCGGTATTAATCCTGAAGATATCGGCTTTGTCGGCAAAGGGGCGAATGTTTCTGTCACTTCCGAGGTAGTGACCGAAGGTGCGTCTGGCACCGTTCTCTCGGTTGCTACGTCTGCCGATCCGACAACGCGCACGTTTCAGGTAGAGGCGCTGATCGATAATGAAAACGGTTTGTTCAAACCGGGCATGTTTGTCAAAGTCCAGATCAGTCGGCAGAAGCTGACCAACGTCATTGCGATTCCACGCGAGGCAGTGCTGACGCTCGATAACCAACAGCTGGTATACGTAGTAGTGAATGGCGTAGCCCATAGGCGGCCGGTCACGCTGGGAGCTGACTTGGACGGTGTGGTGGTCGCAGCCTCTGGTCTCGCAATTGGTGATACCGTGGTTACACTCGGCCAAAATTACCTCGACGAGGGGTTCAAGGTAAACGTCACAGCGGTGGGTGAAGGCTCCAAATGAAACTCTCAGAAGTAGCGATAAAACGGCCGGTCTTCACGGTCATGATGATGGGAGCGCTCCTCGTAATAGGGTTGTTCTCGCTCACGAGCCTGCCGGTTGAGCAGTTCCCCAATATTGATTTCCCGTTTGTCATCGTACAAACCGTTATGAAGGGGGCATCGGCGGAATCGATGGAAAACGACGTGTCCAAGAAGATCGAAGATGCAGTCAATCAGGTGTCCGGGGTACGAAATATAACCTCCTGGTCCCAGGAAGGATATTCGCTCGTCTTTATCGAGTTCGAGCTTGAGAAGAAGAGCTATGAGGCGAGCAACGATGTTCGCGAGAAAGTTGCCGGTATCCGAGGAGATCTTCCTACGGAGGTCGAGGAACCCATAGTCGGTACCTATGACCCATCATCAGAGCCAATCCTGTACATCTCCGTTTCGGGTCAGCGGACGCCCAAGGAAATTACCGAATTCACGAAGAATTTCATCAAGAAACGGTTGGAAACTGTCTCCGGTGTCGGTTCGGTACAACTGATTGGCGGTTCGGAGCGAGAAATCAACGTTCTCTTGAATCCCGACAAGATGGAATCGTACGGGGTAACCGTTGATGATGTCAACAATGGCGTGGCCGCCGGCAATATCGAGATTCCGGGCGGCCGGGTCGATGAGAAGACTCGTGAGTACCTGGTGCGCGTGAAAGGGCGGGTCGATCGCGTCTCGCAGTTCAACGACATTATCGTCAAGAACCAAAAAGGGACGCAGATTCGGCTGAGCGACATCGCCACCGTGTGCGACACGATTGTCGAACAGCGTTCCCTTTCGCGATACAAGGGGCAAAATGCCGTATCGCTCGGCATCAGCCGTCAGTCGGGCGCCAACGTGGTTCAGATTGCCACTCGCACGAAAGCACTGATTGAGCAGCTCAAGGTAGAGCTCCCGCCGGATATCAAGCTGGAAGTTGTCTCCGACAACTCGATTTACATTCAGGATTCGATCCACGAGGTGGAATTCAATATCGAATTTGGTATGCTGCTGGCCATCATTGTAATCTTTCTCTTCTTGCTCGATATCAGACCGACCATCATCACTGGTCTGTCGATTCCCATCTCGCTGGTTGCGACATTTACGATCATGAAGACGCTCGGCTTCACGGTCAACATGATGACTCTGATGGGCCTTTCGTTGTCGGTCGGTATCCTCATTGATGACGCCATTGTCGTCATCGAGAATATTTACCGTCACATTCACGAAGGGAAGACGCCGTGGGAGGCGGCTTTCACGGCAACCAAGGAAATTGGCCTGGCGGTGATGGCGACTACGTTTTCCATCGTGGTGGTGTTTGTGCCGGTAGCGTTCATGCAGGGTATTGTCGGACGCTTCTTCTACCAGTTCGGAATGACAGTCGCCTTTGCCGTAACGATATCCTTGTTCGTCGCGTTCACGTTGACCCCGATGCTGTCGTCGCGCTGGCTGGTCGAACGAGCCGATCGCATCAAGAAGTCAGGGTACGGTGGTTGGCTGCATTCACTCTGGTCTCCAATCGAACATCTGCTGTCATACTGGAACCGAGGCTTCGAGTGGCTCAAGCCGGTCTACCTTCGCCTGCTTACGTCGGCCCTGCAGCACCGCATGATTGTGGTGCTGATTGCGGTGGCCTCGTTTGCCGCGGCCATCTTCGCCGCCGGATTTGTAGGCCAGGAGTTCATGGCCCAGTCCGATCAGGGGAAGGTCTACGTCTCAGTAGAGACGCCCCCCGGCACAACCCTTCAGGAAACATCTGATCGTATACAGCAAATCGAAAACATCGTCAACAAGTTGCCGGAAGTTGCGGCATCGTATGTAACCATCGGCCGGGGACAAGACCCGGTCACCAGCGGTCAGGTGCTCTTCAATCTGGTCGATGCTTCGCAGCGCAAGGTAAAGGCCCAGCAGCTTGTCGATTCAGTCCGTGTCTTGATCCAGAATGTACCGGGCGTGAAGATTGCCGCTAGCGCCGGCGAGGGGCATGCCGGTGGAGGCAAGTCCGTAGAAATTTCCGTTCGCGGCGAGAATCTGGATGAGTTGACGCGCCTGCGCCGGCAGGTGCAAGCGATCGTTAACGTCACGCCCGGCGCGGTCGATATTGACAATTCACAGGAAGAGGGAAAACCGGAACTGCAAGTCACCGTGGACCGGAAGCAGGCCGATGATCTCGGACTCAGTCTATATGCGATTCCGATGACTGTCCGCTCGTTGGTCGAAGGAGATGTGGTGACCCGCTACAAAGAAGGTAGCGAAGAGTACGATGTTCGGGTGCGGCTTGCCGACCGCTTCCGAAGCACTGCCGAGGATATCGGTCGCATCCTGGTGAAGAGCAACAAGGATATTCCCGGCCGCGACCCGTATCTGGTGCCGCTCAATCAAGTTGCCCAGGTAAGGAAATCGGACGTGATCGGCAAGTTTCAGCGATACAATCGGCAGCGCGAAGTCCGCGTTAATGCCAACGTGCTTTCAACCTCGTTCGCGGGTTCAGTCACCAACAGTATTATGGAAAAGTCGGCCGATCTGGACCTTCCGCCCGGCTACGTTGTGGCGCCGGTCGGAGAAGCCGAGATTATGGCTGAATCATTTGCCAATATCCTCAAGTCGTTGATACTTGCGGTCATCTTCATCTATCTGTTGCTGGCCTCGCAGTATGAATCATTCACCGACCCATTCTCCATCATGCTGTCGCTGCCTCTGTCGTTGGTCGGTGCGATTCTCGCTTTGCAGGGATCGTCGTTTTCGATCATGTCGATGATCGGAATTGTGATGCTCATGGGACTGGTTACCAAGAACGCCATTTTGCTCGTGGACTTCGTCAAGCAGAAGCGGGGACAGGGGATGGATCGCACGACGGCGATCCTCGAAGCCGGACCGATCCGGCTTAGGCCGATTCTGATGACGACCTTCGCGATGGTCTTTGGAATGCTTCCGGTGGCGCTGGGCATAGGCCCCGGAGCCGAGTTCCGGGCGCCGATGGCCCGTGCCGTAATCGGCGGTATCATTTCTTCGACACTTTTGACCCTGGTTGTTGTTCCGGTTGTGTATACGATTGTTGATGATTTCGCCGGGCTGTTTCGCCGTAAGCGGAAAAATGGTGCCGACGGAGCCAAAGGAATAGTAGTTCATTGATCGAAAAGCAAATTCAACCAAGCCGACAACTTGGCTACACCCAGCTATACTTAGACTTCCTGGCCGGCGCCGGTTCGGCCAGGAGTTTCTATTCCGGCCAGGCTGTTGATGAAACCTTGCGGGCCCTGGATCAGATCGCCTTTAATCGCAGAGAACTAGTCGACATACTTCACCACCAAAACGAGAGCTATCATAGTTCGCCGTCGGCACGCGCAGCCATAGACAAGCTCCTGGATCCGCTCACAGTTTGCGTATTCGGCGGTCAGCAGGCCGGGCTGTTCGGCGGTCCGATGATGACGCTGCTCAAAGCGCTCGCGATCGCGAAGGCGGCCCGCACGCTGTCGGCGCAGTTGAATCGTCCGGTTGTCCCGATCTTCTGGATTGCCGGGGACGACCACGATTTTGACGAGGCCAATCACACCTACTTGTTGGATCGGCAGGGGAGCCTGTGCCGTATGGAATATGCGGCGCGCCCGTCGGTTCCAGCGCCAATGGGGCAAGTTCAGTTCCGCGACAGCGCTGCGCTCGACGCTTCGTTAGCGACGGTTCGAGAGACGCTTGGGGATACGGAGTTCACCCGAGACCTGCATAACCTGCTAAGCAAATGCTACACTACCGGCGATACGTTTGTGACGGCATTTGGGAAGTGGATGGCCTCAATTACTTCCGAGTACGGGCTGGTTTTCTTTTCTCCCAATGATGCTGCGGTCAAGTCGCTTGCGCAGCCGCTCTTCCGCAGCGTGATTGAAAAGCAGAGCGAACTGCACGTAAGATTAGCTGAACGAAATCAGGAAATTCAAGCAGCTGAGTATCACCTGCAAGTACAGAAGCAGGAAAATGCCGTGCATCTGTTTGTTGATCTCGACGGCCGCAAGCCGGTGCATCGTAGCGATGGTCAGTTCGTGGTCGGAGACCGGGCGTTTGGCACAAGCGAGTTGCTTGAGTTACTGGAAACCGAGCCGGAGCGATTCTCCCCCGACGTCATCACCCGGCCGCTCCTGCAGGCGTGGCTGTTTCCAACGGCTGTCCAAATAGGGGGACCGTCGGAAATAGCTTACTTCGCTCAAGGGAATGCCCTATTCGATTTGTTTGAGCGACCGCTTCCGGTTCATCTTGCCCGCCCGACTCTCATGCTTATCGAAAAGCGGCATGCAAGACTAATTGACGAATACGGAATTGAGTTTGAAGAAATCGCGGGGGATATTGAGCAACTCGTCAATAGGATACTTTCGAGTAGCTTTCCTGAGGATATTGAGACAAGGTATGAGCAGCTTCGGGGCGACATCCGGAGTCATTTTGACAACTTCTCCGAGAAGTCCTTGGGTTTCGATCCATCACTCAGAGAGTTTGCGAATCAGACATTCGGGAAGATCGATTTCGCGCTCAAGACGTTCGAGGGAAAACTATTCGCGTCTCATAAGAAGAAATCGACTGACATGAGGGAGAAGATATATCGCCTTCAGACGGCGCTCTACCCGAACGGCGCGTTTCAGGACCGTTCGCTCAATATCGCCAATTTCGTTGCCCGGTACGGATTCGGCGTCGTATCTTGGCTGTATGAGTCGCTTGACCCGTTCGCAGCGGGTCCGAAGATGATCTCGATGTCGGAGGAGAAGACAAAATGAAAATCGGCATAACCTGTTATCCGGTGGCCGGCGGGTCCGGCATAGTCGCGACTGAACTTGGCCAGCAGTTAGCGCTCAGGGGGCATCAGGTCCATTTCATATCGTATGCCATTCCGTTTCGTCTTGACCAGTATCAGCCGAACGTGTTCTATCACGGCGTCGAGACAACTGCGTATCCGCTTTTCAAGTATCCGCCGTACGCCGAGACGCTTTCCTCGAAAATGGCCGATGTCGCCCGGACATCCAAGCTCGATATCTTTCATGTCCATTACGCCATCCCGCATGCCACCTGCGCGTTTCTGGCTAAACAGATTCTGGCATCGATGGGGGAACATGTTCCCAAAATGATTACGACTCTGCACGGAACCGATATCACACTGGTCGGCTCTGATCCATCGTTTTATGACCTCACCCGTTTCTCGATCAACGCCTCTGACGGCATCACGGCCGTGTCGAAGTATCTTGCCGATGAGACTAAGACCGTCTTCAAGATCGAAAAAGAGATCAGGGTAATGCACAATTTCATCGATGACAGCCGTTTCAAACCGTATACCAACCAGTGTCGACGCGGTGAATTTGCTGACGATGGCGAGTCTCTGATTGCCCATATCTCCAATTTCCGGCCCGTAAAGCGAACGCTCGATGTGATTGATACCTTCGACAAAATCAATGCCGTGCTTCCATCCAAGCTACTGTTGATAGGCGAAGGTCCCGATACCGTGCTGGCCCGCCGTCAGGTGCAAAAGAGAGGCCTCGCGAGCCGCGTCATCTTTCTCGGCAATCAAAGCCGGGTGGAAGCAATGCTGCCATGCACGGACCTCTTCTTGCTCCCGTCAGAGGAAGAATCATTCGGATTAGCCGCGCTCGAGGCGCTTGCTTGCGGTGTGCCGGTGATCGGAACATCGGGAACCGGGTTGATGGAAGTGATCGACGAAGGAGTCAACGGTTTCCTGCTGCCGGTCGGCGACACAACCGGCATGGCTCGCGCCGGAATCGCGCTGTTGCAGGATGCGGCCAAGCTTAGACAGTTCAAACTGGCAGCGGCTGAACTGGCGCTCAAGAAATTCAGTGCCGACAGGATCGTCTCTCAGTACGAAGATTACTATCACGAGGTGCTGAATGGCTGAGGTCAAGCTGGACATTCTCGCGATCGCGGCCCACCCGGATGATATCGAGATCACCTGCGGCGGAACCTTGATCAAAATGGTCAAACGGGGGAGAGCGGTCGGCGCACTCGACCTAACGCGCGGCGAGATGGGAACGCACGGCGATGAAAACGACCGGGCCAAAGAGGCATCCGACGCTGCCCGAGTTATGGGTCTGGCGTATCGCGGCAATGCGGAGATTGAAGATGCTGCAGTTGAGAACAATCAGGAGAATCGGCTCCGAGTGGCCGCGATAATCCGAGCGACCAGACCGGAACTCGTGATTCTGCCGCACTGGGAGCAACGGCACCCGGATCATTTTGCCTGCTCGAAACTCGGCTATGACGCCTGTTATCTGGCGGGGCTCAAGAAACTGCCGCTCGATGGCGAACCGCACCGCCCGCGCAAGATCGTCTATGCGTCGTATTTTCGTAATATCGACCATTCGTTTCTGGTGGATATCTCGGAGGAGTTTGAGAAAAAGTGCGAAGCAGTAGCCGCTTACAAATCGCAGTTCGGCAACGCCCAATCATTGAAGGATGTCTTCAGGGAATACATCGAGCGCCTGACACCGAAGTCCGGCGCAAGCCAGAATGTATTCTCGCCGGGGATCAACATCTATGATCTGATGCACACCCGCGCGCGAGCACTGGGGCAGTTGGTGCGAGTGCAGTATGCCGAAGCATTCACGGTGAAAGAGCGGATCCTGATCGACGACCCTCTCATGATGCCGGTGGCGTCGGTGTAGGGGAATACACACCGATTATCTAAATCATAGCAACTCACTTCTGCGCCTTCCGGTGCTTACCTGGTTGTCGTCTCTGAGATGCACCGTCCCGCCAATCCAAATTGAGCTGAAGCGTACCTCTGCGGCGATTGCATGCACGCGGTATTGGGGTGGAAGAAGTTTCTGATATGGCGTGGAAGCATGTGCAAATCAATAGAAGAAGGTGCGCTTTCAACATACTAAGGAGGAAGAGAAAGTCCGCCATACATGATAGAAACCTGTCGTCAAGTACAGACGAATCATTCTCTTCGTAGTCATACACAGACGTGCGACGATGCGCAACTACCGAATTACGAACACATTTGTACGCCTTCCGAAACCGCTCTCTTGATCTGAAGGCCCTGCGAAGCAAGTTACGGAGATCGGCATGAGTATAATTGGGCAGCGACTTAATGGCATCCCTGAAATTGCGGTCGAAGTGAAAATCGAGTGACTCATACCAAGAGCACGCTACAAGTCCAGCATGTTTAACGTAAACGATGTCGCGCAGTAAAGTGGAATAGGGCTCGACTAGGGGTCTCAATATGCAGAGCACTTCAAAATATACGATCGAATTATACCTTGCTACATGGGTCACGGTATCCAGGGCATTACATAGTTCTGGCTTGTCGGGAAAGAAGTGCTTCGCTACGTACCAGTCGCTCAGCATATCGAAGTCTGCTTCAGTATCCTCAAATCCGCGTAACAGATGCCTGATACCAGACCGAAAATTGTAACATTCGTCTTCTGTATCTCTCTCGGTATCGATTAGAGGAATTATCCCTTCGTACTTGTGCCGCCTGCGCTTTGCCTTTGGCCGTTCCCGCCCAATTGAATCCATTTTGCTTTCTACCGACTGTTTCCTATTAGGCACTAAATACTCACCTGTATCCTGTCACTGTTACGAGGTTTCTGTTAATGTAGCTCGCGACACGTCAATACCCAATAATTATCAACAGCACGCCCAAACGCCAGACCTGACTACGACACAGCCCCTAATAAACGGAGATTCACTCCGCCCTGCAATCTCCGAGAAAGTTGGCTTGTTATTTACGAGATTCGGTTGGTCACTAGTTCGCGATGACCCCCAGCTTCGCCTTCACCCAGACTTCCTGCTTTTGCGGCATCTGGCCACGGCGCATTTCACCACCGGGTCCGCCGCCGCGAGGCCCTTCACCCATACCATCAGGAGGTCGCATCCCACCGCCCCCCGGCATCCCGCCGCTGAATCCCATGTGTGAACCTCCACGCTCCTGCGAGAATTCTCCCCAGAAAAAGCCTACACTGATTTTCTGCCCTAGCTTTACGCCCATGCCATAGCTGCGTACGGCACTCTCTTTGAGCGGAATCTTGAATTCATACACGCAGAACCCCTGATCGACTCCGAAAACGGCTGATGGTCCCTCGGAACCGTCAACTGGAATCGGCTTCTCTGCGATGCGGTCCTTCTGATAGCAGAGGAAGACCGGCGCGGAATCGACTTCCATCTCGTTCATTCTCTCCCGCATCTCCGGCGGCATCTGCCTCTCCTGCATTTCGGTCCCCTGTTTCCGGAGCGTCATCATCTGCTCGCGGGTCGGTCCGCCGGTGTATTTGATCATGAAATCCCTGGCCTTCTTGCCGTTCGCATCGAGCCAGACAGTCAGTCCACCCCTGCGAATGGCACGGGCATACATCGGATTTCTGAACGCCAGCATAACGTACAGATACTGCGAATCATTGCAGAGGCCGAAGCTGGCCTCTTGTTTTTCAAGCATCGCCAGCGTTCCGGCCGGGAAGTCAGCCCGCTTGCCGGTGAATGTCACTCCCTGCGGCACTAACTTGGAGTCCCACTGTTCATCGCCGGCGGTGGCAAGGTGAGTGACTGCGATCAACGCGAGCAAGCCGGCCGCGGCCAGTCTGAGAAATCTGATACTATTCATAACGCCTCTTCCGTGAACCTTCACTTGGGCTTTAGACAATTCAAACTGTAGGATAGATTAAACAACTTCGTGAATGTACTCATGCGTCGGGCGGAAACCGCGAAGCGAAAAAGTGACATCGTCACCGTCACTGGCGGAAGGGGTGGGAATCGAACCCACCGGGGACAATGCGATTGCCCCCCACACGGCTTTGAAGGCCGGGACCGCCACCAGACGACATCCGCTTCCGGACATAAAGTAATGGAAGGAAGCGTCCGTGTAAATAGCCGGCCCGAAAGTCATTGACCCGCTATAAACATCACCGTTTCTTTTCCACATGGCGGAGTTGCGGCTCGAATCACCATTGCAGTTTGTCAAAGGGGTCGGACCGAAAAAAGCGGGGGTCCTCGCCCGGCATGGGCTAAATGACATTCGCGACCTGCTCTATTATTTCCCGCGCCAGTATTTGGATCGAAGCAATATCGCGCCAATCGGGCAGCTTCGTATCAACGAATCGGCTACGATTATCGGCGAGGTCAAGGCGCATGGCATTCTGTTTGGCAAACGGCGACGCTACGAGGTCATTCTCGAAGATGATACCGGCGCCATTCCGCTGATCTGGTTTCAGGGGGTGCAGCACTGGCAGAAATATTTCAAGAAGGGGCAGGTGTTCGCGGCCACCGGTATGGTGGGCTATTTCATGGGGCAGCAGATAGTCCACCCGGACCTGGAGCGGCTCGAAGATAACAGCGCAAAGATGATTCACGCGGGGCGGATAATTCCGGTCTACCCGCAGACCAGCGAACTGAACGCAGTCGGCCTCAACAGCAAAGGGATGCGCCGTCTCACCACCGAGATATTCGAAAATCTGCACGACCGAATTGTCGACCCGGTGCCGAAAACAGAAATCGAGTCGCTGGGACTGTCCGGTCTCCATGATGCCATCAGCCGCATTCATTACCCTGATTCCCGCGAGCAGGTGGAACTGAGTCGGCGGCGAATCGCGTTCGACGAACTGCTCAGTCTGCAATTCCTCGTTTTCCGCTCGAAGGGGAAGAAGAAGGTCATTCAGAAGAAGCACACCTACGGCGAGCCGGGGGAGAAGTTGAAGGCATTCAAGGAGCTTCTGCCGTTCGAGTTGACTCACGGTCAGAAACAGGCGGTGCGCGAGATTTTCGCCGACCTCAGAACAGTGCATCCGATGTCACGCCTTATGCAAGGGGATGTCGGTTGCGGCAAGACCATAGTCGCGATTCTGGCTTCTCTCTATGTTGCCGAGAACAACCTGCAGGTCGCATTCATGGCGCCGACAGAAATCCTCGCGGAGCAGCACTACCGGACATGGCATCGGCAGCTTGAATCAGTTGGCGTCTCCTGCGGATTGATTACATCCGGGCAGAATGCGTCTAAGCGGAGAGCGACAGCCGAGCGCTGCGCGAAGGGGGAAATCGGCATTCTGTTCGGCACTCACGCTCTCATATATGACTATGTTTCGTTCGACCGGCTAGGTTTGGTGGTGATTGACGAACAGCATCGATTCGGCGTGGAGCAACGCGGCAAACTATACGCCAAGGGAGACAACCCGGATCTGCTGGTGATGACGGCAACCCCAATTCCGCGCACGCTTGCACTCACGCTATATGGCGACCTGGATGTCACCACCATCGCCGATCTTCCCCCCGGCCGTAAACCGATCCGCACTGTCTGGCGGGCAGGCGATGTCCGCGACAAAGTGCATGCCTACGTACGTGACGAAATCAAGAAGGGCGGACAGGCGTACATAATCTACCCATTGATTGAGAAGTCAGAAGAATCTCAGCTTGAAAGCGTGGAAGAGGCGTTTGAGGAACTGGCTCGGTCGGTATTCGCTGACCTTCGAGTCGGCATGGTGCATGGCCGCGTGAACGCCAAAGAACGAGACAAAACGCTGGCTCAGTTCCGGGAAGGACAGATCGACATTCTGTTGGCGACCACCGTGATCGAAGTTGGCCTGGACAATCCCAACGCTACGATTATGGTAATAGAGCATTCAGAGCGGTTCGGACTGGCACAGCTTCACCAGCTGCGGGGGAGAGTTGGGCGGGGAGCTAAGGAGTCGATGGTGATTGCCATTGCCCATCCGCCGCTGTCCGATATCGCCCGCCAGCGGCTTGAGTATTTTGCCAACAACACCAATGGGTTTGACATTGCCGAGGCGGACTTGAATCTTCGCGGCCCCGGAGAGCTTTTCGGCGTCCGTCAGTCCGGTCTGCCGGAGCTTCGCGCAGCCGACCTCAGTCGGGACCGAGATCTCCTTGAAGCCAGCCGACGTTTGCTGGAGCGACTGTTCTCTGAACCGAATACCCTTGATGAACCACATCGGCGGCTGTATCATTACTTGCAGCAGGCTGAAGCCCGTCGTCAGGTCGAACTTGGCGGTGGTTAAGATACTATGAGACAGTACGTTATGAGATATGTCTACAGATGAGGTTTAAGTATGGATAGTAGCCCGGATATGCAATTCTACCAGTTAGTACTCTCTTTGCAGGCGGGGGCCATGCAACAGATGGGGAAGATAGCTTCCCCGCTTTCAGGTCAGATTGAGCGGGACTTGAATATGGCTCGTTCGACCATCGACCTGCTGGAAATGCTCGAGAGAAAGACAAAGGGGAATCTTAACGCCGATGAGAAGAACGTACTTGACCACGTCCTGTATGAACTTCGCCTGAACTTTGTTGATGAACAGGACAAGGACAAAGCAGGATCCGGCGGCTCCGACGCTGGCGGCGAGAGACCGGTGAATTCTGCGGGCTCGGATGCCGAAAACGAGAAAAACAGTTGATTCGACTGGAATTATCGCTTCGGACACGTCGTATAGGTGTATAACCTACGGAGACATCGGACGTTAGGTGGGCGAATCCTCAGTTTTCCAATTGGAGTTTCCGGTTGGCAGCAGTATATTAGTTAAGCTTCGATGAGCAACGTTACCTCGACCCAGAACTTGCCGATGGCAACTATGCTTGCCTCATTCGGCCCCGACCTTGAGTTCGCCAAAGAGATGGCTCCCATGACGAGCTATCAAACCGGTGGAAGGGCGAAGTATTTTATTGCGGCACGCTCAGTCGGTGAGATCACACGATCGGTGCTGGCGGCAGAAAGACTCGGCATTCCCCGTTTCATCCTCGGTGGCGGCACGAACCTGCTGGTTTCCGACGATGGCTATGACGGTATCGTTATCAAGGTTGATGTCATGGGAATCAGGCTTGTGACTCCTGACACAGTTCGGTGTGGCGCTGGAGAGCAGTTGATGGCCCTCGTAGAGTTCGCCACTGAACACGCGCTGTCGGGGCTGGAGTTTGCGGCCGGCATATGGGGAACCGTTGGCGGGGCGATCTACGGCAATGCCGGTGCGTTCGGCGGCGAGATTGGTCCATTGACCAGAGAGTTGACACTGGTGGATGGGTTCGGTACTGTTCGCACCGTGGGACCGGACTACGGACGGTTCGGCTACCGCGATTCGTATCTCAAAACCACGCACGAGGTGGTCGTTGAGGCGCTCTTTGGGCTAAAGCCGGGTGACCGCGATGCCGTGGGCGCCAAGGTAAGAGAGGTTCTGGCCGCCCGCGACGGCAAGCACCCCAATGACGGTATGTCGGCCGGTTGTTTCTTCAAGAACATTCCCGATCCAAATGAGAAGTTTGGCAAGTTGCCGGCCGGAAGGCTGCTTGATGAGATTGGCGCGAAGGGGATGGCGGTCGGCGGTGCGAAGGTATTTGACAAGCACGCCAATATAATCGTCAATACGGGTACGGCGACCTCCAAAGAGATTCGCCAACTCGCCGATATATTGAAAGAGAAGGTTAAGGCACGGTTTGGGATCGAGCTTCAAGAAGAAGTGATCCAACTTGGCCGCTTTTAACTCATAAGGAGAATTCATATCGGACCCTTTCTAACGAACTGAAGTTGTAAACTGAATGCACCTGGTGTGAATCTGTTTCGTCGAACACATCGTCTGCTGTTGACCGTATCACTTCTGGTGGCAGGGCTCGGCTGGGAACGGGGTTATTCCTTTATCCAGTATGAGGCGTACCTCATCGATCCGCCGCCGGTTGTCTCCCTTTATGAACCCCGTTTTCAGGCTATTCTCGCTGCCCATCCCCCTGCCGTATATCCGCCGATCAATCCGGTACTGAGCTTTACGCCCAAATCGACCGTCTCCTTCTACGATCAGAGTTATATCCGGTTCACCACCGACTATGGCTTGGGGAAGCAGTTGGTGCCGGTTGCGGTCGATGCTCTCAAGTACGACGACTTCCGACGCCGGAACGATGTCAAAAGGAGATTCGCTACCTTTTCCCAGAAATCGATAGCTCTTTCCAAAAAGCAAACCGGTCCCGGTGGCGTGTCGGTCGGGTTGGCGCTTCCCAGGCAACTTGAAAGCGTCTTTGGCGAAGGGGGAGGCAACCTGCGTGTTTCCGGTTACCGCCGGATCAGTTTCTCAGGCCGCTCTCAATGGACCGATGCGGCTCAGTCGGATGTTCTCCGTCAGAGCAAATTCCCCACCTTGAACATGGACCAGGTGTACCGATTCGATATCGAGGGAACGATCGGCTCCAAGATCAGCGTCAAGGTAGCCGAAGACAGTCAGACCGACATTCCGCTCTCCAACCGGATCCAGATTCGCTACAAGGGAAGCGACGACGACATACTGAAGACGATCGAAGCCGGCAATACCAACCTCAGTCTGCCGGGTGCGCAGTTTGTCGGCTATTCTTCTCGTATCCAGGGTCTGTTCGGAATCAAGACTGAGGCAAAGGTTGGCAAGTTCTCCATGACCGCGATAGCGTCGCAGGAGAAGGGGTCATCGGAACGCGCCTCGATTTCCGCGTCAGGTGAAGAAAAGGCTCAATCGATTCGCGATTGGCAGTTTGCCGTGAACAGGATTTTTGATCTTAGCCTTGCAACCGATTCCTTGCCGTTCGGACGCAAGGATGTTGTCAAGAACGTACTTGTTTACGAACAGGCTTACGGTAGCGACATCAATAATCGGCGATTCGCAAAGATGTATGTTGATCCCAAACGGGATAACGACCGAAGCCCAAACGCTCAAGCGCCCATCAAGATTATTCAGCTCCCGGTAGAACAGTACAGCTTCTACAGTGATACCATAAGCGGTCGTCATTATGTCGTGTTCAATACGCGTCGAAGCGATAACTCGTTCGGCGTATTCATAGATATTGAGCGGCTGGATACCTTAACCGGGCGAAGAGTGCGCGACACCGTCGGCAATATCACCGATTTCGGTGACACGCTAATCTTGAAAATGCTCCGACCGGTAAACGGTTACACGCCACGCCATCCCAGTTGGCCCCTCATGTGGCGGAATATCTACGAAGTCCCTAAAGGTGTCAGTATTGAGGACCTGAATATCAGAATATTCAAGGGCGCTGCCGGGACCGAAGATGCCGGCTACAATCTCGAATATGATGAGAAGAACGGAATCGCCGGCAAACCATACCTGCAACTGCTGGGGATTGACCGGTTCAACAAACAAGATCAACCGGTGCCCGATGGCTTGGTAGACGATCGGCAGGAAGTCTTTCGCAGCGACTGGGGACTCCTGTTATTCCCCGATCGGGAACCGTTCGCGTCCAGTGTCTTGGAAGAGCCGACATCCAAGATATACGCTTCCGAATCGGACGACGAATTGGTTCAGAGCAGCGCCTATTACATTCAGATGGCTACGCGAACCCGCAGCTCCATGATCAACTTGAATCGCGTCAACATCATCGAAGGGTCGGAGCGAGTGACGGTGAACGGCGTTCAGCTTAACCGCGGTTCGGATTACACTATCGACTACAGCTTTGGCCGGCTTACTCTGCTCTCGGCAGCCGCCACCGATCCCAACGCGAAAGTGAATGTCGACTTTGAGTATGCCCCGTTCCTGGCGATACAAAAGAAAACGCTGATCGGTGTCCGCGGCGACTATCAGTTCAACAAGGACTTCCACATCGGCTCGACTTGGCTCTACAAATCGGACAAGGCGCAGGACCGCAAGCCCCGGGTCGGTCAGGAAACCGCGCGTATGACGGTATTCGATGTCGACGGTGGTCTGAGGCTCTATCCCCGGTTTCTTACCAAACTCGCCAATGCGTTGCCGTTTGTCGCCACCGACGCACCGTCATCGCTCAATTTGAGTGGTGAAGTTGCTCAATCCAGACCGAATCCAAATGTCGACGGCTCGGCGTACATCGATGACTTCGAATCAGCTTTCGAGATGCTCAACCTGGGCATGACGCGCACGTCGTGGCTTCCGTCATCTCCGCCGGACAAAGTGCTGAGTATGTTGGATAAGGCACCATGGACTGCCATCCTCCATGCTGGACCGTCCTCCAGAGCGGATTCGATTCGAGGGAAAGTCCTCTGGCACAGTGCACCGGCGATCTCCATTAATGATGTGTACAAACGAGACATCGGGCAAGGGGAGACCGGGGCGCTGAACCCATTTCGTATCGTTTTCCGGCCACGGACAATCCGGATCGATACGACCGGTGGGCGGACTGATACCGTGCGTGTCCCTTCCTGGGGTGGCATAACGTCACTGCTCAACGGCGTCGATGCCTACCGAGCGAAGCTGTTTGAGATTCGAGCCAAAGGCAAACGAGGCATTCTGCATTTTGATTTTGGCAAGATCAGCGAGGACATCAATGGCGACGGCATTCTCAATCAGGAAGCTGACGACTATAAGACTATGCTGAGGGATCTGGATGTGGGGCTGGACGGCAAATCAGACGCCGCTGAAGGAGCCACCGCACAAAATCCGGATCCGGCCGGGGATAACTGGTATTCGGGTCAATCCGGGAAATGTCCGTTGCCGAATAACGCCTGCGTGCAGGAGCCGTACAAAACTCGCTTCAATGATCCGGAGGATTCGCTCTTCTACGAGTATTTGAACGGCACGGAAGGGAATTTCGATGATGCTGTCCATCTGGGTATGCCGGACCGCGAATCGTTTTCTCAGTACAGCCCATTCAATACGTCCAACTCCTATTTCTCATATAAGATTGATTTAGCCGACTTATCATCGGACTCCTCTCGCTATGTGCTTGGCTCCGACTTGAACGGCTGGCGCACCTATCGGATACCAATTATGGATCCAGCTGCCCGTGACACGACGGTAGGTTCGGCGACGCTGGCCCCCAATTGGTCGGAGATTACGCATGTCCGGGTCTGGTGGGAAGCTGACAGCACGCAGACGGAACCTGATACGGTACAAATAGCCGCCTGGTACATTGTCCAATCCAACTGGCAGGACACCCTCGTGTTGAACCGGCAGAGTGACGGCAATACGCGATTCGTGGTGGCTTCAGTTAGCGAAGAGGATGGCACGTATTCGGCTCCGACGGGTGTCGAGGCATACAAGGATAAGACTACTGGTGCGACTGAAGCTCGGCGTGCGCTGTCGCTTCGGTACGAGCGAATCGTCGGTGGCAGTGCCGCCGTTAAAGCAGATACCTGTCTGGTCTACAAGCGGCTGCCGACTATCGATCGCTATTCAGGATATCGACGCCTGCAAATGTACGTCCATGGCGACACCGATACGGCTAATGCCGGCAAAATACAGTTGTTCCTCAGGCTGGGCCGAGATGAGGGTAACTTCTACGAGTACCATACGGATGTTGATACCGGATGGGCGCCGCGCAACTTCATAGACATGGATTTCAACGTCGCGACCGCTTTGAAGAACGCCGCTCAGAAGGCCCTTACACCGGGCGGTTCCAATGCCAAGATCGACACGACCGAGGGCAACTACCGGGTTGTCGGCGATCCGAACATTAACGAGGTCCGTTTCTTTGCGGTCGGTGTCGTCAACAAGGACGGTGACAAGGAGAGGTCAGGCACGATCTGGCTTGATGAACTGCGGGTCTCAGATGTGCGCCGTGACGTCGGCACAGCGGCCCGCTTCGACATTAACGGCAAAGTCGCCGATCTTCTTGATTACAGCTTTGGCTGGCGCAGTCAGAATCCATATTTTAGAGGGGTATCGGCAACCACGCGAGGAGGTTCACAGGACAACCTCGGCAGCGGCAGCACCGACCGTGGATACAACTATAACTTGTCCCTCAGTTTCCACAAGTTTCTACCTCGGTCCTGGAATGCCTCCATACCGGTCGGTTTCTCTTACAACAAGACGACCCAAATCCCGGTGCTTCGCACGGCATCGGACATCGTCCTGCCATCTGAAGTCAGACAACAGGAGAAGTCAGAATCGGTCACGAAGAGCTTCCGGGTTTCGGAGAGTTTCGACAAGAAGGGCTCTAACCCGCTTTTTTCGGTTCTGTTGAACCGGCAGAAACTGAGCTTCTCATACGTTCGAACCCAAAGCTTGTCGGTCAATCGTCCCTACTCGTTCGGCGAGAGTTTTTCTGTCGGCGGTCAGTTCAGTATGACCGTTACCAAGGCGCCAAGCATTCCGCTGTTCTCTTGGGCCAATTCAATCCCGATTTTGAAGAAGACTAAAGGGACAAGGTTGTGGCTCTACCCGACCCGCTGGGATTGGTCGTTCGGTTTTGATCGTTCCGTCAACGTCTCAGAAGATATCAGCCGCAAGAGGACGTCATCGTTCAGCCGCGGTCTTGATGGCCGAATGGGAATGGAATACAAAGTATTCGACAACCTGAATTTCCGCCTTGACCTCAATACCAAGCGAGACCTGAGTGACCCGACCCAGGTGAGCTGGTCTCTGAAGAGATTCAAGCCGGGCCTTGAAACGAATTTCAGCCAGACGTTCTCGGCTACCTATGCACCGCGCGTCTTTGGCTGGTTTGGAACCGGTTTCTCGTATTCCGCCAACTACGGCGATAGCTATGAACGCTCCACGAAAACACGCGGATCGAGTCTCTCCAGGTCCTGGGGTGTGTCGGGAGACTTCAAGCACTTGGTGCTGTTCGGAAAACGGGATCGTGGGGGTACGGGGCAGCCCGACGTCCCGAGAGGACAGGGGGCAAAAGATGGTAAAGGTAAAGAGACGCAGAAAGTCGGTCCAAGCCGACCGATTTATGACCTTCCTTTTGCGCTTGCACGGTTTCTTACCGGTTGGTTTGACCCCATTACTTATCGCTTTGCCCAGACTTACAACAGTTCGCTCCCCGGTATGGCGCGGCGTCCCGGACTACAGTACCGTTTCGGCTTGCAGGACAAGGCTGATGTGACCCTGATTGGCGATAGCAGAACACCCGTGGCGACCCGAGGTGAAACTCTGGAGCTTGGCTCCCGCTTCCGGCTCCTGGGAGGAATTGTGACCGATGTCAAATACCGGCGGGGTTCGTCTCGTGATTTGGCCCGACAGGGAAGTGCTTCAAAGCGAGTCTCTACTGTCTGGCCCGATCTCGACATTACGATTTCCAAGTTCTCAGTGCTGCCGTTCATTAAAGGACCCGTGAACAAGTTTATTGACATATTCCGGCCGCGGACCGGTTTCACCCGTGAAACAAAACAGTCGATCGACGTTCAAAAAGGTTGGGCGATCGACAAGTCCATATCCAGCGACTATAATCCATTGCTGGCCATCGAGTTTAGGTTGTTCCGGGCGCTCTCTATGTCTGCCGCGTACACACTGCAGAAGTCCCAAATGCAGCAATTCAACCCGGCTAAGGGGACTCTCTCCACGGAGCAGCACGCGTCACAAAGAGGTATCACGGTGACTTCGCGTTATTCGTTCCGCTCTCCGGGTGGCATCAAAATACCGATATTCGGGAAACTAAAGATATCATCTCTAATGAATATTGAGGTCAGTGTCAGGAAGAATTCAACCACCAATAGAAGCTGGAGCCCCAGTCAGGGCTGGTATGAGGAATCTAAATCCGACTTCATGGTGAGTCCCAATATATCGTACGAATTCAGCCAGGCGATCAAGGGAGGACTTAGCGGTATTTGGCAGGACATCAGTGACACGAAGACCACGAGCCATGTACGGATGCTCCAGATCTTCGCGGAAGTTCGCTTCTAGCACTTTTTCAATTGACAGCCCGTTCGAATACGAGATTATTCCGCCGTGCGTTGTATCACAATTGGCGCAATAATACTGGGACTGATGTCGCTTCGATGCGGCGGGAGAGTCGCTCCACCCTCTTTTGACGGCTCTCGCGCGTACGACTACTTGCAGCAGCAAACCAGCTTTGGACCGCGCGTTCCGGGAACCGCGCCTGCCGGCCGGTGCCTGGATTACGTGATGCGACATTTTCGAGCCCTTGCACAGCGAGTGGACACCCAGTCGTTTGCATTCCGAGATCCATACTCCTCCCGGTCCATTCCTCTGGTGAATGTTATCGCGCAGTTTCGGGGGCTTGAGGCCGGGACCGAACCGATCCTCCTGGTTGCTCATTGGGACAGCCGCCCCCGTACGGACTACCCGTCCGATCAGTCCCGAGCCGATGAACCTATTCTCGGCGCCAACGACGGCGCATCCGGTGTAGCCGTACTTATGGAACTCGCCAATTTGTTTTCGGACCACCCACCGGTGTGCGATGTCGTGATTCTGCTGGTGGACGGTGAGGACTGGGGTAAATCCGGAGACTTGGACTACTACCTGCTCGGTTCGAAACATTTCGCATCGCTCGGTATTCGCGGACACTATCGATTCGGCGTCGTTGTCGATATGATCGGCGACAAGGATCAGCAGATCTACAGGGAAGGTTTTTCAAACGAGTACTATCTTCCCTTGAACAATATGATTTGGAAAACGGCACGCGATTTGGGTATTGCGACGTTTCACGACTCGGTCAAGTACACGGTAATGGATGATCATCTGCCGATCAGCGCCGCCGGCGTGCCGACTGTCGACCTGATTGATTTTGACTACCCGTATTGGCACACCGATCAGGACACGCCCGACAAATGCTCGGCCGAGGCTTTGTCGAATGTTGGTCGTATTCTGGCGGAAATAGCTTATAATAGAGACCTATGGCCGAACGATTGATCACCCAACCGCGAGACTTCCCATCGGTGGAAGAACTTCTTGGCGCTCCTGAGATCGCTGAGGCAGTCTGCCGAATTCCCCGACCCGTCGCCGTAGAAGTGGTGCGGAAGACAATTGCCGACTGCAAGACGCGGCTGCTGAAAACCGGCAAGTCGCTGGGCTGGTCCGCATTCCTGAAGCTTCTCCAAATTGCTCTGCACAGGCAGAAACGACGTGAGATCACCCGCGTTATAAATGCCACCGGCATTGTCGTGCACACCAATCTCGGACGAGCCCCAATTGCACGGAGCGTTCTTGAGTACATTACCGCATCCGTCTCCGGCTATAGTAATCTCGAATTCGATCTTGAGACCGGAGAGCGGGGATCCCGCGGTTACGCCTGCGAAGAGTACTTGGCGCTGCTGTCCGAAGCAGAAAGTGGAACCGTCGTCAATAATTGCGCCGCGGCCTTGTTTCTTATCCTGAATACGTTCGCTAATCGCAAAACCGTCGTTATCTCCCGCGGCGAATTGGTGCAGATTGGCGGCGGCTTCCGGATTCCTGACATTCTCAAGCGGGCCGGCGCCAGACTTCGGGAAGTCGGCACTACCAACATTACGACAGTTGGCGACTACGAAAACGCCATCGATTCTTCAGTCGGCCTCATTCTCAAAGTTCACAAGAGCAACTTCATTCAGGCCGGATTTACGCAGGAAGTGCCGCTCAGAGAATTGGTGGCCATCGGCCGCAAGAGCCAAATTCCGGTCGTAAACGATCTCGGCAGCGGCGTGTTTCTTGACACTCAGCCCACGCTGGGCTACCGAGAGCCGACAGTGCAACAATCGGTCCGGGACGGCGCCGATCTCACCTGTTTTTCGGGAGACAAGCTTTTGGGCGGCATGCAGGCGGGTTTGATTGTGGGCCGAACTGAGTTGGTCGGCAAGCTAAAGAGGAACCCGATCTACCGCGCCCTTCGCGTTGGCAAGGTCGTATTCACCGCGCTTGAGCGGCTGCTGGCTATCTATCTCAGCGATTCGGCCGCCGATGAAATACCAATCTGGAAAACGCTAATGGTCCCTGAGTCGGAGCTCTATCAGCGGGGCAAGAAATTGCTGTCTGATCTTGGCAATCCTTCCGGTGTGAGCGTCGAGGCAACCAAAGCGCTGGTGGGAGGCGGGGCAATGCCGGAATCGGAGATTCCGTCGGTAGCACTCATCTTTTCACCGGCCTTCAAAGCCGAGCGCCTAAGCAGGCAGTTTCGCGACCATACACCGCCCATCATTGGTCGAGTCGAAGGGGACCGGTTCATGCTTGACCTGAAAGCTGTGGTGATTGATGAGCTTCCGATTCTTCTCCAAGCAGCCGGGGCTATCCTAACGGCCAATCAAACGTCATCGTCATGATTGTAGTCGGGACCGCTGGACATATCGACCACGGCAAATCATCCATCGTCAGACGTCTCACCGGCACCGATCCGGACAGACTGCCTGAAGAAAAAGCGCGCGGCATGACGATCGATCTGGGCTTCGCTTTTCTCCGCACTCCCGATGGCGAGGAGATTGCTTTTGTCGATGTGCCGGGGCACGAGCGATTCGTTAAGAACATGATCGCCGGTGCCGGCGGGGTCGATGTCGTCATGCTGGTGGTCGCGGCCGATGACGGCTGGATGCCGCAGAGCCAGGAACACTTTGAGATCATAAAATTCCTCGGCGTCAAGAGCGGGTTTATTGTCGTCAATAAAACTGACCTGGTCCAATCGGACTGGCTGGAAATGCTTAAACAGGATATCGGTGAACGGGTCAAAGAATCCTTCCTCGCCGGGGCGCCAATCTTCGAAGTCTCAGCGCAGACCGGCGCAGGCTTCGATGCGTTGGCAGCCTATCTACAAAACCTTCCACGCTTGGTCAAGTCGCGAAAAGACTATGGCAAAGCGCGACTGTACATCGACCGATCGTTTGTTCGCCCCGGTATCGGTGGGGTCGTGACCGGCAGTTTGCGCGGTGGGAAGCTGTCGGTTGGGCAGTCGGTTACCGTGTGGCCATCGCTAAGCAGCGGCAAGATTCGATCGCTGCAAACGCATAACGACGATGTGGCCGCGGTCTTTCCCGGACATCGCACGGCTGTCTCTCTGACCGGAATCGACAAGGAAGAACTGCAGCGCGGCGGCGTCATCTCCGATTGTGCCGACCTCTCATATCTGAAAGAGAATCAAGTCTTCGCCCTGTCGGTGGAGTTGGTGAAAGACGCTCGGGTGCCGATTGAAGACCGGCGACGCGTCCTGATCATGCTTGGTACGACCGAAGTCGAGGGCGAAATACGCATGTATGATCAGACGGAGATTACACCGGGGTCCGGTGGCATCGCCTTCTTCAGACCGGAGGAACCGCTCTATGGCCTGGTCGGAGACCGTTTCATTGTGCGCCTGCCCACTCCGGCTGTAACACTTGGCGGAGGCGTCGTACTGGACCAGTTGCCGCAGTTCCCCCGCCGCCGCGACCTTGACTACCTGGCGTATCTGCGTACCCGTCTGACCGGAACTCTGAAGGAATTAGTGGTTTCGGAACTGCACAAGTATCCGCTTGTCGGAGAAGAGAACTTCTTGCGCTACGCGGATTACTCGGCGCAACAGATTGGCGATGAGATTGAATCGGTCGTCGGATTCGGGAGCGCCGAACGGTTTCGGGGCTGGGTCTACAGTGTCGATCGAATGAAGCAGCAAACGGAATCGCTCAATCGGACGTTTGCTGAGTTTGTCAGCGATAAACCGCATGTGCAGGGATTGACAATCGAGCAAATGCGACCGCTGCTGCATCATGATTCCACTATGGCTGACGGCTTGCTGGACTTTTTCGTATCTATGGGCGCACTACAGAAGATTGGCGACAAATACGATCTCGCTGGCCGCGGCATGAGTCTCAAAGGTGTCGTCAAGGCAGCGCACGACAGAATCATGGCATCACTGCGAGAGCAGCCGTTCAGCCCGCCGACCTTAGCTTCACTCGCCGCCGGCGGCAAGGTGCACCAGGAGGCGATCCGGTTCATAATTGAATCGGGTGGAGGGTATAAGTGCGGCGCAGACTTCCTGTTTCTATCTGACACCTGGAGTGAGATAACCGATTATATCCGAGTCAAATTGGGCGCCGATTCGCGACTGACTATCACCGACCTCAAGGATCGATTCGGCATCACGCGCAAGTATGCCATTCCGATTCTGGAAGAAACCGATCGCCTCAAATTAACTCGCCGCGAAGGTGATTTCAGAGTGAAAGGAGACCGGTTTGAAAAATAGAACCCTGTTCCATGACACCCGTGTATTCACTCAGGCTGACGGCATCGTGGCAGACTCTATCGCCTTCTCGGGCAATCGCATCGTTGCTGTAGGTAACGGCCTGCAGCATGATTTGGATTTCCGGAGTTATCGCCGCGTCAATCTGAAAGGGAAGATCATCGTTCCCGGCCTTGTCGATGCTCACACTCACTTCTATTATCTGGCGCTCTCGCTTGGGCGGGTGAGTCTTGACGGCCTAACTTCGCTGGACGCTTGCCTCAAGCGAATCACAGAGTTTGTCGCTAACCAACCCAAGAACAGTTGGATTGTCGGCGACGGTTACGCGCCTGATCGGTTCACAAAACGAATCGAGCCGGACCGATACGCGCTTGATCGTGTCACCGGTGGCCGTCCCGCATTTCTCTTCTCCAAAGATCAGCATTCGGCGTGGGTGAACGGCAAAGCGCTGGAAGCCGCCGGAATCAACCGCAGCAGTCGCGATCCGGATAGTGGCAAAATTGATCGCTTCCCTGACCGTACGCCAACCGGCATCCTGAGAGAGAAAGCCGCCTATGATCTCGTCTGGCGACTGATTCCGCCAGTGGACCGAAGGGAAGTGGACCGGCGCTATGCTCAAGCACTCGATCTCGCCTATCGCAAGGGGGTAACCGGAATTCACTCCTTCGACGGCCCCGAGGCATTCACCTACTATCTTGACCTTGCCGCACGCGACAGGGTTGGGCTGAGAATCAACTACTACCCGGCAGGGGAACTTCTCCCGAAATTGGTGAAGGAGAAAATCTATTATGGCACAGGAACCGAGTACTTTCGAATCTCAGGCGTAAAGCTGTTTGCCGATGGTTCCCTTGGCAGCCAGACCGCGCTCTGCCACAACAAGTACCTTGGCAGCAAGAACAATCACGGCATCGAAACGATGACCGTATCCGAGATGAAGGAGACGATTAAGTCCGCCGCTCGTCTCGGTTTGCCCTGCGCCATTCACGCTATAGGTGATAAGGGTGTCGCGAATGTTCTTGACGCTTTCGAGTCTGCTCCAAGGCTTCATTTTGGCGCTCGGCATCGCATTGAGCATCTGCAACTAATCCGCCGCTCCGACATAGCTCGCGTAAAGCGGCTCGGCATTGTGGCTTCGATGCAACCCTCGCACTGTCCATCGGACATCCCTTTGATCAAAAAGTACTGGGGCAAGAGGGGCGCCAACGCCTTTGTCTTCCGCACGCTTATAGATCGCGGCATCGATCTCGCCTTTGGCTCTGATGCCCCTATTGAGCCGCTTGACCCGATCGCCGGAATCGCCGCCGCCGTTCGACGCGCCCGGCCGGGCAGCCGCGATATCCTGCACCCGGAGCAACGAATTACCGTGCCGGAAGCGCTGTATCGCTTTACCGTTGGTCCGGCAATCGCCTGCGGCCAGGAGCACTGTCGGGGCTACTTATTGCCGGGCTATCCCGCCGATATGGTCATACTCGATGAGGACATCACCCGCATCGCTCCGTCGCGGCTCTACGATGTTACCGTGCTGGCGACGATACTCGACGGCGAACTCAAGTATGCCGACAAGTCACTCAAATTGTGACGCTTAGCCGATTCCCGGTCGTTCCGATTTACATTGACTTCCACATTCGACTCCCCGCATATTTGATTGCAGGGTAAAGGAATCCTCTATGCGACAGAAACTGATTCTTGTGCTTTTCGGCCTGTCGCTGACGGGCCTCATCGTAACGTCAACGCTCCGCATTGTTGCCTCCGCGCAGCCAAAAGGGGAATTGATTGATTCCGCCGCGCAGGTGGTGAAGCGGATTTCTGAAAGTGCTCCGCAATCGGTGACTGCCGAGCCGGGGAATAAGCTGGTGATGCGGATGTATATCGAAGGGGCAATCGGCGCGGTTACCGACGATCGCATTGCCGATGCTATTGAGCAGGCCGAGGAGGATGGCGCCGAAATCCTGATCATCTATCTCGACACCCCCGGCGGCTTCACTAAACCAACCTGGGCCATCACTAAACGAATTTTGAACAGCCCTATTCCGGTTTGCATATATATCGCGCCTTCAGGAGCGCGGGCCGGTTCGGCAGGCGTGTACATGACCTATGCCGCGCATTTCGCTGCGATGGCGTATTCCACCAATATCGGCGCCGCCCATCCGGTCTCCGGCGATGGCCAGAAAATCGATTCGGTGATGAACGAGAAAATCACCAACGATGCCGCCGCGCAGATCAAAGCGTTTGCCGACAAGCATCACCGGAACGCCAAGTGGGCGGAGCAGGCGGTTCGCCAGTCGGTCTCAATTACTGATCGCGAGGCGCTCGACTCCAATGTCATCGATATCCGGGCCGAGAATTACGATGATCTCCTGAAACAACTCAACGGCCGCGAGACCGAAGTGCCCGCCGGCAAGAGAGTAATGGATCTCCTTGGCGCGCGCACGAAAGACGTCAAGCACACTTTTGCGCAGAAGATGCTGGAGATCATTACTTCGCCCGATGTCGCTTTCATTCTGTTCTCTATCGGCGGCCTTGGAGTCGTGCTCGAACTGTACAACCCCGGTGCGATTCTTCCGGGCGTAGTCGGCGCGATCTGTTTGATTCTCGCCTTCTATTCATTCCAGACCCTTCCGATCAACTATGCGGGGGTGCTGCTCATTATACTGGCAATAATCCTGTTTATCGCGGAGATAAAAGTGGTTAGTCACGGGCTTCTGACAGTCGGGGGAGTAGTTGCGCTTATGCTCGGCGGCATGATGCTGGTCGATACGGCCGATCCGACCCTGCAGGTGTCGAAATCGATTCTTATCACCATATCGATTCTGATCGGTATTTGTGTGGCGCTGGTCATCTGGCTGGTCACCAAAGCCGCCCACCATGCCCCCTGGGTAGGGGAGAAGGCGCTGATCGGCAAGAAGGGGGTCATCCACAAAGATGGCTTCGTGTATGTCGATGGCGCCCTGTGGAAGATGATTTGCGATGAATCGCTCGATGTCGGCGCCAGCGTCGAAATAATCGGCGTCGATAACCTGACACTGAAAGTTAAGAAACTTTAAACCCTGATACGGAGGGATACGGACATGCTTCCGACTACATTTTTCCCAATCGCGGTCGGCATCTTCTTTGTGCTGATCATACTCTGGAACTCGATCAAGATTCTCAACGAGTACGAGCGGGGGGTGATATTCCGGCTCGGCCGACTGATCGGCGCTAAAGGACCGGGATTGATCCTCCTGATTCCGATCGTCGACCGGATGCGCCGGGTCGACCTTCGCGTTATCACCTATGACATCCCGCCGCAGGACATCATCACCAGAGACAACGTCACGCTCAAAGTGAATGCGGTGCTTTATTTCCAGGTGGTTGACCCGAACTCCGCCATTAACAAGGTGGCCAATTTCTTCGAGGCAACCTCGCAAATCGCGCAGACCACGCTTCGTTCCGTGCTGGGGCAGGTTCCGATGGACGAACTGCTGTCCAACCGCGACAAGCTCAATATCGAACTGCAGAAGATCATCGACAATCAGACTGAGCCGTGGGGCATCAAGGTCTCGACAGTCGAGGTCAAGAATGTCGATCTGCCGCCTGAGATGACCCGCGCCATGGCCAAGCAGGCGGAAGCGGAACGCGAGCGCCGCTCCAAAGTCATTCACGCCGAGGGTGAATTCCAGGCATCGCAGAAGCTGGCCGATGCTGCCAACGTGATTGCGACTGCCCCGAATGCGATGCAGTTGCGCTTCCTGCAGACGCTGGTCGAGGTTTCGGCGGAGAAGAACTCGACGATCATCTTCCCGGTTCCGATCGACCTGCTCAGCTCGATCCAGAGATGGATGGACAAGCAGTCGAAGGAATAGCGCGTAGAGTGTAATTTGTAGGTCGAAACCCCTTAGGGTTTCGACAACCGAGTTGGAGAGAATGTCATTCCCGCGTAGGCGGGAATCCAGTTTGTAGGTCGAAACCCCTGCGGTTTCGACACCGGGTTGAATGGATTCGTCATTGCGAGCCCCGCTTCGGGGCGTCGCAATCTGTCGGGTGAATTGAAATCGAAACCCACCATAAATGGTGGGCCACCCGGCGGTTCTGCCGCTTCGCTGGTTCGAGCGGAGACGAGAACCGGCAAATTGTGGTCCAAATTGGTTCCGGGACGACCGATAACGGGTCCGGACTGGTCGTAAACTGGTTCGATGTGTACACATGTTTCGAGCTAAGTTGTTGCGGTACTGTATAGTTTGGGTTCGTTTCGCGCGTTTTTGTATTTGTAGGTTGAATGAGTTCGTCATTGCGAGCCCCGCTTCGGGGCGTCGCAATCTGTCGGCTGGGTTGAAACGGACACCAGTCCAGACCTGTCTGGCGGGTGGATTGATTGGGAAATGGAATCTTTAGCATAGACATACAGACCACTCCTTCTACCTAAGCGGCGGAGTGATGGATTAGATGCAAATTAGCTGCGAAATTGTAGAGGGACGGCAAGGGGAAACCCACCATAAATGGCGGGCCACCCGGCCGTAGCGCGAATATGAAGATTTGTCAAAGTGGTAATGTGTTGATATAGTGAACTGCAAATAGATGGAGCGCTATGCGCCAATCAAATCAGATTAAGCTACTTGTGGCAGGTTTGACATTGCTGACTCTTGGATGTTCTGACAAACCGGCTGAAAAATATCAAGAACCACAGGCGGCCCCACCTTCAATACGATGTGAAACCTTGCGAAGTTGGACTATTCCAAATGGGGGGAGTGGTCGTGTCCTCTTGATTTCTCGGGAGAACTTGACAGATTCGACGCTAATCGCGCTTGGACGGCAACTGAAAGCTGATGGTGCGACCTACAACCGCTACTTCGTCTATGTGTTTACAGATAAGGAAGCGGCAACCACACTACGCGACAACATGATGAATCTGAACGAAGCAGACTATAGGCGCTTTTGCCAGAACAATGTTGCAGTATACACTAAGAATGTGAACTCAAGTCTAAACGAGTTTGGGTATAGTCTCGGGGGAATGTGCGCCGACGACAAAGATCAAGCATCTCGTTGGAAGAAGATAAAGTACTAACTGAATTGGGTGGTGAGTCGCGTAGCCCACAACTCTGCTGCGGATTTCTTTTCAATAATTCCGCGACCTGGCTCCACTCCGGACCCGCCAACATAAGAGGCTGGTTTGAAGCAAATTCGCTCTACGAAACCTTTACATCGCTTCGGTCTAATTCTTGCAACAAGCTGTTCAAGTCCTCCTTGCTCTGAAGTTGCATCAAATGGAACGGCTTAATGTTCGAGATTCTCCTAATTTTGAAGCCGTAATGCTTAAAGATCGACCATTTACAGTATTTTGAAAACCGTTGACTCTTGGGCTTACCGATTCTTAAGCCAACGAACAAACTCTCATAGTTTGTATACACCGCCATCAAGTATGCGGCAGGGACAATTGCTATTGATAGCAAAATTGGCAGCATGAAACTTCTCAGAGTATCAACGGTGCCGAGGTCTTGATAGTCCTTCACAGCACTGTACAGCGCGTAACCAATCGTGGCCATGCCGAACCCAGCCAAAATCTTCCCGGAAAGATCCGCAATTCTCTGGTTCCCTTCAGTTCTCTCTGCATAGGCGTTCAACATCGCGAATAGAGTTACTACAGGGACTATCAAGAGCTCAATCCACAGAGCAAACGTATAGGTATTCAATAAGAATTCCAGAACCACAATCAAGGTCATGTTCTCGTACAGGAGTCTCCTAACTGGGACTTCACCGTTCTTGGCCGATACGTATTTGTAAATAGTCAGCAGTCCAACGGAGAAGAACCAAAAGAGAGAATCTTTCAGCAAGCTGACGATCCATAGATCAAAGTGCGCCAAGACAAAGACCACTCCACTCACATACACTGACAACAGGAACACTGGGAAAAGTAGTCTTATGGTGAACGTTGCTTTGATTAGATCTGCCAGTGACTTCCGAATATCCTTGGGTCTGAGAAGAAAAGGCGCAACGACTAGTAACCAGATGATTATTGCGATTTCCCTAGTGCTGAAGACGTCCCACATACCTGAAAATTCCTATCATATTTCTTGACTCCGACCATCAAGAGATTATAAGAGGATCAACGTAGAATGTTCATCACATTCTTGAATTAGAGGTGTTCATACCCAATTGTTGGGCGGCTCCGCTCCGGACCCGCTACATCCTGCCCCGCAATTTCAATGCTAATTCGCATCACTTTACCGCTTCGTCGCCATTTATAGATATGAATGCGAATAATCCGGTCATTTCACTCATCGCCATGCCGCCTTGTGCAGAAGGAGGAATCAAAGATGTGACAATAGGGCAGGAAGACGCGGGTCCCCCTATCATTTTGCCCAAAACGAACCCAATTGTTGCTTGTGTGCCAACTACTTAACAAAGAAGCAAACCCAATTCGAAGCCAATTGTTTACTGAGAAACCAATGAAGAATATTCTCCAGTTCGGGTAAGAAGTGTGGGGGCATTGGTTTGGCAAAAAGCCCAGCATTAACAAAATTGTTAATTGACATAATTAACAAAATTGTTATATTGGTGGCAACTGATGCCGATAAGAGTTGTATACTTCAAAGAGGATGACGGGACGGTCCCGGTCCTTGATTGGATAACGGAACAACAGGAAAAGGTTGCCGTTAGGTGCTATGTTAAGATTGAGTATCTCGAAGACGTTGGACACAATGCAAAACGCCCAGACGCAGATTATTTGCGAGACAAGATATATGAGCTGAGGATTACTCTATCCGGCAATAAGTACAGAATTTTGTATTTCTTCAACGGACAAACTGCAATTGTGCTGGCTCATTCTTTGATTAAGAAAACGGATAAGGTCCCGGATAGAGATATAGAGTTAGCGATTAAGAGAAAGAAGACATTTGAATCCGACCCTTCGAAACATACTTACGATGGTGAATCGGAAGAGGAATAAGAATTATGGCAAACAAGAAATCCCTTACTGCGAGTGGAGTCCTATATCGGCGTCTTCACGACAAGAATCCGAATGTATTGGAGTCAATAAGACAAGAACGCGAAAACGCTTCTATTGCCAGAATTATTTACAATCTCCGGAAGAGCAAAAGAATGACCCAGAAGCAATTTGCTGATAGGGTTGGGATGAAGGCGTCTGCCATCTGTCGGCTGGAAAACGCAGATTACGATAGCCAGTCTTTACCATCCCTAAGAAGAATCGCATCTGCCTTTGGTATGGCAGTCTCGGTTAAGCTCCAGCCATCCGCTCCGCGTAAGAAGGCGGCCTCATCGGCACGATTAAAGGCTCATACCGGAGATAGGTCGTTAGAGGCCGTCCTGTAGGCTCTATTGAGATCGGCCGCTCTTTTTCTTTGCGGGTTTCTTTCGTGGCACTTTCAGCCGCGTAGCTCTCACCTCTGCTGCGGGTTCTTCTTTCATTCGCAATTTCACTGCTAATTTGCATCACTTCACCGCTTCGTCGCCATTTATAGATATGAATGCGAATATTCCGGTCATTTCACCCGCCTGCGCTCCTCTCTTACGGAGACAAGGGCCATTTATGAAAGCTCGGGACAGAAAAGAATGGGGTCCCCCTATTTGCACGAAACGAACCCAAGAAGTCGTTGCGGGGCAACAGAATCGTCCGAAAAACAAACCCAATTCGAAGCCAAACCGAAGCCAATTTTGGCTGGTCATGGGTGCTGTCAGCCGACTCTGGCTGACAGCGGGCGGGACACTATCTGCTGATGTTGCGAAATGCCTAATGGCGAATTACGTAGAGGACGGGCACACGAGGACGTGTGCCGCGCACGAAGAAGTCAGTGTCGAAACCGCAGGGGTTTCGATCTACAACAGACTGAAGCTAACTCAATCCACAATAAACAGCTTGACGCCGGTCTCGGTTTTGGAACGATGCGGGGCGATCTCCTCGGCCACCTGATAGCTCATTCTGGGAGTCATAGTAAATGTGCGGCCATCGCTCAACTCTGTCACCAACGTCCCCTCAAGCACCAACAGGATATGCCCTTTTTTGCACCAGTGATCAGCAAGGTAACCCGGAGTGTATTCGACCATGCGGACACGGATGTCCCCAGCCTGTTTCGTCCGCCAAAACGCCTCGCCGGTTTCTCCGGGATATTTGGTTGCGGGGACTGTTTTCCAATCAACAATTTCGAAAGGTGTATTCTCAATCTTCATATTGATCACATCTCCTTTGGAGGAATAGACTAACGGCCGGCGTCAAATGTCAAAAGAAATCGCAGGGTGCCCGGGGCCAGGAGAACATACATGCAACAACCACATGGAAACCTCCCTCGCCCGCCCTCCGGGGACCCTCTCCCAAAACGGGAGAGGGGGACGTGATGCGAAGGAGTCTGGACTTGCGAGGCTGACAGATTGCGACGCCCCACCTCCGGCTCGGCTCGCAATGACATGTTCGGATACTATGCTAGAACACCACCGGCAGACTCAGCGTATCCTTTGCCCGCACGACGACCACTGTCGCACTGTCCCCTTTATTGAATTTGCTGAGTGCCGACATGTAGCCATAGATGTCTTCTATCCCAATCGTGCCGAGCCTTATGATAATGTCCCCTTTCTTGATCCCCGCTTTCTCACCCGGGCGGTCCGGTGTTACACCGCCGACCGGAAGCCCCTTGGCCGGTGTCGTGTAATCCGGCATAATCCCCAGCGTCACCTTGTATTCCGCCCGACGCTTTCCTTCATCAGTCCCCTTGGTTCGTTGGAATGTGAGGGGAGATGGGAGGGAATCGAAATGACGGACCACGCTTGCCGCCAGTTCCGTCACTCGCGACAATCCGTCGTAATCGATCTTGTCCGGAGTATCGCTCGGCTTGTGATAGTCCTCGTGTGCGCCGCTAAAAAAATGAAGGACCGGAATGCCGCTATTGTAGAACGCCACGTGATCCGATGGGCCGGTCCCCGGCTCGAGAAACGACAGCCGCATCCGATCTGCTTTGAGGCTGTCGAAATACGGTTTGAACTCGGTCGCCGTGCCGACCCCAAACACGGCCAGTCCGTTTTGCTGATCCTTCAGCCGTCCGATCATGTCCATGTTCAGCATCATGCGGACCTTGCTCGAATCCACAGTCCAGTGACGCACATAGAAACTCGATCCCAGAATACCGGCTTCCTCGCCCGAAAACGCGGCGAACAGCAACGAATGACTATGTGGGCTTTGCGAAAACGCCTTCGCCAACTCCAGAAGAGCGGCGGTCCCCGAAGCGTTGTCATCGGCGCCGGGATGAATCGCTTTCTCTGTCCCGGTGTAACGCGATGCCGGACCGCCCCAACCGAGATGGTCGTAGTGTGCCCCCAATATGATCGTCGTGTCACTCTTGCCCGGAAGCAACCCCAGCACGTTGTAACCAGTGTCTGTAACCGGGGTCAATTCGGTTTCGCCGGAGGCAGACGCAAACGATGGCGAGTCGATGCTGATACCAAGTCGCTCTAGCGCCCGTCGCTTTACGAATATGATTGGTATCTCTTTTGGAGACACTCGCAACACGCCGAAACCAATAAGCGTGTCATCTTCGGATGCGGGCGTGACGAAGAATATCCCGGCGGCTTTATGTTCGAGAGCGATTCGAATCTTGTCCGGAAAGGTGTTGTAACGGGTGAAATCTACGTGAGGATTCCGTTCTGCCGGCGGAGCGTATCGCTTAATCAGAACCGCTTTTCCCTCGACCTTCTTGCCCGCGTAGTCATCGTAAGAACTGTCGTCGGTTCGAATGCCAAAGTCCACCGGCACAACGTCGGTAAAATCGAATTTTGTCGAAGCGGAATACTGAAGCGGGACATATTCACTGTCCAGTTGCAGCGACGTGCCATTGATCGCCAAACGGCAGTTCCTGCCGAGATCAATCCGCTTGGTGAATTCAAACGGCTGCAGGTAACCATCGGAACCTGCCGCCGACAGCCCCGCACTCTTGAAAACGCTTATGATGTACTGAGCTGCTTTCCACTCTCCGATCGTGCCAATCTCCCGTCCCTCGAGCGAATCCGAGGCCAGCACTGCGACATGCCGCTCCAATGGTTCAGGTTGAAATACATACGGTTGATTTGAGGAAGCCAGGCACGCGAGTGCGGCAATGACACAGAGCAAACTTATCATCCACGTAGAACGCATTGGTGTCCTTTCAATTCGACGAATCAATGACTCAAGAATATACAACGCGATGCGAGAGTTGTCATTCGCAGAATCGATCGCACTCTCTGTGCCCATTTGACTATGAAACTCTTTGCTCCGGGATTGGATTTATCTATATTCAAGCTTCGACAAAACCAGGAAAGGTATGGCAAATAGAACCGTGACCAGTTCAATATGTCCTTCGTGTCAGGCTGAGGTTGGAGCCAATGCTAAGTTCTGTCCCGAATGCGGCGCCCCTTTGGGCGATGCAAAACCGGCTGGCGCGCCTACTAATACTCGGACCAGAGACGCCGCTATCATTGTTGGAGTGCTGGTCGTGATGACTACGGCATACTTCATCTTCCGTAACAAGCCGGTTCTACAGTCAGCCGCTTCTCCGTCGCAGCCTGCCGCTACCGAGCAGGGCGTGCCGCCCGAACACCCTCCGATCGAGGGGATGTCTAACATGCCCGGCATGGCGATGCTGGACAGTCTCCCCAAGGACTTTGCTTCTCTGGTACAACTCGGCGACCAGAACATGGATCATGGTGAGTTGCCGATCGCCGCGGAATGTTATCGCCGGGCGTTGGCTTTGGACAGCACACAGGTCGATGTGCGGGTGGACTACGGCGCCTGCTTGCATGGCATGGGGATGGGTGACCGGGCGGTTGTGGAATTCCGCAAAGCTCTGCGGGCCTCTCCCAGACATGCCATTGCCCAATTCAACCTTGGCGTGGTCTTCCTGGACCTGCAGCAGAATGATTCTGCTAAAGTCTACTTCAAGAAATATCTCGAAATCGAGCCAAATGGCCGCGCGGCGGCGGATGCGAGTCGCCTCCTCAAGGAAATGGGTGGTTGATTCCGCTTCCGGCATAGTTTTTCCTTGTCACCTTCGCATTGGCTTCTGTTCTTTCTATCATGGATATCAAGTCAAACGGCGTGGCTGAATTCCTCGGAGGGCTGATTGATCTGACGATCCCGCCGCTCTGTACCGCCTGCGGAGAATACTCTGAATCGCCGACCGGCCTCTGCGAATTCTGCATTCGCCGAATCGATCGCTACGACTATCCTCTCTGCCTTCAATGCGAACAACCGCTTTTTAGTGGGCGGACTTGTCCGCAATGCGGGGGAGAATCGCTCATCCTGTTCGCGTTCGGCAACTATGTTGACCCGCTTAAGGAAGCGGTGCACCAGTTCAAGTTCCGTGGCGTTACACGGGTCGCGGGCTACTTTGCCGAAGAGCTCACGGCTCGTTTCGGTCCTCAGATCAACGAGTTCGGAACCGTAACACTGGTTCCGATTCCCCTCCATCCAAGTCGTGAGCATGCCCGGGGTTTCAATCAGGCAGTCGTATTTGCCAACGCGCTGTCGGCGAAGCTGAATATCGAAGTTGTCACCGACCTGCTGATCCGCGTGAAGAAAGGAAAACCACATTCGCGGCTCTCCGATTCTGCCCGTGCCCGGAATATCCGAGGAGCCTTTGCGGTCACTACTGGAAGCGCCACCCATGAAAACCTTCTCCTTGTCGATGATGTCGTCACCGGCGGCCACACGGTTCGCGAGGCGCGGTCGCAACTGATTCAAGCAGGTTTTCGTGTCCCGGCGGTGATCTCAATAGCGCATGGGCGATAGACCATCATGACGCTTGATTCCACCATCGCCGACTTTCTGCAACATCTCAAATTAGAGCGCGGCCTTTCCGACAACACGATTTCAGCCTACCGGCAGGACCTTGAAGCCTTCGCGAAGGCTGCTGCTGCCAAAGATCCGTCGCGAATCAGCGCAACAACAGTCACCGCGTACTTCGGTAGTCTGAATAAGGTAGGCATGAAGCCGTCGTCGATAGCCCGCAAACTCTCCAGCCTGCGGCAGTTCTTTGCGTATCTCGCCGACTCCGGCGCGGTCTCCGAAAGCCCGGTGATGGCGTATTCGGCGCCGAAGATCGCGAGGTATCATCCGGACTATCTCTCGCCCCGCGAGATCGAGTCGATTATCAAGACCGGCGACTCATTCGGGAAGAATGCGAAGCGAAATCGCGCCATAATCGAAGTTCTCTACGGCTGCGGTTTGCGTATCTCCGAGCTTATCGATCTCAAGCACAGCGATTTTGAATTCGAGGCCGATTTCCTGCGCGTCACCGGCAAAGGGGAGAAGCAACGGCTGGTGCCCGTTGGGAGTTTCGCCAAGCAAGCGGTGCTTGTCTATCTTGACAATCTAAGGGGCGGTGCCGGCAGTTCGACGATCTTCGTCAACCGCTTTGGTCGAAAGTTTTCCCGGACCGGCGTCTGGAAAATCGTTAAGCAGATGGTTCGTCGCGCCGGGATCACCAAACGGGTGACGCCGCACACGTTCCGGCATTCCTTTGCCACCCATCTACTTGAGGGAGGGGCAGACCTCCGCGTAGTACAAGAAATGCTCGGTCATGCCGATATATCTACTACAGAAATATACACTCGACTGGACCGAGATTATATCATTGCCGAACACCGGAAGTATCATCCTCGAGAACTGGCCGGCTACAAAGGATCACCTCGATCCGACTAAGCTGGTCTACCACTTCGCCGTCAAACAGGCGGGGGTCAATCTCGATTTCCACCTTCGACAGTTCTATCGCAAGCAGGACGTCTCCTTTCACTTCTTTACCGGCTTCGATTCTCTGCTTCGCATCTGCCAGCAGTTCCCGGTGAGCGCCATAATCCTGGGAAGCAAAACGGATATGGAACTGGAGCTTGATATATTGCGGGCGGTCAAGCGAAACGTGTTTCTTTCGATCATTCCGGTCATCCTGTTTCACCCCGAGCCGCCTATCGAAACAGTCGTGGCCGCGTACGAAAACGGCGCCGAGGAGTTCATCTACGGCGAATGGATTGAACGCCTTGTCGCGGTCCGCATCAATAGAGTAATCGAACGACATCGGCGCGATGTCTCTTTGAACCCCTCGACCCAACTCCCCGGTACGCTCATCATCGAAGAGGAAATCCAGCGCCAACTCGACCTTGGGACACCGTTCGCGATCTGCTATGCCGACCTGGATAATTTTAAGGCCTACAATGACTACTACGGTTACTATTCCGGCGACAAGGTGGTCAAGCTGACCGGACGAATCATTCGCGATGTCGTGTTCGATCTTTGCCACGAAGGGTTTGTCGGGCATATCGCGGGCGACGATTTCCTTTTCACCATCCCCAACGATCTGATCGACTCGGTCTGCTCCTGGATTATCCGCACGTTCGACACGCTCGTGCAGTTTCGCTACGAGGAAGAGGACCGGGAGCGCGGATTCATCACGACCAAAAGCCGACGTGGCGTTGTCGAAGACTATCCGATCCTCAGCTTATCCATTGCCGTCATCGTGAATGATAACGGCAAGTTCGCGCATGTGGGGGAGCTGTCCCGCATGATGGCCGACTTGAAGAAAGCGGTCAAACAGCGCCCCGGTTCCAACTACCTCGTGGAGCGAAGACAGAAGTACTGATCCTCATACATCAGGGCGCCTCGACTGCCGCTCGGCGCAGCGGATTCCGCGCCCTCTGGGAGAGAGTGCCCCGAAGGGGCGGGCGAGAAGCCTGACAGCACCTTGAATCCACCGAAAAACGGCTTTGAATTGGCTTTGCTTTAAATGTTAAGTAGTTGCCTCACAACAAACAATTGGCTTTGCTTTGGATAAAAAACATATCGCGGCCTGCCTATTCCTGCCCGATGATCTCGAACCGGTTGCTGGATATCTCGCTTTTGACACACGCATACTGACTACTCCTTCTGCATAAGCGGCGGAGAGCGTGATTTGATGCAAAAAGGTGATGATTTTGTCGGGGGGAAGAAAGGGGAAAACTCGGCATGAATGGCGGGGCCGCGGGCCAAGGACTAAGAATGCGCTTGCAGAATAGCCATTATCGCGTATCTTGTCAATGTATAGACGAATAGGTAACACAACAGTCGGGGAAGTTTTGCTGTTTTATCCGATCTGCGCTTTGATCCTCAGGGAGGTTTGAGTATGAACATACGAATACTATATGCGGCGTGCTTTCTGTCTGCGGTCTTTGGCGTTTCGCTAGGGCAAGAGGCAAGCGAGAGCCGGAGTCAGACGCCGTCAACCACGAATTCGGCAGATCTGCCATCAGGCAGGAGCGTAGGCGAGTTTCTTACCCCTGACGGACGATTTAATTTGGAGGCGGCGCGGCGATCGCGGTATCAGGGGCCATTGGATCTGAAGGGTTTTGAATCCACGATTGACTCGTCCGCCGGTCAGCCGACGTTTCGGCCCGTTTCTTCCTTTTCGCAAGCGGATCACCCGGATGACATTTATTGGGACAACAGCATTTCACCGAGCATTCCGGGCGTTGACGGTTGGGTATCTTCGGCTACGGTTTACGGCGGAAAGCTGATAATCGGTGGTGAGTTCACTATCGCCGGGAACGTGCAAGCGAGTAACATCGCCGCCTGGGACGGGAGCACTTGGTCGCCACTAGGATCAGGAATATCAGGCGGCGAACAAGCCGTCGCCACGGCCCTTGCCGTGTACAACGGGAGACTGATAGTAGGGGGACAATTCTCCACTGCCGGCGGAGTAGATGCGCGCAACATAGCGTCCTGGGACGGGGCTAGTTGGGCACCGTTGGGGCCAGGAACAAGCGGTGCGGTTTCGTCTTTGACCATTTTTGATGGGAAGCTGATCGCAGGAGGCTGGTTCACAACTATCGGCGGCGCCTTGATGAACAATGTCGCGTCTTGGGATGACAGCAGCTGGTCACCGCTGGGGACTGGGATGGCCGGGGAAAGATCCTCATATGTCAATGCTCTGACAGTTCATGACAGCAAATTGTTCGCAGGTGGCAATTTTAACGCCGCTGGTGGCGTGGCGGCCAGTTACATCGCTTCCTGGGACGGGAATAACTGGTCAGCGTTGAGTACAGGTATGAACGCGGATGTGCTGTCCCTATCCGTGTACGAAGGAACGCTAGTCGCAGGGGGGGGCTTTGATTCGGCCGGCGGTATTCCAGCTAATGGCATAGCTTCGTGGAATGGCAGCAGTTGGTCGCCGATAGGGACGGGTATAGGCGGGACAACACACCCTCATGTCAATGCGCTTACCCTATTTGATGGGAAACTGATCGCAGGGGGGTATTTCACAACGGTTGGCGGCGTTGAGTCGGACAGGGTAGCGGCTTGGGACGGGACCAGCTGGTCGCCTTTGGATGGGGGGATCTCTGAGCAAGAGGTACTTATCCTAACTGAATACGATGGGAGGCTGATGGCGGGGGGCTATTTCCAATGGGCTGGAGGAGTACCGGCAAACTCTATTGCGATCTGGGATGGGGCTGGTTGGGCGGCACTTGACTCGGGGATGGGAGGGGTGGCGTTTCCCAAGGTGAATGCGCTTGCCGAGTACAACGGTCACTTGGTAGCAGGAGGCGAGTTTACTGCTGCCGGCAGTGTTAACGCGAACTATATCGCGCAATGGGCCGGAGGCAATTGGTCGCCCTTGGGGTCAGGCACAAGCAACATTGTTTACGCACTGACAGTGTACAATGGCAAGCTGATAGCGGGTGGGTCCTTCGGTACGGCAGGTGGGGTGACGGCTTATGCCGTAGCATCGTGGGATGGCGCCGTCTGGTCCCCGCTCGGGACCGGAGTTCTTGGCATTGTCTATGCCCTTGCCGTCTACGATAGGAAGCTGATAGCAGGAGGACTCTTCGAAACTGCTGGAGGCACATCAGCCTATTATGTTGCCGCTTGGGATGGGACCGGTTGGTCGCCACTTGGTTCCGGCATGGGCACTGTTAATCCATTTGTATATGCCCTAACGGTGTATAACGGGCAACTAATAGCCGGAGGCGCTTTCGGCTCGGCCGGAGGTGTGCGAGCCGATCGCGTCGCTGCATGGAACGGGCAGTCTTGGTCGGCACTTGGTCAAGGGTTGGATGACACTGTTCGTGCATTGACGGTATACAATGGCAAGCTGATAGCCGGCGGACGATTCTACAGATCCGGCACAACACGTGTGGCGCAAGTGGCATCATGGGATGGGAGCAGTTGGTCGCCATTAGGGACTGGAACGGACAGTTGGACGCGTGCGCTCGCTGTGCACGCCGGCAGGCTCATAGCTGGGAACGAATACATATCGTCCGGGGTACCTGACGTAAGTTTCATAGAATCATGGGATGGAACCGAGTGGTCCCCGTTGGGATCGGGCGTCGGAGGGAAAATTCCACGTGTCTATGCTCTAACAACGTATGAGGAGAACCTAATTGCCGGGGGTGGTTTTACTGTCGCAGGAAACAAGGTTTCCACTTATCTCGCAGCATGGACCAAGCCTTGCTGCACCGGTACGACCGGCAACGTGAATATGAAGGGAATAGTCAATCTCAGCGACCTGAGCGCGCTCGTGAGCTATCTGACTGGCGGGGGGTATGTGCTGCCCTGCCCGAATGAGGCCAACGTGAATCCAACCGGTATGGTTGATCTGAGTGATCTCAGCGCCCTTGTCAGCTACCTGACCGGTGGCGGTTACGTGCTGCCGAATTGCCCTTAGGGGAACGCTTCTCGACTTCGCTCGAAGCAGCGGGTATTTCGCTCGAAGCAGCGGAATTGACCGGATGCGGCACGGCACGGTTTGTAGGGTGGGTCCGCTTCGGACCCGCCATGATCGAATCAGGCAGGCTTCGCAAGTCTTTCGGCAGGTTTGAGGCAAACCTGCCCTACAAGAATCGAATGGGTGCGAACAAAAAAGTAGAAAACGAAGCCGCTTATTTGGTGTGCGGCAAAGAGATCGGAAAATGGTCGAAGCCAATTTGGCCCCTCACCCGCCCCTTCGGGGCACCCTCTCCCGGAGGGCGAGGGGGAACGCTGACGCAATGGGAATAGGGGTTGGAGGCGTTTGGAGGTTGGGCTATATTTGCGGCCATCATGATCCGCCGGGCGTGGAAATTTCTCGGGCAGTTTGAAACCAGTCTCTGGGTCCTTATCTCCGGCTGGTTTGTGGCGGCCATGGGGTTTGCAGCGTCGATACCGTTTATCTCGATCTATTTCCATTCGGAACTGGGGATGTCTCCCTCCGAGATCGGCCTGTTCTTCGGCGCGCAGGCTATCGTAAGAGCGGTCTTTCAGGCTATTGGGGGAGAGATGTCGGACCGGATCAGCCGTCGCTGGATGCTAATCCATTCCCAGACTATCCGATCGGTGTCGTTCCTGTTGTTAGGTGTGGCGGTTCAGTACCAATGGGGTTTTTGGTGGGTGACCGTGCTGTTCACGGTCCAATCGATATTCGGGTCGATCTTCATGCCGGCAGTGAACGCTCTTGTCGCCGACCTGCTGCCGCCGGAGAAACGGCTCGATGGCTACGCAGTGGCTCGCTCCGCGACCAATCTCGGCTGGGCGGTTGGTCCGGCATTTGGCGGTTTTATGGCGCGAACTTCGTATCCGCTTTTGTTCTATTTCTCGGCGGCGCTCACGCTCGGTTCGGCGCTCATATTCCGGTTCTTTCTGAAAGTACCTCCGCTCGCCGCCCGCGAAGACCGATTTCACATGCGCGACCTTTTGGCGGTACGCGAAGACAAGCATATTGCCCGGCATGCCATGCTCACGCTCCTGCTGTATTTGGTGGTGGCACAATTGATCGCCCCCTTCTCAGTCTATACCGTGGAGATGGTTGGCATAACGGAAGGCCAACTCGGGCTGTTGTTCACGCTGAACGGCTTGCTGGTCGCGATACTTCAAGTGCCGGTCACCCGGATGCTGGCGCATGTCAAATTCACCACGCAGTTGGCCTGGGGGTCGTTTCTCTACTTCGTGGGATACGGCATGCTTGGATTCATCTCGAAATTCGAATACTTCGTAATGGCCATTTTTGTCGTCACGCTGGGCGAGGCGGTAATGTCTCCTCCCGGAATGACGCTGACGTCACGCCTTGCGCCACCGGGCCGGATGGGGCGGTATATGGGGATTCGCGGATTTGCGGAGACGGCCGGATGGTCGTTAGGCCCGCTTTACGGCGGGCTGATTCTTGACAACCTGGGATACCGACCGGATATCGCCTGGATCGCTATTTCTTCGCTGGCGCTGGTAGCGGGGATCGGCTATTTCCGGTTCGGGAAAACGCTGCCGCTCCAGTTCAATATCAAAGAGTGAATCGGGCTACATGATTATCACCAGTTTGCCGATCTGAACATTTCCTTTTTCGTCTTCGACCGTCCAGTAGTACAACCCGCTGACCACCGACTGGGTGTTTCGGGTAATCAGGTCCCATCTGTCGTGCGAAGCCAATGGATCGACCGGATCAACTCGGTGATTGATCTCTTTCACCAGATCGCCGTCGAGAGTATAAATCCTGATTGTGCATGTCGGCGGCAGGTTGGCAAAATTGATCATTCGTTTTCTATCCGGGGCATTGTCTCGAATATCGGCCTGACGCCCCTCGTAGCCGTTTTCGAGATAGTTGCCGTCGATGCGATACGGATTCGGATACACATAGACGCTGTCCTTCCAGTTATCGCCGACCGGAGCGGGTCCCTGTGGAAAGGCAGCCTTGAGGCCGATAGTCGGCGACGTCTCCAGCGACGCCAAGCCGGAAGTCGGGGAGCCGAAATCGAACGCCGTGACATTCACGTAATAAGGAATTGTCGGAAGCAGAGGCGCGATCACCAGTTCGTACTCATAGTACTTCAACCAGCCGTCCGGCATGAAATACTTCTGCAACGTATCAGGCGGTAGGTTCGCCAGAGCCGAATCGGGAGAAAAGCCACGCAATGCCTCCGGAGGAATCGGATCATCCGGATAGAGCTTCCGGATTCTTGTGTCCACGCCCGGCCGCCAGTTGTTGTAGTCCTGCTTTAGAAAGTAGAAGAGCGAGTCATTCCCAGGCCCGCCGGTTCGACATAGATAGGGGTGATTCGGAGTGAACTGTAACGGATCCCAGGTGGACAAGCCACTGCCATATAAAGCCTGCAGTTGATCAAGCGTGAACGGATCGTCGTGCAATTCCCATCCCGCGCCGCCTGCTTTGGCGCGATTGTAGACGTACTTGTTGAAGTCCTGCAGATCGTAGCTCTCAATTGTCATCAGACTGGTTGATCGCTCGTCAAGACTCAAGTAGACTCTGTATCCCTCGAAATCCTTGGTATGCGAAAAGACATCCGGAGTGTTCTCCGAGCGGGTGCCGTTGAATCGCACCCTGATGCGACCGTCCGACGGCTCCAACCAGAATTCCGGCGCCGGAGGGGGAGAGGCACCCCGGAAATCAGGAACATTGTCTCCCTGATAGTACAGAGTGTCCGGACGCTGCACCCAAAGAGTGTCGATTTCCAGCGGATCGGTTCTGACCGTATCGTATACCTGTACCGAGTCAGGACATATGCGGAACTTTCCCCGGTAGCCATCATTGTCGCTATCATAGCCGGGGTTGTCGTACAACCATGATGCCCACATCGAATTCAATCCAAGGTCAGTGAAACCGACTTTTCGGTACCACAGATCAGGATGATAGGCGTCGATCAGATTGTCTTTACCATTATTCCTATCAGTGTGAAAGTTCTCGCCGGCCACATACGCCAGCGAAATCGGCACAGTTTGCCCCGGGTCGAGCGTGAAGGGACCAAATGATAACAGATATCGAGTATCGAACCCTTTGGTCACCTCTCGAGCAAGGAGCTGGTTTGGGTATCTCCATACGGGATCATCAACCTGAATTGACGCAGTGAAAATTTGATCGTAATCGAATTCCTTATTCCGCATAAAGGCGTACTTGCTGCGATCCCCCTCAGGAGTGCCTTCTCCGCCGGTGCCCAGATCGCGTGCCTTGGCAATCGATTGGGGTCCGAAATCTCTCCTCGCATCTACATTCCCCACCCACCAGTTGAAGGACACATCAAGTGACTCGGCAGGGGTTCTCACGATGCGCGTTCCGGTAATATTCGGCACCGGGAGGTCACGGTTGAGATCGCCGTCATTATCGGCAATCCAGGCCAGGTTCACCGTATCACGAAACTCGGTGCAACTTCCCGAAATGACCGAGGGAGACGGTACGTCGAGCAAAAAACCACATACGTCATCATTCGCTCTCTGCTCGTTGTCCAACCCTCCAACATCGGCATCCACGTACACGCCCATGAACACGCGCGTCAACCGATTCCGCCCGATGTTGGTAATGGAATAATCAAACAGTACAAAATCCTCGGCATAGGAGTAGGACCAGGCGTACGAGCGCTCGGTCACTTCGATGTGCAGCGGGCGGTGCAGCCTTCCATCGATCCTGTCCTGCAAGAGGCCACGCACGCCCGATGTCAGCGTATCGGTGTATTTTGAGATGAAATCCTGCTCTGAAACGGCGCCGTTGAACTCCGGTTTCGATGGATCCATGATGGAACGATAGATCATATTGCCAAAAGGCGCGTTGTCGGGGTTAAATTCCATGTCCTGCTGCCAGCCGTCGGCGCCGACCGACACCAAAGTGTCACGACCGATGACTGCACCGATCCAGAAATTCCCTGAATATAAGTACTCGGTTCCAGAGCCTTTCGGGTACTCACACGCCGGCATCTGCGCCCCCGTGAAGCAGTCGGCATTGACTCCTTTGATATAGCTACCGCTCGTGCCGGTAGCTCCCGCGCCAAAAATACCGTAGTTTGTCACCGCCAGCGCGATCTTGCCGACATTGTGCGCGGCAATGCAAAACGCCGGCGCTACAGTCTGGCTCGAGCCGGCAGGCGAGGGGCGCATCTCAGTCTCCGGTGATGGACGTCCCGACACTGAACGGTTCCAAAACGTCATCGCTATAAGGGAAGCACAGAAGAAAGCAGTCTTGTGATAGTTCATCGCATACCTCTATTCACACACAGCATATATACAGCCAGACCACGTCCGATGTCAATCCTTGTTTGGCGTCAAGCGGGAGGAGCAACCGGAATCAATTACTGAAGGATAACGAGTTTGCCGATCTGGGTTCGCGAGGATGACTCGACAACCCAGTAGTATAGTCCGGAAACAGGTGCCTGTGTGTTTCGGGTGATAATATTCCAGGTGTCATGGGAAGACTGCGGTCCCCCATCGGGAAAGGAGTGGTCAAATGCCACCACTAGATCTCCATCCAGAGTATACACGGATATCTTACACACTCTTGGCAAGTTGGCGAAATGAATTCGATGAGCACGATCTGCCGCCAACGTGCCATCCCGATTCTCATATCCGTTAACCGCATATCCTGCGTCGTATCGATAGGGATTGGGGTAAACGTACGCGTCAAGGTTGTATTCTTCAACGGTGTCGGCCGGTGTAAGTGGGTATTCGACGATGGCATTGTTGATAGGGCTTGTCTCAAGCGACGCAATACCGACTTCCGGCGATCCAAAATCAAAAGCCGTTACTGAGACATACAACGGCACGGTAGCCTCCAAATTGTCAAGTACGAATTCGTACTCGTAATACTTGGGAAGTACCCGGCCGTGTTCCCGGGTGATATCCTCCGGACGCCACTGGCTGGAGTCTCTTGATGGCTTAATAGCATTCGGATAGGCCCTTCGCACGCCGTGCGGTAAGCCAAAGACAGAGGCATTATAATCCTGCGGCGTGAAGTAGAAGATGCTGTCGTGATACAACAGTGGCCGTTGCATCGGGTAGGCGGTCGGTATGAAAGTAGAATCGCCTCGCCACTGACGCAATGAATCGAGCGTGAACGGTATCTCCTTAACCTGCCAGCCAGTGAATTCCGCGCTCTGAACCCATACGTGACGGTTGTAGTCCTCCCGATCATAACTGGCAACGATTGAGAAACTGCTCGGCCTATCATCAAGCGCAGTGTACACGCGGTATCCTTCAAAATCCACGGCCCGGAGAAAGACATCCGGTGTTGTTTCTGAGAGGAAGCCGTTCCATCGAATAGTGAGCTTGCCGACCTCCGGAACAATCCTCACAAGCGGCGCCGGTGGTGGACTGGCGCCGCGGAAATCGGGAACTCCGTCACCTTCATAATAGACCGTATCTCCCGTACCTCCGGCAACTGACTTATTGACGGGGGCACTACTGTCCGGAATCGGACGTAGATCGCACACATAGAATTTCCCAGCATAGCCGTCGCTGTCAGTATCTACCCCGGGATTATCATACACCCATGAGGCCCAACGAGAGTTCACGGCAAGATCGCGGAAGTCAAGCGTCTCATAGAAGCGCTGCGGTGAGCCGGCCGAAAACAGACCCTTGAAATTCGACGGACTTGAGTGCAGGTACTTGCCTCCCACCCAGGCAAACGTGATGGGCAACCGCTGCCCCGGATCAATGTCAAACGGACCAAACGACAGTAAGTAACGAGCGTCGTATCCTCGTGCATACAGCTCTGCGAGCTGGGGCCGCGGGAGAAAGCCCTCGGCTGTGTGATCCACGGCGGTGAACAGCAAATCGTAGTCAAACTCAGAATGACTGAGTATGTAGTACTTGTTTCGGTCACCTTCAGGCGTGCCGAGGCGACTGCCAAAGCTGCGAAACGGATCGGCTGGGGTCCCTGACCGCCGAGGGCCGAAATCGCGCGAGGCGTCGCCGTAATCGATGATCCACCAGTTGAACGAATAAGCAAGGGAATCGGAGGGAGTGCGCACAATGCGGGTACCCACGACATGGGGCACTGATCGGTAATCCCAAGAAGATCCGACCGGATCGCCGTCGTTGTCGGCATGATAAGCGATATTGACGGTGTCGATCCGCCCACATCCTTCCGGCGCCGGGAATGATCGAAGGAATCCGACAATATCATCATTCCAGCCTTCCGGGCTGTTGCGCGATACATGCCAAACGTCTCCGTCGACCCAAATGCCCATGTATGCGCGTCTCAACTTCTTAACTCCGATGTTCTCGATCGTGTAGTCGAAAAGGACAAAGTCGTCGGCATACGAATAGCTCCAGGCCATAGTGCGTTGAGTAACCTTGATCTGAAGTGGAATGTGGTTACGGGCATCGGTGGGATCTCGCGAGACCAGTCCGGGATTGGTGACGGTATCAGTGTACTCTGCGATAATATCCTGTTCAGAGCGGGCCGACGGAGAATAGAGCGGGTTATCGGGATCCATCGATTCGACCCTGATGTTGCCAAACGGCTTGACCTCAGGCCAGAACTCCTCCGTCCCGTAGAAATCGTCGGTGCCAACAGATACCAGAGTATCGCGGCCCACTACAGCGCCGATCCAAAATGCTCCCACCCAGAGGTATACAAGATCGCTGTTCTTCGGGTAAATGCATGAAGGGAGCAAGAGGCCGGTAAACGGATCTATCACCGCCTCTCCGTACGTGCCAAAGGTGCCGTTATTGGCAATAGCCAGTTGCATATTGCCACGGTTGTGGGCGGCGTATTCTACGACCGGGCTACTCGATGATGCCGGCAACGGTCGGCGCGCACCAACCCCCTCCTTTGGTGTCAGATAATTCTGATGGGCCCTTGCGGTACCATACACCAACGCCAGAATGAAGCAGGCCGCCACGAACGGGGTTCCGAGGCGGCCTGGAGGCTCTACAGCACAGGTCATAAGCGAGAACAGATTCGGACCTACATCAGGATCACGAGCTTGCCTACCTGCACGTTCCCTCGGTCATCCTCCACCGTCCAATAGTACAGACCGCTCACCACCAACTGCGTATTGCGCGTGATCAAGTCCCACTTCTCGTGCGAACTCAATGGATCCGAAGCCGCAACATTGTGATTGATCTCTTTTACCAAATCACCGTCCAGCGTATAAATCCGTATCGTGCACTGGGGCGGCAAATTGGCGAAGTTCACCTTCCGCTTGCGATCCGGAGCATTGTCCCGCAAGTCCTTCTCGCGACCCTCGAAACCCTCCTCCTGATACCCGCCGTTTATACGGTACGGATTCGGATACACATAGACGCTGTCTTTCCAACTGTCGCCGACCGGAGTCGGCCCCTGAGGGTAAGCCGACTGGATGCCAACCACCGGCGAGGTCTCCAATGACCCAAGACCCGACGACGGTGAACCAAAATCAAACGCCGTCACATTGATGAAGTACGGCACCGTCGGCAACAACGGCTCCAGCGTTATCTTGTACTCGTAGTACTTCAGCCAACCGTCCGACGTAAAATACTTCTGAAGAGTATCCGGTGCTACCGTCTTCAAGGCCGAATCCGGCAGCATGCCAATGTATTGATCCGGAGGCTTCGCCTCACCCGGAAATCGCTTGATAATCTTCGTGTCTATCCCCAAACGAGAATTGTTGTAATCCTGCTTCGAAAAATAAAACAGCGAGTCGCGATACTCCGGCCGGGCCCGAGGATCACGCCATGGCCGGCTCTGAGTATATTGCAGCGGGTCCCAGCCCGGTAACCCGGTACCATAAAGCGTCTCCAACTGCTGACGACTAAACGGCAAATCCAGTAACTCCCACCCGGGACCACCCGCTCGGTTCCGGTTGTACGTATATTTGTTGTAATCTTCAAGGTCGTAACTCGACACCACCCCAATCGAACTCGGACGCTCGTCCAATCCCACATAAACCCGGTAGCCTTCAAAATCCTTGGCACCAGAAAAAATGTCTTCAAAGTTCTCTGAACGCGTCCCATTAAACCGCACCGTAATCTTGCCATCCACCGGCTTGATCCCCTCCGCCTCAGACAACAACCACACTCTGGGAGCCGGCGGCGGCGCGGCCCCTCTGAAGTCGGGGACATTGTCTCCCTCATAGTAGATCGTGTCGGGACCCTGTATCGAATCCATACACACCCGATACTTACCTCGATACCCGTCACTGTCAGTATCAAAACCCGGATTATCATACAGCCAGGCCGCCCACATCGAGTTCAATCCCAGATCGGTGAAGTCAAGGTTCCGGTAAAATACATCCGGACGGTAATTCTGACCCAAGTTCTCGGTGTAGTTCTGGGCGCTCCTATGCAGGTTCTCGCCGCCCACATAGCAAAATGAAATAGGCACCGTCTGGCCGGGATCAAGGTTAAACGGACCAAAGGAAAGAAGATAGCGCGTGTCAATCCCTCTCGAAATTTCCATCTTGGAGTCCTCCGGCGGTGACGACCACACCGTATCGTCAGGAGAAATTGAAGCGGTAAAGATCTGATCGTAATCGAATTCCTTGTTCCGAAGATAGAAGTACTTGTTTCGATCTCCAGCGGGTGTTCCTTGAGCGCCTGTGCCCAGGTCGCGAAAGGTAGCTCGCTTCATCGGTCCAAAATCCCTCCGCGCGGCCGCACTGCTTATCCACCAGTTAAAGGAAACGTCCAGCGTTTCGGCCGGCGTTCGCACTATCCGCGTGGCCGTGACATTGGGCACCTCCACATCCTGGCCGAACTGTCCGTTATTATCGGCTATCCAGGCGGCATTGACGGTGTCTCGGAAGCCGGTGCAGTTGCCGGAGGATACTTTCGGAGACGGAATGTCATGCAGGAAACCACAGATGTCATCCTGAGCAGCGCCTTGCGCGTCGCCTGGATCGCCCACATCGGCGTCGCAGTACACGCCCATGTAGACTCTGGTCAGCCGACGTGATGAGAAATTCTTGATGGAATAGTCAAACAGGATGAAGTCCTCCGCGTAGGCATACGACCAGGCATAAGACCGCTCGGTAACTTCGATTCCAAGCGGACGGTGAGGACGCCCGTCGATTTCATCGTTGGCCGTCAGATTGCGGGCGGTATCGGCATACCTGCAGATGAAGTCCTGCTCCGACATGGCACCCTCGAATTCGGGACTCGAAGGATCCATAATGGACCGTCGAGTCATGCGGCCGCCGAAATCGGCGTCGAGCGGCTCCATTTCGCGTACGATCCGCCAGCCGTCGGCGCCAACTGTTACCACGGTGTCGCGACCGACCACCGCGCCGATCCAAAACGCGCTCGAAAACGTGTACTGCGTGCCTGATCCAACCGGATACTCGCATGACGGCACCTGGCCACCAACGAAGCAATCGGTCGTGGTCTGAGCGAAACCTGTTCCAAAGCACCCGAAATTCGTGATCGCAAGAGAGAGCTTGCCGACGTTATGAGACGCAAGACAATACTCCCTGCCTAGCGCAGCCGCGCCGACAGGGAATCGAGGCTGCTGCTCTTCCGGTGCCGTTCGAGCGCTGGTCAACGTAGCCACTGCTAAAACTAGACCCGCGGCAATCATCGTTCGTTTCATGATAGCGATTGACATATTCCTCACACTCTATGCTAACAGTCTTCTCCTAAGACGTTTCAAAAGCGGGATTGTTGGCTGTCAGAGGAACAACATAACCCTCTATCCAAACATCAATTGGCCTAAGGTAATATCGTTGCTTCGCCAATCGCAAGGATTTGTCGATTTCCCTGCCTCAACCGCCATAAGCGTCGCAGGATATGTATCTCGTTGTTGCATATAAGATTGGATGTACGGGACTGCTCGATAGCCTACCTGTGCCGATGACCTTGTCATTCTGATGGAGACGAGGTCACTGCTTCTAACCTCCGGGCAGTCAGAACCTTACGTTTAGCCGACCCTTCTTTGGGCTTCGTTGGCATTCCGGGCCGCGCCTCTGGCTGGTCGCGAAAGGGATGGAAGAAACACTTGGCCGACAAGTATTGATGCAAGACGGCATTGAACATACGAAACGGAAAGCGAGGATTCGACCATGAGACATGAATGCATTATTCGGATGGTCCTCTTACTGGGACTGTTGGTTGGAATCGCGATTGATTTAGCCTACTCTGAACCGAGGTTTGGCACTATAAAGGGAACGGTAGTGTCGGAATTGACCGGCGATCCGGTGGGAAAAGCGTCGGTCCGCCTTGACCCTGCCGGCAAGACCACAACCACGGACGCAAGGGGGAGGTTTGAATTCTCCAACCTGCCACAGGGCGTCTACAGCATTCGTGTTTCGCATCCGAATTTCACGGAGAAGCAGGTGAGCAATATCACGACGCGTCCCGGCGAGACAGTAGAAATTCAGGTGCGGCTTGGCAGAAGCGCACTTCCCCCTCCCGACAGCGCAGGTATTCTTAACAAATTCGAGACGGCACAACGGTCCGGCGAGCAACAGAAGAGCAGCGCTGCCGATACGCGAATTCTCGGTATACCGGACGCTTTGTCCAGTTCTGCGTTGGATGCCTTTGTTAAGAGCGCTCCTGCGGGACAGCCCGACTACAAGAGAGAGGTGTACGTTCCAAAGCCAGAGCGCGACCAAGTCTATGTCACCCCACCACAGGACATGTTCTTCCGAGACTATGGTACCAATCAATTTGTCCAGACAAGTCGTGACCGTTTTTCAACTTTCGCTGTCGATGTCGACGATGCGTCGTATAATCTCGCTCGGCAATATCTAATCGACGGCCATATGCCGCCGAATGAAGCGATCAGGGTTGAAGAATTCGTAAACCATTTCGACTATGGGTATGCGGAACCGGCCGACGGCAGATTTCGGATCTTTACCGAATTGACATCTTCGCCGTTTGACCGTCGCACATATTTCATGAAGATCGGTGTGATGGCAAAGGAGATTGCAGAAGAACGCCGCAAGCCGCTCAATCTGACTATTGTGCTCGATGTTTCCGGTTCGATGGGGTATGACAACCGTTTCGATTTGGTGAAACGATCGTTGGATATGCTGCTTGCGCAATTGGATGGTGGCGACCGTGTCGGAGTTGTCGCTTATGGTTCAAGTGCTCATGTCGTTCTGGAGCCGACCAGCGGAGATCAAACGCGCCGCATTCAAAATGCCGTCCATCGGCTGGTGCCGGGCGGTTCGACCTACGCCGAGGCCGGCCTCAAGCTTGGCTTCCAGATGGCCAATCGTCAACTGGATTTCGATCACTCGAATCTTGTCATCCTTTGCTCCGACGGTGTTGCCAATGTCGGCCAGACCAGTCCCGATGCCATAATGCGCGAGATCAAACGCTTCGCCGGACAGGGAATTACCCTTTCCACTTTCGGATTTGGTATGGGGAATTACAACGATGTACTGCTTGAACGCCTGGCTCAACAGGGGAACGGCCGTTATGCCTATGTCAATGATGTCGAGCAGGCCCGAACGCTCTTTCTCGAGAATATTATGGGCACTCTGCAGGTGGTGGCGAGAGACGTGAAAGTTCAGGTCGAGTTCAACCCGTCGACGGTTTCATCCTATCGGTTGCTTGGATATGAGAATCGGGCCGTGCCGGACCAGAAGTTCCGGGACAACCGGCAGGACGGGGGAGAGGTCGGCTCCGGGCACGAGGTGACTGCCCTTTATGAACTCGTTCTGCAACATCATTCCGAAGAGGATAATCTGGCCACCGTTTTCGTTCGCTGGAAGAATCCGAGCGAGACAAGAGTTACTGAAGTGTCTCGTAATGTTGACTGGGAGCAGAGGGCGGTCCGTTTTGCCGGTGCAAGGCCGGAACTCAGGCTGGCAATAGTGGCGGCCAAGTTCGCCGAACTGCTCAAACAGACCGGCTATTCCGAATCTCTGAACTTCCGTGAGTTGTTGGACATGGCGCGTTCCGTCAATCGTCAACTAAACACTGAACAAACCCGTGACCTGGTGGAATTGACTGGACGCGCCGATAATTTGTCCGGCTATCTTAGCGACTATCGACGCTTAGATGACAACTACGATGATGATGACGACTGAATGGCGGAAGAGAATTTCTAATGAAGAAGGCAGGACGTGACTGTTCTGCCTTCTGAACTTTTCCTGTCAGTCGGCTCACCACCAACTGATCAATTTCGGTTTCTTCGTATGCAGCAAATGCTCGTTCTGTGGCACTATCCGAGCGGTGACGCCGAAGCGTCCGGATTCCTGGCACGTAACTTCACCGGAGAACTCGTAGACGCCATCTGCAGATGGCGCCGATGCAGACTTATCGGCCAATCGGGCTACAACCGCTGTCATGCTGTCGAGGTTCTCTTGTGAGCTCAGGCGCCCGGAAATGATCTCGACCCGAACGTCATCCGGCGTGATCGAATCGAGGTACACCTTCATTGTCACCGGTATCTTTTGGCCGAGTTTGACTGTGGGTCCAACGTCGGGAACGCGAATATCGCGGATAGCTATTTTCTCCCAACTGGAGCTAATCTTGTCAAGCCAGCCGGTTACTTCCTTATTGAGCACGAAGCCGTTGGTCGACAATTCCGAGGCAGCGCGGAGTGCCGGCACATAGAAAAGGTCAGAGTAGTCCATGACCATGCGCTGGGCCGAGAATTTCTTACCGGCCATGATGATCGATGCTTTCATCATCGTCACCCAATCCTGCGGATAATCTCGCCCGTTGCGCTGGTAATAGAGCGGCACGACCTGACGTTCAAGAGTGTTGTACAATGACTCTGCTTCGAGCTTGTCCTGTAAATCGGCATTCGGCAGATCATCCCGACTTCCGATCCTGAACCCCACCTCATCAGTAAACGCCTCATCCCACCAGCCGTCGAGGATTGAGAGATTTATCGCGCCATTGAGGGCGGCTTTCATTCCGGACGTGCCGGAGGCTTCTTCCGGGCGGCGTGGGGTATTGAGCCAGACGTCGACTCCCTGCACCAGATAGCGCGCCACGTTTATATCATAGTCTTCCACAAATATGATGCGCTGGCGAAAGCGCGGCTCAGCCGCCAGCGTGACAATCTTCTTGATGATCTCTTTGCCCGGCGTATCCAGCGGATGTGCTTTGCCGGCCAGAATAATCTGTACGGGACATTTATCGTTGTTGACAATCTTCTCCAGTCGCGCCGGATCAGAGAACAATAGATAACCGCGCTTGTAGGTGGAGAATCTGCGTGCAAAGCCAATGGTGAGCGCCTGAGGATCGAGCGCCGATTCCACCTCGTGCATCTCCAACTGGGTGGAACTGCGTCGTGCCATTTGCTGCACCAAGCGCTTCCTGGCAAAGAATATCAACCGTTCGCGGCGGCGCGTATGGACACGCCACAGCTCAATATCCGGAATCCGTTCCACCCGATCCCATACTTCCGGCGCGCCGGGACGTTCGGTGAAGCGGGGACCAAAATAGGATTCGTACAGGTCGGACATGTCGTGTGAAACCCACGACGATATATGCACGCCGTTGGTGATCCCTTTAATTGGAACCTCTGATTTCGGGAGGTTCGGCCAAATATTATGCCACATATCCTGTGACACCCGTTGGTGCAGCTTGGAGACGCCATTGCACGACGCAGCGAATTTTAGAGCAGCGACAGTCATGCAGAACGACTCGGCTTCGTCCGAAGCATTCACTCGACCCAGTGCCAGGAAGTCCTTCCAACTGATTCCCAACTGCTTGACGAAGTCTCCGAGATACCGGTGCACCAGAACCGGGTCGAACCGCTCGTTACCGGCCGGTACCGGGGTATGGGTTGTGAAGACACTGGTCGTCCAGACGTAGTTCGACGCCTCGCCGAACGACATCCCCTGCTCCTGCATCAGTACCCGGATTCGCTCTAATGTCAGAAACCAGCTGTGCCCTTCGTTGCAGTGAAAAATATCGGCGTTAATCCGCAGCGCCTTCAGAGCCCGCACCCCGCCGATGCCGAGCACGATCTCCTGGCGAATACGCATGTCCTTGTCGCCGCCATAGAGCATGCCGGTGGTTTCACGCGCCTTTGATGAATTCTCAGGGATGTTCGTATCCAGCAGGTAGAGCGGAATCAGCCCGACCTGAACTTTCCAAACCTGCATCTGAACGGGCGTACCATCCAAATCCACCGACACTCGCAAAGGTTGGTCATCGTCGTTCTTAACCAGTTCGACCGGCATATGGTACCAGTCGTTTTCGTCATATCTCTCCTGTTGCCAGCCATCAATAGACAGAGTTTGCTTGAAATAGCCGTACCGGTACAACAAGCCCACCGCTACCAGCGGAATCCCGACGTCTGAAGCGGATTTCAGGGTGTCGCCAGAGAGCACACCCAAGCCGCCTGAATAGGTCGGCAGGCCGGTGTCGAGGCCGTATTCCAGAGAAAAATAGGCGACCGTTTTTGTCTCGAGGCTGCCATACTTGTAATGAAACCACTTCTTGCGCGCCAAATAGTCCCTATATTTCTGATATATCTTGTCCAGACTAACCAGGAAGGCTTCATCCTGAGCGGCCTTCTCCAAGCTCTCCTGCGGCAGACGCGACAGCATTTCTACCGGATTTTGATAGCAGTTTTCCCACATGTCGGCGTCAAGCCGGATGAACAGCCTGACGATATCCCAATTCCAGGAATACCAGAGGTTGTTTGCCATCTCCTGCAGCGGTTTCAGCCGATCGGGGACTTTCGGGAGAACAAGGAATTGCTTAACGCGCATGGAACATCCTCTGTTAGGTCGCTCTTTGGGTAATTACTCCGTTTACCCATAAGTATCGTTGTTTCGGCAGATAAATTAACCGTCCGTATCCGCGCCTGAATGCACGGGGTAACGATAAGCAGGCTCTCAAGTTAAGCCAGACCACTACCTGCCGATATTAACCTACATCATGAGTCACTACATGCCAAATAGTATTTTGTCCGGCCACTAACTGTTGTACTATAGGGATATGATAAGAGCAAAGAAGCGACTGGGCGTCCTGACCGGCGGTGGCGATTGCCCCGGACTTAACGCCGTTATAAGAGCAGTTGTCAAGACTGCAGAGAACGAATACAACGCCGAGGTGATCGGTTTCAACGATGGCTACGAGGGTCTGGTTGAGAACCGATTCCGTACCCTCGACATGAAGGACGTCCCGGGGCTGCTGACGCAGGGGGGGACTATACTGGGGACATCCAATCGGGCGGATCCCTTCAATTTCCCTGTGCTGCAAGGGGATGAATATGTTCATCTTGACCGCTCCAACCAGGCGATGTTCAATTTCGAGTCGCTGGGTCTCGACGTCCTGATAGCGATCGGTGGCGACGGTACTATGGCCGCGTCGGCCGGTCTCGCTGCCAGAGGACTACGCGTTGTAGGCGTACCTAAGACTATAGATAACGACCTGGTTGGCACCGATGTGACTTTTGGTTTTGATTCGGCCCTTATCACCGCCACTGAAGCGATTGACAAGATCCACACGACGGCACAGTCGCACCACCGCGTGATGATAATCGAAGTGATGGGCAGGTACGCCGGATGGCTCGCCCTTGGCTCCGGCATAGCCGGCGGCGGAGATATTGTGCTCATTCCGGAATTCCCCTATGATATCGAAGCGGTCTGTGATCAAGTCAGACTTCGGAAATCGCAAGGAAAGAACTTCTCTATCGTTGTAGTGGGCGAGGGAGCCAAAGCGTTTGGTGGTCAGATGGTCGTTCAGCGGCGGGTGAAGAATTCTCCCGACGCTATTCGTCTTGGCGGTATTTCCAACCGATTGGCTGCCCAGATTGAGGGACTCTTGAGTGTGGAGAGCCGTGTTACAATACTAGGGCACTTGCTTCGGGGCGGCACGCCTAGCCCGTTTGACCGCCTGCTGGCTACGCAACTGGGCGTCAAGGCCGTGCACCTGGCGATGCAGGGGGAGGTTGGCCGCATGGCATCATGGCGCCACAATAACGCAGAATCGGTACCGTTGGAGGACGTCGCCGGGAAAATGCGGTTGGTCACACCAGAACATCCCTGGGTAAAGACGGCCGAGTCGATAGGAGTATGTCTCGGCGTGCCGGCCGGCATGCCGATTGACAAGTACCTTGCGGAAATGATCCCTCAGTGACGGCACCAGCGCATCGATCAATGGACAGACACATAGGAAACGTTTAATGAAGAAGCGCACAATAGGTACTGATCTCATGCGGGAGCGAATCAAAGGCTCGCCGGCGTACCGCATTGCCTATGAAGACCTCGATTTTCTGCAGTGGGAGGAGCTACGTCCGGTGCGGCTGCAATTGGAGTTGCTCAAACCGGAGTTGATTTTCCAAAAACACAGTGTCCACTCCACAATCGTAGTGTTTGGCGGCACCCGCATTGTCGAGCCGGCTGTGGCACGTGAGAATGTCAGACATCTGCAACTGCAACGGAAGCGGATGCCTGAGAACAAACAGCTCGCGGCCGATCTCAAAGTGGCGGAGTCGATTTTGGTCAAATCAAAGTACTATGAAGTTGCGCGGGACTTCGGACGTCTGGTCGCGGTCGAAAATCAGGGAACCGAACGACATGAGTTTGTTATTGTCACCGGCGGTGGCCCCGGCATCATGGAAGCAGCCAACCGGGGTGCTTTCGAAGCGGGCGCGATTTCAGTGGGCCTGAATATTACTCTCGCGACCGAGCAGGAACCGAATCCATACATCACACCGGAATTGTGCCTGCAGTTCCATTACTTCGCCCTCCGAAAGATGCACTTCCTGCTGCGTGCGAGGGCATTGGTCGCGTTCCCGGGAGGATTCGGTACGCTCGACGAACTATTCGAAGCTCTGACGCTGGTACAGACGAGGAAAGTACCGCCGTTGCCGATCGTTCTTTTCGGCGAGGAATACTGGCGCCGGGTGATCAATTTCGACGCACTCGTAGAGGAAGGAACCATCGATCGCGACGATCTCGAACTGTTCGTGTTCGCAGAGAAAGCCGCTGAAGCGTGGAATTATATTAAGTTCTTCTTCAAGTCCGGCAACAACGGCAACGGTGTTAATCATCGCGGCATTCACCGCGTGGCCGAAACCGTCTTATCCCGCGCGACCCGTCGCGGCAAGCACTGAAAAGCGCCGGCAGAAGAATCCATTGACAATGAGGGCTGAGTCGCATCGACTCAGCCCTTGAACCGTTGCACGGCAAGCGAGGAACTCTCAGGTGTCTGATTATTGTTCGACAGAAAACGTCGAGCCATACTCTCTCTGGGCCTTCTGTGCCCCCTGAATTTGTCGGATCACTTCCTTGAAGTGTGCTTGCGACATGGCATCGAGTCCGGGGAGAGCGCCGGCCCGCGCACAGGCCCTCTCCAGTAGATTGAGATCGTTGGCGGCCAACGTACGTGCATCCGAAGGGTAGGTTGCCTGAGAGCTGAGGTACACATTGATCAGTTTCTCCAGATGAGCCAGTTGGAGTTGGCGTCGGAAGCTATTGACTGATTTCGGTGCCAGCGCTTCGGCCCAAATTCCCATCCGCATGTCCGTAAACATGTCCACCATCAGGTAAGGAATCTCGCCCGCACCATATCTGACCGAATTGTTCAACAGCCGGCCTACAACGAATGGGCTATAGAGCCGATCAATCGCAGTGGTCTGGATACGCAGCACCTGCTGATGAATCGGGTAATCGAGCTGGGAGGCACTGTAGACACTTCCCTCAAAATCCGGAAGGTGATCCAGGGCAAGTTTGTTGAGGAGTTCCGCCGGGAGGTCAAACGCATTGGGGGCGAACAGATAATCCTGCAGGAATTTCATAGCCCGATGCTGGTCTGCCGCCGAGACATTTTCATATGGCAAACGAGCGTTGGGATCGCCGATGTGATCGCGGCTACCATGTATTCCACCAATGAATTTGGGTACCCAGGTTGCGGCGTCAGTGTACGAACGCCAGCCTGATTGGAAAGCTGTGCGAATTCGCGGATACCGCACACCCGGTTGTTCCAGCTCGCCGACCGCTCTTGACCACAGATCACGTGTCAGCTCGATCTTGTGAGTACTGAAGGCTATAACGTCGTTGCTGAGATCCCACACATTGCAGTCCGGATCCACCGACTTTATATTGCCCAACAACGCGTCATCGTCGCTGGCGTATACCAGTTGAGGTTCAGCCGCACGGGAAGCAATTTTCTCGAGCCGTGCCCTTTCTTTCTCAGGGGATGCGGCACCCCAGTCTGAATATGCATACTCGACCGTCCAATCGTCCGCCGGACCGGTGATTGGGGCGCAGAAATGCCCCTGCGCTTTGCCCCGGCCGGCGATATTGGGCGCCGGGTAATCCATGATCGAGCCGGACACGGAGTGAACTCGCGTAAACGCCGAATCGGCCAGTTGTTCAAGGGAATAGACTGCCGAGGACTTGAAATTGTGCCGGAACCCCAGCGTATGACCCACCTCGTGCGCGACCATCCACCGCAGGTATTCGTACGTGTACCGTTTCCTGAGTGCTTCCTGCACGACCGGATCGGAACTCGATGCCATAACGCATTCCAGTCCAAACGCGGCCTGCTCGGCAACCTCGTAGGATTCGTCATCCAAATTCCACTTTCGCCTTGCATCGACTGATTTGGGAATCTCGGTCCGATCGTCAACTCGCCCGTCAAACGACACCGGTGCCACGAAGTTGTTATACTGCCCGAACATGAGCCGTATGAAATCGGCGCTGACCCGAACATCGGCATCGTAGATCTGACCAGTGTACGGATTGGCTCGGCTTGGTCCGGAAGCGTAGATCTGTCCCGGTTCAAGAATCCATCGGACAGTGTTGTACCGGACATCGGCCGGGTCCCAAGTTGCCGTGTCCGGCATCTGCTTGGCCACGATAGCGTTCTTGAATCCGATCTTCTCAAACGATCTGTTCCAGAATTCAATCCCCTCTGCCACTATCGCTTTGAATTCCTGGGGAACCGTATTCTCCACCCAATAGACTATCGGCTCCACCGGCTCCGATAGCGCCGCAGTTGTGTCCCTCTTCTTCAGGTTCCATCGATTGATGTATCGTACGTAGGGGGTCTCGGATCCAAAGTCACTGTAGTCCTCGTAGATCGTCATGAAGGTAGCAATCCTGTCGTCACCGAGCCGCGGGACACAGTCTGTGGTCGGCAACGTCGACAGGGAAAAGTGGTATGTATGAAACAGAGAGTAGGGGTTCTGCAGTGTCAATCCCGGCAGCGGTTTGTTCGATCGATAGTGCAATTTGACGTCGATCTCGCTGTTTTCGGGAAACGACTTAATTGTCTCGAAGAAGGAGTTCTCCTTATCGAAGGAAAGTCCGGTCTGCGCCTGTTGCCCTGCGAAGTATCCAAGATTCTCCGCATCGCGCACAAAAACCCCGGCCGCGTCAATGAGAATTGCCTTAGTCGAATCCTGCGGCTTGGACTCGATCTTGCACGAGGCGTAGAGATGGTCGCTCAGGCCGTACGGAATGGCCCGGCTGAAGGCCGACGAGGTGTCAGCGCGGAAGCGGACGTTCTTCTCCATGACCAGCACTTTCTTGCCGATTCGCTTCAAATAGAACGGGAACGACTCGTCCATAGCGCCGTTGGAAGAAAACACCCCATCGCCTCGAGAAATCGTATTGTTCATGAGAAAGGTCCGGTCCAACTGTTCCGGGGTAATTGCCATGTACACCGATCCGGTAACGGTGTCTCGGTAGAACGTGAACAGACCGGGAATCACTACTCGATCCTTTATCAGATCAGCGAACGGTTTCTCCGTGTCGGTGGGCGAGGTGGGCTTGGCTGCAGTCGGTTTGGGCGGGTGCTGCAGACCGGTGAGGGTGTACACTCTGCGCCCGGCTTCGGCGGCTCCGGCCGACAGGAGTGCAGCGGTCAAAACGACCGCCAGGGCTCTAGTGTGAATTCGCATGCAGTGCTCCTACTATGAATTGTATTCGTTCCATGTCGTGTCTCTGGATTAACGTGTGGACGGCCGTTCCTGTTGCAGTGCGATTTCTTAAGAGCAGTCTTGTCCGTCCGATGTCAGGGGTACAAAGCGAACCGGGTAGAGGGTCGTTTGCCGCAAGTCACCGGCGGATTTCCGAATAAGTATTAGATCCTGATGCTCGTGCACCGATGATTCCACCGGAATTACCATTCGACCGCGATCGGCCAGTTGCTCGATCAACGGCTTGGGGATTTGCCCTGTCGCCGCGGTCACCAGGATGGCATCGAATGGAGCTGCCTCGGTCCACCCCCGTACACCGTCTCCCAATCTTGCATGCACTGAGTGATAACCGAGCTCTTTCAGAGTACGCATCGCCTGTTCGTACAACTCCGGTACGCGCTCAATTGTCCAGACGTCGTCAGCCAATTCCGCAAGGACTGCTGTTTGGTACCCCGAACCGGTGCCGATCTCAAGTACCTTGTCCGTTCGTCGGAGCTGCAAGTGCTGAGTCATTGAGGCGACCACATACGGCTGCGAAATCGTCTGTCCAAATCCGATTGGCTGCGGGCAGTCATCGTAAGCGACCTCGTGCAGCGGTTCCGGGACGAACAGATGTCGTGGAATCCTTTGCATCGCTTCCAGAACCAGTGAATCGGTAATGTCGCGTCCGGCCAGCTGTCGCGCAACCATGGCGCGCCGCAGCTTATCAAATGGCATGTCCCGAGAATCTCCAAACGCACTGGTTTTCATCACATTAGGATTCCTAAACTCAAGTATACCGTTTCCCGGTCAGGAGCGGAAGTCCGGCCGCCAAAAAAAGAACCGGCTCCGCAAGAAGCCGATTCAAAACCTTAGCGATTCGTCGGTTTACTTGGGGCAGCAAAGAGTAACCCCAATTCCGGTTAAGTATGCGACCAGAGTCGACAGGTCGGTGAGATCAATGAAGTTGTTGCAGTCCAGCGAGGCAGTCTGAATCGGCGGCGGCGACACCGGTGCGCCGGTCAAGTACGCCACCAGATAGGAGAGATCAGTAAGGTCCGGGACGCCATGACTCATGCTGACGTCGCCGCAAATATAGGTTTGAAACAAGAAGTTCCTGCCGGAGCTGTACGGCGTGTAGAAGCCGGCCGAATCCAACGCTTTCAGGCGCCAGTAGTAACGTTGCCCATCAAGCAACAGCGGGGGCGAGACTACAAAACTGTCAGCGTACACATAACCGGTGAAACTATAGTCTGTAAATGACGAATTCTTCGAGATGTGCACGTAGTAGTACTCTTTCGATGTTTCATACGGCGGCGGCGTCCCGGTGGTCCAGTGCAACACGGCCGGCCCCTCAGTGACAATCTGACTGTCGAGCGGGGAGAGCTCGGTCGGTAGATTCGGCGGCTTGGTATCGACCACAAAACTCGGTCTGACTGGAAGTTGCGAGCTATTACCGGCCAGATCAACCAGTTGCGCTTGCCAGAACCATCGGCCTTCGGCTAGCGTATCCGGAACTGGGAAGGTCGTAACAGTAACCGGGTCGAACGACTTCAGATTGACATTCAGACCACTGTCCGTTGCCAAGCGCACTCTCAAATGAACTGGAGCTTCATTTGACGCGGGAGGATCGGGCGACGAGAACACCAATGTCACGTTTTTCTGTTTGACGATGGCGTTGTTTGCCGGACTGATGTGGACGGGTGACGGGGGATTTTCGTTATCGACGATAATCCGTCGTGGATGCTGCTGGAATGACGATGAGTCCGTGCCAACGAAAGCGCGCACTCCCCAGTAGTAGAGATTATCAGAAAGCGAGTCCGAAGGAGGCATCGGAAATCCGGTTGATGTCAATCCGCCGTATGATACAACGGGGCTGAGCAAGCCGGAATCTAAGGCAATTATCAGCCGGAAGCTGTCCGCCGATCCGATCCAGGCGAAATCGAAATATCGATTCCTGGTGTATATAAGCGTGTCTGGAGACGTCAACGCCGGAGCAGCTACTGGATTGAGAACGGTCACAACGAATTGGCCGGTGTCCGACACCCCGCCGTTCCCGGCGCCCACCAGCGTAACGTGATTGGCCGTGAGATGCGGTACGTCTGAGGGAACGAAGAGAGAGAAACTCGTCGCTCCCGAGGCTCCGATTCCCAGGTTCAACAGTTGGGACGATGGTGCGATTGTCCATCCGGCGCTGTTCGTGGGTGTAACCGTGATGCTGTTTGCGGCATTGCTGTTGTTCTGCAGCGATACAGAAAAACCAACTGACGTCGGCGATCCGACAATGGTGTCGGCGGGCGGGATCAGGTTAATCGAATACACGGCCGCAGCGCTGACCCTAACCTGGCTGCTTGACGTGATCATCGTATCGGTTCGGCTTCTCGCCCGGCAAGTGACATTGTCGCTTACACCGGCGGCGAGACCGGCCGGAATCTGTGCTGGCACGACGAAGTGCGCCGAGTCATAATGACCTAAGACGATGTTGGTGTCCAGATTCGAAACCAGCCATCCGGCGCTGTCGGTCACAACCACGCGTGCCGAGTCGGTTTGACCTCCAACATTGCTTACCCAGAATTCAACGGCCGACGTCTGTCCGGGCGGAACGGTTAAGTCGCTGCCATCGAACACCGCCCAAGCCAATTGCTGTCCCGGAGTATTGATGCTGTCCGGCGTGAATATGATAGAGTATTTCTGCGGTCCAACCGGTATATCGAACCCAATCACTCGAGCTTTCCAGAGACCGGGAGACGGATTCGCGATCTCTGCCGTTTCAACATTGTCTCTCCGATTCAGTCCTTTGGTCGCCGCCGCGCTGGGACTGGCCGGGTTCAGTACCCAGGCGTTCTGCTGTGCCCCAAACGGATCGACCAGCACCAGATCGAGGTCGTTCTTCAGGTCCTTGCCCGCTATGGCTGTGCCACCCGGGTCATCCCACACTAACGTGACTTTCAGATTGGCGCTGCCCGATGGAATAGTCAGATCATATTGATTCACAGCCGATGCGCTGACTTCACCTTGAGCGTACGATGGCTCTCCAATCCCGATTTTCTTGCAGGCTTTGACCGCATCGACCTTTCCATGGCCGTAGCTGTAATCCGGGCCAACCGGACCAAGATCGACGGCCGTATTAGCGAGTATTCCCTTGATGGTAGACGGCAGTACATCATTTCCAAATGAGCGTCTTCGCTGCTGTACCATCAAAGCTACTACGCCCGAGACTGCCGGGGCGGCCATCGATGTCCCACACATCGTGATGTAACCGCCGGCCGCGCTGCAGCTGGTAACGCCGTAATCGGAATTTGTCTGGCAACCCGGTGCAACTACATCCGGCTTGACGCGCCCATCATCGGTTGGGCCCCATGACGACGATGATGTCATCGTACTGTTATTCGAATTGATGGAACCAACCGTGATGATGTTCTTCGCCGTAGCCAAGGCGCCGATAGTGCCATAGGTCCAACCGATATATCCGCAATACTGTGAAGATGTCGAGCGCTCATTGCCCGCAGACCATATGATGTTTATTGGCTGGCCGCCGCTGCCTCTAACCAGATTGTCGAGAGTCGTGTTCTCAGAGAAATAGTTTCCCAGCATTCCCTCGCAAGCCGACTGGGTCGCCGGGTCGCCGACACCATAACCCCATGAGTTGCTGGAAATGCGCGCTGTCATCGCTTCCACTTCAGCGTATTCCGCGGCCGCTTCAGATGCACTACTCCACCAAAGTTGGGTGAGCAACTCCGCGGCGGGAGCCATGCCCCGATATGTGCCGCTCGAACGCGTACCGTCTCCCATAATGGTTCCCGCGACATGAGTGGCGTGATCTCTGGTTGTCGCAGAGCCAAGTTGCGTCACCCGGCCTCCAAAATCCTGGTGACCGCCATAAGCGAAGCCGCCATCCCATTCCGCTACAACTACACCAAGGCCGTCGAGATTGTAAGGCGCGGCTTGAACGACGGTGGCGCCAATATTGTCCCGGCTCGAGTTGTTTTCTTCCTTCGGTTCGGGTTTGGCGGTCTCTATCCAGAGTACGGCATCGGTCTCAGCCAGCAGGGGATAGGCCGATTCTGCGACTATCAGATCAATAATGTTCGCGGACGGCTCAATACCGATTATTGTAGCGTCATACTGATTGCGAAATCGCTCTGCCCAAGTCGAAGCGTCTTCATCTCTTTGCAACACCACCACAAACTGTACTTGGTCGCCTCCCCGTCGAGCAAACTGACCGATTCCTGCAGTAATCAACCTCGATAGCTTCTGCTCCGGCGCGATACGACCGTACCAACGTATTCGGCTGCCATCGATGTCCGCTTGCTCGATGTTGCGGTCTGCTTTCACAATCCAAGTGAAACTAGGTACGTACTCAAGGAGATGAATCCCCCGGCTGCTGAGCCGCTCCTTGTCAGAATCAGTAAGGGGACCCTCAAACTGGATGAAGATGTGACTTCCGCTCACAGACGCTGCAGTACCCATTGCAGCTCTGCTCAGCGGTTGCGGCTGAAAGACCCCTGATTTTAACTGGATTGTGTAATCTGACTGCGCTCGTACGAGTGCGGCAAGCACCATAATTCCGATCGATGATACAAAGAGTGCGCGAGTCACTAATCTCATTGAACGTCCCTTGTTGTCTGTTCTACACGATAATTGCAGGTACTGCCACCGACTGCGGAGTCTAGCCATAATATAGGACAAAATTCATGCATCGTCAATCAGTATCACAATGTCCCAATGTAACTTATCGGCAATTATTGCATCCAAATTCTGTGCCTGGAGTAATAGTTGAGCCATGAATGCTGGAACAGAACCCTGCTGTTTGACAGGTGATCGCACTTATTCCCGGCAGGAATCACAGGCAGCTACCAACATCCGTATCACCATCAAGTATTAGTTTACTTCAATAAGAGCATTTTATTGCACAACAATAGGTTGTCCGATGTCAGACGGTAGAAATATATACCGCTTCCTACTGAAACACCATCACCATCCAGCCCGTTCCATCTCGCTTTATGAATTCCCGCTGACCGTACGCCCTCGACGAGCACTACCACCTTCCTGCCCAACAGGTCAAATATGGCCAGCTCGACAGAACACATTCGCGGCAGCGCGAAGACAATCACCGTTGTCAGGTTAAACGGGTTTGGGTAGTTCTGGGAAAGGGAATAGGACGTTGGCAGATCGGACTTCGGGCCAGACTCATCGATTGACAAGGGGTCTTGTACGATAACATTTCTCGCAAACTCCGAGGTTGATCCAGTTATATCCGTCACAATCGCCGTGATAGTGTCACCGATACTCGTACCGGTTACGGGGACTGTGAAATGGCCCGTTAAATCGACCTGACCGCCGCCAAGTATCTTCTTGCCCTCACCACAGCTTGACAGATCAGGGGCCGCCAGGTAGATGTCGACATTGCCGCCGATCGCTGCGCAGTTGCCGAATACTGAGTCGGGTCGCGCCTTCGTCAAGTCTGGCGCCTGTACGCCGTTCTGTGCACCGCCGCGAATACGTATGGCCATGCTGTCGTTATCGTAGATCAGATTCCGGCGAATGGTGTTGGCGCGCGTAGCGGCGTCGGCGATGTAGACGCCGTATGCCTTATTAGCGGTAATCAGGTTGCCGTCGTCCGGCACGGCTCCGCCAATGATGTTATCACTGGCGCCATCATACAGCCCTATCCCATTCCCCAGATTTAGGACCGGCAGGATACCGTCATTACCGACGCCGACATAGTTTCCGCGAATCTCATTCTGCCTTGTGCCGGTACCAAACAGATGCACGCCGGTTCCCAGTTCAACTGTCAATGTCCCGAACCCGTTTCCGGAGATAATGTTGCGCTCCGGTGCCGTTGAACCGCCAATCACATTGAACTGGGCGCCGTCGCCGATGAGGATGCCGCAGCTTCCGTTGCGCAGCGCCCGCGTCCCGGTGACATCAGCGCCAACCATATTGCCGATTACTCGATTATGGTCGGTTCCGGAGCCGAGAATCGCTACTCCAGTCCCGAGCGGGAAGATGGCGCCGCGATTGCCGCTTATCACGTTTCCGGTACCCGGCTCCGTACCGCCAATGACGTTAAAGGCAGAGCCGTCGCGAATCGTCACACCGGCGGCATTCGGCGCCGAGCTAATGCTTCCGACACTGACCCCTATAAGATTTCCCATTACTTCGTTCTGACTACCATCAGATATGAGTACACCGCTACCCCAGTTCCCGGAGATTACGTTGCCAGCCTCATCTCCTGCACCGCCGATCCGATTGCGCGAGGCGCCGTCGCCAATGAGTATGCCGTGTCCACTCTGCCGGCCGTTGCCGATGCTTGCATAGCCGCTGGTGTCGGTTCCAATGAAATTGCCGACCACCAGATTTTCAACACATCCAATCCCCACAATCCGGATGCCATCGCCGTCATTGCCGCTAATACAATTGGAGCGTGAAGATGTCGAATCGCCAATCACCGTGCGGTGTGCGCGATCTTGTATCACAATCCCCTGACCGGTATTCCCCAGAGGAAGCACGCCAGTACCATCCAGCCCGATGAGATTACCCGCCAAGGCATTTGATTCTGTCTCGCTACCTTGAATCGTTATTCCGGCCGCTTCGTTTCCGGAGATCAGGTTGCGCGTTGATATGGAATCTCCTCCGATCCGGTTGTCTCGTGCCCCCCCATCCAGAAGCATGCCTCCGCGCAAATTCGGAAGAGCGCGCGCACCCGTGATGTCGCACCCGATGACACAATTGAGGACGCGGTTGCCATTGGCATTTGTGGTCAAACGTAAGCCGTACTGAATATTTCCGGAGATCACATTTCGGCCTGCCGGCCTAAATCCGCCGATTTGATTACCTGACGCCAACGTTCCAATCGTTATACCGTAGGGATTTGGAGAAGCCGCCGCGCCGTTGGCTGTCACGCCGATCAAACAGTTGGCCACTAGATTGAACTTGGCTTCCTCACCATGAATCCATATGCCCGATGCCGAATCGTTATCGAGTCCGCACCCCGAGATAGTCACTCTCTCTGAGAGCACATCACCGCCGACCCTGTTGTTGCTTCCCAGAATCTCAATGCCGTGAGACCGTGAGCGCCGAAGCTCCAGCCCTGAAATAACGCAACCTGAGGTCAGCTTCACCAAAGTGCTGTTATATGGGTTGGAAAGTCCATCGACAATTGTTTCGCCGATATTCCCTTGCACCAGCGTGCCGGAGTCGACAAGATCAACCGCTCCCCAAATGAGCGAAATGCGCGGGAGACCGTGGGAAAACGTGATAGTGTCCGGACCGGGCAGGGCATTCGCTTCTTCGGCCGCTGCTCGAAAGGTACAGCCTGATGAATCGCCACACATTCCGTCACCCGGCGACGGATCTCCGACATCGGCAGCGCTGGTGACCAGAAGAGTCGCTGCCCTGGAGTACGGCGCCGGCGCGCCGGCAGCCAGCATTGCGAGCAAGGCCAATATCTTGATTGCGCCGCTCATCGACATTAGGACCGTTGCCTCAAGTCTATTTAAGGAGAACCATCTTTCGGACTTCGCTCTGCAATCCCGCCGTGAGACGATACAAATATATGCCCGCGGCCGCACGGCAACCCGAGAAATTCGTGCCATCCCACACAACAGTGTGTTCTCCGGCGGCCAGAACTCCGTCCAATAAAGTGGTCACACGTTCGCCCAGAATGTTGAACAGATCCAATTGCACGTAAGAGCGTTCAGGCAGCGTGAACTGTATTCTGGTGGTCGGATTGAAGGGATTAGGATAGTTCTGTTCAAGGGCAAAACCTTTGGGAATCAGATACGGATGGTCAGTGACGGTAGTCGGCAGCCCTCGCAGGTCATAAACATTCAATGAGACGCCTGTTGACACTGCCGCGAAGCCATTCTCAAACGCAATGCGGACTCCGTCTCGGCCGCCATACGCGAGGATTCTAAACGGCTCGACACTTACATCAAGCACCACAATTCCACCCTGTCCGGCGACGTACATCCGCTGGCCGACTATCGATACGTGGCGAATCTCGTTCAGTGACGGCAATTGCGCCATGGTGGCAGCGATCGGATTGACGACATCGTTCGGGTCGAGTCGCAATATCTTGTTTCCACTGCAGACCATCAAGTAACCGTGGTATGAAACCACCTCTCCAACACCGTATTCGAGTCCAATTGTCTGCCGGTATTCGGCGCTGAAATCGGGGTAGATGCGATATACCCATAGTCCTTTGCCTGTTGCGATGACCAGAATCGTATCGAGGAACTCGACATCGGACACGCCGCCGATTACCTCAATGTTCCCTGCAAAGTTCACTTCGTTGGAATCAGAGACCGTATAGAGTCCGACCTTGCCGTTGCCAAACGCGGCATAGGATCGCAATGTATCTATCTTCTGCCCATTGAATCGGATGCCATTGAACTCAAGGGTATCAATGAATATGGCACCGCGATAGATCGTGGTATCCGGCTCCACTTGAAACATGAGCGCTCGCCGAAGCTGGGGATAAAGGACCAATAAGCTGTCGCCAACCTGTTCCATCGAAGCGATCTGGTTCAACCCAGTGAACAGCGTACGCCGGAATATGGGAAGTCCCGCCGAGGTCATATCGTAGACATCGATGGCATTCCGCTGCCCTCCTACCAGCATCTGCCCATGATGCATCACTAGCCCCGTGATTCCCCCGCGCTGGCGAATGGCGGCGACAGGGGCTGCCGAATATGATCTAAAATCATCCACGTCAAACAGCAGCATGCCGCCAAGCCGAGCCGGCAACACGACATATGGTTTCCCGGCAATAGAAGCAATATGACCCCTCAGATTGGCTTCGGGCGCCTCTTCAAGTTGCGCTAACCCATTCGGCGTCTGGTCCAAAAAGACGATCTGCCCGAACAGAGTTGTGGAATCGAGCACAATCACATAATTGGAGTACGCTAGCAGTCGCGTTGGCGTAACCAGCAATGGTACTGAATCCGTGACAATTGGCGGGGAGGTTCGGCGGTCTGCAATCAGCAGGATATTGTTGCGTGAGGCAATGACAATACTCGAATCAACCACATGGAACGTGTAGGCTTGAAAGGGGAGATACAGAAAATCCAGGAACGTGCCGAAACCGTTGCCGTCGACTTTATATCGCAGGATACCGTTATAGCTGTCTACGGCGTACAGCGTGTCCGCAACGAGGTCAATCTGCCGGTAATTCACTCCGAGAAGACTGGAGTCAATCAGTTGGGCTGACTGATAACCAACGAGTCGGTAGCGCCGAATGCCGTCGAATCCGAAACTGACGTACAGATCGCTGCCCCGAAGCGCAAAGTCATTCGCACCCGGCTCCAAGTCGATCGACCCGAGTGATTCGATATTGGGGAGGGAATGCAAGTTAAAGAAATGGATTACCCCTGCAGCGGTTTGAACCAGCAGAACAGAATCAAAGCGCTTCTGTCGTTCTGCTTCGGAGTTAAGGAAGACGTGCTTCACCGGCGCAAACTCAAGAGAACCGACTTGGTTCTGAAAAACCACGATCCCGTCATGCGCGGCGGCGACCATGAAGGTGTCAAACACCATCACGGAATTAAACTTGCCCCAGAGCATCGTATGGAGCGGGTTTGGTGGAATGATCTGCGCAGCTCGAACTGTCCCGGCCATGAGCCCAATGGCCAGCATGAACTGGATCCGCTTCATTTCACCAGCACCATTTTTCGGACAAGCTGCTTGTCGTCCAGACTGAGTCGGTAGAAATACACACCCGAAGCAAGGGTGCCCCCATCGAGGCGGACCGCGTGGCTCCCGGCGGCAAGTTGCGCGTCAACCAAAGTTGTCACATGCTCTCCCAGGAGATTGAACACTTCAAGCTTGACACGAGATCCAGCCGCTAGTGTGAACGGAACGGTTGTTTCCGGATTGAAGGGATTCGGGTAATTCTGCCCAAGAGCGAATTGGCCGGGAAGCTCCGGCTTATCTGCCGGTACATCGGTCGAAATATTCGGGTCAATGAAGATGCTGCTGTTTCTATTGTCGGCCATGAACCGGCCATTGTTCTTGCCGCCTCGCGACGGCGCATCATGGTCCCATACATACACCTGGCCGGCGTCACCCAGGTACGCTAATTCGACAAGGCTGTCGCCATCGATATCATCCACAAGCGGCGCATAACCGTTCGAGAATACGACCGACTGCGGCGCCGGTGTGACAATCGGGTATCCCGGCAACAGACTACCCAGATAATCGAGAACAAATAATCGTTCAGGTCCGGTTCCGGGAAGAATGTAGCCGCCGCGCAGGACAATCTCCGAATGCCGATCGCCGGTTACATCGGCGACTATGGGAGGGCCAAACGTGTTGGGATATCTGAACACCTCACCCGCCGGATGATCCGTTGTTCCTGTGCCCCCCAAGCCTTCATAGGCGGTCCCATCGGCGCGGAATATGTACAACGATCCGACATCATATTCAAAGAACGCGCAAATGATTTCGAGTCGTCCGTCTAGATCGAGGTCTGCGACAGCCGGTGTGTTGCCGATCCAACCGGACGCGTTCGGGAATCTTATCGGAAAACCGTCGAGGTCGCGAAGATCTTTGCCGTCAGCCGTCCGGGTCTTGACCCAAAGGATCCGATTATAGACCGAATCCTGGCCGGTCGCAATTATCTCCGGGATATTGTCCCCGGTCAAGTCGGCCAGCACGGTACCGTAGACGAGTTGTCCTTCAATAACCTGCGCAATTGAATGTCCAAAGGCCGGCCGGGCCGTGCGCCCATCATATACCGCTACTCCAGAGCGAGGCGAAAGACCGGTGAACGATACAACGACTTCCGGCCGATCGTCACCGTTGACATCGGCTGGTGCCACGGCATTGCCACCCCAGAAGTAGGCTGCCGAAGTACCAAAATTGAAGGTAGTAAACTCACCGCCCAGTGAATAGAAATACGGATCGCCATTCATTTTGTAGGCGTATATCTTCCCCTTGATATCGATCATCGTGATTACCGGCGGCTGGCCTGCTACGATTGACCCGACCGTCGGCGTTGGGTACCCAAACCACAACAGTCCCGTTTCACAGCGGCGCGGCCAGCCCGTTACGTAAGTGCCGTTCAGTCTGAACACGTGAATGCCGTCTTCATTAGTGCAAATAATCTCATCTTGGCCATCTCCATCGACATCATAAATGGCCGGCACGCAGCGCATGTCTTTATCCGCAAAGATTGGGAATCCGGGTACAAGCTGACCGTTGCTTTCGAACACATATAGACCGTTGAAGGTACCGGCAATCAGCTCTTTCACGCCGTCGTGGTTGAGATCGGCGGTCACTACCGTTTGCGAACCGCGTGAGGGAAGAGGCTGCGGCCAGCCGGCGGCAAATGACGATGCAATAGTCACATTCGCCGAGTCGGTTATCGGGCCGGAGGCAAAGTACGCCTTCAACAGAACGGTGTAGATTCCACTCGCTAAGCCGGAAGCATTCCATTGGTAAATGAGAGTATCGAAATATTCCTGGGAACCAATTGCGAGACGATGGGGTGACCCGGAGCCTTTGCGATAGTACACTTCTACCGAGTCATAAGCAGTGCCGAACGCTGAACCGCGAACAGGGATGGAATACCTAAGCGTATCGCCGTCCTTGGGAGACTTCAACGCAACAGAGTCACTGTTTACGTAGCGAATTGAAAGTGTCTTGGCTGTGCCAAAGTCGTCGGTCAGTCTGAAGTTCACATAACCATTCAACTCAGGATGCTCAAACGTATACAGCACTGAATCGAGCGGAAGAGACGCCCCGGCTTGGAGCGGAATCCAATCGTCCGCGATGGAGCCACGCGAAAAATCGAGACGCCAGCCGCCGGAGTAACCGGCTACTGCGGACGCCCGGAATACTACAGCACCCGAATATCGTCCGGCCCGAACCGGCTTAATCACGGCCAGACCGCCTTGGGTCAGCAGCCCGAGTGACCGCTCAATACTCAAATAGCCGTAGCCGCTCACCGTGTCGGGTCCCACGAGATTATCGCCTCGCTCCAGAGGGTCCACGATGTCAATTGCCCCCATTCGCAAAGCCGCTTCAAGCTGCGAAAGACTGAGATCCGGTCGAAATGACAGCATTAGGGCTGCCGCGCCGGCTACGATGGGAGCAGCCATCGACGTGCCGTCGGCAAGATAGTATTCCCCGTCCGGGCCGACGATTCGCACGCCGGGCTCGCCGAACGCCGCATACATGTCGGTGCCGGCTGCCCGGAGGGAGAGGATGTCCTCACCGGGAGCCACTATATCAACAAACGGTCCCCAAGTCGAGAACCGAGTCAGCGTGCCGTGGGAATTGCCGGCGGCGACAGCAAAAGCCGAATCAAGAGCTGCCGGATTGGCGCGGGTGTTGTCGCCGCTGTTGCCGGCGGCAATGCTGACAAACACGCCGTTCTTTCGCGCCAAATCGAGCGCGTCCTTTAGTATCAGTGCTTCAAAAGGCGTCCCCCAACTGATATTGATTACCTGCGCTCCGGCGTTGATAGCATACAGCACGCCGGCCGTGCCAACTGAGAGAAAACCGTTCGGCCGGATCTTTACGGACATTATTTTGGCCCACGGAGCCACTCCCACTGTCCCCCGGCCATCTGCGTTTGCCGCCACCAGCCCGGCAAGATGCGTGCCATGACCGTCAATGTCCGTTGGATCGTTATCCCCTTTTATATCGTAATATGCCGGGACATCGCCGGATATGTCATACCCCAGAGTATCATCGACATAACCGTTGTGGTCGTCATCAATACCGTTTCCGGGAATCTCGCCCGCATTGTGCCAGAATCTCCCCTGTAATTCTGGGTGCAAAGGATCGGTGCCGGTGTCAACTATCCCGACTATCACTTGAGTTGTCTCCACAGGCGGAGTGGTGTACGATGTAAGAATATGGATATCCGTTCCAGCAACACCCGACTTGAAAACGAGTTTGTCATTAAACTGCCCATCAACGCGCTGGATTCCCCAATAGGCCTGACCTGCGTTGACCATATACCACTGGTAGGGAAGAAGAGAGTCGGTTGGAATCGCATAGAAGTCCAGATACTGATCCTGCTCCACACGATCGACATTCTGGCTTCCGAGTTGTTTGAGAACATCAGCCACGGTTGCCGTCGAGTCCGCGGAAACATAGACGAAATACCGTCCAAACGGTTCGGCTTCGCGCAGTGAGGCTTTCATCGCGATGGGAATCAGCGGCTCCAGACGGCTATTGGTAGACAGCGATCCGCGCACTGCGCCAAGACGATCGAGCGACTTGACTTTCACCATGAACTGACCGGGGACGTAGCCTGATGGTGCGGCGCTTATGGCCATTCCGCTCAAGCAGATGACCAGCGTCGGCGTAACCAATACGCTGCCGAATTTCCAGAATCGCACCAAAGGGTCCCTAACTCATTAACAGTCTGCTCTGCGCCGCATCGCCATGCAGATGACGCACCGCGAGTTGTCACTGTTCAAGCAACAGATTCTATAATATAACGCGTTGGGAATACAATTGCACTGGTCAATTCGCGGTGGGACCGCCAACCTCTTTCACCAGTGCCGCAATATAGGCGGGCGTCGTTCCACAGCAGCCACCGACCGCCGCAACCAGGCCTCGGTCGACCAAAGTACAGAGCATTTCGGTAAATTCAGCGATTCCGACCGGATAACATGGTGATTTCCCCTCGACAGTCGGTATGCCGGCAGAGGGAAGAGCAACCAGCGGCAGGTTCACCTGAGGCTTCAGGATCGTTATCGATCTGGCAATAGATTTCGGTCCCGTCCCGCAATTGAATCCGAAGAAATCAACCCCGGAGTCACGAATTACAGCCTCGTAGATCGATGCCGCAGAATTTGCGGCCTGCTCGGAATCGTCGGATGGAGTCAGGCAGACGGCGACAAGCGTATTGCGTCCGGCTTCCCGCGCTGCCGGCATGACCGCCATCAGGACTTGGGCAATATCTTCTATTCTCTGAAATGTCTCGCATATCAACATCTCTGCACCTGCTTCCAATAGCGCTGTCGCCTGCTCAGCGTACGCGGCCCTTTGGCTAAACGCTGCTTTCGAAGATTCAGTCGCGGAATGAGGAATCGGGCCAATAGAACCGGCGACGAGCACGGAACGGCCATGACTAACGTCTCGAACAGCCCGGTGTGCTATTTCCACCGCTGCTCGATTTAGGGCTGTGGTCTGGTCACCCAGTTGGTAGCGTTCCAGTACAATGCGGTTGGCTCCGAAACTATTCGTACGAATCACTTGAGCGCCCGCCTGCAGATAAGCACGGTAGATGCTCTCAACTAATTCCGGGTGAGATAGATTCAATCCTTCGCAGGGAAGGAAGTTGCCGGTTCGCCGCAGTAACTCCGTCCCCATGGCGCCGTCAAAGACAACGATGCCATCACCGAGTAATTCCCAGAGACTATAGCTGGTACTTGACCGCGCCAAAGTGCGCCTCTGTTCATTCGTGCCGCTGAGAGATCTGCTTCGTATCGGCAGCGTGACTCCTAGCCGCAGACTGGCGTACTGCCGACTCCGGTCAGATACGCGACCAAGTAGGCGAGGTCTCCCAGATCTACTATTCCTACACCATTGCAATTGGCAGCGCTCATGTTTGGCAGCACTCCAGTCGAACCGGTCAGATAGCCGACCAAATAGGACAGATCCTTCAGATCAGAACGACCGTCATTGCTGATATCGCCGGGTGTGCAGAGCACAATCGTGCCCGGTTGCACTACAGGCGAATAGGTTCCCATAGCCGAAACAAATTTCGGCTCATACAGATTCAGCCCATCGTCATACGCCTCAATCGTCACCGGATTGCTGGTTGCGTTCAGGATCTCAGGTACCCGGAAGAACAGACTTACTGCCGGACCCGAACCTGCAGCCAGAACATGCTGCGCGTCACCGACAATTCGATAAGTCGCCCTCAGATAGACCTGGTCATCGTACGAAATAAAACCCGTGACCGGCATGCCTGACGTTCGCAGCCCGACCACCGATGCCGAGTCGATTCCCAGTCCGGCCGGACTCGCCCACGTGAACGGAATTACCAGCTCAGTGAGCGGCAGATAGTTCCTGACATAGATGTCCACTCGTACTGCCAAACCCGGTCCGCCGGAAACACTAGGTGCGCGGATCGTGTCAGCATATGCCCAGACGTATGCTTGCTTAGTCGAGGTAAAGGGGCCATCGTTCGACTGAATTGAAACGGACACAGAATGAATGCCAGGGGCCGTGTAGGTGTGAACGGGATCTTCGATAGCTGCAGCGCCGCCATCGCCAAACGCCCAATCCCAAGCGGTAACCGATTTTTCCGAAACACCGTCGAAACTCACGGCAAGAGGTACCGGTCCGAAGATGTTGGAACCAGAAAACCTCACGCCTGACGTCCATGACAGTAGATTGCTCTGAATCCAGCAATTCACGCGCCCCATCTGTTGCGGCGAGAACTCGCTCCAGCACGCGTCGCCCGAATACCCCATGTAATTCTGAATATCAGTGGGTCCCCAACCGAGTCCAGAACACGGATCAGTTCCGGAAGGCGCACTGCATCCATTGTTTGTCGGAGTGGGATCGGTATCGGAACAGAGATCGCCGGTGTAATCACGATCAGAGTCCTGAGGACTCTCATAGCAGCCCGCGCACTGAGTGACCTCAGATACCCCGTGATGAGTGTGCCACAGGCCGAGACAGTGCCCCACTTCGTGTGCCAACGTACTCTGGACATAGCTGAAATGTCCGGTTGTCATCACAATGCCGCCAAAAGTCCCCTTTGAATCGGGGTCCCATGGAAAAGTGCCAAAGGAATACGACTGTTCCACATAAGCGACATAGATGTTCAGCTGGGAATCCGGTTGAATCGCGAACGCGGCTTTCATGTAATTCATTTCGGCATCGGCCAGCGAACGGTACGCCGTGGAGTAATTATGCACGACCTCGTACACGAAGCTGACTCGTGACGGCAAGTAATCTGCATTCAGATTGGCTACCTGCTGTGCTACCATCGACTCCGTGGTCGACGGATTGCTGCCGTCCGTGTTGTGAATGATGTGAAACATCAGTTTGATTGTCGTCAGTGATTGACTCTGCGAAGGGGTACTCTGGTCTCTCAGCAACGGGCCGTCACAAGCACCGTATTGTGGACAAGCGTCCGGTTCGGCCGGTTTGGCGACTGCTTTTCGATCAAACCATTCCTGTGTTCCACACCAGCCGCCTCCCGCGGCTTGTGCGACTGCCGCCAAGCCGAATATGACGCTGAACACAGCAGCTACCTGACACGATGTCTGGGCCACACGATGCCTACTCTTGCTCCAATGGCTATGCAAGTCACTAACAGCGAAATTACCCAAATCATGACCAATCATTTCAATCCTTTCCCCGTCCGAAGTACTCGATCATCTATGCGCAATGCAGTGCACACACCACAGGTCAACCCGGCCCAGAATCCTCGGCTGGTACCGCAGCAATCTACTCAAATTCGGCTCAAAGTCAAGATTATGAATCGGTTAAGCCAGATCAAGGACATGTGGTGTCCTTTTTTAGCACACGGCACGTCGTTTGCGTGGAGAGACGTCGCAAGGTGCGGAGCGATTGGAATTTACATACGGAACCAAATAGGTTATATTGTTGTTAAGTCAGACAACATCAAATTTTGGTCTAACCACGGATCTTTCGAATTCAGCTTGTTGCGTGTGGTTTGTGAAATCAACGGACAGTCGCACACAGTTGTGCGTCTTTCCACAAAGTAAACGTTTCATAAATGGAGGTTGAGGAAGATGCGTAAACTAAGCATCCTCGCATTCGTACTTGTCGCGGCGGTTGTCGCCATGGTCGGTTGCCAGAAGGACCCGATTGGCCCGACTAACAGCGACGTCAGAGGCCTGTCGGGTCAGTTGACGGGCGCTATGATCCAGTCGGCGAACTTGTACGTCTATGTGAACACTGCCAGCGGTCGGACGGTGGAAGCCCATAGGATCACTGCGGGTTGGGGAGAATTGACTGTGAACTGGTTCAATTTTGGCGGTGCCTATGCGGCAGCCGTTGAGGGAACTCTTACGGGGAACCTCGGCTGGCAATCGGTGAACATCACGAATCTCATGAAGGCATGGGCTGACGGTACGTATCCGAACTACGGTGTGCTGCTCAAGCAGGTCAGCCCAACGTTCCCCCGCACCAAGATGAACAGCCGCGAGGCGGCCGACTTCCATCCGTATGTCGAAGTCACGTTCGTCGGCGGTGGGTCACAGACCTTGGACGATCTGGCGGATGCCTGGATCTATCAGATTGAGTCCACGTACAACGGCGGAGCCACTGATACGCTGTTTACCGGCTGGAATTCAGAGACGTCTTGGGAGAAGGAAACTCTGATTAGATTCAACATGCCGGACATCCCGCATGGCGGCTGCACCCGGACGATCGGCTACTGGAAGACCCATGCCGGCTTCGGTCCTCAGGCTGATGTCGTGACGCCGCTGCTCCCGATTTGGCTCGGTACGGCCGGCGGCACCAAGAGCATGAACGTGACTACTGCTCAGATGGCAGTCGACATCCTGAGTCAGAAAGTCTACGGAGCCCCCAAGAACGGCATAACCAAATTGTATGCTCAGTTGCTTGGCGCCAAGCTGAATATGGTGAGCGGCGCTGAGGGTGCGGAAATTGCTGCTGCGGTGGCGGCGGCTGACGCCTTCCTAGCGACTTACGACTATGCTGCATGGGACGGTTTGACTAAGGACCAGAAGAACATGGTCCTTGGCTGGCAGTATACGATGGACCAGTACAATAACGGTTTTGTCGGACCCGCACACTGCGGTGACGATGTACCGGTTCTCTAAAACTGGGTTTGTTCAGCAACTGCTGTTCTGAAAAAAACGAGACCCGCTGGAATAAGACCAGCGGGTTTTCATTTTACCGAATCCCGTCATTTTCCGGTTATGGGCAGTTAGGAAGCAGATACCCCCCGCCCGTCAGGTAGCTTACAAGAGCGCTCAGATCACCAAGGTCGACAATACCCGTGGCATTGACATTCGCTTCCGGTTCGCACGGCAGAACGTACCCTGCGCCCGTCAGATAGGCTACGAGACAACTTAAATCACTGAGATCAACAATGCCGGTCATGTTGACATTGCCGGTCACGCCTTGGCAGCAGCTCGATGTATCACAGGTCAACTTGGTGACTTGGACATCGTCCACGGCTGCCTCCACAAAGCAGTTGTAGTATACATTGTGGACATCAAATCGCAGGCGCATCTTGTTCGTCGTCGCAACCAGATCGCGGGTCAGAAACTCGTACACGTGCCAACCGCCGGCAGCGGCGGGGCCAGGACCAATCGTCTGCACCGTTGTCCAGGTAAGGCCGCTGTCATTTGACAAGTTGATTCGCATAGTATGAGTGGAAGAGTAATATCCCTGAGAATCAGAGTACCAGACGGCACAGCGTATGAGTGCATCCACTCCGGAAAGATCAAATACAGGGGACGTGAGATAGGTATATCCGCCCATTACCGATGATTTGCCGCTCTGATTGCCGGTAAGATAGCACCTGCCGGAGCCATCATAGTCGGTTACCGGATCGCCGTTCAGTCCATTACCGACGGGCGCACCCCGTTCCCATATTCCCTGGCGCGCTTCGCCGGTGACCGTCCATCCTTTGTCAGTCTCGAAGTCATCCCCAAAGACCGTGCTAGAATCGGAGGCGACAACCGCTCGGTGTGGGTCCTCGGATCCCGAACTGTATTTCCAGTATCCGGATGTATCCAGTGCCGTGATATTGAAGTAACACTTTTCGCCGCACGTGTCGCTGGGGAAGATCGCCCGATATCGGTTCGCTCCGACCAGCGAAAGGGGCAGGCCGGTATAGGACTGGTTGTCGTATGCATAGAGCAGGGTCGGTGTGCCTGGTACGACCGCATCGCCGTACACCGGTCGTATCGTGACATCGAACATGTTCGAGCCGCCGGGTGGAAACCAATGTGGCACATCCTGAGGAAAATCGAACACCAAAGTGGGGCGCGGCCAGGCGGTCATTGCAACCGTGTAGGTCGTCGCCAGCGAAGCTTTGATCAGCCGCGTCATGTACGGAAAACTCATGTAGGTCGTGCTGTCCCAAGCACTGTGATAGTATGCATTGAACACCCACTCGATTATGAAGGACACTTCAAGGCCCACTTGTGCAAAGGGGAGATGGTCTGACGCCGATAGCTCGGACATGACGCCCTTAATGCCTACCAGCGAATCTGCGAGATGAATCCACAGTAAGCTCAATTCCGTCTGCGTGCTGTGATGGACTGCGACCGAATCGACGTTTCCCACCCAGCCGAGCATGTCAAGATTCAGCATGTACATTATGGAGTCATCTTTTGCCAACGCGTCATGGACGTAATGATATGAACCCCACATCCACATTTCCTCGCTGTCAAAGAGCGCAAACACGATCGTCAAATCGGTCTCCACGTTTCTCAAAATTCGAGCTAATTCCAGAACTCCGGCGCACCCTGAGGCGTTGTCGTCCGCTCCCGGCGCCTCTCCGTACGAATCGCAGTGCGCTCCGACAACGATATGATGATTCGGAAACCTCGTGCCGATTTTGTAGGCAATAATATTGCGGCCGGGGACATATCCTCCATAATACCCCACAAAACTGTCAGTAACCACGGAATCATAACCGAGCGAATGAAACTTAGCTCTGAGCCAATAGCAGGCAAGACCGTCGGCGGTCGACCCGGCGTTACGCGGACCGTAGCTTTGGAGTTTCGAGACGTAAGCATACAGGGAGTCCTGTGACACCTTGGCGATCAAGGTATCCAGCGAGACACCAAGGGGCTGAAGACGCTGCAACAGCTCTTGCGCGCTGTGCTCCGATTTCAAATATCGTATTTGAACTCCGTTCGCATTGATCGGGCAGAGGAGAGGATGACCCTCCGCATCCTCGGGGATTTTTCCGGGGATTTTGCACACTCGCAGATTTCCGTCCTGATACAGCGAGAGCAATCTCTCATCATGAGTCGGCGCCAGACTGGCGTCAAAGGCCAGGTCCTCGGGAGTGACCTCCGTTGCCAGCAAGGTGAAATCGAGCGACGAGTTCTGCAGTCGAGTTCGTGACGCTGAATCAGTCAGGACAAGATAGCCATCGGTGACAACAACAAGACCTTCGGCGCCGGTATGGCGAAGCTCCCGGGCGTCCGCCTCACTTGCGACCTTGACTTTGTACAGGTCGCTGCTAATCGCGCTGGACATCGTCAGTTCGATTATCAGCGCAGCCAAGAACAGACTCTTCATACCTCCCTGCATCCTTTCCTTCCGTCCTCGTCCGCTCTCGGAACCGCAGGCCCACGGCAGGTCAAAGCTGTCGCAGCTGTTCAGCCGGTCACGGACAATTCGGTAATATATACCCTCCGCCGGTCAGATAGCTGACCAGCGCGCTTAGGTCACTGAGATCAACAATGCCTGCGGCATTCACGTTAGCCTCTGGCCAGCACGAAATACCACACCAACCGCCCGTCAAGTGACTCACCAGGCAACTGAGATCGCCCAAATCGACAATTCCGGTTCCATTCACGTTGCCGGTCGTCCCGGTGCAACACGAGGGAGGCGTGCACGAAAACGTGGTCACCCTTATGGCGTCAACTGCCGCTTCAACGACCGATCCATTGACGTCATCTGACGCCTCAAATCGAATCCGCATTTGGTTGGTGGATGTTACAAAGTCGGATGACCAGAATGCGTGCACATACCAACCACCGTTAGCGTACTGTACCGGTCCAAGCACCTTTGCAGCAGTCCAGACGCCGCCATTATTGTCGGTAATGTAAATCCTGAACAGGTCACCATAGGGCGCCGAGCCCGTGGCATTGGAGTACCAAACGGCAAACTGGATGTAGGCATTACTGGCGCCGCTGATGTCAAACTGCGGCGAGGTCAGTATGGTCGTTCCACCATCTACATCGGAGTTACCGTTCACGTTGTCGGTAAGCCAGCACTGGCCCGAGCCGTCGAAATCGTGCACCGGATCACCGCGGAGGCCGTACCCTTGTGGGGTGCCACGAGTCCAGGGGCCGTCCACAGGTGCTCCAGTCACAATCCAGCCCTTGTCTGTCTCAAAATTGTCTTCGAATGCAATCGCCGAAGCTGTTGCCACAATCGCATCCTTGGGGCGGGCCGTGTCCGGCGGCAAGTAAACCGGACCGTTGGTCGCTTCAGTAGCTCCGACAAAGAATCGATAGCGACTGTCGCAACCCCGACTTGGCAATGTAGCTCGGTACGAGCCGGCACCAATCGAAGTTAAGACTGCGCTGTCGTACGCGTTACCATTAAGCCCGTAATACAGCCTTTCGCTGCCGGGCACAGCGGATCCGCCATAGGCAGAGGCTATGCTTACATCAATATTAGTGACGACCTCCGGCGTCAGCATAGTCGGCACGCCGGAAGGATAAGTGATAGCAAGCGAAGCCGCCGGTTGGAACGTGCCGCTGACGGCATACGCGGTCGCCAGTGAAGCTTTGACTAGTCGCGTCATATAAGGAAATTTCATATACACGGCGCTGTCCCTAACCTGATGGTAAACGGTCGAGAAAGTCCGTTCGGCGATGAAACTGGCATCGTAACCCTTTATCGTAAAGGGATAATGATCCGACCCGCTTGATGCTCCGGCGAGGACCCCTTTGATGCCGACCAGCGAATCGGCCAGATGGATCCAGAAACTGGAATAGGCAGTGAGTGGGCCGTGAAACACATTGGCGCTGTCGGTGTTCTCGAAATGTCCGATCATATCCATATTAAGCATATATACGATTGAATCACCTCGTTCCTGCGCCTCAGACACATAGTGGTACGATCCGTACAATCCTGATTCTTCGGCGTCGAATAGCGCAAAGATGATTGTCATGTCTGTAGGAATTGTTGACAGTATCCGGGCGATCTCCAACACACCGGCTGTTCCGGAACCGTTATCGTCCGCTGCCGGAGAGACTGACACCGCGTCGCGATGCGCCCCAATAATTATGTGGTGATTCGGGTACTTAGTCCCAATTTTGTACGCCAGCACATTCTGACACGGCCTGAGAACTGAAGATATCACGGCCATGAAACTATCGGTCACCAACGAATCATACCCGTAGGATGTCAGTTTCGAAACGATCCAGTCTCGAGAATTGTAGTTCGCAATAGATCCGGCGAGACGCGGGGGGTAGGATTGCAGTTGCAGTACGTAGCTTTGAAGAGTATCCAACGATACCTTGGCAATAAGTGTATCCAATGGTACTCTCAGACTGCCCAACCGGCCGACCAGGTCTGTCGCGGATTGCCGTGATTCGGAGTACACGATGTCAACTCCCTGCTCCGACAGGGAACGAAGCGGCGGCATTCCGTCGGGACCGTTGCTTATCGCTCGATCGGTGCGGTAGATTCTGATGCCCCCTTCCTGAAATAGAAGTGGAAACCGGCTGACATTGGCGCGATCAAGACGGTTGTCCAAGGCCAACTCGCCCCTGGAGACTTTGGCCACAATCAGGTCTACATCAAGGCCGGAAGACGCCAAGGCAGCAACCTTGGGGCTCTCTACATATACCACGTAGCCGTCAGGCAGCTGTACGAGTGGTTCGATCGCCAGAGTCTTCAGGCGTTCGGCGTCAGCCTTGGCTGAGATTCTGACGCGGTACAGATCGCCCGCCCATCCGGTGGGGATCGCCGTTCCCAAGGCAATCAGAACAAGTAAGGTTCGCTTAATCACAGGTGTCTACTCCAGTATGTCAAATCTGATAACGCATCTTCGCGACTCAATCGCTGCCGGTGCAAAAGGTTGGCGGTTGGCGAGAAACTAACGAATATGGCTCTGGGCTACATGTTGGGTTCACAGTTCCGGAGCGACGAGCTCCCGCCAGCGCACTCAACGATCACCGGAGAAACCACTCAAGCTAATAATAGCATAATTGCCCAAATTGTCAATTCAACAATTCCGACCGCCTTTGCGTTACTTACTATGAAGCAGTCACCGTGATGTGGAGACATTGAAATGAAATCTAGGCTCTTGATGGTAGTAGCCGTAATGATGGTTGCAAGTGTCATTCGTTCGCAAAACCTTCTCAACAACCCCGAGTGCTCCGACTTTGACGAGGCGCGTAACCGATACATGGTATCAAGTCTAAGGAACGGCCGGATCGTGGCGATCGACGCCGCAGGCAACCAGGAAATCTTCTGGCAGACTGACACCATTGTCGGGGGGAATCATATTGTTGGGGACACCCTTTATGTCTCTGTTGGCTCCTATCCGTCACGAATCGTTGGCCTCAATCTGGTCAATGGCGACGTAATCTGCGACGTCACAGTCCCGGAATCGCAGGAATTGGACGGTATGACCAGCGACACTTCGGGATACCTCTATGTTGTGGACAACTACCGAAACTGCCTGTATCGACTCGATCTAGCGACCCGTACATATAATGTTCTATGCTCACTAGGGCTGCCGGGCAGCCTCCAGGATGTAGTTTTCGACGCTCCACATAATCGGCTGCTTGTGGTGGGTTCCGGCGCTAATCGGACCGTTATGGCTGTAAGACTACCCGCCATGACGACATCTGCGGTGGTGACGCCTCCAGCCGGGGTCTGTGATGGTCTCGCTCTTGATTGCAAGGGGAACTTGTATATCTCTTCCTGGAGTTCCCGCAAGATTTATAAATACGACTCTACTTTTCAGCATGCTCCGTTGGCGTGGAACGAGCCTGCCGGAGGCTGCGCCGATCTTGATTATAACTGCCGGGACAGTATCCTATGCGTGCCGGAGTACGATGGAAACAATTTTATCCTTCTTAGATACGACGAACATACTGACTCGGACGATGACGGACTCATTAATGCCATTGACAACTGCAAACTGATTTCCAATCCCGGTCAGGAAGATGAAGATAACGACGGGGTAGGCAATGTGTGTGACAATTGTCGTAGTACGGCCAACACCGAACAGATTGACACGGATTCCGATGGCATCGGAGACGCTTGTGACAACTGTGACTCCATTGCAAACATCGACCAGGCCGATGGGGATATTGATGGTCGCGGCGATGCCTGCGACAATTGCTTCGATTCCGATTTCGATGGCTACGGCCACCCGGGTCACTCGGAGAACTCATGTGCAATCGATAATTGCCCTAATGTTGCCAATCCGTTACAAGCCGATACCGACCACGACGGCGTTGGCGATGCCTGCTGTTGTGTTGGCGTTCGAGGGAACGTTAACTACGCGGGAATCGTTGACCTCGGGGACCTGAGTGCCTTAGTAAGCTACTTGACGGGCGGTGGGTATCTGTTGCCGTGTCCAAATGAAGCCAATGTCAATTCAGTCGGCATCGTTGATCTTGCGGATCTCAGCGCCCTCGTCAGTTACTTGACCGGCGGCGGGTATGTGCTGCCGAATTGCCCTTGATTTGCGATGGCTAGCTACAGCACCACCATCCGGAGTTTCACTTCCGTGGAATCAGGTCTTATGTAGGCTAAAGTGTACGCTCCGGGAAAGGGGAAATCCAGACTCAACGCCGCAGAATCGACACCGCTTCCGTGGGCACAAGGAGCGCCGTGATAATAATAGTTCCAGATCAGACTGACGGCGATAGTGTCGGTGACAATCCGGCAGGTCAAAGACTTAAGGCCATTGCAGCCTGCCGGGTAAGTAAAGACAACCATCACACTGTCGTGTAATCCCACCGTGTCTCGGCTTAAGATCGTGTCAATACCCAGTGGCCTATCATAGTCATACTCATCATGATGGTCGTTGTCGGTACATACGATGGTGGCGTGCAAGATGAAGACCGGCGCTAACCACATGATCATTCTCGTAGATCTCATGGCGAAGCTGCCTCCAATCAATACCGGGGGACAGATTTGAA